>Ga0209153_1000098_pt1 | contig 44014 bp, 42 predicted proteins | sample GraSoiAngelo_120_FD_185877 | JGI IMG/M metagenome (GOLD analysis project Ga0209153, IMG submission 185877) | Grasslands soil microbial communities from the Angelo Coastal Reserve, California, USA - 14_0919_09_20cm (SPAdes) (version 2) | ecosystem: Environmental > Terrestrial > Soil > Grasslands ... | reverse complement strand
GACGATGACAACTTCACGATGCGCCCCGTGTCTCGCTCAATTGAACGAGACATTTGGTTCCCCCGCGCCGCACATCTCGACTAATTAGCCCGCGCGCGACTTCGGCAGATCGCTTGTCAACAACTAAATGTTATGAGCTTTTGTATAAGGAAGGCGTAAGGGGTTTATAAAAAGTTTATAAAGAAGCGCGCACTTGATAAAGAAGTGCGCGCCGCCATTTGGTAGCAGTCGGCCGATCATTTCTTGTCCTGCTTCCCAGTCTTCCAGTAGCCGACGGCTGCGTCCGTCGTCGGCACAGCTTCTTGTTTGATCTCGCGCACAGGATCGGGGAATAGATCGGCGACAAACAGGACGACCATCGTGACCGCGCCGACGGTCAAGCCCAACCACCAATAAGACGTGCCGATGGCGAGACCGATTGCGCCGGTGATCCAGACGGCCGCCGCCGCCTTGATGCCTTTCACGTCCATGCCACTCTTGAAGATGACTGCGCCGCCCAAGAAACCGATGCCGCCGAGCAAACCTTGCAGCGTGCGACTGATGGCGGCCGGATCGGTCTGCGCCAAATGCTTCGCCAACAGCATGTAGGTCGCGCTGCCGATGGCGACCAGCATCATGCCGGCGATGCCAATCGCTTTGTGATGCACGCGCCGCTCGTAACCAATGAGGCCGCCGATCACTGCGGCCGCGACGAGCCGGACTAAAATCTCAAGCACTGTGGCCGGTGCGGATTCGCTCATGATTCTCTCCTCTCATTGGCGCTCATGCGCTTCATGTGCCGTCTGGGTTGAAGCGATAACCGACCCAAGGCTCTGTCAGAATGTACTTCGCTCTGGCCGGATCAGGCTCGATCTTTTTGCGCAGTTGGCCGATGAAGACGCGCAGGTATTCGGTCTGCTCGACGTAGTTGCCGCCCCAGATGGCCGCAAGCAGCGCGCGATGCGTGAGCACTTTGCCGTGCTGCCGGACGAGATGCACGAGTAGATCAAATTCCTTCGGCGTCAGATGCACCTCGCGCCCGCGCACTGTGACGCTGTGTGCTGCGAGATCGATGCGAAAATCTCCAACTGCTAAAACTGTCTCTTCATCGTCGGTCTGCGCCGGAGCGCGGCGCAAGGTCGCGCGCACGCGCGCCAACAGTTCGTCCATGCCGAACGGCTTGGTCACGTAATCGTCCGCGCCCGCGTCCAGCGCTTCGACCTTCGTGCGCTCCTCGCCTTTAACCGAGAGCACGATGACCGGCACGTCTGAGCGCGCGCGCAAGCGGCGGCAGAGTTCAAGTCCACTCATGTTGGGCATCGAGAGGTCTGTGATGACTAGGTCGGGCGACCAGTCTGCGAAGAGTTCGAGTGCCGCTTCGCCGTCGGCGGCGACGCGCACGTCGTAACGATGCGAGGTCAGACTGCGCCGCAGCACGCGCGTGATCTGCGGCTCATCGTCCACGACGAGTATGCGCCGGTGCTCATTCATAAAGCAGAGGTCAGAGGTCAGAGGTCAGAGGTTAGTGAAATCAGTTCTAACTGACCTCTAACCTCTGACCTCTGACCTCTGTTCATTAGTATGCGCCCGCGTCGCGCTCGTCATCAACACTCTGCGGTTCGCTAACTTCCTCATCGCCGACGGGCACAGTGAACACGACGCGCGCGCCACGTCCGTCGCTTCCCGCTTCGATCCAGATGCGCCCGCCGTGCGCTTCGACGATGCCGCGCGCGATAGCCAAGCCCATCCCCGTTCCCGTCGGATTCACAGCAACGCTGCTTGCGTCTTGTGTCGCGCGAAAGAATTTATCGAACACACGCTCGCGCAATGCGACTGGAATTCCGCGCCCTTCATCTTCGATAGAGACTTGCACCGTCTCGTCAGCGGCGCGGCGGGCGGCGATGCGGATGCGCGTGTTTGCCGGCGCATACTTCGCGGCATTGTCAACGAGCGTGTAGATGACTTCGGTCAGCGCGCGCGCATCAACGCGCACCGACGGGAGTTCCCGTTCAGTCTCTATCGCTACGTGATGCGCGCGCGTCAACGCTTCGGCCCGTTTGAGCGCCGCCGCGATGATCTCTTCGACCGCGCCCCAACGCCGCCGCAAAGTCATCGCGCCCGCTTCGATCCGCGCGAGTTCGACGAGTCCTTCGACGAAATGATTCAAGCGATCAGCCTCTTCGTTGATCACTTCAAGCAGTTCCTGTCGCCCTTCCGCGTCGAGCGCGACTGTCTCTTCCGGCTCGTCACTCGTCGCCAAGAGCGTCGTCACGGAAGCCTTGATTGAAGTCAAAGGCGTGCGCAGATCATGCGTCACGGCATCGAGCAGCGCAGACTTCAATCGCTCGCTCTGCCTGAGCGCTTCGGCGTGGCTTGCGCGCGCGAACGCTTCACGCAACTCCTGATACAGCCGCTCGATCTCGCGCCGGCCCGCTTCCGCTTCTTTGGCGCGGCGGCGTGCGCGCGCAGAGAGTTGCCCGGCCGTGATGGCGGTGATGAAGAAGGCTGTGAGCGCGACCCAGTTCTGCGGGGCCGCGATGGTGAAGGTGTGGACGGGCGGCAGGAAGAAGAAGTTGAAACAGAGCATGCCGAGCACGGAAGCTAAGAGCGCCGGCCGGCTGCCCCACAGCGTGGCGACGAAGAGCACGACGAGCAGGAGCGCCAGCGCGACGGTCGTCGAATTGATCCGCTCATGAAAGGGCGCAAGCGCCGCCGTCACAACGGCGATGCCAGTGACAGACCAGATGTAAGGCCGATAACTCATCTCATCTCACGTGAGCGGCTTCAATATCTGCGCCAACAGATCGGGGCGCGTCGGGTCGCGCACGAGATGCGGGTAATGCTCGCCATCGTGATAGTTCAGATGGAAGTTGACGAGCCGGTTGCCCTGTTCGACAACTAGCTCAAGCGGTGCGTTTGTCCCTTTCGTTGCGCGCAGAGCTTCGCGCATTGCATCCACAGACCACTTGCTGCCGTTCACGCCGACCACCTTCATGCCGGGACTCAGTTCGGCCTGATCTGCGGCTAAGCCTTGCACGATGTCTGTGACCGTGCCGTCCTCGCGCAGCCACAAGCCGACGGAGAAGCTGAAATTATAGACCTTGCTGTTCTGCTCGCGCGCACGCAGGTATGTGTTCGGCGCATCGGTGTACACGAGTCGCCAGCCGCTCGCTTCGATGCCGCCGAGCGGCGCGCGCGGTCTGAGTTGATAGATGCGCGTCTTGAGAAAGCTGCGCCAATCGTAGGGCGTAACTTGATTGAACGCGGCCACCACATCATCGAACGTGTAAGGCACGACGCGCGGCGGGCCGGTCTGGCCGCCGTGAAAGCTGCGACAGAAATCGTTGAGCGAACGCTGACCGTTAGTTTGTTGGCGGATGAGCGCATCGGCTTCGAGCCAGATGAGTAAACCCTCATCGTAGTAATCCGCGCCGCGTCGCCAAGCAGTCCATTCAGTCGGGCCGCCGTAGAGCACCTGCGCGGCAATCGCCGTATCAACGAGTGGTCGCCAACGACGACCGGGCCGGCTGTTGTCGAGATTCGCCGCGACGTAAGCGAGATAGTCGAGCGAGTCGTCGAAGCTGCGCAAACCACTGCGGCTCGTCAACAAGACGTTGCCGATGTACTGCGTCATGCCTTCATAGACCCACAGGAGTTCGCCCTGCATCGGCTGTTGATAGTCGGGCGTGGCGAGACCGGCGGGGCGGCGATACTTGCCGTTCCAAGAATGCGTGTACTCATGCGGCAAGAGCGTCGCGTACTGCGCGCGCAGAGACGGCACTAAGAGCATCTGCTCCGGCACGCGATCATCGCTCGACTCGTGATGCTCAAGGCCGTTGAAATCCATCTGATCGCTCAAGGTGAGCAGGAAGTGATAATGCCGATAGTGATACGCGCCGAAGAGTGCGCCCGCTTCCACGATCAATTTTTTGTAATGCTCGATAAGTTCAGGACTCATCTCAAGCGCGGCGGCACTGTCAGCCACCATGTCAATCTCAGCCGACGTGTTTTGCTCTGAAGCGAGCGGCACGGCGCGAAAATACTGACCAGCGATGAGCGGCGAATCAACGAGCGTCGTTAGAGAGACCGGCGCGAAATCAATCGTCTCTGCTTTATCGCTGATGACCGGCAAGGCCGTGCCGTAGCGCCAACCTGCGGGCAGGCGCACGCGCGCGTGATAGACGAGTTCGTCGGTCGGTTTGCCTTGTGGGTAGAGCAGGAGTTGATTCCAGAGGACGATGGCGAGCCGCGCAGTCGCATTGGGCGTGAAGCCATAGCCGTTGCCGGCGAAGGTCGTGACGGGCGAGAGATAATCGAGCGCGACTTCGAGCGTGCGCGCACCCGCCGGAATCTCGCAATGAATGGCGTACATGTCAACGCCGTCGCGCTGCCAAGCGATTGTCTGGCCCGCCGCTTTGAGTTCCAAGCCTGCGACTTGCACGAGCGGCCCCGTCGGCCCGTGCTCGCCCGGAATCCACTTCGGATAGACGAGCGTCAGCGGCCCCGGCGCAACCGGCAGCGTCAAGTGCGCGTGAAAGATGTTGCGCGATGCTTCGCGCGCATCAACTATGAGCGTCGCTGGTGCGCTCGCAGTCTGCACGCTCGCCATCGCCGAGTTCGTATGCGCTGCGGTTGTGACTGAAAGCAGCGCAAACAGGTTGCAGATGAGGAGCAAACGTAAAGACGCTTTGAAGCTCAAAGTCATGATTCTCCTTGTCGTGCGTTGGGCCGCATGGAAAAGTTTGTCCGTCGGTTCGGGCCGCGTAATTGTAGCCGCATGAGGCGGCGCGCGCCATAGTTCATCTCATGAGCTAAAATTCAGTCACAGCTACTTGACGCAAGCTGGATAGTTCATCGCAATATAGTATGCAAACCGGCTGAAGCATTGTTGAGTTGAAATGATCAAAGGTAATTGAGTTATGACCAAACCGGCCTATCCGGCCGCACGCGCGGTGGCTGACACTGTGCAGGCACACTTCGCCCGGCAGCTTGCGGCGGCGCAGCGACAGGGTCAGCATGAGTTAGCGCCCGCGCCCGACGCGCAGACAATCGAAGTGATCATAGATGCTGCGTTCTGGGCGAGTCTGCGGCGCGAGGAAGGCTACGCGCCGAAGATTTCGCTCGCCTTCTTGTCGCCCGCGCAGGCCGGTCAACCGTTGATGTTTGAACATCATCTCCCGCTCACGCCGCATGCGCTCTCGCGGCTCGCGCCCGCAGTCGAACGCCCCAGCGTACATCTAGGCGTCTGGCACGACGCGAATGGAGAGCTGTGCGTGTGGGGCATGACAGATGCGATCCCGCTCTACTGCTTCGTGTTGGAAGTGATCGAACCGGGCTTGCTGGTCGTCAAGTATCGGCGCGGGCAAGAGTCCGGCAAGTTCGTCAACGTTGCTGTGCTCAAGGGCGATCAGATCAAGGTGGTGGATGAAGCGGGCACGAGTTTGCCCGACTGTCCTGCGCTCCTAGAATCGCTGCTCGGCTTCGGCGCGCCCGCCACACCTGTGGATGAGTTGAACGTGCTCGTGCAACTGGCCGTCTCGATGCGCGCGCACGGGCGCGGCGGCGCGTTGCTCGTCGTACCGCACGGCTCAGATGCTTGGCGCGAATCAATCGTGCGGCCTGTTTCGTATTCGGTTGCACCGGCGTACACAGAGTTAGCCGCACTGATGCGGCAGGACGCGGACGCACGTGGCGAGCAGGAATGGCAGGAGGCTTTTCGCCAAGCGGTTGATGTCATCGGCGGGCTGACGGCCGTTGACGGCGCGGCGCTCATGACAGAGCAGTACGAACTGCTCGCGTTCGGCGCGAAGATCGTGCGCCGGGACGGTGGCGGACAGGTCGAGCAAGTGATCGTGACAGAGCCAATCGTGGGCGGCACGGCTTCGGTCGTTCATCCCGTCCAACTCGGCGGCACACGCCACATGTCTGCGGCGCAGTTCGTGCAGGATCAACGCGACGCGGTTGCGCTCGTCGCTTCACAAGACGGCCGCTTCACGGTCTTCGCGTGGTCGCCCTGCGAAGAGATGGTGCACGCGCATCGTGTGGAGACGCTGCTGCTCTAGTCGCTGAAACTAGACGCCAACAAAACGCTTTCTCTGTCTTACCGGCACTCATCTGCTACAACCTCGAACGTCACCCGTCTTAGCGCATAAGTTCGAGTAGATAAATGCCACGCCGAAACGCCACACGCATGCACGTTTCGGCACGTTCGCTCGACGCTTTGCGGCAAGTCTCAGTGCGCTTGGCGCGCGCTACGTCTCAAACACCTTTCGATAGGCGCTAAAACAGCCGCGCTGAGGCTAGGGACGCGCTCGCGTCGGTTGGCACACCCGTTGCCATTACATGAGCGTGCGCCGTCGCGCCGCGCCGAAGCGAGCAGACGCGGGCGGCGCTTAGAAGGGAACAGGTTATGAGAAGAGAGAAAGAGCGCACGCTTAAAGTCGGCAGCGAATCGCAGCGCGGGACGGTGCAACTCACGGCACACACGCCGGGGCGTCTGTCCTTGAGCGCGAGCTATAACGGCGAGTGCGCGGCGACGGTGTTGTTGACGCGCGAGCAAGTGCGGCAGTTGCGTGCGGCCATCGAAGAGTTAGAGCCATTTATCGAAGCACAAGGCGAGCAGCCGGAGCGCGTTAGTGTCGGGCTGAAACTCGCCGCATAAATGAAGTGTGTCGGGCGCGCTATTTGGCTTGCGCGTTCGTTGTCAAGATCGGTCGCTCGACGTTTGAGTGACTGCTGAAAGGGATGCCCGGTCGTGAAGGGGAGAGCACGACCGGGCATCTCTTTATTTGTGCGCGCCACGTTTTGTGCAGCCGGCCGTAGCTTGAGCTACGGCGACGCGGCTGCACAGAGTAGCTTCTTAGCCTTTAGGCGGCGTCGGTTGAGTGTGTGGCTGCGCGGCTTTGGCGTGGTGCGCCACGCTTTCTGTGTGGCTGGCGCTCGTCCACTCGGCCAAGACGGCCGAGTCGTGGCGAAAGATGTTGCGCACGATGGCGTCAAGCTCGCGCACGACATTGATGCCGTCTTCGGTGGTCTGGTCAAGGGCGGCGGTCGCAGCGACGTGCGTGCCACGCTTCTGCGCCTTATGATCTATGGACGCTTCCAACGCCGCTATCCCGGCGTTCAAGTCGTCTAAGAAACTTGCGCTCAAGCCCCGTCGTATGAATTCGGCTTTGAGCGGCACGGCATCCTGCGCGAACGAGCGCGCGGCAGCAAGCAACGCCTGATCGCCGATGTTGCGTGGCAGGCGAAACTTATCTTCGAGACCGGGTGTGGTGATGGCCATGGCGCGGGCCGTGCGGCTGATGGCTTCAAGGTCGTCTTGCAGGGCAACGCGGGCGGCGGCCTTGAGTTTCGAGCCTTCTTTACTCGCGCTCTTGCCTGATGTTTGCGCGGCGGCGTGCGCTTCGAGTTGGGGGCTGTGGTAGAACACAGAAGCACCCGCCAAGCTTAACCGCTCTGCGCCATGACTGCACGAAAAGGTGACAATTCCTGCGTCGGCTAAATGTTACTGGTCTTTATAATCAACAACTTCACGTCTATCACAGCATGGCATTGAGATTGCCCTTAGATTAACGCGAGGGGGAAGCACAAATGAACAATTGCTTGCGCAAGGGAATCGGTGGGGCAATCTTAACGTTGTTGTTGGTGGCTGGCGCAACTGTGGCGACAAGTGCCACTGCTCAGGCGCAGTACCAGCAATATCCAGATAGTCGTGATAGGCAGTACCGGCGCGACCGCCGTGATCGTGATCGCGATAACCGTGATCGTGATGAGCGCTACCGGCGTGATGAGCGCTACCGTCGTAATAATGGTTATGGCAACACCGGCGTCTATAACCGCAACGGTGGCTATGGCAATTACGGCGGCTATGGCAACAATGGTGGGTATCGCAACAACACCTACCAGTATGAGCAGAGTCAAGGCTATCAGGACGGCTTGAACACAGGCGCGAGCGATGCCCAACGCGGACAGAACTATGATCCGCAACGGTCGCATTTCTACCGCAACGCCTCGTCACAGGCTTTTCGCGAGGGCTTCGTGCAGGGGTATAACCAAGGCTATCGCCAATACTCAGGCTATGGCAACGGCAGGAACTACCCGCGCAGCCGAACAGGTGGCATCTTTGGCGGCATCTTCGGCCGGCCTTAATCGGCAACGAACAGACTAACAACTAACCTTCCTGAACTGCCGCGACAAGTTGTCGCGGCAGTTCTTTTGGCCGAAATTGCTGGCAAGATACGGACGGCGTCAAGCAATTAAAGCTTCATAAGCTCGTACTATCGGATCGGGAGCTATCTACGCCGCGCTTCGGCTGAGGCCGACGCGTAAAGCTCCCGCACAGCCAGCGGCAAGCTACGCACCGCGCAGGCTATCAGTGCGCAGCGATAGCGGGACTACAGAAGCGAGAAGCTATTGAGGCATCGAGTTGCATGAGTTGTTTGGCTGCATGCCAGCGCGCAACGCCGTGCGAGCTTTGGCCAACACATCCCCTGCACCCGCCAACCTTCCTCAGTATCCCCTGCGGAGAAAGCGCGCACTCTGTCCGCCTCAGCGCGGCCCGATGGCGATGAAGAGAACTTGGGAATCAACGGAATTGCCAGCATCATCAAACACATCAATAGTCATACTATTTGCTCCGACACCGAATATTGATGCGATGCAAGCGCTACCTGAACTACCGCCAACATCCTCACAAGTTGCCGTGACAGCCGGGACGCCAGAAAAGGGCGTATTGAATGTGACGAAGTAAGTTCCTAGGAGACTAGGTGATGTTGAGACAGTGAACCCTTGCCCTGCGTTAATGTTTCCTCCATCATCGAAGAAGCCCCGAATGATCCGTAGATTCTCTTCGCCACCCGGCGCAAACAACTGCCCCGTGCTGCCCAGCTTGACATCGCCTCTGACATCCAACTTGGCTTGCGGCGTGCCATTAGCAGGGAGGCCGATGCCGACGTTGCCGCCCTCTTTCACCGTCAACCTGCCGCCCGGCACGTTCACCGCATCAATCTGGAAATCGCCATTGCCGCCGAATGATGCGACGGTGCCGCCGCTCGTGTTGGTCGTCACGCGCAGCCCCGTGTTCGCCGTGTCCACGATGTGCAGCCTGAACGTAGGCCCAGCGTTGCCAATGCCGACATTGCCCGCATTGTTAATGAACATGCGCAACTGATCATTACCCGTCAAGAATTTGATTGATCCTTCCAGCGGCCCCGGACTAGAGACATTGCCAGCCGAGATAGCGAAGATGCCACGCTGATTGGCAAAGGTCGTGTATTGATTACCTCTGAGCGCAAAGTACGGCCCATTCTGTGCCACGAAGCTGGGCGTCGCAGAAGCGATGATGCCAGCCGTGCGGTCATTGCCACTGGTGAACAGGACATTAGTATCAACTTGATTGCTGGGTGCGGCGGTCAGTTGCAGTTCTGTACCGGTATCTATGGCCACAGAGTCGCCCAGTGTGCCGGCATTGTCTGTCCACTTGGCTAGTCGCCCTTGTGTGCCGCTGCCCGAAGCATTGGGCACGATGTTACCGCCTTTGTCTTTACGCCCTGACAAGCCGGTGGTCTGGACTGTGCCGTCTGCGAACTCGATGCCCTTTGTCGCTTTGAATGTGCCCGGCACACTGAGGTTGCCGTCCGTGCTTACACGCATGACTTCCCTATCCTGTCCGGCAAAGAGATTGCCGATGCGGAAGGAGAAGGCCCCACGAGTTGAGACGATCTGACTCTCGTGCCCGGTGGGTGCCGTCACGGTCAGGGCGGGTGCGTCATCCTTTGGCAAGGTGATCAACGCTTGCTCTGCGGTCGGCTGCTTATCGCCGGTGAGCGCGCCGGCATCTGCCAGTTCAATGCTTGCTTACCCGCCTTGCACCGTTAGCGTCACCTTCTTGAACCACAGTTGCGCGTCCATGTCGCGGGCCGTGACGACGAATAGATATTTGCCATCGGGTAAGGGCTGTCCTTGCCCGTCAACGAGCGCCCAGTCATGCAGATTGCCCCGCGCAAAGCTGGTGCTCAAGAGTGCGTCGGGCGCGGCCGTCTCATCACCGGTCAAGGGATAGACCTCTAAGCGCACATGGCTGACCGCCCCTTGCGCCACGACCCGCACGCCGCCCACTGTTGGGCTGAGCGTGACGAGGGGGCCAGACTGAGCGGCTTTTGCCGGTGGTGCTTTCGCCTCAGGTGTCTGGGCCACGGCAAAGATGCCATAGCAAAGCGATAGGCAGAGACACGTAAGCAAGCGAGTGGTTGCGGTCATTGGAAACTCCTTGATGAACTGGTGTGCCGGCGATCTTTAAATCAGGCAGCGCGATTATCTGTCTCTCTGTTAGCTAGTGGCGCAGGCGCGGCGAACACATCGCAGAGAATTGTTAGCTCGGAGCAGGCGCGCAGCTACTGTCAACTTCGCACGCGCGGCACGGCGGTCGGTTGCTACCCGGCTGAGGAGGTTTAAGTGGCGGGTAAATTTGCGAGCGGGGCAGAGTTGTCAAGAACGACAGCTTAGCGATGCGGCCGATGATCGCTTCGGCTTGCTAAATCTCTTACATAGACAAAGCATTTTGCCCTTGGTAGAGTCCCCGAGCTTCCTTAGAAGGGGAGCAGGCGGGATGAGTCTTTGGGCGTCTCTCTTCGCGGAGGGCGATCCGACGAGTCCCGCCGCTTTTGCTCTCTAGCTCTTGACACCACTACAGAGACAAGGATAAAAGCCGCGTTGTTAGCCAATCCGTTCGGCTGTAACTGTCCGTATCAGAGACTAAAGGAGCGCATCAATGGTCAGTAAAAAGAGAACAGGTGAAGAGAAAAAGGGCAAAGTCAAAGTCGGCAAGCTGAAGCTCAATAAGGAGACGGTCAAAGACTTGACTGACGCTGACGCGAAGGACATCAAAGGGGGCGGCACAAATGGCTGTGGCCTTAGAACTGTTTCCGCAAGCCCATATATATGTGACCGTGCTACCAACGTCATAATAGGACCGCAAGGTTTCTAGGTTCTGTGTAAGCGGCGATAATCAACCGTACAGTCTCGAAAGGAGACCAGATTATGCCACCGATCAGACCCGAACTGCTCGACGAGTTGCTGAAGGATTACAAGAAGCTGGATGACCTGCTCGGTCAGGACGGCCTGCTCCAGCAACTCACCAAGGCCCTCGTCGAGCGCGCCCGCCGCTGCGTTGCTCTAGGCCTCTCAGTCTGATTACTTCTTTGGCGGCGGAGCAGTACTCTGAGTGGCATCTGGGTCGCCGTCGAAGACATCCACGTTGAATACATGAACAGTCCCGCTTGCTGTTTGGCCCCCTGTTATCTGCCGCTGCTCTTCAGCCGTTAACTCTCTCTCTGTCGGCGGCAAAGCTTCGACCTTAATCCTGCTCTCTTGCTTTTCGTCGGTCATGATTGCTCCTTTCAGTCCTGATACGGGCGCCATAGACGGACGGATTGCAAGGCGGCTTTTACACCTAAGTTGGTAGCGGGGTCAATCTTAGTCATCACCGCCGCCTTTGCTGTCTCACTCTTGACATCACTACAGAGACAAGGATAAAACCCGCTTCGTTAGTCAATCCGTGCGGCTGTAACTGTCCGTATCAGAAGCTAAAGGAGCATTGCCATGGTGAAGAAGAAAGCAGCCAAGCGTCGCACACAGGTCAAAGACTTGCCGAAGAAAGAGAAGGCCCTGAGCAAAGAGGGGCAAAAGAAGATCAAGGGCGGTGCTCAAGACTTAAGCATAAGCCTCGTCGGTGGTAACCCCGCGCAGTCCTTCAAAGACATTGGGAAAGTATTTGGGGACGTGGGCGCGACTGTCGCGCAGACGCCGCCGAAAACTTCATAACCGCTAGCCGGGCAGCCTTATCAAGCCCCGCGCCTAACATTAAGACATAGAAAAGCGCCAGCGTAGCTCCCGATCTTCACTTGCTAGCGATCTTGTTATGTGGGTTAAGCTCGCCGTTTCACGAATCACAATCCATCATCGGCTGAAAAATGTGCGCAAAGAAAAACGGCAAGCCGGATGACTTGCCGTAGGTAATTGACATTGAAAGTGGAGCAGAGGGGGATCGAACCCCTGACCTCCGCATTGCGAACGCGGCGCTCTGCCAAACTGAGCTACTGCCCCATGCGGACGTGGATGATATTAGAGAGGGCGCGCGGGCGCTGTCAAGCGCGACCTATGTTTGGCCGCGTGAGCGGCGGGCGAAGACTACGCCAGGCTACGCGCTGCCGTTTCAATCGCGTTGGCGAGTTGCGCGATGTTGCGCCCGCCGCCTTGCGCCATGTCTGCGCGCCCGCCGCCGCGTCCTGCGACGAGCGTGCAAGCCGCGCGCATGAGCGTGTTCATGTCGCCGCGTGCGTCGGCTGAACGGGCGAAGATGAGGCGCGCGTTGTCGGCGTCAGACGAGCCGAGCAGGGCGATGGTGTTGGGCTGGGCGATAAGCGCGAGCGCGAGGCGCTTCAATGAATCTGCGTCGCGGCCCGCGAAGGTGCGCGCGACGATGCGCGTGCCGTGCGCGTCGGGCGCGGTGGCGGCGCGCAGTTCGTCTGCTTCGACGCGCGCTGTCGTCTCTTCGAGTTCGCGGACGCGGCGCGTGAGTTCTTTATGGTCTGCGAGCAGACGCGCGACCGAGGCGGGCGCGTCGTCGCGCCCGGCGCTGAAGTGTGCGGCGACTTGGCGTGCGGTCTCGTTGGCGCGGCGATAGTCTGCGAGCGCGCGCGCACCCGCGACGAATTCGAGGCGCGTCATGCCTTTGGCGCGCTCCCATGCGCGCACGGCGATGAGACCGACCTCGCCCGTGCGTTGTGCATGCGTGCCGCCGCATGGACTCAGATCAAAGTTCTCGATCTCGATGACGCGCAGACTCCCTTCGCGCGCCGAGTCTCTGCGCAATGGTAATTGCGCAGCTTCGTCTGTCGTGACGTGGTAAATCCGCACGGGCCTGTCTTCCCAGACCACGCGGTTGGCGAGATCAACCGCCTGCTCGATCCGCTCGCGCGTGGGATCATTTAATTCAACATCAATCTCCGAGATGCGCTCCAACATGCGAAAGGCGCGCGTGGGCGCGGCAAACAGCGTGACGAGCGCCTGCGAGAGTATGTGCTGGCCTGTGTGTTGTTGAATATGATCGAGTCGGCGCAACCAATCAACGCGCCCCACGATCTCGGCATCAACTGCCGGCGGCTCGCCCTCGAGCACATGCAGCACGCCCGCCTCTTCTTGATCCACGCATTCAACAACACGCGCGCCGTCAAGCGTGCCTGTGTCGGTTGGTTGCCCGCCGCCCGTCGGATAGAAAGCCGTGCGGTCGAGCATGACGCCGAAGCGGCCGGGCGCAAACTCTTCGACGCGCGTCACGCGCGCAGTGAACTCGGTCAAGTGCGAGTCTTGATAATAAAGGCGCTCGGTCGTGCTCATGTCTGAAAGTGTAGCCGGTTAGATTAAAAGAGCAAGTGGCAAGCTGAACTAGCTCTGACGCGAGCGAAAATAGACCACGAAAGCACACGAAACGACGCGAAGTAGATGGCTGAAATTATTCTTGTCTCTTCGTGTCGTTTCGTGGTTAAAACTTTCTTCCATTCCAGTAGCGTAGCTTCCGGCTTTTGACAGGTGCGCGCCGGCACGCCAATAATCCGAGCGTTCCACGTCGCTTCGGCAAGCGTGCTTTCAACATCCTTCAGTGCGGAGTCAGCAATGCGTCAAGCTCTCAATGCACGGGCGCTCGGCCGCCGTGTCTTCATCTTCATTCTGCCGTTCATCTGTTGCGCTGCCGCGTTCGCGCAACAGCCGAACGCGCCCGCAGACCAGTATCGCATCAGCTATGAACTGCGTATGACGCACCCGGCGACGCACTCGTTCGAGGTGCGCGTGACGGTCGAGACACAGACGCCGCAGGAGGCGCTTGATTTTCAGATGCCGCGTTGGTCGCCGGGTCGCTACGCGGTCTTCGATTTTGCCAAGAACGTGCAGGAAGTTTATGCCCAGACGAACTGCCCGCCCGATGAGCGTTGCGATGCGGCCGGCTTCAAGCCTTTGCGCTTGGACACGCAGACGTGGCGCGTGCCGACGCACGGCGCGAACGCCATTAAGCTCAGCTACAAAGTCTTCGCCAATGATCTGTCGGGAACGTTCTCGCAACTCGACGACCGGCACGCGAACTTCAACGGCGGCGCGCTCTTCATGTACGTCGTCGGGCACAAGCCCGACGCGGTCAGTTTACGCATCGAGCCTTATGGTAATTGGCGCAGCGTCAACGGGCGCATGTCGAGCGCAGACCAACGCGAGTGGCGCTTCGACAACTACGATCTGTTGATTGACACGCCGACCGAGATCGGCCCGGATTGGACATCGGACGAGTTCAAACTAGACGGCCGCACTTATCACGTCGTGCTGCACGCCTTCGGCGGCGAAGCGGGCCGGCGCAAACAACTCGTGCGCGACCTCGAAAAGATCGTCCGTGCGGAGACCGCGATGTGGGGCGCGCCGGAGTTCACAGATTACACTTTTCTGATCCACACCGGCGCACAGGAGCGCGGCGACGGCATGGAGCATCTGACCTCGACGCAGATCATTCAACGGCGCGCTTTGAGCGAGCCGGGCGCATACGAAGGCGTACTCTCGACCGCCGCGCACGAGTTCTTTCACGTCTGGAATGTGAAGCGGCTGCGCCCTGTAGAACTGGGGCCTTGGGATTTCACCAGACCTCTGGCGACGCGCGGGCTGTGGATCGCCGAAGGGTTCACGAACTACTACGGCCACTTGATGCAGAGGCGCGCCGGGCTGTGGAACGACGCACGGCTCTACGCCGAACTCGCCGACGAGATCAGCACGATTGACAACGCGCCGGGCAGTCATCTGATGAGCGCGGAAGAGGCTTCTCTGTCCGCGCCGTTTCTCGATCTCGCGTGCCACGTCCAACACGTCAACCTCGATCAGACTTCGATCAGTTATTACGACAAAGGCGAAGACATCGCCATCGTGCTCGACCTGTTGATTCGCGGGCGCACGCAAGGGCGCGTCTCGCTCGACGACGTGCTGCGCCGCGCTTACAAAGAGTTCTATCTTGAGAGTCCGAACGCGACTTATTATTTGCGCGGGCGTGGCTACACGGACGAAGATTTCGAGCGCGTCGCCACAGACGCGGCCGGCTTTGATCTGACAGACTTCTTCACGCGCTACGTGCGCGGCACAGAGCCGCTGCCTTACGACGAAGCGTTCGCGCAAGTGGGCCTGCGCCTCGTCAGGTCAGGGCGCAACGATTATCGCATCGAAGAACTGCCGAACGTCTCAACGCAGGCGCAAGAGTTGCGTCGCGCTTGGTTGCAAGGCACTGCGCCGCCGCACAGTGAAGCAACCGAGCAACATGGGACACGTTGAAACTTACGGTGCGAGCACCTCAATCGGCTCCGGCACGATCTCGAAGGTCATCGGCAGTCGGCCGATCAGTTCGCCGTCAACTTGCACAGGTGCATCGCCGGAGGCGCGGACTTGAGTGGCGCGGATGAAGCGCACGCGGTCAAGCGGGCGCGTGACGCCTTGCGGGCGCTTGGTGTGGGCGAGCAGGCGCAGGTAGCGCAGGCGGCCGTAGAAGGAGACGAGGCAGAGTTCAAACTCCGCCTTGTCGAGCCGGGCGCGCGGGGTGACGGCAAAGCCGCCGCCGTAGTGTGCGGTCTTGCCGATGGCGGCGAACGTGGCAGTGTATGTCTCGCCGCCAACTTCGACGTTGAACGATGCGGGCCGCCAACGGGCCAGCAGGCTCAAGCCTGCGACCCAGAACGCGCCCTTGCCGACGCGCCGTTTCAGCGGCGTCCGCACCTGCGCCACAATCGAAGCGTCCAGACCGATCCCCGCCATCAAACAAAAATAACGACGCGCGCCCGTCTGCTCGTCCGTCGCGCAGCCCGTGTAGATGCGCCGCGTCTGCCCGCGCGCGATCACCTCAACGACGCCGCGCAGATCAAACGGCAGACCAAGCTCACGCGCCAGCACGTTCGCCGTGCCTGCGGGCCAGACGCCGAGCCGCACGCCTGTGCCGACGAGACCTTGCAGTGCCTCGTTGATCGTCCCGTCGCCGCCTGCGACGACGATCTCACGCGCGCCTGCGCTGGCCGCTTCACGCGCCAAGCGCGTCGCATCATGCGGCGCGGTCGTGTTCAGCACTTCGACGGCGACGCCGCGCGCCGCAAGCAGCGCACAGAAGCGCGCGACCTCTGCGGCGCGTTGCCGGCCGCCGCGCCCTGCGTTCGGGTTCGAGATTAGTTGGACTGTCCGCGCGTGCGTCATCGAGTAATGCGGCAGCAAGCAAAGTGCCGGCCACGGATTCAGACTACACGAGCACGAGCGGATAAGTTAAGTCTCACGCAAAGGCGCAAAGCCGCAAAGAAGAACGCAAAGAAGTTGCATCGTCCTCTTTACGTCTTTCCTCTGCGGCTTTGTGTGAGGTCCACTCCTCGAACGCATCTTTCGTCGGACACCTGGCGGGCGTTTGCTGCGCGTCCGTTTATTTGATCAGCCAGTGTAGATGGTTGTTGTGGCCTGCGTGCTGTTTGGTCAAGCCTGCTGCGATCAGCTTCGGATCGTTGAAGAGGATGACCGAGTTTGGAAACTTCTGTTTGATGAGCACGCAGAGTTGTTTGGTCAGCGCGGCGTCGTAGTTCGAGGAGTTGAAAGTGACGGGGACGAACGCGCCGCCTTTGGCCATCGGGCGTATGTCAACGGCGCGCCCTTCTTTGTGATCGGCATGGTCAACCTTCTTCGGATTCTGCGCGTTGAAGAAGGGGCCGCCACCGCGCCGGCTGATGTCGCCGTATTGGATGAGCACGCGCTGGGTCTGCGCCCAAGCCTGCGCCAAGTCTTGCAGCGCGTGGATGGCGGTCTGCGTGCCGAACTGATCCGTGCCGCCCGGCTCGCGATTATAGACCGTGTAGCCGGGGCCGCTCGGCGGCAGGATCGTGTCAATCGCTTCGTTCGTGCCTTGCACTTTGGTGGGCGGGATGACGGGCACGGTCTTGTACAGAGCTTGATACGTCTCGGCGGTCAGCACGCCGGTCGGGTGTATGTTGTGGTCGAGTTGAAACTGCATCAGCGCCTTCTGCGTCTTCTGGCCGAACGTGCCGGGGCCGGTGGCGAGTTGCTGTGGCGTTAAGAGCTTGGCTGCGACCAGCCGGTTCTGCATCGGCAGCACGACGCCACCTTCGCTGCCGAGTTGCACGCCATTCTGCAACTGTTTGACGGCCGCTTGCGTGGCGGCATCATAAGTGCCGTTCTCTGCGAGCAGGTTGTCGTGCTGAAAAGCCGTGACGGCCGCTTCGGTCTTTTGGCCGAACGTGCCGGGGCCGGTCTTCTTCTCGGCGAGCGTCATGTAGCCGAGATCGATCAACTCGTCCTGCAAGGCTTCGACTTCGGGGCCGCTCATGCCTTTGGAGAGCACAGTGACGTTGGGCGGGACGACGTTAACGGGCGTCCGGTCGGGCGGCACTTGCACGCTCGGCGGCGCGCCGAGTCGTTGCTTGACGCGCGAGGCGGCTTCCGCGACCGTGATACGGCCGTCGCCGTCGAGATCAAGCCCTCTGTTCTGCGTGTACTGCTTGCTCGGTCGGGTGAAGAGCACGAAGCCGCTGCCTTTGCCGATGGCTTTGGGAAAGAGCACAGCCATGTATGCGTCTTCGATGGTCTTCAGCCGCCCCTTGAAAGGCATGAAATACTTTTCGACGAAATCGAGTTGGCGCACGGCGGTCATCGCGGCCAGCGCGGCGGTCGTCGTGCCTAAGCCGCGCGCGGTGCTCGGCATGAACTGGATCAAGCCGACCGCGCCGCTCCCGGCCGCGTTCTTCTTCGCTGGCGAGAACGACGCGCCCGACTCGAAACTCATAATCGCCAGCAAGAAGTTGGGATCGATTTCGAGATTGGCCGCGATCTGTATCACCTTTTGGCGAAACTCGTCAGTGGTGTTTTCAATTCCGGGCACGTTAACCAGACTGGGCATGAGCATCTCCTCCTTCGTCGGAATGTGAGTTTACGGTGTTGTCATGAGCGTACTCCGGCGGGCAGCCGCAGCGCGCGTTGACGCTTAATGATCTTCACAACACACAAGGGAAGGGCATCGTGCGCAGATCGCAAAGAGCTTGTTAAGACGCGCGAGGAAACTTTGATTCGGTAACGTGAGACTCCGTTAACGAACGAAGCGACGACACGAACAAGTCGTTGAACTTGCAGCGACGAACAACCCACCGCAAGCCGCCCAGAGCTTATATGTCGGGCACGCGCGGGCTGTCAACAACTATTTCGCGCGCCCGACAGCGCACTACTCCAACCGATAGTTCGGTGCTTCCTTCGTGATGATAACATCATGCACGTGCGACTCGCGCAGGCCGGCGGCGCTGATGCGGACGAAGCGCGTGTGCTCTTGAAATTCGCGGATGGTGCGGCAGCCCGTGTAGCCCATGCCGGCGCGCAAGCCGCCGACGAGTTGCGTGACCATGTCGGCCAGTGTGCCTTTGTAGGGGACGCGCCCCTCGATGCCTTCGGGCACGAGCTTAGCTTCGATGTCGGTCATCTCTTGCGCGTAGCGGTCGCGCGAGCCTTCGCGCATCGCGCCGATTGAACCCATGCCGCGATAGGCTTTGAACGAGCGCCCTTGAAACAAGATCATTTCGCCCGGCGATTCCTCCGTGCCCGCAAAGAGCGAACCGATCATCACCACGTCCGCGCCCGCCGCAATCGCCTTCGCCACGTCGCCCGAAAACTTCACGCCGCCGTCGGCAATGATCGGGACACCGCTCTCGTGCGCCGCCGCCACGCAGTTTTGAATCGCCGTGATCTGCGGCACGCCCGCACCGGTGACGACGCGCGTCGTGCAGATACTCCCCGGCCCGATGCCGCACTTGACCGCGTCCACGCCTGCGTCAATCAGTTCGCGCGTGCCTTCGGTCGTGGCGACGTTACCGGCGACGAGTTGCGTGTCCGCGTGCCGGCGTTTGATCTCGCGGACGGCTTCGATGACGCGCGACGAGTGGCCATGCGCGGTGTCAATGATGAGACAATCAACACGCGCTTTGACGAGTTCATCGGCGCGCTCGCGGAAATCTCCGGTCGCGCCGATGGCGGCGGCGACGCGCAGACGACCGAGATCGTCTTTCGCGGCCGACGGGTACTTGATCGCTTTCTGTATGTCTTTGACCGTGATGAGACCTTTGAGATGTTTGTCCTCGTCTATGACGAGCAGCTTTTCGATGCGATGCTTTTGCAGGACGGCCTTCGCCTGTTCGAGCGTCGTGCCGACGGGCACGGTGACGAGCGGTTGCTTGGTCATCACTTCAGAGACGGGGATGTCGAATCTCGTCTCGAAGCGCAGGTCGCGGTTGGTGATGATGCCGACGAGATGCCCGCCCTCGTCAACTACGGGGACGCCGCTGATCTTGTAGCGCTCCATCACGACGAGCGCTTCCGAGACGGGCCGGTCGGGGCGGATCGTCACCGGGTCAACGATCATGCCCGACTCGGAGCGCTTCACCTTGTCAACCTCTTCCGCCTGTCGTTCGATGGAAAGATTTTTGTGCATCACGCCGATGCCGCCTTGCTGCGCGATGGCGATGGCGAGCGCGGCTTCGGTGACCGTGTCCATCGCGGCCGAGCAGAGCGGGATGCGCAGACGTATGTCGCGCGTGAACTGGGTTGAAGTATCGGTCTCGTTGGGCAGCACATCGCTGCGGCTGGGCACGAGCAGCACATCGTCGAAGGTTAAGCCTTCGCTGAGATCGTCAGTCAGCATGATGAATTAAGCGCGCCTCCTTGAAAATAAAATGGGGCCGCGGGCACGACCAACTGATCGCGCACGGCATTCGGGCAAATGAACTGGCGGATTGGAAGCAAAGACGAGCGTAGCAAAGCACGGGGCGGGCGGCAAGCGGCGGACACACGCGCACGGTCGCACTGCGACGGCGCGCAACGAAGCGAGGTTATGGTTGTTGCAACAGCCTTGCGTAATCTTCCTTCGTGATTAGCATCTCGACGAGCGGCTTGCCCTTCGCGTCGGTCGGCACAAGGGCAGCGCGGCCGTTAATTGTGACTTCGAGCGCGTTGGCTTTGCTCTTCGAGTATTGCAAACTCAAGGTATCGGTCGCCGTCAAATCTTTAACTTGATCGGCGTGCAGTGTGCCATCCGTTGAAGGTTCTGCATCCACGCGCGTGCGCAACCAAACATCTTCGCCCTTCGCTTTGACCTGCACGTTTAAGCCCTTCGTGGCAACGGGCGCGGTGGGCGTCGGTTGCTGCGTTGCGGGCGCTTGCGTGTTCGCGTTGGCTGTGGGGGCGTTCGTCTGCGTCGGTTGTTCGGCGCGCGTCTCGTGGCGGCGTTGATACCAGTGGAGCGCGGCATAGACGCCGAGCGAGATGACGGCGAGGATCAAGACGCTCAAGACAATCGTGACGAGCGGCGAGCGCGCCGTCTCGCCGTCTGTGTAGAGGCGCGATGGTTGCCGCGAGGTCGGCAGTTCATCCGGCGTCTCGCCTTGCGCGCGCGCCGTGCGTTCGTAAGCGCGGATCGCGTCCGCCTCGTTGAAACCGACCGACTTGGCGAAGGCTTTGACGAAACTGCGATTGAAGATGCCGCCGGGCAGGTTCTTGTAATCGTCGGCTTCGATGGCTTCGAGATAGCGCCGTGAGATGCGCGTCTGATCGGAGATGTCGCGCAGCGAGAGGTTGCGCTCGACGCGCGCACGCCGCAGTTGTGCGCCGAGCGACGACTCTGCCCCCGTGTTCTGTGCGCGCTCGTCGGGCGTTGAGTCAGAGGTTTTGGCGTTCACGTCTCGCGCTGTTTTAAGAAGACTGATGGCAGTCGCGCCGGTCTCGCGCTCGAAGCTAGTCGTGATCGCTTATGCGGAGAAGACCGTCGAGACTTTGGCGCACTATAGCTTGCGCCGCGCGAGACTGTCAAACTTTAGGACAGTGATCAGTGGTTAGTGAAATCAGTTTTATACTGACCACTGACCACCGACCACTGACCACTGCTCTGTGGCTTGATTCTTCGCGCGGGCGGTGCTAGGTTGAAGCGTTCAAGGACAACCCGAACGCGAACCGTTTTCAATTCTACAACTACGAAAAGCGAGGACACCGTTTATGCCTCTCGAAGCACTTGGCATGGTCGAGACCAAAGGGTTCGTCGGCGCGGTCGAGGCCGCCGACGCGATGGTTAAGGCCGCGAACGTTCAACTGATCGGCAAAGAGTACATCGGCGCTGGTTACGTGACGATCTTCGTGCGCGGCGACGTGGGCGCGGTCAAGGCCGCGACCGACGCGGGCGCAGCCGCCGCCCGCCGCGTCGGCGAACTCATTAGCGTCCATGTCATCCCCCGCCCGCACACGGAAGTCGAGCGCGTGCTGCCGCGCAACGGGCGCACCGGCTACAGCCCCGACGAGCGCGCCCTGCAAGGCGGCACAGCCGGCCAACTCGGCGAAGGCGAAGGACGCTCGCTTCCAGCCGGTGCGCGGGAGAACAACAAGGAACGGGCGAAGTGAGAGAAGGCAGAAGGCAGTAAGCAGCAAAAGCAGTTGGCGCCGCGTTATATTTTTCTGCCTTCTGCCTACTGCTTACTGCCTTCTGCTTTTTCGGAGGTGTGTCATGTCGGTTGATAAAGACCTCGTGTCGGTGCAGCAGGCGCGCGACTTGGTTGAGTCGGCGCATGGGGCGCAGAAAGTTTTAACGCGCTTCGAGCAGGCGAAGATTGATCGCATCTGCGAGGTGATGGCGCAGGCGGCAGTCAGAGAAGCGGCGCGGCTCGGCCAGTTGGCCGTCGAAGAGACGGGTTACGGCATCCCCGAAGACAAGCGCGAGAAGAATCGCTTCGCCGCCGAAGATGTGTGGCACGCTTTCCGCGGCCTGCGCACCGTCGGTGTCATCTCCGAATCGAAGGACGTGATCGAGATCGCCAGCCCGCGCGGCGTCGTCGCCGGCATCATCCCTTCGACCAATCCCACGTCAACCGCGATCTTCAAAATCCTGATCGCTACAAAATCACGCAACGCAATCGTCTTGTCGCCGCACCCTTCGGCCGCGAAGTGCATCAACGAGACGGCGCGCGTGATGCGCGACGCGGCCGTGAAAGAAGGCTTGCCCGCCGCAGCCATCGGCTGCATGGCGAACGCAACCATCGAAGGCACGGAAGCTTTGATGAAGCACAAACGCACAGCCGTCATCCTTGCGACCGGCGGCATCGGGCTTGTGCGCGCGGCCTATTCATCGGGCAAGCCCGCGTTCGGCGTCGGCCCCGGCAACGTGCCCGTCTTCGTCGAGCGCACGGCCGATGTGCCGCTCGCGGTGCAGAACATTTTGACGGGCAAGTGTTTTGATAACGGCACGATCTGCGCGTCCGAACAAGCCATCGTCGCTGATGCGCCGGTGGCGAAGCAGGTGCGCGAAGAACTGATCGCGCAAGGCGCTTACTTTGTGAGCGCGAGCGATGCAGACAAACTTGGCAAGATCGTCGCCACGCCGCAGCGGACTCTGAACCCGCAGATCGTTGGCAAGTCGGTCGAAGTGATCGCGCAGATAGCGGGCATTAGTGTGCCGCCGGGCACGCGCTGTCTGCTTGCGGAGGTCGGCGGCGTCGGGCGCGATTATCCGCTCTCGATGGAGAAGCTGTCGCCGATCCTCGCGTTCTATGTTGAGGACGGAGTGGAGCGCGGTGCGGCGCGTTGTTTTGAGATTCTGAGTTATGGCGGCATGGGCCACACCGCCGGTGTGCACACGCGCTCGCGCGAGATGGCGAAGGCTTACGGCATGGAGATGCCCGCCTCGCGCGTCGTCGTCAACACGCCGACCACGCACGGCGCAATCGGTTTTTCGACGGCGTTGCCTCCATCAATGACACTCGGCTGCGGTTCTTGGGGCGGCAACGTCACATCAGACAACATCTCGCCGCTTCATCTGATGGACATCAAGCGCGTCGCCTTCGAGACGCGTCCCGTGCCGAGCGCACGCCCCGCACGCATGACGACGGCCGCGCGGCCCGCCACGATGCTCGCAACACCCGCGCCGCCACCGCCCGCGCCATCTGCGCCGGCCGGCGCGCGTATCAGCCGCGAAGATGTCGCAGCCATCGTGGATCGTTTTCTGTCCACGCGCGGCGTCGGCCAAACTGCACCGGCAAGCACGCCGCCAGCAGCAAGCGCGACGACGAGCGGCAACGGCGGCACGACACAAGTCGCACCAACGACGCCGGCCGAACCGGGCGCGAAACCTGTCGCGCCGGCCGGTAACGGCGGCGCGCAAACTGCATCATCGAACGGCCGCAAGGCCGTCGAGTTCGTCTCCGAAGACGACGTGCGCCGCGCCATCCAGAAGGGCGAAAAGATTTACGTCAACGCGCGCACGATCATCACCCCCTCGGCGCGCGATCTGGGCGAGCCGGCCGAAGTGTTTGCGAAAGTCTGAATGCAGAGGTCAGAGGTTAGAGGTTAGAGGTCAGTTGAAAAACTGTTCTTGCTAACCTCTGATCTCTGACCTCTAACCTCTGTTCTTATGTTTCTAGGCAAAGTCGTCGGCACAGTCTGGTCCACGAAGAAGTCGCCCGATCTTGAGGGCGTGCGGTTTCTGCTCGTGCATCCGATTGAATTAGATAAAGAGCCGACGCGCAGCATCGTCGTCGTGGCGGATCGTCTGGGCGCAGGCATCGGCGAAGTCGTCATGTGCGCTTACGGCAAGGCAGCGCGCACGGCCATCGGCGATCAAGATATGGCGATTGAAGCGGCCGTCATCGGCATCGTGGATCGCGTGGACGTGCAAGACACGCCCTCGGACGATCTACGCGCCACCGCGCAGGAACTGAGAACAGGCGATAATGGAAGACCGTAGTCAGTTTTCAGTTTTCAGTTTTCAGTTTTCAGCCAAGTCCAAAGCTGATCTCTGAAAACTGAAAACTGAAACTGAAAACTGCTTTATGGCGAATGAAGAGTTGATCTATCGCATCACGCGTGCGGTGTACGGGCGGCTGGGCGCGGGCGCAGACGAGCGCGCGGTCGAGCAGTTGGTGACGGACATCTATCGCGCGATTGAGCCGGTGGTGACGACGAACGGCGACAGCGCGAGCACGACGGGCAGCGCGAGCGGGGCGCAGGGCGAGCGGACGGCGCGGGGTGCGGGTTCGCCGGAGCGTCTGATCGTGTCGGTCTTTGGTGTGGATCATCCGGGCATCGTGGCGGGTGTGGCGCAGATTCTGGCGGAGTCCGAGTGCAGCATCGTGGACATCAATCAGACGGTCGTGCAGGGCAAGTTCGCGATGGTCATCATCGCTGACATGGCGCGCGCCGGGCGCTCCGTCACCGAACTCAAAGAACGCTTTCGCACGGCCGGCGAACGTCTGGGCGTCCGCATCTACGCCCAACGCGAAGACCTCTTCAACGCGATGCACCGGGTTTAGTGGTCAGTGGTCGGTGGTCAGTGATCAGTTACAAACTGCCTGCACTGACCACCGACCACTGACCACCGACCACTGCTTTATGGAGCCTGAGATCGCACGACGATGTATGACTTGCGGCGCGGCGGTGCGCGGGCGCGCGCGCTTCTGTCCGCAGTGCGGGCAAGACATGAGCGAAGCCTCGACGTTGAACCGGCCGGCCTTAGTCGAGGAGCAAACGGGCACGCCGTCGGGGCGGCTGGTGGACGAGGCGGAGCGTGTGGCGCGTGCGCTAAACGATAGCATGCCGCCCTTGTCTGCCGACGCAGGCAGCACACAGGCGATCAGCGATCAGAAGCAATTAAACGAGCCGGCCGCGCCCGAACAAGCGCCCGCGCTGACGACGCAGCCGACGGCACAGACGCAGACGGGCGCAGACGCCACAAACACTCCGCTCGCTGACGCTGCATTGACGAATGACGCAGGCGACGCACGCGCGCAAGCGGTGTATTCGGCGGCGGCTGCGTCGTCATCGCGTTTGAGCAATGTGCGCGCACGCGCGGGCGAGCGGGTCGGGCGTCTGCGCGAGGCTTCGGTCGTCGTGTTTGATGAGGCGCATGATGATCCGGCGTTGCGCTTCGTGCTCGTCGCCGCCGCGCTGTTTGTCATCTTCCTGCTGATCCTGCTCTTCAGTTACATCCTTCGTTAATTCTTCAAGCCGACCATCATGGAATACACGCAGGCCGAAATCTTGCAGACCATCAGGATGACCGAGATGGAGCACTTGGACGTGCGCACCGTCACGCTTGGCATCTCTCTGCGCGACTGCGCCTCTGAGTCAATCGAGCGCACAGCCGAGCGCGTGCGCGCGAAGATCGAACAGACGGCGGCGCGACTCGTTGCCACGGTTGACGAGATCGCAGACGAGATCGGCCTGCGGGTGGCGAATAAAAGAATCTCGATCACGCCCGCGTCGCTCGTCGCAGGCGCGGCTCGTTCGGCGAGCGATTGCGTGCAGCTTGCGCGCGCGATTGATGAGGCGGCGGGCCATGTCGGCGTTGATTTCATCGGCGGCTACTCCGCGCTCGTGCACAAAGGTTGGACGGATACCGAAAGCATCTTTCTCGATTCGATCCCCGAAGCACTCGCGACAACTAAACGACTCTGTTCGTCTGTCAACGTGGCGACGACACGCGCGGGCATCAACATGGATGCGGTGCGGCGCGTGGGCGAGTTGATCAAGGAGATGGCAGAACGGACGCGCGAGCAGGGCGGCCTCGCGTGCGCGAAGTTCGTCTGCTTCGCCAACGCGGTCGAGGACAATCCGTTCATGGCGGGCGCGTTTCACGGCGTGGGCGAGCCGGAAGCGGTCGTCAACGTCGGCGTCTCCGGCCCCGGCGTCGTCAACCACGCCGTACGCCATGCGCCGCGCGATCTGCCGCTCGATGAGTTGGCAGAGCTGATCAAAAGACTCTCCTTCAAACTCGCGCGCGCAGGCGAACTCGTCGGGCGCGAAGCCGCGCGCCGGCTCGGCATCCGCTTCGGCATCATCGATCTGTCACTCGCGCCGACGCCCGCGCCCGGCGATTCGGTCGCAGAGATCATCGAAGGCTTCGGCTTCGAGCGCGCGGGCGCGCCGGGCACGACCGCCGCGTTGGCGCTCTTAACCGACGCAGTGAAGAAGGGCGGCGCGATGGCTTCGAGCGCGGTCGGCGGCATGAGCGGCGCGTTCATTCCGGTCTCTGAGGACGCAGGCATGATCGAAGCCGCGCGCGTCGGCGCATTGACTTTGGAAAAACTCGAAGCGTGGACGAGCGTCTGCTCGGTCGGTCTCGACATGATCGCCGTGCCCGGTTCGACTTCAGCCGAGACCATCGCCGCGATCATCGCCGACGAAATGGCCATCGGCGTGATGAACAACAAGACGACCGCCGTGCGCATCATCCCTGCACCGGGCAAAGACGTGGGCGAGCAAGTTGAATTCGGCGGCCTGCTCGGCACAGCGCCTATCATGCCGGTCAACCGTTTCGCCTGCGCCGACTTCATCCGGCGCGGCGGACGCATCCCCGCGCCGATCCATTCGCTGCGGAATTAGCGCGCAATTAAAAACTGATCGCGGACGAATAAGCTAATGGCGAAAATGTTTGATTATCGAGTCTGTCAGGTGCAGCAATCGCATGTGACGTTTGTGAACGGCGAGTGGCAAGGGCACGTGCCACTGTCAGAGGCCGCGGGCGCGACCGATCCGTTTACTTCGTGCCCGAAGGTCTGGGACTATCTGCAACGTGTCGGGCCGGACGGCTGGGAACTCGTCGGCGCTGCCGTACGGCCGGCGAGCGCGAATCTGCGGGGCCAGCTCGCGCCGGCTGATGGCGAACTCACGGCGGCGCTCACGCACGACAGCTACGATGTCCTCTATCTGAAGCGCGAGCTTTAAGCACAACTGTCTTCATCTGAGCAAGCAAGGAGCATTCATGTTTTATCCTCGCAAGTTGTTAATTGTCACGCACACGGTTCGGCGGCGCGTTTTGCGGCCGCTCTTAATCATTTGCGCCTTTGCGCTCGTCGCCAAGTTCGCGCCCGCGCAGCCCGCACAACAGATAAGGCTCGCTAAGATTGATGTCGTGGGGTTGCGGCAGATGACGACCGAGAAGTTCGTCGCGGCAAGCGGGCTGCAAATCGGCCAGCAGGTTGATGTGCCGACGCTCGACGCGGCGGCGCAACGGCTGCTCGACACGGGCCTGTTCACCAAGTTGAGCTATCGCTACCGGGTGACGGGCGCGGGGGCTGTGGTCACTTTTATCATCGAAGAGACGCAAGCCAGCAGTCTGCCTGTCGTCTTCGACAACTTCATCTGGTTCAGCCGCGACGAACTGTTGACGGCAGTGCGCCGCGAACTGCCTGCGTTCGACGGCACAGCGCCGGATACACAAGGCGCGACCACTGCAATCACGAAGGCGCTCAATGATCTGTTGGCCGCGCGCCACATCGCCGGACAGGTCGAATACACTCTGGGCACGGACGAGCGCGGCGGCCACCCGCGCCACGTCTTCACAATCAAAGGCGTGCACATGCCCGTCTGCAAGTTGCACTTTCCGGGTGCGACGGATGTGAGCGAAGGCGAGTTGAGCAAAAACTCGCAGCCGCTCTTTGAGATGGACTACTCGCAGGAGAACGTCGCCACGTTTGCTGCGAGCAATTTGATTCCGCTCTATCGGCAACGCGGCCACTTGCGCGCGAGTTTTGCCGCGCCGTCGGCGACGGTAGTGGACGCGAGCGCGCCGGCCAACTGCAAAGGCGGCGCGGACGTGACCGTGCCTGTGAGTGAAGGCTTGATCTATCTCTGGGACAAGGCCGAGTGGACGGACGCGGGCGCGCTCGCCGCGCCTGAACTTGATGCCGCGCTTAACATGAAAGCGGGCGAGGTGGCCGACGGCTTGAAGCTTGATAAAGGTTGGCAAGCAGTCCAACGCGCTTACGGGCACAAAGGCTACTTGGATGCGCGCGTCAAACCCGTGGCTACGTTTGATGATGAGCAGAAGCGCGTCAGCTACGTCGTGCAGCTCACACAAGGCGCGCAGTATCACATGGGCGCGTTCAACGTCGCAGGTCTGCCGGAAGCGGATGCGGCGCGCGTCCGGGCCGCTTGGCAACTCGCGCTCGGCGCGGTCTATGATGCCGACTACCTGTTGGAGTTCATGAAGAAACTGCCGGCGCTGCACATTCAAGGCTTCGGCACGAAGTTCAGACAGACCGGCGCCGAACTCAAACCCGACCGGCAGAAGCAGACGGTTGACGTGACGCTCACTTTCAAATGAGGACGCGCGATTGAGAGGAGAGATATGGAAGCACTGGGCATGGTCGAATGTATGGGTCTCGTGGCGATGATCGAGGCGGCGGACGCGATGGTGAAGGCGGCGAATGTGCATCTGGTCGGCTACGAGCGGATTGATGCGGGGCTGGTGACGGCGATTGTGCGCGGCGAAGTGGCGGCGGTGCGCGCGGCTGTGGATGCGGGCGCGGCGGCCGGCGCGCGCGTCGGCAAGGTCGTCGCGACGCACGTCATTCCGCGCCCGCACGCGGATGTGGACGAGGCCATGCCGGTCTTGCACACAGGCGAGACGACGCGCAAGAAGATCAGCGGCTCGGTGCATACGCGCGATTGAGTTAGGGCAGAGGAGATTAACCACGAAGCCACAGGAAATAACACGAACAGGAACTGCGCCGCCTTTTCGTGTTATTTCCTGTGGCTTCGTGGTTCAACTCTTTTGCTCCCAACGATCATATTTCGATGAACAACGGAGGATGAGAGATGAGCAGCGCGGCGGATAGGTATCGGCGTTGGTTCGCGTATGAACAGGACAGCCACGCCAAAATGTTGGCGGCGCTGGCGGCCGTTACAGAAGAGTTGCGGGAGCGGGAAGCTTACCGGCAAGCCGTCACGCTGATGGCGCACATCGTTGCGGCGCGACGGTTGTGGCTCGCGCGCTTTGGTCTGACGGCAAATGTGCCGGCCGATTTCGCGCCGCAACAGGTCGCCGACTTCTTCCCGGAAAATATCTCCTTAGCAGAAGTCGCGGCGCGTGTGGATGAGACGCAGGCAATATGGGCGAGATACTTGGACGGACTGACGGACGCGGAACTCGCGCGCGTCTTCGAGTATCGCAGTTTGGAAGGGCCGCGCTTTCGCAACACCATCGAAGAGATACTGACGCAGTTGTTCGGCCATTCGCTGTATCATCGCGGCCAGATCGCCATGCTGCTGCGCTCAATCGGCGCAGAGCCGCCCGTCACAGACTTTGTGTTCTGGGCGCGCGAGCCTGTGCCGGAAGCTTGAGCGAGCAGATTAGTTGCGGGTTGATAGCATCCGCCCGCACAGGCCAGCGAAGGGCGCGCACTCAACGCGCGTAAAGCGCAAGCTAAAGGATGAAGCCCCGCTCAAGTCGTGACCTGAGCGGGGCGTTCGTCACTTAAGTTCGCTTACTTAAACCTGAAGTTCGCGCGGTGGATGCTACCGTCGTTCAACTGGACGACCAACTGACGACAAGTCCCGGCCCATGCCGCGTCAGTCTTCCAGACGTAGACGTACTGGTCTGTCGCAGGATCATAGCTCAGGCTACTGCTGCCTGCCGTCACAGTGTCCTGCAAAGTCGTCGCCGGATCAGACGAGTTGCACATGCTAGGCCCCGAAGCGGGAGAGTCGGGCGCGAATATATTCAGGCCCTTGTTTCCGCTCAGACTGAACTTGACGGGGATGGCACGCCCTGCGTTGACCACGTTCACCGTCGGCAGGTTCGCCACCGGCGGGAAGAAGCCCGCGAAGTCGTAGAGCACCGTAACGGTGAACGAGCAGGAACTGGTGTTGCCGTTGTGATCGTCTGCTGTGGCGTTGACGATTGTCGTACCGATGGGGAAGTTCGCGCCAGACGTATGGTCGGTTGTGACCGTGACGTTCGACGAGCAACTGTCGCCAGCCGTCACCGTGAAACTCACGGGCATCGAGGTGGCGTTCGAGTTCGGCGGTAGGTTGACCATGATATCGGCCGGGCAAGAGATGACCGGCGCAGTGCTATCAACTACCTGCACAGTGCGTGTAGCTGTGGCGGTGTTAGCGCCGTCGGTGGCCGTGTAGGTAATGGTGTACGTGCCGGGCGTGTTCGCGTCAACGCTGCCCGAGGTGTTCACGGCGACGCTGCCGGCGCAAGTGTCGTGCGCCGTTGCGCCCGGATCGGAGAAGCTCGTATGACATTCGACGGTCATCGGGTTGGGCCCATTTAGAGTGATCATTGGGGCCATCGTGTCTTGGATGTTGATGACTACGTCATCGGTGGCGGAGTCGCCGCCTGTGTCCATGACGGTCAGTGTGATGGTGTGCGAGCCGTTCGGCAGAGAGACGGTCAACATCGCGCCCGTGCCGAGCGTCGTCATGCCCTCCGTCCAAGTGTAAGATGAGATCGTGCCGCTGCCCGGAGTTGAGCCTGTGCCGTCGAGCGTCACGGATGTCAGTCCGCCCGTGCACTCCAAGGTCTGATCCGGCCCCGCGTCGGCCACGGGAGACGCAGTAGCAGCGCCGAACTTTTGGACGCGGTCGTTGCCGGTGTCTGCGACGTAGGAATTGCCGGCCGTGTCCGCCGCCACGTCTTGCGGGCCGCTGAACTCACCATCGCCAGTGCCCGGGTCTGGGCCGCCGCAGGTGGAGATGAATGTGCTAGTGGCCGAAAACTTTTGGAGGCGGTTATTGCCTGTGTCGGCGACATAGATGTTACCCGCGCCGTCGGCCGCGACACCTTGTGGTCCGTTGAATTGGCCATCGCCCGTGCCATTGCTGCCCCACTTGGTGAGGAACGTGCCGGTTGAGTTGAACTTCTGTATCCGATTATTGTTCGTGTCAGCGACATAGACGTTGTCGGCCGCATCAACCGCGACGCCTTGCGGCCCGTTGAACTGGCCGTCGCCCGTGCCGTTGCTGCCCCACTTGGTGAGGAACACACCAGCGGACGTAAATTTTTGTATCCGATGGTTGCCGATGTCTGCCACATAGACGTTGCCCGCAGAGTCCACTGCCACGCCGCCAGCACCGAAGAATTGGCTGTTGCCGCTGCCCTGTGTGCCCCACGATAAAACGAAAGCGCCACTTGAGTTGAACTTCTGTACCATCCCGCTTGAGCGATCAGGGTCTGAGTCCGTCACATAAATATTGCCCGCCGAATCCACCGCCACGCCGGAAGCAGCGATGACCGCGCCGGTGCTGCTGCCGCCGGTGCCGAACTTGAACTGGAAGACTCCGCTCGAATCAAACTTTTGTACGCGGTCATTCTGATCTGCGACATAGACATTGCCGGCACTGTCGGTCGCTATGCCTCTAGGGGTAATGAACTGCCCGTTGGCTGAACCCGTACTGCCCCACTTCAAGAGAAAATTGCAGGCCGCCGCGGCCGCGCTTGGCCAGACCAACGGAGCGGCCAGCAGGGCCAGTGCCAGCGCAGGCCAGAGATATTTCAGCCAACGCAAACTAGACGACGATGTTGTTGCACGATGGGAACGCGGGTTATGTGATCTCATTTCTATCTCCTCTGCAAGTCGGGTTTAGGTGAGACAGTCTATTCGTCTGTCAGTTGATCTTGGTGGGGTTGAAGAGTGACGCTCGCACTCATCAGGGGGCAAGTTGCGCGTCGTGCGGCGGAACAATATGCCCGTGACAAAGACTTGTCAATAGCATGCGTCACATGGTAGCCGGATAAAGGCAGTGGTCAGCAGATAGTAAGCAGATATCAGCGCAGTGGTCGGTTATAGTTCAACGCTATACGGTTGAAGTATTGATTGGATGCAAGCCGCCGCTTGGCGCGCCCGACGGATGGCTTTCGGGCGCGTCGAGTCAGATGCTTAAACGCCGGAGGTTTTCGGCGGAAAGTTGCGCGCTGTTGCCCTTCGCGCGCGTGTGCTGTGATGCAGCGGTACGCTCATTGCTCTACATGTCGCACGTAACGAAAATGGTTAAGTAAAGGGAACAGAGGGTAAGCTCGGAGACGACAGCGAGCGAAAGGCTTTGGGGGAGGCTGCTCTCTCGCTGCTCACGTGGTTCTTTGGGGGAACGGGGCTACGGTTGAGCGCGGTCGTCGAAGAGCCGCAAATAAATAGGCTGCTGATTAACGTTTCCTTTGCAGGTTTGGGGGAGCCTGTAGAGGAGTGATTGGCAGCCCATTTATTTTGCCCGCCGGACACTGCTCCATCCGACCCCTACGCCCACGCCGCACGCACGGCAAAACCACAAAAACCCGCCAAATTAGCATGAAACGATAATCTGCGCGCTGCTCAAAAAGGCAACAAATGGCGCGGCGCGGCATCTAAATTGATGCTTAATAAGGTAGCAAATTAAGCAGCATTCAGAGGAGTTAGAAGTCATCATGAAAATGTTCAAAAGCAAACTGCTGACGCTCGTCGCGGCGCTCGCTATGACTGTGGGCGCGGCGTTGGTCGCGCCGAACACAGTGCAGGCGCAAGCGTTGGATCAGACGCAACTCGGCAAGCGCGTCCGGCATGAACTCGTGACGCTGCCGTACTACGGCGTGTTCGATAATCTGGCTTATCAGATCAACGGCAACACCGTGACGCTCTACGGTCAAGTCGTGCGCCCCACGACGCGCTCGGACGCCGAAGCACGCGTGGCGCATCTGCCCGGCGTGACGCGCGTCATCAACCGCATCGAGGTGTTGCCGCTCTCCGGGTTTGACGATCAGATACGCGCGCGCGCCTATCGCACCATCTTTAACACGGCGGGCTTGTACCGCTACGCGATGGGTGGCAATCCGTCGCTGCACATCATCGTCAACAACGGCCACCTGACGCTCGAAGGCGTGGTCGCCAACGAGATGGACAAGCGTCTGGCTTACATAGCAGCGCGCCAAGTGCCGGGCGTCTTCTCGGTCACGAACAACTTGCGGACAGACCGCGACGAAAGCCGCAGCGTCCGCTAAGCAGACTGAGATCACGGCGAAGTAAAGCGCGATCTGATCAGACCGGATGGAAATAGTATTCTATCCGGTCTTTTCTTTTCGTTCTATTTTCTTCGTCGTTCGCGTTCACGCACGTCGCTTGCAAGATTTGTCGGGGCCGCAGGAAGAGTGATAAAGTGTGGGGCACACGAAACAAGCAGCAGGTTTGATCGGCTCGGCGCGTGAGTCGGGCGGAGGGGATTGCGGCATGACGACGGCCGAAGTTGAAACACAACCACCGAGCGATGTGGAGTTGGCGCGCGCTTCGGCTGCGGGCGATACAAACGCCTTCGAGCAGCTTTATCGTCGCCACTTCCGGCGCGTCTATGCGCTCTGCTTCCGCATGCTCGGCAACCCGACCGAAGCTGAAGACCTGACGCAAGACGTCTTCACGCATCTCTTCAACAAGATCGGCAGTTTTCGCGGCGAGTCGGCCTTCACCACTTGGCTGCATCGGCTCACGGTCAATCAAGTGCTCATGTACTTTCGGCGCAGGAGCGCACGGCCCGAGTTTACGACCGAAGAGGGCGAGACGCCCGTGCAGATCGTGCGCGGCACGGAGAACCCGAACAAGATGCCGATCATTGATCGCATCGCCCTTGAGCGCGCCATCACGCAACTGCCGCCCGGCTATCGCACCGTCTTCGTCCTGCACGACGTCGAGGGGCACGACCACGACGAGATCGCTCACATACTCGGCGTCTCCGAAGGCACGTCGAAGTCGCAACTCCATAAGGCGCGCTTAAAATTAAGGCAGATCCTCAGACAACAGACCGCATAGTTCAAGAGTCTAAGAGGTGTTCGCGGAAGCAAGTTCCGCGCGATTCCGTCCTGTGGTAATGCAAGGAGTGGTGCATGGACTGTGCTAAGTATTTGGAACTGTTGAGCGACTACTGTGATGGGACGCTCGACGACGAGACACGTGCGCTCGTGCAGATGCATCTGGGCGAGTGCCTGCCCTGCGACGGCATCCTCCACGACCTCGACACAATCGTCCGCACCGCCGTCATCCTGCGCAGCGAAACCAACAGCATCACTTACCCCGACGAACAGATCATCTGGCAACGCCTGAGCCTATCAAAGCAGATCATCCACTGAGCGCATTGCGGAATGCGGATTTCAGATTGCGGATTGAACGAACCGTTGTCCGTTCAATCCGCAATTCAATGTCCCCACGTTAGCAACAGCCCGGCGGCGGCGGCGAACATCATAGCCGTTGCGCCCCAGCCCAGCACGTTGGCGAGGCGGCCGTTGATGCGTTTGCCCAGCACGCGCCGGTTGTTCGAGATGAGCATGATGACCACTAGGAGCGGCGGCGCGAGCAGTCCGTTGATGACCGCCGTCCAGAAGAGCGCCTTGATCGGATTGATGCCCAAAAAATTGATGCTCAAGCCCACGAGCGTCGCCACCGCGATGACCGCGTAGAACCCTTTCGCACCGCGCGGCTTCTCGTCCAGCCCGTAATTCCAACCGAACGTCTCCGCCACAGCATAAGCACACGAGCCGGTCAGCACAGGCACGGCGAGGAAGCCCGAACCGATGAGGCCGATGGCGAAGAGGATCGTCGCACTATTGCCCGCGAGCGGCCGTAGCGCCTCGGCCGCGTCAGTGGCCGATTGAATGTCTGTCTTGCCTGAAGCGTGCAGCGTGGCGGCGGCGGCGAGGATGACGAAATAGAAGATCAGGTTGCAGAAGAGCATGCCGATGTTCGTATCCCAACGTGCGCCCTTCAGTTCTGCGTCGGTCGCGCCTCTGCGCTCTCTGACGGTCTTGCGCCCGATCTTAATCTCCTCTTCCACCTCTTGCGAAGCCTGCCAGAAGAACAGATAAGGCGAGATGGTTGTGCCGAGGATGGCGACGAGCGTGAGCAAGTATTGCTGATCGAAGCTGAGGCGCGGGATGAACGTAGCCTTGAGCACCTGATGCCAATCGGGATGTGCGAGAAAGGCCGCACCGACGTAAGCGAACAAACTGAGCGTCAGCCATTTGAAGATGCTCGCGATCAGTTTGTACGAACACCAGACCTGCATGACGACGATCAAAAGTGCGATGGGCACGATCAGCACTTTGATCGGCACAGGCACGAGCAGGTTGAACGCGGCGGCGATTGCGCCGATGTCCGTGCCCGCGTTGATCACGTTGGCGACGACGAGCAGGAGGACAGTCGGATAGAGTAACCAACGCGGATAGTATGCGCGTAAGACGCCTGCGAGACCGCGCCCCGAAACCATCCCGACCTTCGCGCAAGTGTACTGCACACCGGCCATGAGCGGCAGCGTGACGAGCGCCGTCCAGAGCGTGGCGAAGCCGAGCGCCGCGCCGGCCGTCGCGTATGTGCCGATGCCCGATGGGTCGTCGTCCGATGCGCCCGTGATCAGACCGGGGCCGAGGAGCGCGAGCAAACGTTTGAGCGGATTCGCCTCGCGCGCCGCTTCGACCGTCGCCGCGCCTTCGGCCGGCTCTTTGTACGGGATGCGTCTGCCGTCTCGCTCGGCCTCACTGTCCTTGTCGGCGCGTGCCATTGGCTTTGGGCTGTTCGTAATCATCTGGCAACACCTGAACCTATCGAAGCAGATCACTCATTAGGTGCGCCAGCTAAATCCTCTGCCCTGTCGGCGGCTGTCAATGACCCCAAGTTAAGATGAGGGCGATGGCCGCCGCAAACATCACCGCAGTTGTAATCCAACCTAAGACGTTAATCCCTAGTCTATTCACTCGGTCGCCCATGATCTGCTTATTGTTAGCAATGAGCATGATGATCACGAGCAGCGGCGGGGCCAGAAAGCCATTAATAACTGCTGTCCAGAAGAGCGCGCTGATCGGGTTGATCCGGACGAAGTTGATCAGCATGCCGATGAGCGTCGGGACAATGATGGCCGCGTAGAATAGTTTGGCGCGGCGCGGCTTCGCGTTCAATCCATGCTTCCAGCCTAATGCTTCGGCCAACGCATACGCACTCGATCCGGTAAGGATCGGCACGGCCAAAAAACCGGCCCCAATCAGACCTAGCGCCAACAGAAAGTAAGCGCCGTTGCCGGCCAGAGGCCGGAGCGCCTGCGCGGCGTCCGTGGCCGATTGAATGTTGGTCTTATGCTCTTTGAACAGCGTAGCGGCTGTCGCAAGGATGATGAAGTACATCACGACGTTGGAGAAGAACATGCCTGTGTTGACATCCCAACCGGCGTACTTCAGTTCTTTCTCGGTCGCGCCCTTGCGCGCCTGAAGGGTGCGGCGGCCCATGCTGATCTCTTCTTCAACCTCTTGACTGGCCTGCCAGAAGAAGAGGTAAGGCGAGATGGTCGTGCCGAGGATGGCGACAAGCGTCGAGAGGAATGTGCTATCGAAGCGTAGCGTTGGGATGAACGTGCCGTGAAGAACTGCGCGCCACTCAGGCTTGGCGAAGAACGCCGAGCCGACGTAAGCGAACAGAGCCAGCGTGAGCCACTTGAAGATGCTGGAGATCAGCCGGTACGAACACCAGACTTGGAGCACAAGGATGGCGAGCGCAATTGGTATGATCATCACAGTGACGGGGAGCGGCACTAACAAGTTGAACGCCGCCGCGATAGCGCCGATGTCTGCGCCCGCGTTGATCGTGTTGGCGAGTACAAGCGCCGCGACCACCGGATAGAGCAAAGCCTTCGAGTAGTGCTTGCGCAGCACACGTGCCAGCCCCATGCCTGTGACCATGCCGATCTTGGCGCAGATGAATTGAATCGCCGCCATCATCGGAAAAGTGAAGAGCGCCGTCCAGAGTGCGGCGAAGCCAAGCTGTGCGCCCGCGACGGCGTAAGTGCCGATGCCCGAAGGATCATCGTCCGATGCGCCGGTGATCAAGCCGGGGCCGAGTATTTTGAAGAAGCGTTTGACGGGATTGCGCTCACGCTCGACGGCCGCTTCGAGTGAGCCTGTGCCGCCCGCCGTTTCCTTGTGTGGGATCGTGTCCGCCCGCTTCGGCTTGTCTTCGTCCTTCTTTGTATCTTGTGCCATCCGATGTTTCCCGTCGTCGAAGTCGATCAGAAGTCCAATGAGAAACCGAGTTGCGCGCCCGCGCGTGGGCTGGCCCGAAAGCGTCCGGCGACGAGACCAAAGTCAAAGGTCAGACCCTTGTGCAGTTCATAGTTGCCACCGATGAGCGTTTGCAACTGTCCCTTGCTCAGTTGAAAGTTGCTCGTGACTGCGCCGGTCAACTCTGCGCCGAGGTCGAGGCGCTTGGTGAACTGTCTGACGAGCGAGCCGCCGCCGGTGAAGACGCGCCCACGCGTGCGTATGCCGAGCAGACCGTTGATGGTGTTGCCCGCAAACAACAGTCCGCCGTTTAAGCGCAACTTGGTTTTAGCGCTGACCGATTTTTGCAGGATGCCGTTGAGGTAATAGTCTGTTAATCCAGTGCCAAGTTGTTTCGCTTGATTGCCGGTCGGGAATTGCACGACCGCACTGATCGTCATCGCTGGCCAGCGCGAGCCTCTGCGCTCCTTGAGGAAGTTGTATTTGACGTGCAGCGTCGAATCGCCAACGCCGAAGACGGTCTGCGGGCTGACGACACGCGAACTATGGAGGGCCAAGAGCGGCGGCGCAAAGCCCACTTCGACACCGCGCCACAAACCGTAATCCAACTCGACGTTCGTCGTGTTCTGCGTCTTCGCCGGATAGAGCGCGCGTTGCAGCAGATCGTATTCGTCGCTGACTTGCAGGTGGAACTTGCCTTTGGCCGTTACGTCCGCGTCGTCGGTGACGAAGGGCTGTTGCGCCTGCGCGGTCAATGGCAGCAACCAGAGAAACAAGACGAACGCGACAGAGCGCGCGGCGTGAGTTGGCATGCAGGTTGCTCCCTTGTTCGGAAATGTCGAGGAGTAAGTGCCCGGAATAAATAGCATAATCCGGCTCGCGGCCGCGACGAAAATTCAACTGCCGAGTTGCCCCAGCGCCGCCTAAAGCAGCGTGCCGCGCAGGATGATCATGGCGACGCTGAAGTAGATGATGAGGCCCGTTACGTCCACCAACGTGGCGACGAAGGGCGCGGATGATGTGGCCGGGTCGAGACCGGCGCGCCGCAGAGCGAAGGGCAGCATCGAGCCGGCGAGCGAACCCCAGAGCACGATGCCGACGAGCGCCAGCCCAATGGTCAACGCGATTAAGGGCCAGTGCGGCCCGTAAATGGTCGAGAACGCCGACCAGATCGTGATGCGTAAGAAACCGATGGTGCCGAGGATCGCGCCGAGCGCGAGGCCCGATAGAAGTTCGCGCCGCATCACATGCCACCAATCGCGCAGCCGCACCTCGCCGACCGCCATCGCGCGAATGACGAGCGTCGAAGCCTGCGAGCCGGAGTTGCCGCCGGAAGAGATGATCAAAGGGACGAAGAGCGCGAGCACGACCGCTTTGGCGATCTCGCCTTCAAAAAAACCCATCGCCGTCGCCGTGAGCATCTCGCTTAAGAAGAGGATGACCAACCAACCCGCGCGCTTTCGCACCATGCGCCCGATGGTGATCCGCATGTATGGCTCGTCAAGAGCTTCCGAACCGCCGATCTTCTGTATGTCGCGCGTCGCTTCCGCCTCGGCCACGTCGAGCACATCGTCAATCGTGACGATGCCGATGAGCATGCCGTCCGTGTCGGTCACGGGCAAGGCGGTGAGCGATGTGCGACGGAACAGGTTGATCGCGTTCGCGTGATCGTCCGTCGCTTTGAGCGCGTCGAAGCGGTTGTCCATGATCTCCGCGACCGTTCTGTCGAGCGGCGCGAGCAGGAAACTGCGCATGCGTATGTCGTCAATAAGGACGCCGTGCGCGTCCACGACATAGACCATGTTCAACGTCTCGCTGTCCTGCCCGTGACTGCGCACGTAGTCGAGCACTTCCTGCACCGTCCAATTCGGCTGCACGGCGATGTAGTGCGGCGTCATCAAACGCCCGACGCTGTCTTCGGGATAGCCCAACAGCTTGACAGCTTCAGCGCGCTCCTCTGGACTAAGCAGTGTCAACAGTTGCTTGGTCGCCGCGCCCGGCAGTTCTTCCAAGAGCCGCGTGCGGTCATCGTCCGCCATGCCGTTGAGGATCGCGGCCACCTCCTCTTGCGCGAGCGATTTCAGCAACTCCTCTTGTTCTTCGAGCGGCAGGTATTCAAAGGTGGTGGCGGCGAGTTTGCGCGGCAGGACGCGGAACAGCAGCGCTTGATCATCTGTGTGAATTTGAATGATCAGGTTGGCAATTTCGGAGGGCGGCATCTTTTCCAGCGCCTCGCGCAAGCCGGAGAAGTCGCGCGTGCGCACCGCCGCCGCCAAATCAATTTGTGCTAACGACATGATGGGGATTGCCTCTCGGAAGATTACAGTAGAGCGGGCCGATAATAAGCCGAGCGGGGATTACTGTCGAGACACAGAGGAAATGATGAGAAGAAATGATGAAGGCAGAATGATGAATGATGAATTAAAGACGACTATTTTCTAATTCATTATTCATCATTCTGCCTTCATCGTTGCTCTTAAGGTTTGCGGTCGGGCGGCGTCAGCTTATTGCGGTTGGGCGCGGGCGCGCTGATGTTGCCGGCAGTGGCGATGCGCCCCGTGCGCGTGATGGCGATGCGCTTGTCGCGTTTGTCGTTGCTGGCGATCTGCACGCGGATCGCATGGAACTGGCCGTCGCGCGCTTTGTTGGTCGGGTAGTAGCCGATGACGTACTGCGTGCGCAGGTCGCGCGTGATGTCCTGCGCGATCTGCGGTAGCTCCGAGATTGAGTTGGGGAAGAAGGCGCGCCCGCCCGTCTCGGTCGCCAACTTATTGATCAGGTTGACGGCCTTGTCCTTCGTGCTCTTGCGGATCAAGCCGCCGTTCTGCGCGTCGAGTTCGCCGGTGAAGCCGATGACGTAGAGTTGCACGTCCATCTCACGTAGGCGCGCGAACAGCTCAGACTCTTTGTAAAAGCTGGAACGGTCTTCGCCATCGGTGACGAGGATGAGCGCGCGACGGCGGCGGTCGTTCAGGTCATTGCCCTTTTTGTAATTGGCGACGCGCTCGGCCGACAGCAGCGTGGCATCAATGATCGCGGTCTGCCCGCCTTCGATGTAGAGGTTGTCGAGCGCGTCCATCAAGGCGTTTTCGTCGGCGGTGAAGTCTTGCAGGACTTCGATCTTGTCGCTGCTGATGAAGCGCACGAGAAACGTCTCGTCGCCCGACTTGTTGCTGTTGATGATCGTCTTGGCGGCATCAATCACTTGATTGAGGAGCGGGCGCATCGAGCCGGAATTATCAACGACCAAGCCATAGCTGATCGGCACTTCCTCGCGCGTAAAGAACTTGATCTCCTGCGGCACGCTGTCCTCATAGACGCGGAAGTCGGCTTGCTGAACATCATGCACAGGCCGGTTGTTGCGATCAATCACGCGCACGTTCAGGTTCACCAGATTGGTATCAATCGTGATGAGTTCATCTGGATTGATCTCCTGACCTTCGGGCGTCGGCGTCGGCGTGGGCGTTTGCGATGAAGGCTTGACCTGTATGACCGGCCCCGGCTGGTTCGTGCTCGGCGTGGGCGTCGGTTGCTGCGACGTTTGCGTCGTCGTGGTCGTGGTCGGGCGCGTTTGTTGGTTCGCGTTGGTGACGGCGCGACGCGGGCGCTGTTGCGCGTTAGTTGTGGGCAGCAGCGCGGCGAGCGTCGCGCAGGCGGCGACGAGCAAGAGCGCGCCGAGCGTGGCGATGCGGCGCAAGGTGCGATCAGCGTGCAGACGAAACATGACGGATAATTTCTCCCCCGGCTCTGGCTTTTCCGCCGCACAGTCAGAAGCGCCCGGCACGCCCAACCTGTTTAAGAGTTGAGAGGTGTTCGCGGGCGCTTCTTCGGACGAGCCAAACATTTTGGCTGTGGCGCGCGGCTGGGGCAAAGAGCCTAATAATCTTTCAAGCGTCGAGCGCCCTGCGGGGCGCTTCGCGGACACTTTTTAGAAGAACTTCGAGCCGCGAGCGTTGCCAATCTTCGGCCAACTTACTAACGCGGGTTCAACGTCGCATAATAACCGTCTTTACTGCGCACGAACAGGTGCGGCAGCCCGCGCGGCGGCGTGACCTTGACCTTGATGCGATGCCAGCGCCCGTCGTTCGTGAAGTTCGACGGCTTATAGCCGATGGAATACTGATGGCGCAACTCGATGGCGATGCGCTCGAAGATTTCGTTCATCTCGGCGGCCGATTTCGGGAAGAAAGCCTTGCCGCCTGAGACGGACGCCAACTCGTCTAGGATCGCTTCGCCCGCGACATCCAGTTCGCTCCCGCCGCCGCCCTCGATGCCGATGCCGTAGATGAGCACGTCGGTCTCTTTGAGCATCTTGCGCAGTTCGCTGAAGGTGTAGCGCGAGTTGTTGTCCTGCCCGTCGCTGATGACAAGAAGCGCACGCTTGGGATGGACGCCGTGCGAGACGCGCTCGACGCCGAGATAGCAAGCATCATAGAGCGCCGTCTGCCCCTTCGTCTGCACGAAGGTCAACTTGTCGAGCATCGCATCACTGTCGCGCGTCTTGTCCATCAAGAGTTGCGCGCGCGAATTGAAGCCGATCAAAAAATACTCGTCGTTGTTGTGGCTCGTATCAATAAAGTGGCGCAGGGCTTCGCGCGCCTTCTGAATCTTGTCGCCGCTCATCGAGCCGGACACGTCGAAGATGACGCCGAGACTGATCGGCACGTCCTCGTCCGAGAAAAAAGTGATCTGCTGCGGCTCTTTGTCATCAAAGACGGTGAACGCGTCTTTGTTAAGACCGGTCACATAACGGTTGTACACGTCCGTCAGCGTGACGTTGAGCAAGACGAGATCGGCGTTGACGATCACCTGTTCGCCGTCGGCAACGGGTGTGCCGACCACCGTCGAAGCGTTCGCCGCAGCCGCGACGGGCGTGGCGACCGGCGCACCGCTCGTCAGACTATTCGTCGCGCCGCTTGTGCTCGCCGTGTTCGGCGTGGGCGACGGGGCGGCGGCCGTAGCGCCTTGATTGGCCGTGGCCGGCGGTTGTTTCTGTTGGGCGATGACGGGCGCGAGCGCGACGGCAGCAAGCAGTGCGACGAGCGCAGAGCGAGAGACGAGAGCGACTGAAACGTAGAGGTGTCGCGGCGGTCTCATAAACCCTCCTGATGTTTGGAGTCCACGGAGAACTCCGGCGAAGCGAAACAGACCAAGCGCCGGATGATCGTAGAGCTTGACGCTTGCGCACGAGCGGCACAGCAAGCGTTAGGGATGTCCAAGTTGTCCTGACCAAAGCAGGCGCGACGAGTTGGGGAGACTCCGGGAAACCGCTCGCATTGTACGACTCGCACACGCCGCACGCAAGGCACATCTATGATCAAACGGTCATTACGCTGCAACTTTTTATTCGAGCCGACGTGTTAGACGGACGCCTGCGTGAAAAAAACCGCTCGCAAGTGCTGAAGGACTTACGAGCGGCTTTATGTTCAGGCACGACTGAGCGACGTGCCGCGCCTCAAGACCCTCTGACGAGGAACACATCCCACGCCCACCGTCCAACCTGCGCCCCGTGCACATCATAGACCTTCGCTCGATAACGGAAATGATTGCCGTACTCGTCCGTGCGCCGCGCCTCTTTGTAGTCGAGAGCAATTCGCATCACACCGAGCGACGGCAGCGTGTGCAACTCTTCGGGTTGTGAGAGACCGTCATGATTCGCATCTTGCCACAGTCGTAAGCGCGAGAAGACCGCATCGCGGCTGTCAATCACACCGTCACCATTGCCGCCCTGCTGTGGCTTGTCGTACTCAGCGAGGGCAAGAAATCCATTTGGCGTGGTTGAGAGCGGCTGCGGTGTGATGTCACCGAATAGTTCCGTGCCGTTATCAATCACACCGTTACCGTTGCGGTCGAGCGCAAGCCAAGCATCATCGGAATTAGCGACTGTCCATGCCAGCCGCTCGCGGGTGCCGTCAGCATTGAGATCGAAGTTGACGCCGTTTTGTGGATTGGTCAAGGCGAAGCCGTTGCCGGCCACGTCGATCAGGATAGGGCTGTATTCACATGCGCAAGCCTCTGAGTCCCAGTATCCGTTAATGTGACCATTGTCCGTGCTGCAATCCTGCGGGGCGCACCCACCGTCGGCAATCTGAACGCCGCGATGGTGAGCGCTTAAAATTGGAGATAAGATTGGGTGAGCAAGTTGTGCCGTCACTTTTCTTACATAGCACAGTCTCCAAATCTTTTCGTGCATCACGCAGTCCAAGTAGCTCAATGCTGTCATCAAAAACGTTATGCGAGTAGGTACAACCGCTACCACCGGTTCCACAGTCGAGATGCTGAGTAGTAACAAAAACTGTGTTGCAAGGAAGCGTTGGGTCCTGAAGCAGCAAGAACTTCCACAAAGGGAAGTTCTCGTTGTTCAATATTGCCGGCGCGTATGTGCTTTGTAAGCTGGCATTCTGGAATAACAACAAGGGTGGCCTACTGGGAAGGGCCGACCGGTCTGGTGGTATTGGTCTGATTAGCGGCACTTTGGGGTTAAACTTCCGCTTGGGATCGGTAGGATCGGGATACAGTATATCGCCTCCGTTCCACGCCGTCCCATCAGTAAACGTAACAAATTCCACCATTATTCGCGCGCGCGTAATCTTCTCAGGATAACCGAGTTCTACCAACGCTGCCTTAATAAAAGGTAAGTTGGCTTCGAGCAGCTTAACGTCCACGCTCTCGCCGGGTAAGACTTGCTTCTGCGCCCCGGCGTCTTGAGCGTCTGAAGGGTCAAGCCCGTAAACCAATTTTTCACTGAAAGTCGATATCGTCTCAGAAGTCCCTTCCGGTCGGGGGAAGGATAGATCAAGCACTATGCGTGCGATGGGTTTGTCGGAGACGTTCTGCACAGTCACCGTTAGCCCCTTTAGCCAATCATCTTCCTCCAAGAAATTTTTGCCTAACTCAATAGGCTTACCTTTAGTTTTTAGCTTAAGTATTTTTATCGGCTCTGTACGCCATGATAGTTTATTGATGACTCGTTCCTGCCCTTGTGCAAATCCGATCACGGGCAGAAGCATAGCCACACCTATTAGGTTCAGAAGCATTTTGCTTACGTTGAGAGAGGACACGGGAATTCTCCTTATTGAGAAGAGAACAGCAACGCTCTGAAAGTCAAAAGAAGAGAGATGAGCCTTCTAGCTCTAAGCTGTTCAGGTTTATATGAGACTGACA
>Ga0209153_1000096_pt1 | contig 44025 bp, 36 predicted proteins | sample GraSoiAngelo_120_FD_185877 | JGI IMG/M metagenome (GOLD analysis project Ga0209153, IMG submission 185877) | Grasslands soil microbial communities from the Angelo Coastal Reserve, California, USA - 14_0919_09_20cm (SPAdes) (version 2) | ecosystem: Environmental > Terrestrial > Soil > Grasslands ... | reverse complement strand
GAGCAGCGATTTGCCGAGCGAGGTCGTCTCGTTGGGACTGTTGATAGGGCTTCTGAACGAAGACAACAACTGCAATATAACAGTCAACACGGACTGGTTCTCGAATCCAGTAACCCAACTGGAAGACGCTGAGACTCGCCTTAATAATCTGGTTGCTCTAGTCAGCTCGGTTCTAGGGCCAGCCGGAGATAACCCTCCTCCTGTCTTTACGGACGCTGAGTGGTACGCGATTCCCAATCCGAATACGGGCGGCGGCACAGTCTTTCATCTGGTGATGGCGAAGAGCGCGGACGTGAGCGGGCAGATCGGACTAGGCGTGATGCACTCTATAGGCATAGGTAATCTGACCATCACGGCCTACGCCTACCTGCCTGTGTTCACTTACGGCGCGAGCGGCGCGCAGTTTGTAGCAGATAATAGCAGCTACCCTTGCCAGATAGGTCTTAACGCAACATCTTCCGGCGGATTTCAGGTTGACGGCGTGACGTTCGACGCAATGAACCTGGATGCTCAGATATATTTCAGCAGCACTCTGCCAACCATCAACCTCACGTTTGAGAATCTACAAGGCGCTGGCTCTACGCCAAGCACTTACACCACTCTTCAAAGCATTCTTGATTCAATCGAAGCGCAAGAGTGGATTGGCGAGGTCATAGTTCAGGGAAGCTACTGGCTGAATCTTTACGTAGGAGACTCTACTGTCACCGTTGGTCAGATTCTGGTTAAAGCCAATTTCCTGACAGTGGACGATCAAGGCAATTACCACCTCAGTCTCACAAACCTTCAAGGCACAGGTCCGGCGCAGATAGCCTTGAATTTCGTCTTCTCAATTCTGGATGCTCTAGCGAGCCTGGACGTTCCGCTCATCTCTCTGCCGGGCGGAGGCATCTACGTCACAAACGTCGAACAGGCGGGCGGCGGCTCTACAACCTACGGCCTGCGCATGATGCTGGACATTCCCCTGACTTCCGGCACGGACGAAAACGGCAAGCCTGCGACGGCAGTAGATTTTTGCCTGGGCACTTGGCTGACGGGCGAGACAGATGCGGACAACTGGCTGCAACGCTCCGCAGGCACAAGCCCTACGCCCAACCCTGGACTATCGGTTCTATTTCTTAATCGCGCAACAGACAACTCGCTCTCCTTCGCCCCTTCGTTCGCGTTGACCAGCGTTGGATTCAACATTAATGGTGGCGCTGGCTCGCCCTTATTCAACGTTGATGGCTACACCTTGAACGGAACGGACCTGCGCGTCTATCTGAATCCCGGCACTGCGCTCGCCAACCCCAGCCAATGGCAATACGGCTTTGCCATTCGCCTGGACGATGTGGGTTTCCCGCTTGCTGCCAAGTTCGGAAGCGGCGGGGCAAGCGGCAATCCTGTCGCGGAGAATCTTCTGTCGTCCGGCTCGAACAGCAACGGCGGCAATCAGGGAGCGGGGGCAGACAAAGCGCCCGTCAATCCGCCCTTCTCCGCCGCCATCGCTTGGCGCTCGGATTCCACGAACAGCCCCAAGTTCAACTTTCAACTCTTCGGACCGGACGAGAATCCTGCGGACCAGGTGTGGATTACAGTTCAGCGAGCCTTCGGCCCGTTGCAGTGCCAGCGCCTGGGTGTTGGTTGGCCGCAGCCGAACAACAACCTTTTGCTGTCGTTTCTCTTCGACGGCGACGTGGCTCTGGCCGGGCTGGAAGTTGACCTTAAAGGGCTGTCCATAGGGATACCTCTCGCCTCGCCCGGCCAGATAAGCTCTTACGAACTCGGGCTGGACGGTCTCGACATCACGTTTGCCGAAGGGCCTGTGGAGATAAGCGGCGGGCTTTTGAAAGCGCACGTTAAAGTTGACGGCCAGGACAAAACTGAGTACAACGGCGAGGCGCTGATTAAAGCCGCCACGTGGTCCATCTCAGCCGTAGGCTCTTGGGCCACCTTAAACGGCCATCCTTCGCTCTTCATCTTCGCATTTCTCAACGCCACGATAGGCGGACCGGCCTTCTTCTTCATCACGGGTCTCTCCGCAGGTTTCGGCTACAACCGCTCTCTGACTCTCCCCTCTCAGGATCAGGTGCAGACATTCCCGCTCGTGGCAGGACTGACCGATCCGTCTCAGATTGGAGGAGCAAACGCGGGGCCGGGCCAAGCTCTACAGGCGCTTCAAGACTGGGTTCAGCCCGCGCAGGGTGTTTACTGGATCGCCGCAGGCGTGCAGTTCACCTCGTTCGAGTTGATTAACTCGAACGCTCTTGTGGTCGTAGAGTTCGGCAAACATTTCGAGATCGCCATCCTGGGACTTTCGCGCATAAGGCTTCCGCAGGCTGGACCGGTCACCTACGCATACGTGGAGCTTGGCCTAGAGGTCATAATTGATCCGTCCGACGGTCTTTTCTCCGCGACGGCAGTGATTACGCCGAACTCCTACGTCATTGACCCTGCCTGCCATCTAACGGGCGGCTTCGCCTTCTTCGTCTGGTTCGGCGCCAACACGCACGCGGGCGATTTCGTGCTGACCATTGGCGGCTATCACCCGTCATTCAATAAGCCTCAGTGGTATCCAGACGAGCCGCGACTCGGTTTCAACTGGCAGGTGAGCGACCAACTCTCTATCAAGGGCGGAGCATATTTCGCTCTGACTCCTTCGTGCGTGATGGGCGGCGGCTCTCTAAGTATGCAGTTCCATTCCGGCAACCTGACTGCATGGTTCGACGCATACGCGGACTTCCTGATTCAATGGAAGCCCTTCTATTACCTTATAGACATAGGCGTCAACATAGGTGTCTCTTACCGGCTGCACCTGCTCTTCACTACAGTGACTATCAAAATCGAGGTGGGCGCAGACCTGACCGTGTGGGGGCCTCCTACAGGAGGTGTCGTGCATGTTCACCTGTGGTGTGTCTCCTTTACGGTCTCATTCGGGCCAAGCTACGGGCAGGGCAACGACTACATGGATTTCAATAGCTTCAAGTCGCTGCTGCCGCAGGACAACCAGCAATCGAACGCGCCGCAGCCGCGCGCGGCAATGATGTTGATGGCTGAGGCGGCAGAAGATACGCCGAGCCTTCCGCAAGGTAATGTCATCAAGCTAATCATCAACCGTGGACAGTTCCCGCAGATTGCACAGGATGGCCGATGGCTTGTGCGCTCCGATGAGTTTATCTTCACGGTCGAAACGGCCTTCCCTTTAACTGAGCTTGACCTGGCCGGTCCAAACAACAGTTTGAAAAAGCTCGTGCCGCCCCAGCTTGCAGTGAAAGACACAAACGCTCCTGCTTGCGCGCGCGCAACGGACGGCTACTACGTGGGCGTGCGGCCAATGGGAATCAACTGCACAAACTCAACGCTCACGCTTACAGTAACGGACGAGCAGAACGTCGTTCAGGATTTGAACAGCGACTGGCTGTGGACTGAAACCACGCGCGCCGTGCCTGAAGCCTTGTGGGGTAAGGCCATACCACAAACAGATACGCCAACTCCGTCGGCTAATACGCTGCCCGGAAGGCTCGTAGGGCTTTCCAGCATCGCGCCTCGCATCTACCAGCCGCAAGGACCCGATGCAATCCCGATTTCTAATCTTAGCTACGACCCTATCAATCCAACGGACGAAGATTATCTGCCCTTCCCGCAGCCCTCAGTCACCAATCAGCCGCAGATATCCAACACGTCATTAGAGACGATTGCCACCACTATTAATCAGGACGGCACGGCGGGTTCGCCCGCGTCAAACCGCGCGGCAATCTTTACCGCGCTTTCAGACTTCGGCTACAACGCGGGAGCGAACGACGACATGAGCGTTCTGGCTCAGAACGTCAATCTAAACTATCCGGCAGCACCGATGTTGGGTTCGCCCATAGCGTAAACGAGCGTTCCCGTTGAACTGAGCTTGTTTGAGGAGTCAACTGAAGTGAGCAAAGTAAAGACAGATAACTCCAGCGACCCGCTTCCGAGCGGTGACATTCGCTTCTATGACAATTACGAGGCTCCGCTTGAAGCTGGCGACTACACCATAGCCGTTACGCAGCACGTCGAGAGCACTTCGGACGGCGTAGCTCCGAATGGTCAGCCCATCAACGAGAATTTTCCCGCGACGGGTCAGGTAACGCAGGCTTTCACGGTCGTCGCGCCGCGCTTCACACTTGACCCGGCTGACATCTACTCTACCTTCCCTCCGAACGCCGCGAGCGGGACGTTCGATCAGAACCTGCCGCACATAGTTCTTACAAAGCGCGGATTGCCATGGGAAAGATATTTGGTCGAAGGCAACAAGATTACTCCCTGGCTCGCAGTGCTCCTGTTCTCGCCGGACGAGATTGTACAGCCCGCCGACGCGCCTTCCGCGAACCCTCTGGCGAATCCGAGCCGCGCGGGAACTTACAGGCTGACAGATGTCATCAATCCGCCGACTGGCACGTTAGGGCCTGACATCGTTCAGGAATTTGAGGACCAACTGGATCAGGTCACGGCTCTTCAACTCGTTTCGGGCGGCTCAGGCTACACGGACGCGCCTATGGTCATCTTCACAGGCGGCGGAGGTTCAGGCGCAGCGGCGACTGCGACAGTGCAGAACGGCGCAGTCACACAACTTACTCTGGAGATAGGAGGCTCAGGCTACACATCCGACCCGACCATAAGTTTTAGCGGGGGGGGCGGCTCTGGCGCAACCGCTCAAGCCGAACGCGGACTGCTCTGCCGCGCCATTGATATTTCCCCAGACACCTTTACGAAAGTAACTCCGCGCTTCACGAATAGAGGCGCGAACCCCGTTGATGAGTTGCGATTCCTGGCGCACTGCCGTCAGGTCAGCACTCTTGATAAAGAGATTCAAGCGACGAAAGACGACGGCTGGTTCTCAGTCCTAATAGGCAATCGCTTTCCGAGTCCGGGGCCAAGCCCTGTCGTAAGTCTAACGCTTAACGAAGAGGGCGAGAACTACACTTCTGCTCCCGATGTCAGCATTAGCGGCGGAGGCGGCTCGGGTGCGACAGCCATTGCCATAGTTGAAGATGGCGTTATAACCGGGCTGACGCTGACGAATGGAGGCTCAGACTATACGTCGGCTCCGACGGTCAGTTTCAGCGGCGGGGACGGCTCTGGCGCAACTACAATCGCGCAGATCAGCGCGCCATGGGTCGCTCACCTTGTCACTCTAGAAGGGTTCGAGGAGTACCTCACAGATAGTCCCAGTTGGCCGCAGGGCACAAACCTTGTGCGACTTGTTTCGCTCTACAGTTGGAACTTCAACTGTCTATCGGAGATGGGCGATTTCCGCGACCTGATGCTGAACCTGATAAGCGGCCAGGCGCAGGGCGGCGATTGTCTCTTGCTGCGGCTGCCTGTCACTTCGGAAGTGCAGACGCCTGGTAGCGCGGCGGCAAAGGTGCAGCAGGCGCTAAATGAAGGTTACGCGGCATTGAGCTACGACACTATGGTCGGCGACCACACTTTCGCATGGTACAGAGGACCGCTCCTGCCCGCTCCCAGGCCGCTCTTTCAAGGCATTCAACCTTACGCGAGCGCCTCTGCGGCGATGATTTACGATCAGACAAACGCGCTCTTTGACCAGTCGTATGCAGCGGCGTGGCAGACAGGAAGATTGCTGGCGCTCACGGACGCAAGCTTTGGAACTAAGCTCATGCAATGGCGACGCAACGGAACGAAACAGGCTAACCTTCTCTTAGCGCGCCTCAATTCGCCAATAACAGCTAGAGCACTACCGGAGCTTGCAGGCAACTTCCCGCAATCCGTAGCCCAACTGCGAAGCCTTCTCAAACCTGATCTAGTCTCCGGCTCTTTAATAAAACATCTGTTGGGAGCTTTCAATGAAAAGAGCGCAGCGAAGATGGCCGAGTCAGTTCTGCCCGCGCGAAGCCCTGAGCAGACAACAGACAGGCGCGTGCACGCCGTTGCGCCCAATCGCGTGCAGGCGCTCAAGCAGATGTACGCGCAACCCGAAACGCAGCAGTTGCTCACAGGGCTTGACGAGAGCGCTTTAGAGGACGACCCGGATTCGCCTCTCGTTTACATACAGAAGTGGCTGGCCGAGTTGTGCCTGCTCTACGGCGTGCCGTTCGTCAATCTTGTGCCAGATGCGCGCATGTTGCCGACGGAATCCCTGCGCCTCTTCTTCGTTGATCCAAACTACATAGAAGCTCTACTCAACGGCGCGCTCAGCATAGGAATCGAGAGCAGCCGCGACCAGCTCTATCAATCGCTGACTCAGCCCGCGCTGAAACAGGCTGCCGCTCGCGCCATGTTCGCCGTGCGCGACCTGCGCGCGGGAAGAAAGTTGGCGGCTGCTCCTGACCTAATACCGCCGACGCCTACCGAGACTATGGCCGGATTGCTTCTTCGCTCATCAGTCGTCTCTGGCTGGCCCGGACTCGAAGTGCGCGCCTACTCCGGCACTGAGGGAACAAATCAGTTGAAGCCTCTACGCATGGATCGTCTTGCGCCGGACGTGCTGATGTGTCTGTTCCCATCTGCGCCAGCGCGCATTGAGATAAGCGAGCCGAAGGAAGGACTTGCTTTCGGCCACGAAGACGACTTTGACGTTGACCTGCGATGGGTGACGAACAATCCGCCCAACCAGCCAATCGGAGAGATCATCGCCGGTCACACCGTCGCCATCAACAACTATTTCCGAAGCTCCGACCCCGCCCCCGTGCTCAGAGTGAATGACTGGCAACTCTATCTACAGACGCAACTCAACGCGGCATACGGAAACGGCAGCATAACTTTAGGCCCGGCTGACTTCGCCATTCAGATGGTACGCGCTCCAGAAGAGTTCGTGCTCGTCAATACAACTTCCGATCAATCGGGCGCGCAATAGCCGTCACATTAGGAAGCAGAGAGAATTTATGAGCAGCAGCGAAGCCCCCTTATTAGTACCCATAGCTGTGGAGGCTATGGTCGTCAACTCTTACGAGCAGGCCGGCGTAACTTTTCATCGCTGGGAGTTGGACTACAGTAATCTGCCAAAGTTCCAGCGCACTGCTCCTCCTCCGTTCAGCAGCCTTGCGAACACGCCGCCCGATCCAGGCGTTCACCTGCACTGGGCATTGCCCCGAGGCTTGACTCGCGGCACGCAGGTACAGGCGACCGCAACTGCGCAGGTTGAGAACGGAGCGGTGACTGCGATTGTTGTAGAGAACGGTGGCTACGGCTATGACGACCAGTTGCCGCCTATGGTAATTATAACGGGCGGCGAAGGAAGCGGAGCGATTGCCACAGCCGTAGTCACAAATGGCGTCGTGACCTCGTGCACTATAAACAACGGAGGCAGCGGCTACACTAGCGCGCCGCAAGTTACCATCGCGCCAAGCTCTGCAACGAGTTTTCCGCTCGTGCCCAATCGCTGGCTCGTCGTGCGTTACAGTCCTGCGGCCACGCAGGGCGGTCCACGCCAGACCCTCGCGTGGGTTCTTCAAAGCGATGCTATTGACGATAACGCTGATCCGCTGCAATCCAACTCTTTCGTACATCCGTTTCCGTCCACGCCCGACGCAATCCAGCCGACCCGTCTCGGCACTAAAGCGACAGTGCTCTCCGCATGGGCTGGCGAAGCCGGGAACACGCAGAAATTTTTCCTGCGCGCCGTTGGACCGGGCGAAGCAACATTCGCCGCTTATCAACCGGGCATAGTAAACGTCTTCTCCTTTTACGATCCTATCTATGACCCCAATGCCACATCCGACGATCCCAACTATAAGACCGACACACAGCCTTTGCCCGAAGGAACTTATTTGAGTTACTTGGTGGTCGGCTGGTATTCGGACCCGCAGCAGGACCCGCTTTACGGACCTGTCACGGGTTGGGATAACCTTGGCTATCCTATCCGCACGCCCTGGAGCGGAGAAGGAAATCCGCCAGAGGCTTGGGCATCGCTCTTATCAGAGCTTGACTGGTCCGTAGAGGATGCTGAGTCGCAGACCGCTTACCCATCGCAGTCTCTTTATCATGGATCGGTTTACGGCGTGACGTGGCAGACGACCGAGACGCCGCCGGGAGCGTTGCAGTCGCCTGCGAACATGACGGTCGCAGTAGGCAACACCTCCATTGACGCCCTGTCAGCGATTGTCGAACTCTACGCAGACAACCCGCAGGACGGTGCTTTAGAAGCCGAAATGTTGGAGGCCTTTCAGTACAACCAGCTTAAGACGTTGGATGCGCCGGACGGCGAGGCGCAACTTGAATTGAAGATACAGGAGGCATGGTTTGGCACAGCGCCGGGAGGAACGCTCTGGACAGTAGTTGCAGCACAGACCGGACAAACATCTACGGGAAAGCTAACGCTCGGAGTAGTCCCGCCGCCGCCACCGCTAACGCCTGAGCAAGCCGCAGCCCTCGCCCTGCTCAATCGCAACCAGCGCGCGTTCGATCAGGCGCAGCAACTACTTTACTCTATGCAGTGGGAGCTTTATGCGACGTGGTGGAAGCAGAACAATCTGGCGCACATGTCAGGCGCTCAATATGCGCAACTCAACCAGTACTTCCACAACCGCATGGGTGCCATCCAGCAATTGATCGCACAGAACCTTCCGCCGAACACCAAGAGCGGCCTTTATAATGATGTCGTACAGCAGCAGGGCCTAGTGGCTCAGTTAGCTCAGGCTGTGCCGAACCCAACGAACGCTCAGAGCGTCCTTGATTACGCGACGAACACGATAGGCTTAGACCCCGCAAAGCTACAGCTTAAAGCCAGCAACATGCCGCGCTTTTATTACCCTGTTGACCCGGTCGTTTTAGTCACAGGCATTGAGACTTCTGAGAAGCAGGGGACTCTGGCAGGAGAAGACTCGCTCGCTTGCCGCTTCATAACGCAGACGGTCGCGGGCGTCAACGTTCAGGGGCAGACTCAGCCCGTCACAGCATCTACCGGCAACCTGCCACAGTCCATTCCTACGCCTTCCAACTCCAACTTGCCGCCAGCCGTCACCGGCGGACTTAATGCCTTGAGCGTCGAGACATTTTTCGTTGACCAGACGAACGCGGTCACAATCGTCAACGTCGGTCTAAACTCTACGGACCAGACGATTATCTCTGAGCTTGCCGCCGCGATGCTCGCTCAGACTGCGCAGGTCGCGGCGATACAGAATCCGATTGAAGCGAGCTTCGCCTTCTCGAACTGGACCGGGCAGCCCTGGTCGCCTCTCTACATGGAATGGGACGTGACCTTTTATCCGACCGTGAGCGGCACGAAATTGCCTCAAGATAGGGACAACTGGCCTTTCATTCAGCCCGTTGCGGACAACCCGCCCGCGACGAGTGAGCAGCCCTGCTGGAGTTTTGACGGGACGGAGTTCAACTGGTACGGCGGGCTGCCGCTCAATTCTCAGGGCGGCAACTTTTATCAGGACTACATCGGGCGAACATTCCTGACGCCGCAAGCCACCTACGTTCTCATCTCGAAGCTCAGGAAGTATCTTGAGACAAATCCGAACGCAGACCTCCAGGCCGTCGAGAACTTAATAGATAAGATAGGCGAATGGAACATTCTCTCGCAGCGATTGAGCGGCCTGGTGGATCAATTCATCCTGCGCGACCTTGATCAAAGCCCGCCGCCCGATAATTCTGTGGCGGACCAGGTGGAAGAGCAGTTTCACGCAACGCCCGATCCAACGAAGGGCAATCAGGTTACGGACTTCGGCAGCGGAACGCCTTTCTTCTTTCCCGTGTACGGCGGCTTTCTTAAATTCAACAGGCTCGTCGTCGTTGATTCCTTCGGCCAGGTTGTGGACTTGATGCAAGCGGGCGGGAACACTGGGCAGGGGGCTGCATGGCAACCTGTTCGCGGGCGCGGGCTGTCAACTATCCCCGACTCTCAGTTGCCGCAGCCCGAAGAGTTTGTAAGTTTATCGCCGCAACTTGCCCAAGCCGCTCGCCTGGATTTCCGTTTCGTCTCCGCCAACAACGACGCGCAGGAGACAGGACTGTGGCCCGATTCCAACCCTGTCTGTGGCTGGGTGCTCCCGAATCATCTGGATGGAGGATTGGCTATCTACGATGCCGGTGGTAACGCGCTCGGCGAGTTGCTGATTCTTTTGAACACGGGCGGCACTTATCAGGTCCGCTGGCTGCCCGCGCCGGACAGCACGGCTGCTGTGAGCGACCCCTCTAAAATCCCGAACGCGCATTTGAGCGGCTTTGTCACGACGCTCGTTGCGAGCACGGACCAGGGACAGAGTCTTCGCAGTCTGCTGGAAGCGATTGACGAGACGATGTGGACGATAGACCCGCTCGGTAGTCGTGCAGACGCTAACCTCTCCGTGCTAATCGGTCGCCCGCTCGCGCTCGTGCGCGCTCAGTTGCAGTTCGAGTTAGAAGGCACGCCCGTCTATAACCAGAGCTGGCCCAACACGCTTCAGAAGAAGACTGCCGGGGTGGAAGCATTGAAGTTTTCAGTGCGTCTAGGAAGCCTTCAGCTTTACGACGACGGCCTGCTCGGATATTTCACGGACGACACCTATACTACATTCAACTCCGTTCACATGCCGAACGATTTCCAGCCCGGTTCTTACCTGAACCCGATTGGCTACAACGGCAACTACGTCACGCTCGCATTCAATTACCCTGGCTACACCACAGCGTACATCTCGATGCTCTGGGACCCGCGCGGATACGTGCACGCATTCACGGGGCTGTTCCCGGTTAAGACCCTGAGCCTTCCGTCCGAGTTCTTCGTCTCTGCACTGCCGCGCATCGCTGTAACTTTTCGGACCGGCCCTGCGCTCACTGAGGCGCAGACGATTCGTCTTCCTTATCCGACGGAGAAGAACGGCGTCTGGTCTTGGATTGAGCGCACGGGGCCTGAGCCTTCGGACTGGACCGACCCGTCGGGCTGGAATGTTGAGACGATAGTGAAAGCAAACGACCAGGCGCGTTTGCCGGACGAGCCGCCGAGGCTCGTAGAAGGCTGGCTCAAGCTGACGCCGAAAGATATTGAGAATTAACACCGCTTCAGTTTCAGAGAAAGGGGATAAACGTATGAATATGCCAGAAGGAAAACCAGTGAGCATCACTGCACAAGATTCCACCACCGCCATCATCAACCAGATGGTTCCAGTCGGAACGATTGTCACCTTCGCATTCGCCGCGACCAATCTGCCTCCGGGCTGGTTGCTGTGCGACGGGTCGAACTTCAACAACAACACATACCCGGACCTTTATCAGCTTTTGGGCAACTCGAATGTCTTACCGGACCTGCGCGGATATTTTCTTCGCGGCCTGGACCCAACGGGCAACATTGATCCTGATGGGAAGAGCCGCAGCCTTCTATCAGTTCAGGCCGATGCCTTAAAGCAGCACCAGCACACTTACAATAGGACGGCTTGGTTTTGGAATGAGTGCGAGGGCGGGGGCGGTTACCTTACGCCTAAAGTGCAGGGCACTGACGTTGACAATTTCATGACCGGCCAAGCGACTTCCGAGACAGGCGACGCAGAAACCCGCCCGAAGAATGTCGCCGTCAACTACCTTATCTTTGCGGGCATCCCCAGAATGCGGACGACCACTTAAGCAAGCGCGCCGAAACGAAATGATTTTCTACGAAGGATCATGAGATATGAACGGAACAACTCTTTTGGACTACGCCGTCAACACAACGCCTGACCCGATTCAGGCCAGCCCGTCAACAGGCAATCCCAATACAGTCACACTGGAGATTGTCGTCTCCAACAGCAGCGGCGATATGATCACCTGTAACAGCATCGCCGTTAGCTTCCTGACGGGCACTGACGCCGAGGAGCTTAGCTCTGACACTTCGGGTATTGGCAACACAGTCCCTACGGGCTGGAGTATGCAACAATCTGGTAGCATTTTCACCTTCAGCCCGGACACAGAGGAGGCCGGACAGATCAGCGGGCAGGGATTGACTTTCGTGCTCTCGAACATAAAGGTCAATCAACAGCCCGGCACTTTCCAGTTGACCATTACCGAGGACGCTTCAGACCCGGATGCGATACCGCCCGCGCCCGAAGAGAACCGCACCATAAACATACCCTTGTCGAAATTTCCCCCGCAGTTCTACGTGGATGATCCCACCACCAACCACTCTATCATCAACAAAGGTGACAGCGTCCTGCTCTCTTGGAGCGGAAGCAGCAGCAGCGGCAACTACACTGCTACCTATTCCATAGAGTACGAAAACGGCGATGGCAATAAAGTGACCATCAGCCATCCGAAGGGCCAGCCGACTCAGCCACTACCGGCTGTTGGCAGTTATGAGATTGACGACGCGGGGCTTGACCCGACCGTCTTCTACCTACAGGTAACGGTTCAGGTACAGGGGCTGGATCATCCGCTCTACTATACAAAGTCCGCTTCAGTGACGGTGATACAGCCAAAGCCCGCCATCAACTCTTTCTCAATCGCACCCAACTCTGTCGTTCCCGGTCAAGGGCTGTCGTTCACGCTTTCGTGGACAGTCTCCAACGTTACAGATTTCCAGATTATTGCCAACGACGGCCCCGGCGGACAATCTCGTAGGCTGGACGTTCCCTTCTCGCTCGAAGGCACTTACGTGGTTTACCCCATACAACTACAGACCACCTACAGCATGCAGCTCTTGTCATCTTCAAGAAATGAAAGTGAGGAGATATAGATATGTCAACACCAAACCCGCAAGCCAGCGTGACGGCTACCATATTGCAAGTAGCGAATCCTCTGGGCAGCGTCACCGCTTATTCCGGCTCGCAAGACCCGCCGACGGGTGGCGTGAGCGGCGAGGCGCAGTGGATACTCTGCGACGGCAGAGCGCTGGATCAAGAGACTTACAGCGCGCTCTACAATCTAATAGGCACATCCTTCGGCAACGGCACCGTCAATAACCCCAACCAGATACAGAATGCCTTCAACATCCCGGACCTGCGTGGCCGTTTTATACGGGGGACGGATGATATGAACGGAACTGCGGCAGGAAACGACCCCGATCTGTCTTCGCGCACGGCCATGATGCCCGGAGGAAACACCGGGCAAAACGCCAATAAGATCGGCTCTCTACAGCCGGATGGGGTTGTCCAGCATAGTCATAATTATACGGCACAGTGGCAACAGGCAGATGACGGCGGCGGCTTTACCGGGTATGGCTTCGACTCAAACTCCACTCCATCTAACCCTCGGACTTATACGAGTAGTTACATTGGCGGCAACGAGACGCGACCCAAGAACGCTTATCTCAACTTCATCATAAGGGTGAAGTGAACCGATACCACAACCGAGGAGAATATGACCCATGACCCAACAAGATAATCCGAGCGCCACGGCCACTGCCTCCATCGTTTTGCCCTTCCCGGTAGGGACAGTAATCCCCTACGCAGGCGCGCTGGCAAGCATTGGCAACCTGACCAGTCTGGGATGGCTGCTGTGCAACGGCAGGAGCTTGCAGATCAGCAGCTATCGGGCGCTCTACAATGCCATAGGGACAGCCTACGGCGGCGACGGGACAAGCGTGTTCAACTTGCCAGACCTGCGCGGGCAGTTTCTGCGCGGGGTTGATATGGGTGCTGGCGTTGACCCAGATACAGGCTCGCGCACTGCGCAAGCGACGGGCGGCAACGCAGGCGATAGCGTGGGCAGCCGCCAGCCCGCAGGTCTTCAGAACCACCAGCACTATTGGGACCACAATTTCAACTACATCACTCAATCCGGCAACGACATCAACGTGCAGTTAGTCACCGCGACCGGCAATAGCGGCGGGTGGATGGGCAGACAACCGACAACCAACAATGACGGCGGCGGCAACGAAACCCGCCCCTGCAACGTTTATGTTTACTACCTTATCTTTGCTGGCCTAACGCAATAGGGTTCTGTTGCGAGAATTATTTTGGAGCGCAAGAAGGTATGAGCAACGGTTGACTATGCTGCAATCTGGAAGAGGCTTGCGATAAACTTCGCCTGCCCCATTGCGTCACTCCCGTCCAATCTTTTGATCTGTCCCTTCCTTATCATATTCACAGCTTCGACTCCTTGCAGCGTTCGCTCGGCAGTATTGAATGAGCGATACCCAAGACATGCTCGCATTCGTTTCTTGATGAATCTGTGGTCCTGTATCAACAAGCGCGGCTGCCGAGTCTGGTAGCACGCTCGCCACGCGAGGTCGTCTGGTTGCTGCTGCGCGACCCGGCGGAGTTAAAAGAGGAAGCTCGTGAGTTACGCGACCGCCTGCTGGCGGCGAGCCCGGAGTTGCATGCTGCGCACGTAGTGGCCCAAAGCTTCCGGCAACTCGTTAGGAGTCGGGACGCTGATGGGCTGGCGGTTTGGTTGGCTGATGCGAGTAAGTCCGCGGTGCGTGAAGTCCGCAGCCTCGCTCGTGGCATCCTTCGCGACCACGATGCGGTGCAGGCTGCGCTCTCCAGCGAATGGAGCAATGGTCAAGTCGAAGGTCAAGTCAATCGGCTGAAGCTGAGCAAGCGTGCCATGTATGGCAGAGCAGGCTTCGAGTTGTTGCGCGCCCGCGTGCTTCGCGCCACATGATGAGGCGCGAAAGTTTATGCCCGAAAGAATGGCATGAGCAGAGTAGTCCCGCATCACCAAATACGCGCCAGAACCCTCGAATTTCGCAGGTTGACAACCGCTTGCGCCATCATCTCTCATCCGCAGACGCACCCCGGTTGTGAATATCGTTTAGCTTCGATCAGGCAGCAAGTTGCAGCGAGAACTGCTCGCCGGGCGTAGTCAACAGTTTCCACTGTCAACAAGCTTATTCGCAACTCTACAGCCCTCTACAAATATGCAAAACTGTACCCCTACGGAGATTTCAATGCTCCGGCCCTTTTTGCCCTCTGATAAATATACGCAGCCCGTTGCGCAGCAAGTGGCCGGATTTGATTTACTATGCTTGTGGCATCGCTTGGAGCTACACCGGCAGCCCTTAATCTGTCGAAGCCCAAAAGCGGGCGCGTTGTGGTTCATCCATGACTGACTCCTCCCGTTGTGGGTTGTTAGGTTAGAGGAGTCTGGCGCTCATTGTCTACATAACTGTTGAAAACGCCAATTCGCAGTAGTGTGGTTCTACCCACAGCATCAATGAAGGAATGACAGCAGTTGGCGCGAGCTAACCACGGCGCACGCGCTTACGTGACTGTCTGTGCCGCCGCACACGGCGCTGGCTTGCAGGATGCGCACTTGGCAGCGCGCTTGTTGTCGGCTGGCTCGGCTCCGAAGTTGGCAACTGGTTGGATGTGAGCGCCGCAGCTCTACGCCGCACCATCTCTGCTTCAGCCTCAGCAATAGCCGTCTCCAATCGAGCCTGACTTGTGGCTAACAGTTCTAGTTGCTGCGCAACCCGCGCCTTCTCACCTTCAAGTTGTTTCCGCACTTGCTCGCGCGCCGCCTCGGCGTCTAGGATGCCGGTGAGCGCAGCCCGATTCTGCACATTCTCGGGTCTGAGGTCTTCGTCGAGTTGCTGCCGGCGCGCTTCGAGCGCAGCCTCCTTCTCCGTCACTTCACGCAGTTGCGCGCGTAAGGTCTCGGTCTGCTGTTCTAGCTTTGTCAGATCTTGGGCAACGAGCGAGAGGACGCTCAAACAGAGTAGGGCACTGAGCAGGATGATGCGCATGCTTCACTTAATCTCTTTCTAATCTAGATAGTAAGACAAAGGCTCGCTGCTGCTCAATGGCAGAGCGCAGACTAAGAGAAGAAGGGCAGAAACTTTGTTGCTTCGTTGAGCTAGCCTAGCTCAAGGACTCACGGTCTATCGGTCAGTAGCGGGCGCGGGTCGACGGCGCCAGCAGATGTATAGACGCCAAAGTGCAAGTGCGGCGGTGTGCCAATGGCATTGCCCGTCGTGCCGACGTAGCCCAACACCGTCTGAGGCGTAACGTGGTCGCCTACTGCTAAGTTGGGCGCGTAAGCGTCTAGGTGCGCGTAGTAATAACTCCGCCCGCCAGCGCCCATGACCCAGACGGTATGTCCGCCCAGAGTGTTCTCACCAACCCGCACGACATAGCCATCAGTCGCTGAATAGACTGCTGTGCCCCGCTTGGCGAAGATGTCCTGTCCTTCATGCAGCCGACCGCCAGCCCGCGGAGCATGCCACGAGTTGCCGATCTCTCTGACGCGTACGCCTGCCACTGGCACGATCAATTTCTCGTCAGGCTGTCTGGGGTAGAGCAAGGCGAGCTTGACGGGCAGCGTGAGCAGACGAGCGCTGGCACGCACTTGTGCCGGCAGCGGCAGCTGGTCGGCATAAGCCAGTCCGGTCAGAAGGAGGATTGTGCTGAGGCAGAAGGATAACTTTCGCACACTGATTAGATGCTTGGCAGGAGCTTCCAGTCGCCAAGCCTGAATAAACGATCAGGGGCGATGAACAAGTGAGACTCAACGACTGGTCTCAAGCCAGCGCTCGGCGGCTAATTCGATCTCTATTGGTGATTCCAGCAGTTCGACTTCCCGCCACAACCGCATGAAGGCATGGCGTGCCTCTTCTTCAGTGAGGAAGGTGATGAAGTCGAAACGGCGGACATGAATCCGTCTGCGCTCGCCATCAAGCCACAGCGTACAAGCACCACCATAAACTTCGACGGTCACGTCTGCGCCCGCCGGCAATGAGAAGATGTCCGGGCGTTCGTAAGAACGGGTAGTCTCACAGATGACGGGCGCGCCAGAGAAGCGCGGCTTAACAGCACGCGGGTATGTCCACACGCTATTGCGCGCGGCGCAGTTGATCGGCAGTTCTTTTGATTTCATCACGATCATTATATGCTCACGGGAATTAACTCTGGCTAACACTTAATCCTCTAATTATCGAGTCGAATGTCTACTCCGTTCTAGCAGTCCGTCGCCGATTTGTACCCGCGTCCTTAGTATGAGAACTCCGTCACATCCTTGAACCGCTCTTTAATGGAATCGAGCACCTCTGCGCACTTCTTCACGGACCACCGATACCGCCTTTTTACGTTCGCGCCCCGCGCCCTCAGATACTGGTCGAGGATGCCGTTGAAGGTGGTGAGCGGGTCATGTTCCTCTCTGGCGTACTCGTCCAAGACCTCGGGCAGCGTTATCTCCCCAATGTGCGCCAACACGTTCTCAAGGTTTTCGACCGTGAGCAGCGAGAGGGGGCGCACCTGCACCTGCGGTCTGAGCCGGTGCTCTTGCATCTTCTGTTTGAATTGCAGCCTCAGGCGGCGATTCATGAACCCGAGCGTCATCGCAAAGTCTTGCACGACCAGCACCGGATAGACTTTGCGGATGGCTGCGGGGTTAAAGGGATCGACCGGGCGACGCCTTTTAACGCGTTCGGAGAAACAGTCGCGCTCGCCTTCGTCCTCGTTAAATATCATTCCGATGCTTCGCGATAACTGCCTGATCACCTTCTCCATCCCGAACTTCTCGGCGACCCCCATCAGGAGCTTGCTCGCGTCGTCACTATATTTCTCGTTGAGGCTCAAGTAGCCGCCCTTGCGCTCTAGCAGCACCAAGGCGTCGCCGTAGTCGAGCGCCGCGTCCGACACCTCGATTGAGCGGTTTCTCTTCCTGTTGAAGTAAGGATTCTCGTAGAGGCGCTTGGCAAGTGTGGATGGCGGGTATTCATCACGCAGCCTGTCGTTGACGAACTGCTCGAACACCTTGCCCCAGTAACTCTGGAACTTGTCCCGCTCCGGGTCGCCCGCCGGCCACGAATTCAAGATCGTGTGGTAGATACCGGAGGCGAGTTTCTCGATCAGAAATGGAAAGGCGATGCAGGTAAAGCCCCGTGGGTTCTCCGGGATGGCCACGAGCGGATAATCGCGGAAGGTGGTGAAGTCGAACTGCCAAGCGCGGGCGGAGGCAGCGTCCTTCTTTACTCCTTGTATCAGCCTCGGCAGGTCAGCCACGACCCGGCGGAAGAAAATATCCTGCTCCTCCTGTCGGAAGTCCATGAGCGAGAAAATGAGTTCTTTGTCGAAGTTGATGACGCCTGGGTTCGCGTTTATCTCTTCGGGATGTTTTGCTTCCAGCGAGCTGTGTAGCGCAAATACCGCGACATAAAGCCGCAGGTATTGGTGAATCCCAAGCCCAGTTAGGTGCTCGAACCTCTGCGCCAAGGTCTGCCCGTCGGTGAACGCGAACTCGGCGGCGGGCTGGTCGAAGATGCTGAAGTATTCGTCGTTCCGCGCGACGGCCTGATAGACGTCCGGCGGATGAGCTAATTCGATTTGGCAGAGCCACTGCGTCATCAACTCATCATGTATCCGCTCCCGCTCTTCGGTACCTCCTCTGTCTTTGAGCCGCTCCATCTGCTCTTCGGGAAAAAGCAGATCATTTAGCATGAGGCACGCGTCGCCAAGCGTGCGGCGGGCGGCGTCATCGGTTCTGGGGTCTTTGTCGCCGTCGTCCGTGGTTTCGAGGAGCACCTTCTTCATCAACGCCAGCAGTTGCCAGCGACCGAAGATGGGGCGCGGTGCATCCGAGTCGCGCGCGGCCTTATGAAGCACTTGCGCTCGCAGGTCCGGCCGGACGAGGTTGTGAATGAAGAACCCTTGTAAGTATTTGTACTTTGCGGCGTCCCCCTCGCTAAGAGAGATCATAAAATCCCACATGGCGAGCGAGATAAATGTCGGCCCCGTCTTGAAAGCAGAGATCAGTTCGGTGAACTGCTGATCGGTAGGTCTATGACCGTACAACTCGGAATGGGAAATCGGTATTGCCATAACTCGGAATAATTAATCAACACAGCGCTTGCATAAACTTCCAGCGAAGGCAAATGAGGGAAACTATGCAGCCTCACGCGATCCGGAGCACCTCATTAAGGCATGTAGTATAGCGCCGCGAGCGCCGCAGGCACTTCGTCTCCCACCTTCCGCCCGGTCGTACCGCGTCAAACCGAACTGTGTCCCGTCCGAACTTGCGGTTGATCTCGTCCACTGCCTTCATCAGACGGCGCGAGCGCTCGAACCGCTCGTCGCCAAATAGACGAGTTGTCAGTTCGTCCGCCGGCGTCAAATGATTCAGCATCACGCCCGCCTTCTTATACCTATAGCCGGGGCGGTAGATCCGTTCCAAGGCTTTGCGCGTCCATGCAAGCAACTCCTCGGTCGAGTCGGTCGCGTAGGCCAGCTCGAACGTCACGGAGTTGCTGTACTGCGGGTCGGCGCTGAAGCGGTTGGTCGAGACGAAGATCCTCACCACGCCGGCGGCGAGCCGGGCGCGCCGCCGCCGCTCCGCCGCCTTGGTTGTATACACGGCGACGGCCTCGCGCAACTCTTCAATAAATTCGACGAGCACGCCGAAGGAGCGCGAACAGGTCACCGACTTTCTGGCCTGCGGACACCGCTCCAGCGGCAGACAGCTTATGCCGCGCAGCTCTTCGACGATACGTGCGCCGACAACGATCATGCGCCGGCGCACCCACCGACGATCCGCGTCCCTGAGTTGGCGCGCTGTCGTGATGCCAGCGCCCGCTAAAAGTTTTCCGTAAGCCGGGCCTACGCCCCACACATCTTCGACAGGAGTCTCTTCAAGCACACTTGTCTGATCGGCTTGGTCCGTGAGGTCGAGGACGCCCTGCGCCGCCGCATGTTTCTTCGTGAAGCGCTGCGCCACTTTACTCAGCGTCTTCGTCTGTGAAATGCCCAGCGAGCAGGGCACACCCGTCCATTGATATACTTTCGCCTTGATCTCCAAGCCGTAGTCGCGGAAGGACTGATCGGGATGCGTCTCGAGCCCGAGGAACGCTTCGTCGATGCTGTAGACCTCAACGTCCGGGGTGAACTCGTAGAACGCCTCGACCAATCGTAAACTCAGATCGCCGTAGAGCTGGTAGTTCGAGGAGAAGACCGCCACGTCGTTGGCTTCGACGATGTCCTGCACCTTGAAGAGCGGCGCGCCCATCGTCAGATTCAGTGCACGTGCCTCGCGCGATCTTGAGATGATGCAGCCGTCGTTGTTCGAGAGCACGACGACGGGGCGACCAAGCAGCCCCGGGTCGAATACCCGCTCGCAGCTCACGTAAAACTCGTTGGCGTTAACGATGGCAATAGCCTGCGCCACATGCCCTCCGCTCAGTGCCGGTGGATCGAGTACATCACCTTACCCCACACTTCAAAGCCCAGCCCTTCGGTGACTTGGACGGGCGCATAAGCCGGGTTCTCAGATAAGAGCCAGACGCTCCCGTCCGCTTCAATACACAGGCGCTTGACCATGAACTCCGAGCCGACGCGCGCAATCACCACGTCGCCGTCTTTCGTCTCAGCCATGCGGTCGACAACGAGCAGCGCGCCGGCGTGGATGCGTGGCTCCATTGAGTCGCCCTCGACGCGGACGTAGAAAGTAGCGAGCGGGTGTTTGATCAAGTCGCGGTTGAGGTCAATCCGGCCCTCTATCTCGTCCTGGGCTGGAGAAGGGAAGCCCGCGGGGACACGCCATGCGACGAGCGGGCGCGCCAGTTTCGCGGCGCGGCGCGGCAGATAGATTCCGGCGACTGAATCGCCCATCTCAGTGCTCCAGATTTAGCGCGTGCCAAAGCTGAAACTATGTATAATGCACAAAACGTATTAATGTCTAGACTTTTCTATGCCCGGTTCGGGAGGGGTGAGCCATGTGCGGGAGATTCAGCCAGAGGACGCCAGCGAAGAAGATCGCGCAGAAGTTCGGGGTAGAAGAGGTGCCGCCGCTGCTGGAGCGTTACAACGTCGCGCCGGCGCAGGTGGTCTTGGGAATTCGGGCAGGGGATGGGATGCGCGAGGCCACGTTCTTCAAGTGGGGGCTTGTGCCGCGCTGGGCGAAAGACCCCGCCATCGGCAACAAGCTCATCAACGCGCGCGCGGAGACCGTCACGGAGAAGCCCTCGTTCCGCGAAGCGTTCCTGCGCCAGCGATGTTTCATCCCGGCGGACGGCTTCTTCGAGTGGGCGCGCCAGGGAGACAGGAAGCAGCCCCTCTACTTCCACCTGAGAGATGGGGAGCCTTTCGCGATAGCTGGGTTGTGGGAGCGATGGGAAGGCGACGGCGGGCCGCTGGAGACATGTACGCTGCTCACCACAGAAGCCAACGATCTTATCGCGCCATATCACGATAGGATGCCGGTGATACTAAAGCCGGAGGACTATGACAGGTGGTTAGACGCCGGCGCGCGCCAGGCAGAAATTCTGCGGCCACTACTGCGCCCTTACCCGCAAGAGGAGATGAACGCCTACGCGGTGAGTCCGCTCGTCAACAGTCCCTCAAACGACGGCCCGCGCTGCATAGAGCCGCTTCCTACCAATTAGAACAGTCTGACGGATGGCGTCAGTCGGCGGTTGGAACGAACGATTGTTAGTCCGCTTGATTCGCTACCATTCAATTCTGCCTGTCGGCTCCATGTTAGCAACGAATGTTCGCAGGAACTCAGCCAGCGCCATCAGCGGCGTCAGCAGATACTTTGTAATATCGAACCTCGCCTCGAACGGATAGCGTGACGCCTCGAACAGCCCTTCGTATTTGGCCAGCGTATCGCGGAGAGAGCCTTCGGCTTGGAATGAAGGATCGGCCGCGAAACTGCTTTCCAACAAAGTGCGAACGTCATCTGGAATCTTATCAAGCAACTCTACGAGCCTATGGTTTTTCAACTTAGGCTCCGCGTAAACGCGCGACAGCCCGTCGAAGTCGTCCACCGGAACATGAACCAACTTGGATGACAACGACTTTAGGAACAGCTCGACCACGACGGCTGTAGTATTGAGCAGTGGCAGCAGAATCCCGGAACCCGGCGGCTGCTCATGGAGTAATCGGCGCGCGTCATCGTATTGTTCGGCCGCGTCTCTCACTTGGGGATCGGGAATTTCTCTTCTCCTCTTCCACAATGATTTACTTGATGCCATAAGTTATCTCCATAGCAGCATAACTTTGTGATAGGGCGCAAAGGAATTCCCTCTAATAAGAGTTAGGTTGAGGATTGCTATGAAACATGGGTTCCGTAACTAAGGCTGCTCATCCTCAATACCCAGCATGGAATAAACGTCGGGCACTGGCCTACCGGCTAGAATGTTATTAGCCCTGTCAACGTATAACTGTAAGACCGAGGCATCGACGTGATAGCCCCAGATCTCTGTGCCCTGTGAGAGCGCGATAAGAGACTTGCGCGGCAGCCGTGGCCTACCCGCTAAGAGGTTGTCATAGCCTTTGTACGCCTCATAAGCGATCAGGTCGGCGGCTTGAAGCGGCACGCATTCGTGCTTACCTTTGAAGGCTATGTCGCCGACACGTAGATACGCTTTGACGGCCGAGTATTTACTACAGAGCATGGCATTCATTTCGTCGATGTGCCCCTTAAAATCGTTCACCTCGAAAACGAAATCCACCTCATTCTCGCGTTCATATTGGCGTGTCCATTCGGCTATCAGGTGCATACAGAATCCGAACGCAATTGTGTATTTGTTGCCGACTAACCGCTCGACCTGAGCGCTGATCAATTCCCTGTAGTTCTTCATGTCAATGCTACAGACAATAGAACCAAGCCGTCTTGTGTTGAAGATGTTAATAGCGGACTGCATGAATGCTATCTTGTCGGCGTTCGTCCATCCTTTGAAGTCACCCTTAAAGTTCTCCATCTCCTTCATGTGCGCGTAACGAACCCTTGCTGTTTGGAGCAATGAATTCCATTCGCGCTCAAAACTGTCCCACTCGTTACGGTTGCCGACAACGCCAGCGAGCACAAACACTCTTGCGTCATTGTGCGCACCACTTTCGTCAAAATAAGCATGCAGCGCCATAAACGATAGCCCCACTCGTTGAGCCGTGTAGCACCCGCGTAATCCCTAAGATTATCTTTATAACGGGCTCGCTTTCGATTGGAGGATGCTTATAGGATAAGTCACCCACGAGATGACAGCTAGCATTTTGGGGTAATCATTTATTTGATGCAGACGGTAAATGTCCGACTAGGCAATGTTTCAGTTTGAGCAAGAAGCAAAGATGATCTGTTCATCTTGTGTCAAGTAGCTGATTGCTAAAACAGCGAATTGATATTCAACCTTTCAATATTTTCCCGATAATGAAAATAGGGCTGCCTATAAAACATTGAGATTTAGAAACTTACCGCAACTAATTTAAGAAACGAATTCTAACAAAATACGGCCCGCTAAGTGTTGCCTGTATTCTATTGAAGGGCGGGGGCTTATCTGCTAACTAATTATCTTGCTTATGTGCTCGATAATAACTATGATAGGAAATACAGGTAATAAGGGCGAATCCTTCTTAAAGCAGTGGAGGTGGCTAAATTGAGAGAGATGAATCAGCCTCAGGCGGCGGAACCACGGATGCCTGCCGGCAAGCTTCAAGAACTGGACGTCGAGAAGATCTCCAGCCCTGCGCTTGCGCGCTTGATCGAGGAAGTACGCAACGAAGAAGAACTGACAGCGCACGCCTACAACCGCACGCATAACCGGCATAACCGTTCTCGTTAGGCCGCCCTCTGGCCGGAGCGGGATGTGATAGAGCTCGACACAGTTCTAATCAAGGTCGCAAGTCGCTGCAACATCAATTGTAGTTACTGCTACATCTACAATCTGGGCGACACCGGTTGGGCGAGCATGCCCAACCAGATCTCCGATGAAACGGTTCAGGCCATCGCACGTGCTCTCGGCCAGCTCACCCGCATCCAATGCCGGCCCTTCGCAGTCGTGCTCCACGGCGGGGAGCCACTGCTGCTCGGTGCACAAAGATTGCGGCGTCTGATTCATCTCATTCGCAGCAAGCTCCCACCCGAAACCTCCCTAAGCCTTCAGACCAACGGCATACTGCTCAGCGACGAACTCCTCGACCTATTCTCCGAGACTCGCACCACCGTATCGGTCAGCCTTGACGGCCCGCGGCACGTCCACGACCGCAGCCGGGTCGGGCACACGGGGCAGGGAACTTTCGACAAAGTCCTTCAGGGCATCGAGCGGTTACGCCGTCATCGCGACGCCAATTTCCTCTTTTCCGGTCTGCTGGCGGTCATCGATCCCGAATCCGATCCCGATGTAGTGTATCGGTTCTTTAAGGAGCTTGATCCCCCGAGCGTCGACTTCCTCTACCGAGACGGTAACCATTCACGGCTGCCCGACGGGAAGAGTTCGCTCCAGTCCACCGAATACGGACAATGGCTGGCCAAGCTGTTGGATATCTACCTTGCTGATGCTCACCCGATCCGCATCCGCTTCTTGGACGACCTGATTAAGCTCATGCTTGGCGGGGCGGGGACCAAGGACGGCGTCGGGCTGACTAGCTACGGCTTGCTGATCATCGACACCGACGGCACGATCACGAAAAACGACACGCTGAAGAGCGCCTACGACGGGGCCGACCGTTTCGGGCAGAAGTGGTCGGTGCACACGCACGCCCTATCCGAGGTGCTTAGCGCGCCCGAGTTTGCCGAGTATCACGCGATGCAGCGCCCGACCTCGCAAGTCTGCCTCTCGTGTCCGGAGTTGCGTGTCTGCGGCGGCGGGATGACCCTGCACCGCTGGCGCGACGACAACGGCTTCGACAACCCTTCCGTTTATTGCGCCGATCAAAAACTCCTGATCGGCCACACGCGCAAGTACCTGCCCGTGACTTAACATGAATGTGGTCAGTGATAAATCTCTAGACCTCTCCTCAGTTGAGTCCTTCTCGCAGCCGTTCCCGTACTTCTTCTCCCCAGAAGCTTTTGGCGAGCGTGAGAGTCTGGAGATTCTCGCCTGGCTCGAAACGGACGCGCCTTGGCAGTTAGTACGAGCCGACTTCTACGAGCAGTATGAGTTCAACATCATCGACGCCAGCTTACCTGAGCGCTTGTCTTTCCTTTGGCAGGCGAGTTTCTTAGCAGAACTGAGACTTAGGGTAGAAAGTTTATTCCATGTCGGGTTGAGTCACCGGATCGATCTAACCGGCCACAAACTCGTCCCGGGCCAGCGCATTCGTATTCATAACGATTTCGTCCCCGGGCAGGAGACCCACCGGTTGCTCATCCAACTGAACCGCGGCTGGGCGGAGGAAGACGGCGGCTTCCTCCTTTTCTTCAACAGCGCGGACCCGGCCGACGTACACAAGATTTTTCGGCCCGCTCATAACAGCGTCGTCGGGTTCGCGATCACGCCAGAGTCACACCACGCCGTCTCTACCATTCACGGAGGAGAGCGTTTCACCCTTGTATACTCGTTCTACGGCAAATATGTTGATGCCTGATTTATCTGAACGCATTGGGTGTGCGTTGTTGAATCCGGAGGGCATGCTCTGGCTGCCAAATCTAACTGAGGAACTGGTGTCATCCGGTTGGCAGGATTTAAATCAGAAGTGTGGCTTATCACCTTATAATTACAGTACGGACCGCGTCATAGCATGTAATATTGATGCCCCGTGCAATCGCATAGCGCTTCTCTCCATGCTGCCCAATAATCAGGATGAGAATAAGACAATTAAGATTGACATTCTCAGCGAAGGTTCCGCCAAGCAATACGAGGATGCCGACATCAGATTCTATACCGAAGAGGAGATTAGAGGCAGTAGTGTTTTGAGTTGTGTAAATGACGCTCTCAAAATTATGGATCGGGTTCCGACGCTTGCTGCAACAGTAGTCGCGTTGGCCAGCTCCCTCCATTTAATAAAGGCTAAAAATGATGACTACGATGTGAGTTTCAGTGAACCGGACATCCCCTTCTCGATATTCGTATCAATTCCTCAAGAGAATAACTCTATCAATACACTACGTGTGGCAGAGGCAATCTTGCATGAAGCTATGCACCTTCAGCTTACTCTTATTGAGAAATTTGTGCCCCTTGTTACCAAGACACAACAAAAAATATTTTCACCTTGGCGAGAAGAATTTAGAACTATACAAGGTGTCCTACATGCTTTATATGTTTTTCGAGTCATAGATAAATTTCTAGAATGTTTGCTATCTATTCAAAACCACCCCGTTGAGAAATTAGAATACATTCAACAGAGACGTGACGAAATTGAGGAGCAGGTAAACAAGATTAGGTCTTTGCAAGGTCATTCGGAATTAACAATGATTGGAGCTTGTTTCGTGCAGAAGTTAATACAAAATTGAATATTGCTTCACTTCTAGGTGTGCTATTAGGTTAATTACAAGGAGTATAGTTTACTTCAGCTTATCAATTAGCATACCCAACAAAAGAATGGTTACACCTAGTTCTTCCTTACAAAGCAGCGCTACTGGAGCATTAGGATCTCCCTTCACTCGATTGTCATGAGGCTTCTTAGGATCCCAAAAATCACTGTCATCTGAGACTATAATTCGATCCTTTGTTCCCAAAGCGATTCTAAGGATCAGCTTGTCAATAGTATCTTTCCCGAATCCTAATATTTGGAGGCGTCGGGCGATTGCTAGTCTTGGGTTGCGGGGATTATGGATCAAAATTATTCCGCCTTGTTCTCCCCAGTGGGCCACCAAAACCTTTATGTCGGGCCCGCAAGTCTTCTCCCACTCACTGACTAATCCGAGCGAAGCGTCTAGTGCCAATGTGATTTTTTTAAGTCTTAACGGCTCACCTAATCGATTCTCACGTGCAGATGTGCCCCGCTTGGATTTGTTAAAACGTTTAGGCGGTCGTGTCAAATGCAGCATTGAAACAGAGTCAATAACTGTTTGCACTATTCCTCTCCCTGACTTTTGAGCCGAAGCAAGGCCATAGTGTCCTCATAACGCTCGTCAAAGAAGCCGCCAGGCCATGACGCTCCAAAATCTCCGTTCTCTGTAAGGGGAATTGTTTGCACTCGAGAGCCTCTTGCATTTCTATCAACAAAAAGAATCATCACGTTTTTATGGTTAAGCAGTCCTTGTGCGACTCTTAGACGAGCTCGATTTATCATGTGTACTGAGTGTGTCTCCACCAAGACTTGGCGCTTGCGACTCGTTTCGCATAACAATTCCGCGACTGTTCCTTGGGCTTTGGGATGGAGATGTATTTCCGGTTGTTCAATAAAAATAGGCCCACTACGATTGCTTAGACAGGCAGTAATTACAGGTATCACTTGTGATGCTCCGTATCCAACATCAATTAGATTGGATTTGACTTTAGTCACATTATCTTTAATGTTAATTACGGAATGATAAGGTGTCAGATGTGATGCCGATATATCAGTTGCGATATTTAGCTCTTTAAGAATTTTGTCAAGCTCGCTCCTGCGCCTATGCGGAATATGTTTAGATTGGCGAGATACATCACGCCGATCAACAGCTTCAACCATAGCCGGATATACCCCGTTAAATATCTTCCTAATGGCATTGGGCGATAGTTCATCTGGAGTTGTTCGTAAAAACCAGCGCTGAGGTGCTGCACGTCCAGAGCTTACCCGCTGAGTGCCTTCGGTAAATTCAGTAAAAAAGTCATTGGAACGCATGTAGCTTGCGATCCGACGCAAGGCAGCTTTGCGCCTACTTAATAGGGTACTACGCTTGTCATAAGCTTTTTCTATTACGTGGACCATATCCGCCAAAGGGTATCCTGTGCCAGATATTTTCTTGTCAAGAGCTTGCTCAACCTTCCTTCTTAGGTATTCAAGCTTAAGCTTTGGTGAAGGGGTAGGTTGAAAACTTATAGTAACCTGTTCATTGGAAAAGCTATCTGTAATGCGTATCAGTCTGATATTTCCAACTGGATCGTCTTTAGATGATCGGATGTGGAATTCAAACTTTATAGGTTGTCGACTGGAATGAAGTACGTCGTAACTCCCACTGCTCAAGTCTAGAGATACCTCCACAGCTATGCTGATTGTTAGTGAAGTGTTGTGCCTAAATACTGTATCCTCAAAAGTGCCAAGGTCCACTAATGGGCCAATCCACTTGGGCACCAAAGGGGGCTCATCACTAAGCAAAACATCGCTCTGGATGAGAAGAAGAAGTGCGTCACAGATTGATGATTTCCCAGCGCTATTTGGCCCAACCAGAAAAGTGAGCGGCGCGAGGGGTATCTCCTCCGCTTTCTCAAATCCACGAAAGTTCCCTAAGGAAAGACTTCTGTAGTAAGCCGGTGTGGTTGTCTTCATTGAAGATATTTGTCTAATGTGATCATGTATCACTACCATTCTACATTTTAAGCATTTAGGATTAAAGCTAATTCACCGAAGCAATTCCATAAATGGAAGCAGACCTTCTGGCAGTCTCGACGTGATGTTCGTGGCGGGCATCTGCGCGGCTTACAGGACGCGCCAGCGCACTAAACGTGCCACCTTCAGGTGAAAACCTGATGTTACCTTACCCTAATGGTCTATGCGCTGAAGCGCAGCACTGAACCTAGCGGATATTAGGTCAATGATATTTATTACTAGCGCGCGCGCATTATCTATTATGGGCTGAAGAAATTGTCCGCCCTATTGCAGGTGTGAACAAAAGCGGCCTTATACATAAGGCGCGAATGCGTGAGATGATAAAAGAAAGAGGTAATAATGGGGCGGTATCTTATAAAAGCGCGGTACCATGCCGAAAGAATAGAGTACTACTATAAACATGGCAGATACGCGCAAGGAGAATATCATTACTCCGAACTGTGTAATTTGATCCTTAGATCAGAAAGATCAAAGAAGAAAGTGTTTTAAAATAGCCGTATTGTATTACAATATGACCAGATTCGAGCAGGCCCTAACAGCGCGTTACTGGGAGAGAACTTACAGCAGCACAATTTAGGACACTATCCCGACTCGTAGCTGCAACCGGCCAATGGTGAGCACATCTTGCTCATGCCAATCGCAACGGGAGTCCCCATGAGCAGTCCGAGCGCAAACAATTCCGCCCCTGGCTCTAGAGAACGAGATGCGCCCTCTTCATTACTTGATCTCCTTCGTCGAAGTGCGCTTGAGCAACCCCTACGTCGCGCCTTCACCTATCTCCATGAAGGAGAAACCGAAGCAGCCCATCTGACGGCTGGCGAATTGGATCAGCAGGCTAGGGCGATCGGTGGGCTGCTCCAAAGCCTGAAGGCCAAGGGTGAGCGTGCATTGTTGGTATATCCGGCGGGGCTGGAATTCATTGCCGCTTTTTTTGGATGCATTTACGGTGGAGTGATTGCCGTGCCGATGGCACCGCCCAACCCGGCGCGCCTAGGCCGCACACTACCTAAGTTTCAAGCCGTGGCGAAGGATGCTCAACCATCAGTTGTCCTAACCGTCAGATCGATCTTAGACAAGTTTGAACCGATATTGGCTATGGCCACTGACCTAAAGGCCCTGCGGTGGCTGGCGACGGACGACATCTCCCCGGACCTGTCGGCCGAATGGCAGGAATTCAGCCCGGCCACCAGTTCACTGGCCTACCTTCAGTACACCTCAGGCTCTACCTCTCTGCCGAAAGGCGTCATGGTCAGCCATGAAAATGTCTTTTACGATGCAGCGTGCCTCGAAGCCGATTGGGCACATAACGAGGACAGTGTGATCGTGAACTGGCTGCCGCACTTCCATGACTTCGGCCTCCTCTACGGTAATGTCCAGCCGATTTACAGCTCAGTCCCATGCATTCTGATGTCGCCCATAGCTTTTCTACAGAAGCCGTCGCGCTGGCTTCAGGCTCTCTCTTACTACAAGGGCACGCATTGCGCTGCGCCTAATTTCGCTTACGACTTATGCGTCCGCAAGACGCCGCCCGCACAGCGGGCGGCATTGGATTTGAGCAACTGGCGTGTGGCAGGGAACGGGGGGGAGCCAGTTCGCAAAGACACACTCGAACGCTTCAGTGAAGCCTTCGGCCCCGCCGGCTTCCGCATGAACGCTTTCTGCCCCGGCTGGGGCTTGGCTGAGGGAACCTTAAGAGTGACCGGCACGCGCTACGCCGACCGGCCTGTTTACAAGACAGTCCTAGCCGCTGAGCTTAAACACAGACGAGTCGTAGAGACTGATGAACAGCAGGAGGGCGGACAGACATTTGTTGGGAGTGGTTCGCCCGCGCCCAGCACAGAGGTCGCAATCGTCAACCCTGAAACGCTAACAAGATGCGCCCCTGATGAGGTTGGCGAGATATGGGTCTCGGGGCCGTGCGTCACGCAAGGCTACTGGAATCGGCCGGAAGAGACCGAGCGAACCTTTCAGGCACACTTGGCGGAAATGAAGGAGGGGCCCTTCCTCCGGACAGGGGACTTGGGCTTCTTCAAAGACAACGTGATCTTCATCGCCGGGCGCTGTAAGGACATGATCATCATCCGGGGAACAAACTATTACCCGCAGGACATCGAACTGGCTGCGGAGCGCGGCCACCCGTCCGTCCGGCCCGGTTGTGGCGCGGCCTTTTCCGTCGAAGTCGCAGGGGAGGAGCGGCTAGCGTTGGTTCAGGAGGTGGACGACACGGAGGCCGACATGCATCAAGTAATAGCCGGCATCCGCCGGGCCGTGGCTGAGAGTCAGGACTTGCAGGCGTATGCTGTCGTGCTGATCAAGCCGGGGGGCATCCACAAAACTTCCAGCGGTAAGATTCAGCGGAGCGCCTGTCGGGACGATTTTCTGGCGGGGACGCTAGAGGTGATTGCCGAATGGATGGCCTCCGTAGCTTAGGTGGGCCGGAGACTATCTCAAGTTTATCCGTACCACTACATACAAGAGCCGGCCCACAAGAAGGCCATAATTCAAGCTGCTCCGTACTTTCTTAGCAACTCGTATCCGACGAGTCATGCAAGAAGTAGGAGCTTAATGTTGGCAGGCAGAAAAGGAGTAGCCGATGGAAATCCGCGACATCCAATCGTTTCTCACATACTATGAAAATCTTCGCCGGCGCACGATGAAAGTCGTCGCTTGCATCCCGCCCGAAAAAATTGAATGGGCGTACATGCCCGATAAGTTTACCTTCGGCGACATCCTGCGCCATGTCGCCGCCATTGAGCGTTACATGTATGCTGAGAACGCGCAGTTGAAGCCGAGTCGCTATCCAGGCCATGGTGAAGATTTGGCGGTCGGCTATGACGCCACCCTTCAATTCTTTAACCGCGCCCACGAAGAGTCAATGGCAATTTTCGCCAGCTTGACTGATGCAGACCTGCAGAAGGAGTGTCTCACACCAGCTGACGCTCCTATCCGCGTGTGGAAATGGTTACGCACGCTTGCCGAGCATGAAATACATCACCGCGGGCAACTCTACGTTTATTTAGGGGTACTCGGCATCGCAGGACCGCCGCTCTACGGCCTTACCTCTGAGCAAGTGCTAGAGCGGAGCCTTCCGATTGTCGGCGAGCAACTGGACGCGGATGCTGGCTACCAAGGTATAAGCGCAGGACAGGGTAAAGCGTAATTTTCGTGGCTGCGCGGGATTGGGCTAGAATATTAGTTTCACAGGGGCTACAGGTAGGACGGTATTTGTTGGCGCGGCGCGGGCCGCCGGGATCTTAACCGACAAGTGGCTTCCCACCGCGTTCGTTACCCTGCGACTCCACAACATCAAACCAGCATCTTTTTCGCTCGAAAGGATACGTCGGCAATGATACGAGTCGGTGCACTCCTTCTCGGTGGAAAGCTGACCAGGCAACTTCCACACCGCGCACATACATTTCCCCTAAACTCTCAAGCACTTGCTCGCCCTCGGCTTTCTCTAGACCCAACGAGTTTAGTAGGACGCCGGAATTATCAGCCAGACACTTTACCCCCGCTTCTCCCATGCTCGTGCTTGGCCCCATTTCGAGAAGAATTACTACGTCCAAGCGGTTAAGGCTCTCGAAGGCGGCTCTTGGCCTTACCGCGCCGAGCAGCAGGCTGCGCCAGTATTCTGTGTCCGCGAGAGCTGGTGCATCCATCAGTTCACCAGTCACAGATGAAATCTGGTTGATTTGGGGTGCGAGGTAACGAATGCCAGAGGCAAGCTTCTCGCAAGCATCTAATAAGGGCTCCCTTGCCAGAGGAGGCAAAGTGGATAGTGAGCTTAAAAAGCAGGCACTGCTCTCGTCAGTTTCTAACGGCCGAAGCGCTAGTGCGGCAGGGAAAGCATCATGAGCGTAACCGACGCGCGGGCTTGGCGCGCGCGTTCCTCTTGCCGGCAGCGAGACTTGAGCAGTGGAATGGGGTAACCCTTCAGTTAGTGCTGCGACCTCCCCGATGATCTTCAGCCCAGCCTCTAGTGTTAACGCGCCAGCGACGCACGTCGCGACTATCTCTCCGACGCCGAAACCGAGCACTGCGGTCGGACTGATCCCCCATGAGTTCCATAACGCGGCCAGCGCGTACTGAAATCCGAAGGCGAAGAGCGAGGCGTGTGCGGCGTTTGTCTGCGGCGCGAGCGCGGCGGCTTCTGGGTAGAGAAGAAAATGCAGCGACTGGTTGAAGCTGCGGCCGAGTAGCTCATCACACTGGTCTAGGGCTGCCCGGAATACAGGCTCAGTCTCGTAGAGCTGGCGTCCGAAACCGCAATACTCCGCGCCCTGACCCGTGAAGAGCAGGGCCATCTGCGGCGATTGCCAAGGTTGCGCGTGCGGCGCGCCCGTCTCGCCGAGCGCGTGGCCGGCGGACAGTACGGACAACTGCTGGCGCAGGTGCTTGGTGGATGTGCAACTGAGCGCAATGCGATGCGGGAAGTGCGTGCGGCCACAACTGGCCGTGAAGCAAATGTCGACGAGCGGCGTGTCCTCGCGCCCCACAAGGAAGGCCTCGTAATTTAGCACCATCGCGCGCAGGCTGTCGCGTGTCTTGGCCGAGATGGGCAGAAGTTGTAGCGCGCGCGTACAACCCGACGCGCGCGGAGCCGGTGTGGGAGCCTCCTCGACAATCACGTGTGCATTCGTCCCGCCGATGCCGAACGAGCTAACCCCAGCCAGACGCGGCGCTCCGTTTAACTGCCAAGGATGTGCCTCTGTCGGTACGAACAGCGGGGTATGTGACAGGCGAATGTGTGGATTGAGTTGTTTGAGGTGTAGGTTGGCGGGGATGGTACTGTGCTGAAGTGACAGGACGACCTTTATCAAACCCGCGATCCCGGCCGCGGATTCGGTGTGCCCGACATTGGTTTTAATGGACCCGATAGCGCACAAGTGATCGGCGGGCCGGTTTTCAAGCAGCACTGTCCGCAATGCTCTGGCTTCGATAATGTCACCTAGTCGTGTGCCTGAGCCGTGCGCCTCGACATAGCTCAACTGATGCGAGTGCATACCCGCGTTAGCTAGTGCCTGACGGATGACCGCCTGTTGGGCGGTTGCGCTAGGTGCTGTTAGCCCGTTAGTGCCGCCATCCTGATTCACGGCCGAGCCGCGGATGACGGCCAAGATATTGTCGCCATCTCGGCGCGCATCGGCGAGCCGTTTAAGGACGAGTATGCCGCAGCCTTCGCTCCGCACATAGCCGTTGGCGCTCGCGTCGAAAGCTTTGCAGCGGCCGTCAGGACTCATCAGCCCGCCCTGCGAGAGGATAATCGTCACCTCCGGGGAGAGGATGAGGTTAACGCCGCCGGCCAAGGCCACGTCGGACTCGCCTGTTCTCAGGCTCTGGCAGGCGAGATGCACCGACACCAGCGAGGAAGAGCAGGCCGTGTCAACCACAATACTAGGCCCACGCAGGTTGAGCAGGTAAGAGAGGCGGTTGGCTGTAATGGCAAGGATGGTGCCGGTACTACTGTACGCATCCATGGTGGCGGGGCTACGACACAGCAGGCGGTTATAGTCGAAGTTACTGACGCCGATGAAGACGCCAGTGTTGCTCCCGGCCAGATTGGCCGCCACCACGCCCGCGTATTCCAGTGCCTCCCACGCGACCTCCAGCACTATCCGCTGCTGGGGGTCCATGTAACTGGCCTCGCGCGCTGAGATGCCGAATAGGGCAGCGTCGAACTTATCCACCTGCTCGATAAAACCGCCCCAGCGCGTGCACATCTTCCCCTGAGTCGCTGGCGGCTCGGTGTAGTATTTAGTCACGTCCCACCTGTCAGGCGGAACTTCGGTGATGGCGTCGCCGCCCGCGCGTAGAAGTTGCCAGAGCGCCTCGGGATGATTAGCGCCCGGGAAACGACAGGACATCCCGATAATTGCAATCGGCTCCATCTCTTTGCCCTTCCAACTATCGTCACTGCAAGCGCGCTTCGGCGCGCGCGGGATTAGATTGTTCTAATACGGCTGAGCGTTAGGCGAAAGAGGGCCAAGTAACCGATGTCGAAGCCAACAGTGGATAGCTGAAGGTATCGCTCGTAGCGTGTGAAGCCGTCCTTGCCGACCAAGCGGGTCGCTTCATGGCGGTGCGCCCTGAGCCGTTTAAGCCACTCCTTGCACGTGGCGGCGTAATCCTTATGGTCGTTGCGTAGCGCCTCGATCTCGAAGAGGCCGTCGGAAGCGGCGACAAGGTCGGCGAGGCGGGGTGGGTCTGTTTCGGGAAAGATTTCAGTGGCGAGAAACTGTGTGCCGGCCGTCCGCTGGCCCTCCTCACGCCTGCGGGCACTCCCGTAGGCGAAGGTCTGCAAGGAGAGACGGCCGCCGGGTTTGAGCCAGTCGTGGCAGCGCGCGAAGAAGGCGCGATAGCCCTCAATCCGCTCCGAGTCGGAGGAGTCCAATCTGGCGAAGTGCTCAAACGCTCCTATCGAGATAATCGCGTCATAGTGCGCCTCTGCCTCGTGTTCCGACCAGCTCTCCACGCGCGCCTCGACGTTCGGAACATTTAGTCCAGCTATCCACTCAGCCTGCGCCCGACTCAACGTGAGGCCCACGGCTTTGCCCACTCCGTGCGTCTCGGCTAGGCGGCGCAAGACCCCGCCCCAACCGCAACCCACATCCAACACACGTTCAGCCCCTCTCGCGCCGGCCTGCGCGATGTGGAAATCGATCTTGCGCAGTTGCGCTGTTTCCAGTGTATCGCCAGGCTCCCACATAGCACCCGAATAGCTGAAGGTCGGATCGAGCCAGAGGCGATAGAACTCATTCCCAACATCGTAGTGATATTGAATCGCCTCGGAAGAAGCACCGGGATTATCAACGTTAATGGCCGACATGGTGTTGGACTCCTTTTAAGTGAGTGCGGAGAGGCGACAGAGCAGCTTGCCTGAGCATGCGTAAACGCGCTGCCGGGCACGGGCGTAAGTGCCTTCAGCCTGTAGTCTGTGTCTGGGACTACTCGGTCGCCTTCGCAACGCCGCTTAGGTGGCCGGCTAGCGCTTCGACGCTTGGATAGTCGTAGGGCAGCGTCGGAGAGAGTTCCATGCCGAGCCACTCTTCAAGATTACTTACGAGGTGCACAGCCGCCAGTGAGTCAAGACCGTAACGGTAGAAGGGCGCTTTGATGTCGATCTCTCGTGGACTGATTTCCAGTTCTTGAGCTAGGCGGGCAACTATCCACGCTTGGATTTCCTTCTCCTTGGTGGGACTGATCGGCGCTGCCGCAAGGGGCCGTTCGTTTACGTCTTTGGGATTCAACATAGTCGTTGCTGCTCCGGATATAAGTTGATAGCTGAGGTCAGTCTAATTTCGTCTCAAACGGCGCATCATGGCCTGCGAGGGGGTCTTGACGTCCCATGCCAGATTGAGCCGTTCGAGCGCGCGGACGACCCAACCGCCGATATCTACCTCCCACCAACGCAAGCCCATCATGGCTGAGGACGGGAAAGCATGATGATTATTATGCCACGACTGGCCGAGCGTAGGGATTGCGAGCCAGATGTTGTTGGTGCTTTGATCATTAGATACAAAGGGCCGCGTCCCGAAGGTGTGTGTTACCGAGTTGATGCACCAGTAGAATACGTGATTCATCATGAATATGCGGACGAGGCCGCCCCAGAGAAAGCCCAAGAAGGCCCCCATCCATGTGCGCGTCAGTATGCCGCCGAGAATTGCGGGAATGACGAAGCCGAGCAGCAGCCAATAGAAATACAGCGTGTGGACTTTGAAGACGGCCTTGTCGCGGTAGAGATCATGAGCATATCTGTCCCAGCCGACGGCCCGCGTGCTCTCGGGCACAAACAACCAGCCCATGTGCGCGTGAAACAGCCCGCGCATGAGCCGCTGCGGCCCTTCCCCGTGGAGGTGTGGCGAGTGTGGATCACCCGGCTTGTCGCTGTAGTTATGATGCCGGCGGTGCGTCGCCGCCCACCAGATAACAGGCCCCTGAAAGGCCATCGAGCCTAAGATGGCAAGGGCAACTCGCACCGGCCGTCGGAGATTGAAAGAGCGGTGGGCGAAGTGGCGGTGGAAGCCGACCTCAACCCCGATTAAAATCAGGATGTGCATACCGAGCCACAGCCCGATTTCGACTGCGCCGACTGGGTAGCCGCAGAGGAGCAGGAGCATGGCGACGCCGAACCCTACCGCCGGGGCACACGTCACGACCCAAGCCAAACGCCTGTCTAGCCTCGCCAAGTTGTCCAGTCTGGCGGGGCGGCTCTCTATTAAATCAGGCGAAAGTTCCGATGCAATTTGAACATCCATAGTCTACCTCTATTTAGAAGGAGAGCATTAACTTCGTGCTCGCCCCGGATTACCCGACCGGCAAGGCTTGGCCGTCCTCTGCCACATGATAGTATTGGTCGTCGTCCGCCTGCCCCGCATAGAAGCTGCCGACGACGTCGAGATTCCGATGCAGAAAGTCCGCCTTGCACTTGGCACGCTGAATCTTCCCGCTTGACGTTCGCGGGATGCTCCCGGAACGGAGAAGCACGACGGCGTGAACTCGGAGGTCGTGAGTTTCCGCTACCGCATGGCGGATGTCTGCCACGACTTGCTCTACATTCAAGTTTCTATAGTCCCGTTCGACCTCTTGGACAATCACCAATTTCTCTTTGCCGTTGGATTCTATAGCGAATGCCGCGCCGCAGCGTGGCTTTAACGCTTCATGGCTCCGTTCGACAGTCTGTTCAATATCCTGCGGGTAGTGATTGCATCCCCGTATGATGATAATGTCCTTAAGCCTCCCTTGGACGAAAAGCTCCCCGTCTTCTAAGAACCCGAGATCGCCGGTGCGGAGAAATGGTCCCTCACCCGTATCGCGCACATAAGCCTTAAACGTCTCCTCTGTCTCCTTCGCCCGCCCCCAGTAGCCTTGGCTGACGTTGGGGCCAGCGACCCAGATTTCCCCCACAACGCCTGGCGGACATTCCGCGAATGTTCCGGGATCAGCGATGACAATTTTTTGAGCTAGCTTGCTCGTGCCACAGCCTACCACTTTGGAGGCAATTGCGTTAGCATCCGGCTCGGTGTTCCAACTGTCGCATCCCTTATGAACCACAGGCGCGGCTGTTTTCATGCCGCCGCTGACTAACAGCGTGGCTTCGGCGAGGCCGTAACAGGGGTAGAAGGACTCCCGGCGGAAGCCACACGAGGCAAAGGCATTTGAAAAGTGCTCAATGGTTTGATATCGGACAGGCTCAGCACCGTTGAACGCGAGATCCCAACTGCTCAAGTCGAGGGTCGCGCGCTGTTCGGGCGTGATCTTGTGTACACACAGATCATAAGCAAAATCCGGAGCACCGCTCGTAGTCGCTTGGTAGCGGGTAATCGCCTCAAGCCAGCGGTATGGCTTGAGCAGGAAGGCCATGGGCGACATGAGGATACAGGGAATCCCGACGTACAGAGGTTGCAGCACGTTCCCAATGAGTCCCATATCATGATATAGGGGTAGCCAGCCTAGCACGATTGATGCCTCCGTATGCTCGAAGGCAAGTTTAATCATGCGCTGGTTATATAGGAGATTTCCATGGCTCAGCATGACGCCCTTTGGAACTGCTGTCGAGCCGGACGTGTATTGTAGGAAGGCCAAAGTATCGCTGTTCACCTGTGGGTCACGCCATGCGTCCTGTTGGTCATTGCCGAGCGTGTCAGTTGCTATCAGATGCAAGTGCTCAACTGCTTGCCCGGCTGCTGTGCCGACCTTAGACGACAGTATGGAGGTGGTAGTGAGCGCCAATGTCGCCTGCGTTTCAGACCTGATAGTACGGAGGCGCGCGCCAGATTGATTGTGCCGCGGCGGGTAAATGGGGACAGCAAGTAATCCCGCGTATAAGCACCCGAAAAACGCAGCAATAAATTCCAAGCCCGGGGGGTAGAGTAACAGGACCGGGGTGCCGCTAGTTCCCCGGCGCTGGAGTGCAGTGGCAATGGCCATCGCTCGCTGATCCAACTCTTGATATGTTAGGGATTCAACTTCAGTGCCTTTATCGCTCAGGAAGGTATAGGCGCGTTGAGCGGGAGAGCGTACTGCTCTCCATCGGAGAAGCTCTACCAAAGTGGAAGGCTCAAAGCTTCTTGGCGACTGATTTGAGGAAGACGAATTCACTTTACCTCCTCAATGGTTGCGCTAACGTCTTACGGCCTCAGTCATGATGGTTATAATCAGGCATGAGGCGCGAATTATTAAGGCTGGCAAGCGCAGAAAGCGTTACTTGAATAAGATGTGCAGTAAGACCTCTGTCGAGAATTATAGACTAGGTATTACCGACTTATTAACAATTAGGCGCGATTCTTGAGTAAAAGTCCTACCTGCCCGCCGGAATTGACGCTAGTCCTGTGCAGAATAGTCCTCGATCTAAATAATTGTCAATATGAACCCAATCTGCTACCCTTTCCGCCGACGCGTCTTCCCGTCCGCTTCTGAAACTCAGCTTCACACGAACCAGAGTCTTTCGGCTATCTTCTAACAGAGACTTCCGTACACCTGACATGAATTTATTTAACTTAGGGCTGCCAACCGTATCGGACTAACAACTCAGCATTTATTGAAAGGTAAAATGATTAAGTTGGCGCAAGAAGAGCAGAAGCTAAACACGCAGGAGGCTCGGTTGTATGGGTGCTAGCAAGGTGTTCATTAGCTATAGCCACGCTGATGGGGCCCATGCCAAGCGCATTCTAGTACATCTAGATCCGCTGAAACGCGATGGGACGATTAGCTCTTGGTACGACCGTTGTATCCTGCCGGGCCAAGACTGGCGCAGTATTATCGAGGCGGAGATGTCGGACGCCGACATGGCGCTCTTCCTCATCACCCCGCATTTCTTGGCCTCGGAATTTTGCCAAGATGTCGAAGTGCCATATATGTTGCTCAAGTATGAGCGAGAGGGTATTGTTATCATCCCTATCATAGTCGATCACTGTGACTGGGGTAACGTTGCTTGGCTCAGCCGAATTAATGTCCTCCCAGCGGACGGTAAGCCGGTGCGCGCCCATCGTCCGCAGAGCAAAGCTTGGACTCAAATCTGCCAAGATTTACGTAAGCTTGCACATCTCAGCCTGCAAAAGAGAGCGCCGCAGGCCGCGCTTGCTAACACTTATGCTGCGAAAAAGGTGCCGGTTTCTCTCTCATTGGATCATCTTCTGGAAGAACTGCCCGGTGGCACTGACGAACTGTTCGGCCGCGAAGAAGATTTGCGCTTTCTCGATAATGTGCTCCAGAGCGATACCATTAGTGCCGTAGCTTTAGTCGCATTCGGCGGCGTCGGTAAGTCAGCTCTCGTTCGCTATTGGTTGTCCCACAATGCGCGCGCTTTGAATATCCGGTTTATCGGCTGTTCCTTCTACAGTCAGGGTACACGCGAGCACGCAGGCACTTCTGATCAGTTTTTAGTCAACACCTTGCGCACCTTAGGGGATCCCGAACCGAACCGGGGGCCGCTCTGGATGAGAGGGCAGCGACTGGCAGAATTAATTGCAGCCGAGCCGACGATTCTGGTGCTTGATGGACTTGAGCCGTTGCAGTTCGGACCCGGCGCTGAAGGCCGGGAAGGCCAGTTGAAGGACACTGGGATACGCGAATTATTAGCTAGCTTGATAAAAAAGCCGGGCCGCTCTCTTTGTATCGTCACCAGCCGCTTACACCTGACTGATGCGTCTCTTCACTCATTACACCTTGTCCAGAGGTCATTGGATATATTGCCAGCGGAGGCGGCGCGGGAGCTTTTAAGTTACAGAGGCGTTCATGGCAGCGACGCGGAGTTAGATGTTATTGCAAGATATTTAGGCCGGCATGCGCTAGCTCTTGTTTTAGCGGCCGAATATCTATACACCTTTAAAGAAGGGCGCGCCAGCGACATCCATAGCAACATTCCGCTAATTAATGAACAAATAAAAGCCGGCCGTCATGCCAAGTCCGTTATGGCCGCCTATGAGTTCGCCCTCCGCCAAGACGGAAACTTACTTGATAGTGAGCTTCTCCATATCCTAGGCCTATTTGATCGACCGGTACTATGGGATTGGTTCAATGCCCTTCGTTGCCCACCAGCGATTCCGGGAGTAACGGAAGCACTTGTCCGCGCTCCTGAGCAGGAGGTTTGGGAGGCTATTAGCCGGCTGCGTCAATGGGGATTAATGGACTACTCCGGGTTAAGTCGTGAGGTTTATTTGGATTCTCACCCGCTGGTCAGGGAGTATTTCGGCGCGCGCCTCCAGATGCATAACGAGGCCGGATGGCGTAAGGCGCATGAGCGCCTGTACGAGTATCTCGCTCAAGCTAGCAAAGAATTTCCCGACACGCTTAATGAAATGACGCCGCTCTTGGTAGCAGTGGTGCACGGATGCAAGGCCGGCCGTCACCGGGATGTTCTGCACTCCATCTATCTTCCCCGCGTTATGCGTGGCGAGCAATACTACGCCTTGCATAAACTCGGGGCACTAGGCTCCCTACTGTCAGTACTAATCCACTTTTTTGAATCCGGCAATTGGGGCCACCCGCTCTCTCTTGGCGGCGCAGAGGTTCAAGGGCTTAGCGACACCGATCAGATCACCGTCTTGACACACGCGGGGATGTGTCTGACGGCTGCTAGGGGATATGCCGCTTCGGAAGTGGAGCAGTGCTACACCAAGGCGCGGGATTTATGTCTGAACGTAGGCGAGACGCGTGACTTGTTCATCGCGCTCTTCGGTCTATGGCGATACCATCTTGTCCGGGGGGAGGGGCAAAAAACCAAAGAATTGGCCGCACGGCTTTATGCCCTTAGCAAGAGCCTAAATGACCCCAGCACTTTCACGGCGGCTGAGCGAGTCATGTCTTCTTCTCTTTACTATCAAGGCGAGAACGCCTTTGCGGCAGAGCATGGCCAAAAAGGTGTTGGCCTTCGTCAGCCCGAGGCAATGCTCAGTAACGCTCTCTTATTCCTCAACGAGCCAAGCATCAGTTGCCTTGGGTACTGGGCAATGGCTTTGTGGCACTTAGGCGATCCGGATCAAGCGCGAAAGAAGATTCAAGAGGCAGTACTGCTCTCGCAGCAGCTTTCGCATGCACATACGCTGGCGATCTCTCTACTTTTCAGTGCGATGCTGGCCCAGTTTTGCCGCGACGCATGGAAGACCCAAGAGAAAGCTGCAGACTTAATCAGGTTGTGTGTCCAAGAAGGGTTTTCGCTTTGGCAAATTGCAGGTGAGGCTCTCGTCGGCTGGGCTTTAGTAAGGATTGGACATGAAGAAACAGGCATCGAACAACTCGAAAGCAGTTTGGTCAGTTGGGAGAAGGCGGGGGCCAAGCTTTTTCGGGGGTATTGGCTTTCTATGCTGGCTGAAAGTTATAGGCAGGTGGGGCGCACTGACGAAGGCATTCGCGCGTTGGATGAAGGATTACAGTTAGCTAAAATGAACGGTGAAGGCTGGTGGGAAGCGGACCTCTATCGTCTTAAAGGTGAATTATTGCTAAAGCTGGGCCAAGAGGGAGAGACTCAAGCCGAATCACACTTCTTCAAGGCACAGGAAATCGCACGACAACAAGGGGCAATCTCACTTGAACTCCGCGCAGCGATCAGTTGCAGTAAACTCTGGCACAAGTTAGGAAGAAAGCAAGAGGCGCGAGCACTCTTAGCGGAAGTTTACGAAAAATTCACCAGCGGTCATGATACCGGCGACTTAGTAGAAGCGCGAACCCTCCTCAGTGCATTGTCAGCATAGCAGGATTTAACCAGCACTGTTATGTGAATCAGAAGTTGAGATGACAGGCAAACAAGCCCATGAGTAGAATTTTCTTACCATGGAAAATCAACTCATTGAACTGTATTTGCTTGCCTGTCACGTTTACGATACCCGCTCAGAAACTTGTTTTCAACGTCTGAGCAATAATGCGCGGCCTGAGTTCACCGACCAAGAGTTAATAGCCATCTACCTGTTCGGGCACTTCAACGATTTGTTTGAGAAGAAAGCGATTCATCGGCTGATTGATAAGTATTGGCGGCATTACTTTCCTCAATTGCCGGCGTATCAAACTTTCGGCGCACGCCTGAATCTTTTGGCGCAGAGCTTTCAAACCATCGGCGGCTATTTGAACGAGCTTCTGGCAGAGCGCCGCACGCCTGAGATTGACCACATCATTGATAGCGTGCCCGTGATGCTGGCACGCGGCGGTCATGCTTACACGGCCAGAGTCGCCCGCGACGTTTCCAATGTCGGCTATTGCGCCAGCAAAAAGATGTACTTTCATGGTGTGCGCCTTCACGCCATCGCCCAGCGTCGTTTCGGGGCCATGCCGCTGCCCACACAGATCTGGCTCAGAGAAGGCAGTTGTCATGATTTACAGAGCGTCAGAGAGCAAGCTATCGCGCTGCCCGGCTCGGCACTGATCGGAGACCGTGCTTTCCCTGACCCGACTTTTCAACAGATGCTTGAAGCGCAGCGAACAACTCTTTATGCGCCAAGAAAGAAGCCGAAAGGCAAAGAATTGAGCAAGACTGAAAAGTATTACAACCGGTTGGTGAGCCGCTTGCGCCAACCGATTGAAAGTTTCTTCCAGTGGCTGATTGACAAAACCGACATTCAAAGAGCCGGAAGGGTTCGTTCAACCGAAGGCTTGATGGTTCACTGCTGGGGAAAACTAACTTTCGCTGCTTACTTGTTAGTTTTCAACCCCTGATTCACATATCTATGTACACATACGCAATGGCGTGCGCTCGAACTATGTGCGTATTTGGTCGGCGGGCGGCAGGCAGCTAGTCGCGCCGGTCGGGCGCAAGCCGGGCGAGCCTGAACAACTCTTACGCGAGTTGTACATGCGCGCGCCTTGGGCTGAGGTCGGCTATACGCGCGAGTTGGAACAACAGTGGCGGAAGCAGCGTGCGGAGTTTCTCCAGCGCGTGGAAGCGCGCAGAGCGCAGTATGGAATCAACTGAAAAAAGGCAGTAGGCAGTAGGCAGTTCAGGATAAGGGGAAGGCCGTTGGTTGATTCTATGCTTGTTAGGTTACGACAAGCGCATTCAACCAACGGCCTTTTGTTCGCCTTCACTGCTTACTGCCTTCTGCCTTCCGCCTACTTGTTGTAAGATGTATCCACAGCAATCTCCTTAGTGAATCGGTTGTCGAACGAGCAAGGGGCAGAGGACATGCTTTACTCCAATCTATTATTTGTCGCGGGTCTCATTCTGATCGGCTTAGGCATCTTGAGTGCATTTCAAGTTACGGGTGAGTGGGTACTCTACTTGCTCGTCTTCTGCGGCGGCATAGGTTTTTTCTTAATTGTCTGGAGTAAGACGAAAGCTTTGCCGCCGGGCCGTTGAAGCTGTCTGCCATGCGCAAATAGTTTCTGACAAAGACGCACGACTCGGATAATTTGCCGCGCGCTCAACCAACAAGGGACTAATAAGAGGTTACTGTCAACAAGGTCAAGACTACGGATAAGGCGTTACAGAAGTGGGATGAATATGTTAAAGGCTGATTGGTAGGTAGATGGGGCGCGGACGAGGACGGCCAATAGGTGTCCGCCTTAAGTTATCCATCATAGGGCGGCGGAGCAGGTAAAGACATTCGCCGCCTCGCTAGTCAATCCATTCAATTCTATCTGCTCGTATCAGAGGCGAAAGGAGCATCATGGCTGACGAGAAAAAAGAGAATGGCCCCAAGGTGGAAGATTTGCCGCCGGCAGAGAAAGAGCTAACGGCTGAGGAACAGCGACAGATCAAAGGCGGCATCACGACCAGCACGTCCACTTCCCCTTTCCTTACTGAGGACATACTGAAGGGGCAACGCCTTTATCAAAACCCCGTTGAGCCGTCCGGCTCGAAGGAATAGTCCATGAATAAAATTAAATTTGGCTTGGTGAGCCTGTTGGCTCTCCTATTCGTCGCTACCCTCTTACCTGCTCGGCACACAGCGCTTGCTCAAGGCAAAGGTGTTAAGGGCGACCCGCACGGGCTGACGCTTTGTCCCTTGCAGTTCGAGGCGACGGTGCATCAAGGCCCTAACGCGGAGAAGTTCTCCCTGACCGGCGTCCTCGACTTAAAAGCCGAGGGCACCAACGGCGCGCTCGACGGTGCGCTAGTGCT
>Ga0209153_1000095_pt1 | contig 44557 bp, 40 predicted proteins | sample GraSoiAngelo_120_FD_185877 | JGI IMG/M metagenome (GOLD analysis project Ga0209153, IMG submission 185877) | Grasslands soil microbial communities from the Angelo Coastal Reserve, California, USA - 14_0919_09_20cm (SPAdes) (version 2) | ecosystem: Environmental > Terrestrial > Soil > Grasslands ... | reverse complement strand
CGAAGTGGTGAGCGTGGCGCAGCGCATCGCGGCTGAGCCGCTCTTCACGCTGCGCGGCCTGGCGATGCACCTCGGCTCCCAGATCACCGACGTGGAGCCGTACCATCGCGGCACCGTGAAACTGCTCGAGCTGGTGACGGCGATTCGCGCCTCCGGCATCGGCACGATCGACGCGCTCGACGTCGGCGGCGGGTTGGGCGTCCGCTACCACAACGAGAAGGCGCCGAGCCCCCAGGCGTTCGCCGACGCCGTCGCACCCCCGATCAAGCAGGCGGGGCTCGCCCTGGTGTGCGAGCCGGGCCGCTACCTCGTGGCGAACGCCGGCGTGCTGCTCACCCGCGTGCTGTACCGCAAGCACGCGGGCGGGAAGGAGTTCGTCGTCGTGGACGCCGGCATGACGGACTTCGTGCGACCCAGCCACTACAACGCGCACCACGACCTGGTGCCGCTCGAGAACGGAAGCCGGCCCGAGGAGCTCGTCAACGTGGTAGGGCCGATCTGCGAGTCGGGAGACTTCCTGGCGCTCGATCGCAAGCTTCCCGGGGTGATGCCGGGAGAGATCCTGGCGGTGCTCGGGACCGGAGCGTATGGCTTCGTGATGAGCTCGACGTACAACCAGCGACCGCGACCGCCGGAGGTGCTGGTGGAGGGCGACCGCTACTACGTGGCGCGCCAGCGCGAGACCCTCGACGATCTGCTGCGGGGCGAAGTGCTCGAGCCGACCACGTGGTACCACGGCGGCGCCACCGGAGGAAAAGGGACGGGATGAACCGCATCCTCATCCTCGACTACGGGTCGCAGTTCACGCAGCTCATCGCGCGCCGGGTGCGGGAGGCGCACGTATACTGCGAGATCCATCCCGCGGCGCGCGGCACGGACCTCGCCTTCATCCGGCAGTTCGATCCCAAGGGGATCATCTTCTCGGGCGGGCCCAACTCGGTCTTCGATCCGGGCGCCCCCACCGCCGACGCGAAGCTGCTCGCCCTCGGCGTGCCGGTCCTGGGCATCTGCTACGGGATGCAGCTCGTGGCCCACCTGTCGGGCGGCGAGGTGAAGCCGTCGCGCCAGCGGGAGTACGGCCGCGCCGACGTCACGGTGCGCGAGGCCACGGGACTGTTCGCGGGCTTCGAGCCGGAGGCGTGCATCACGGTGTGGGCGAGCCACGGCGACCGGATCGAGCAGCCGCCGCCCCAGTTCCGGGTGACGGCGTCGAGCGCCAATGCGCCGGTGGCCGGGTTCCAGCACGAGTCGCAGCCGATCTTCGGCATCCTGTTCCATCCCGAGGTCGCGCACACACCGCGCGGGCGCGAGATCCTCCACAATTTCCTGTTCCCTATCTGCGGGTGCGCACCGGACTGGACGCCGGGACACTTCATCGACCAGGAAGTGCAGCGGATCGCCACGCTGGTCGGACCTGAGCGCCGCGCGATCTGCGGGCTCTCCGGAGGCGTCGACTCGGCGGTGGCGGCGAGCCTCGTGCACCGCGCGATCGGCGACCGGCTCGCCTGCATCTTCGTGGATCACGGGCTGCTGCGGCAGGGTGAGCGCGAGCAGGTGGAGCACACGTTTCGGGCACACCTGGGCATGGATCTGCTGGTGGTGGACGCGGGCGCGCGCTTCCTCGAGACGCTGGAGGGAGTGGACGATCCCGAGGAAAAGCGGCGCCGGATCGGCCATACATTCATCGACGCGTTCCAGGACGCGGCCCAGCACGTCCCGGGCGACGTCGCCTTCCTGGTCCAGGGCACCCTGTATCCCGACGTGATCGAGTCCGTCTCGCCGCAGGGAGGTCCGTCGGTCACGATCAAGACGCATCACAACGTCGGGGGACTGCGGCCCAATCTCCCCTGGAAGCTGATCGAGCCCTTGCGCGAGCTGTTCAAAGACGAGGTGCGCCAGGTCGGCCGCGAGCTGGGTCTCCCTGAAGAGATCGTGGGGCGCCATCCGTTTCCCGGGCCGGGCCTCGCGATCCGGGTGCTCGGCCCCGTCACGCCGGAGCGGCTCGAGCTGCTGCGCCGGGTGGACGCGATCTACATCGAGGAGATTCGCGCCGCCGGCCTGTACGACCAGATCTGGCAAGCCTTCGCGGTGCTGCTGCCGATCAAGTCGGTCGGCGTGATGGGGGACTTCCGCACCTACGATCACGTCGTAGCGCTGCGGGCGGTGACGAGTCGCGACGGGATGACGGCGGATTGGTACCCGTTCCCGCACGAGGTGCTGGGGAGGATTTCGAGCCGGATCATCAATGACGTGAAGGGGGTCAATCGGGTGACGTACGACGTCAGCTCGAAGCCGCCGGCGACCATAGAATGGGAATAGAAGCGTTGCACGACGCCACGACGCCACGTTCCACGAGAACGTACTAACGAGACCGAGCGGTCATTTTTCGAAGCAACCCATATACCATGCGAGCGCACCTCGCCCGGCTCTGGCGAGCCGGTTCGCTCTCAGCTTCGGTGAGGTATCCTTGCGCGGTCGCGAGTTCGATGATCGCCTCAACCTCGTGGAGCGACGATCGAGCGATATCGAGGTATCTACGAAACTCTGTCGGACCGCGACGACTTGCCCCTTCAGCGAGGTTTAGCGCGACGCTGTAGGCTGCACGACGCCATTGGTCGCCGAGGGCGTAGCGCTCATCGCGGGGGAGCTTGGCGATCGCGGCCTTCGACAAGACTGCCAACTGCTTCGCCTCCTGCCAGGCCCGAAGCTGTTTGAAATCGCCCATACGCCGAAGGATGGTCTAAGAGCCTGGGAGCTCCGGCATCCTATTCGCGCGGCCGGGTTCGAATTGTCCCTCGTGTAACGTGGCGTCGTGGCGTCGTGCAACGCCTTTTGGGTATCAGATGTTCTTGTCTTCGAGAAGCTTTAGGAACTCCTGCGGCGTCGCGACCTTCGCGAGCTTGTCGGGCACATCCGCCTCCTTCGCAAACTGGGCGATCTTGCCGAGCACCGGCAGATACTGGTTGGAGACTTCGAGGGGCGGGGCGACGATCAGGAAGAAGTAGTGCACCGGCTTGCCGTCGATCGCGTTGAAATCGACACCCGCGAGCTTGCGGCCGAACGCCACGCGCAACCGGTTCACGGCGAGCGCACGGCAGTGGGGAATCGCGATGTTGTGGCCGATCCCGGTCGACCCGAGAGTCTCGCGCCGCTTCAGCATCTTCACGAGCGTCTGTTCGGCCTTCTCGTCGAGGTCGAGGAGGCCCACCAGCTCCTTCAGGACGTCGTCTTTCGTGCTGCTTTGCAGCTGCAGGTTGATCGCGTCTTCCGAAAAAAACTCGCGCAAGCGCACGTGCGGTCTCCAGTGCCTGAACGGCGGCGAAACGTAATGAGTGGTTGCTCGTGGCGCAACGCGTCATTACGTTGTGTGCCATGGACTTCCCGTATCGGGCGGGACACGACTTCCCGCTCTTCCTCGCCCCCATGTCGGGCGTGTCGGAATCGCCGTTCCGGCTGCTGTGCCGCCGCTTCGGCGCCGACGTCGTCGTGTCCGAGTTCATCTCCGCGGTCGGCGTGGCGCGCGGACTGGAGCATCTGTTCGCGGACATGCGGTTCGAGCAGGCGGAGCGCCCCATCGGCATCCAGCTGTATGGCGCAGACGCCACGATCATGGCGCGCGCGGCGGAGATGGTGACCGCGGCCGCACAGCCCGACTTCATCGACATCAACTTCGGCTGCCCGGTCAAGAAGGTCGTCAAGAACAACGGCGGGTCGGGATGCCTGAAGGATCTGGGCCTCGTGCAGCGGATCATCACGGCGGTGCGAAGTGCAACGCACCTCCCGGTGAGCGTGAAGATCCGGAGCGGCTGGGACGACGCGCAGCGCGACCCGGTCGCGATCGCGCTGCGCTGTCGCGAGGCGGGCGCCCAGGCCCTCACCCTGCACGCGCGCACCCGCACCCAGATGTTCTCGGGCAAGGCGAACTGGGACGAGATCGCCCGCGTGGTCGACGCGCTCGACATTCCCGTGATCGGCAACGGCGACATCACGACGGCGGCCGACGTGGTCGCCATGCGGCGTCACACGAACTGCGCCGGCGTCATGGTCGCTCGAGGCGCGTTCGGCAACCCGTGGCTGTTCGCGCAGGCGCGTGACCTCCTGGCCGGGCGACCGCCGCGCCCGGCCCCCACGGCCACGGAGCGGTTCGCCGTCGCGCTCGAGCACGCGCGCCTGGCGCTCGCGCTCCAGGGCGACACGCGCAAGACCGCGCTCGAATTCCGCAAGCACTTCGGCTGGTACACGAAGGGCGTGCCCGGGGCAGGGAGCCTGCGGGAGCGCTTGTTCCAGATCGAGTCGATGCGGGAGGCGGAGGCGATTTTCGCGGCCTACCTGGCCGGGAGCGCGGTGGGGCAGGCGGCGTGAAGCTCGACGACCTGTCCCGCTTCATCGAGCGTCTGCCGTTCGCCAGTATCGATCACCTCCGACCCCTCACGCAGGGGCACGAGGAGGTGATCCTGTGCCAGGGAAAGACACCCGAGCAAGTGGTGGGCATCGCCGAGCGGCTCGTCGCCGCGTCCGCCAGCTTCCTCGCGACCCGCGCGGAGCCGCTGCATCGTGGCGCCCTGGCCGCCCGGTTTCCGCGGGCCGAGGTGGGTGAGCTGGGACGCACGGTGTACCTGCCGCCCGACCCCGAGCCGGAGCCGACGGGGCGGGGCACGGTGCTGATCGTCACGGCCGGCACCAGCGATCTGCCGGTTGCCGAGGAAGCCGCCGTCACCGCGCGGGCGCTGCACAATCGCGTCGCGCGGTTGACCGACGTCGGCGTGGCGGGAATCCACCGCATCCTCACGCAGACCGAGCTGCTGCGCAGCGCCGCCGTGATCATCGTGGTCGCCGGCATGGAAGGCGCGCTGCCGAGCGTCGTGGGCGGACTGGTGCCGGTGCCGGTGATCGCCGTTCCCACCAGCGTGGGGTACGGGGCCTCGTTCGGCGGCATCGCCGCGCTGCTCGGAATGCTCAATTCCTGCGCGTCGGGCGTCACCGTGGTCAACATCGACAACGGGTTCGGCGCCGCCGCCGCCGCCAGCCGCATCAATCACTCATGAAGCTGCCCCCCGCGGGGGTCTGGGTCGGGCGCGGCCTCGCGGCGCTCGGCCTCGTCGCCGTCGTACGTGCCGTCCTGGCGGCCAACGTGTGGGCGCTGGTGGCCGCGCTGGGCGGCTTCTTGGCCGCCACCGGGCTGGCGCTCGCGCCGCTCGTCCGCTCCTGGCTCGCCCACCAGCCCGTCGCCGTCCCGTCGGACTTCGAGCACATGCTTCAGTTGCTGCGCCGGGCGCACGGCGCCCGGGCGGGATGGGCCGTGGGACTGGCCGCGGGCGACCTCGATGTCGCGGCGGCGGAGCTCGACCACGCCGCGCGCGAGCGGGGCGCCGCGCTGGTGCAGCTGGCGTCGGCGGATGGGCGGGCCCACGTGGCGCGCGAGCCGGCCGGGACGTACGTCGCCGTGGGCGACTTCCCGTTCGGAGCGGGCCTGCTGCTGCCGCCGGGGAGCGCCGACGGGCAACTCGCGGCGGCCGCGGCCGACGACCTGCGCCGGCTGGTGGCGAGCATGCGGGTCGCCCAGCGGCACGAGCCGGGGGAGCAGCCGGGGCAGCTCGTGTCGAAGCAGCTCGCGGCCCTGGCGGGCGGAGCGCTCACGCTCGAGGGCATCGCGAAGGCGGGAGTCGAGCTGGCGCACCAGGTGGCCCAGCGCGGCGCGGCGATCGTGTTGACCGCGGCCGGCGCCATGCCCGGGGGCCGCGTGGTGGCGCTGTCGGGCGGGGCCGACGGACGGCTCGACAAGGTCACGGTGCCGCCCGACGCGCCGGTGATGCGGGCCATTCATTCGGGCGTTCCGGTGGCGGCCCAGGGCGCCGATGACATCTTCGGCGCCGCCATTCCCGACCGCCGCCGCGCGGAGCGCGCCGGCACAGCGTATCCGCTGCGCGATGGGCACTTTGTGATCGGCGCGCTCGTGGTCACCGGGCCGCCGATCCCGCCCGCCACACCCGCGGCCGACGTGCTGCAGCGGCTGGTCGCCGACCTCGGCTCGCGGCTCGCGGCGGCGCGCGCCGTGCACGAGGCCGAGCAGCGGGCGGTGCGCGATCCGCTCACCGGGCTCGCCAACCGCCGCGAATTCGACGATCGGTCCGCCCTTGCCGCCGGAAACCCGCCCGCGATCGTCACCCTGGTGTTCGTGGACATCGATCACTTCAAACGTTTGAACGACACGCTGGGGCACCAGGCGGGCGATTCGGCGCTGCGCCACGTGGCGGACATCCTGCGCCGGGCGGTGCGCGACAACGACCTGGTGGCGCGGATCGGCGGCGAAGAGTTCGCGATCTGGATGCCGCACACGCCCATCGAAGTCGGCCTCGAGGTGGCCGGGCGGATCCGCGCCACGGTCGAGTCCACGGCGTGGCGCTGGAGCGGCGAAGCGCATCCGCTCACGTTGTCGTGCGGTGTGGCGACCTACCCCGATACGGTACGCAACGTCGCCAACCTGCGGGGCGCGGCCGACGCGGCGCTGTACGCCGCGAAGCAGGGGGGGAGGAATCGGGTCGAGCGGGCCCACGAGGGCACGCGCCACGCCGGGTGAGGCGGCGTCAGTCGTCCTTGGCGGGCTTCAGCCCCCGGAGCGAGCGGTACTCCGCCGCATCGATGGGCGGCGCGCCACGCGACTTGAGCGTGTCGAGCAGGGTGGCCGCGAGGTACTCTTCCTTCAGTCGCACCAGATACTCGAACGTCGATCGCCCGCCCTCGACCGAGAAAAGCTCGGCGAGCTGCCACCGCTTCGCCTGCGTCTCGAGCACGTCCTCCACCGCCCGCTGGGCGTCCTCGGGCTGGGCCGTGTGGACCAGCAGCAGGGCGTTGAAGCGATCTTCTTTCTTCTCGCCGCTCTGGGCCATGGCATAGGCCTGCAGTCTGGCGACCCGGTCGGCGACCTGCTCCACGTCGCCGGGTGACAGCGCGGCAAGCAGCTCCCGGTTCCCGACGAGCAGTTCCTTGGTATCGCGCCCGCGCGGACCGAGCAGGGCCTCGGCCGGTGGCAATGGCAGCGTGCGGACCCGCTGGTCGGCGTAGATGTTCCCCACGTTGGATTTCCAGAGCAGCAGCACGACCGCGTTGAACACCACCGACATCACGGCGGCGACGGTGGGCGCGAACACGCCTGCGGCGACGCCCACCGCGAGGGCGAGGAAAATGTAGACCGCGTCCTTGGTGTCCTTGAGCGTATTGCGGAACCGCACGGCCGCCACGATCGCGGCCAGCGTGAAGGCGAGGGCCAGGCTGTTCTGTACCAGGATGACCGTGCTCGCCACGGTCATCGGCAGGATGATCACCGTCTGCACGACCGACTGGTCGTATCCGGAGCGCTGTTTGGTGAGCATGTACACCCAGGCGACCGGGAATACGAGCAGCAGGGCGGTCGCCATCGACAAGAGCGTGACCAGGGCCCACTCGCCCTGCGACAGCGTCTGCGCAGTCGGCCCCACGACCTGCTCCAAGTCCCGGCCGCGGCGCGCGGCGGCGACGCCCAGCGCGGAAATCTCCCGGAAGCGCTCGAGCAGCTGCGGCACGGTGGGGAAGACGCGGATCAGGAGCCACACGCCCAGGGCGAGCAGCGCGTAGTACGCCACGAGGCGCAGGTAGGGAGACGTCCGCACGGAACCGCTGTCCACGAGAGCAAGTGTAGCGCGCACGCGGGAATCGGCTAGGGAGCGTTGAAAATGCCCTCGCACTCCGGTAGGTTAGCTGCACGGAAAAGGGGGCGACAGGCTTCGACGGGTTTGACGAGGATATCGCTGCGTGCCCAGGGCGTCAGTCACCTGGTAAAACCACTGGCAACGTTCATAACTGCCAATTCAAACCTGGCACTGGCTGCGTAAGCTTCGGCTTCACGCACCTGCGTGAGTGGCAGCCCGCCTGAGGCGGCGCTCACGTATCGCAAAATCGGGCTGGCGTGACCTGGGGCCCGAACGGGTCGCGTAAGAGTTTCCAAGGGCTCGTCGCTGCCGTGGCCGGCGAGGCGCCATGGTGGTGAGACCACAAGCTTCGTCTACGCACGTAGGAGCGGTGTCGGAGTCATTCTCGGACCGGGGTTCGATTCCCCGCGCCTCCACTGCTAAAGCAGGTTGGGGGAGGTTGCTCCGATGCAACCTCCCCCGTCCTTCGCAATCTCCCCCTTCGGACTTGAGGCGGTTCAGCTAGCCGCGACCATCCAATCCCGTATATTGGGCGCCGTTCCGGTCGTCCGGAAGGCGAACCTTTCGTGCGGAGGGTGTGATGGCCGCAGTCCTCGATCTCGTGCGCGTCCTGTTCGAGCCGACGGCCGTGTTCGAGCGCGTACGGGAGAAACCGCGGTTCCTGGCACCGTTCCTTGCCCTCGCGGCGATCACCGTTGTAATCGTCGTGCTCCAGCTGCCCTACACGAAGGCCGCTCTCGCGGCGCAGTTCGCGCAGACGCCCAACATGACACCCGAAAAGGCGGAGGCCGCGATGAAAATCGGGCCCATCATCGGCCTCGTGGCCGCGCCGATCTTCGTCGCGTTGTTCCTACTGGTCAACGCCCTGATCCTCTGGGTGAGCACGTCGGTCCTGGGGGGCGAAGCGAAGTTCACGACGCTGCTCAGCGTCACCACCTACGCGGGGATCACCTACACGCTGCTCCAGCTGATCGGGGTGATCGTGCTCAACATGCGCGGTGCCAGTTCGATCACCAGCATGCTGGACTTGCAGCCGTCGCTGGGGCTCGACCTGCTCGCTCCCGATGCCAAGGGGTTCATGTTGGGCCTGTTGCGCGGCATCAACCCGTTCACGTTATACGGGATGTTTCTGACGGGACTGGGCATCGCGGTAACCCACAAGACCTCGAAGGGCGTCGCCTACACGGCGGCGGGGATCCAGTTCGTGATCACGCTGTTGATCGGAGCTGCCCTGACGAAGGGATAAGCCTCCCCCAACCTCCACAACCTCCACAACCTCCACCGACCTCCACCAACCTGCCTGTCGTCAGACAGTCGCTCTCGTCCGGTTAATCACCCCCTGCTCCTCCAGCGCCGCCTGCGCCGCCGCGAGCCGGGCGATGGGCACGCGGAACGGCGAGCACGACACATAGTTCATGCCCACATGGTGACAGAACTTCACCGACGCGGGCTCGCCGCCGTGCTCGCCGCAGATCCCGATCTTCAGATCGTTGCGGCTGCCCCGGCCCAGCCGCACGGCCAGCTCGATCAGCTTGCCGACGCCTTCCTGGTCGAGCACCTGGAACGGGTCGTCTTTCAGGATGCCGTGCTCCACGTAGAACGGGAGGAAACGACCGGCGTCGTCGCGCGACAGGCCGAATGTCGTCTGCGTCAGGTCGTTGGTCCCGAATGAGAAGAAATCGGCCTGTTTCGCGATCTCGTCGGCGGTGAGCGCGGCGCGCGGCAGCTCGATCATCGTCCCGACCAGGTAGGGCACCGCGCGACCCTCGGCCTGGAACACCTCCCGCGCCACCCGGCGCACGATGTCGGTCTGGCGACGCAGCTCCTCGACCAGCGCGACGAGCGGGATCATCACCTCCACCGTCACCTTCTTGCCGCGGCTCACCACGCGGCACGCCGCCTCGAAAATCGCCCGCGCCTGCATTTCGGTGATCTCGGGATACGTGATGCCGAGGCGGCAGCCGCGATGCCCGAGCATCGGGTTCGCTTCGACCAGCGAGGCGACCAGCCGCTCCAGCCGGGCCGCGGGCAGCTTCATGGCCCGGGCCAGCGCCCCCGCCTCCGCTTTCCCGTGCGGCAGGAACTCGTGCAGCGGCGGATCGAGCAGGCGGATCGTCACGGGATAGCCGCTCATCGCCTCGAACAGGCCCTCGAAGTCGGCGCGCTGCATCGGGAGCAGCTTGGCGAGCGCCGTGCGGCGCCCCGGCTCGTCGGCGGCCACGATCATCTCGCGCATGGCGGTGATGCGGTCGCCCTCGAAGAACATGTGCTCGGTGCGGCACAGCCCGATCCCTTCGGCGCCGAACTCGCGGGCCCGCTGCGCGTCCGCCGGCGTGTCGGCGTTGGCGCGCACCCGCAGCCGCCGGCGCTCGTCCGCCCAGGCCATGAGCTTGTTGTAGTGCACCCCGACCTTCGGCTCGACCAGCTTCGCGGCGCCCAGGATCACGCGCCCCGTGGTGCCGTCCACCGTGATCACCTGGCCCCTTTTCACCACCCTGCCGTTGGCGCGCAGCCGGCCCGCCTGGGGATCGACCTCGATGTCTTTGGCGCCCACCACGCACGTCTTTCCCATGCCGCGCGCGACCACGGCCGCGTGGCTCGTCATGCCGCCGCGGGCGGTCAGCACGGCCTGGGCCGCCACGATGCCGTGAAAGTCTTCGGGCGAGGTCTCGGGCCGAATGAGAATCACCTTGTGCCCCCGCTTGGCGAGCGCCTCCGCCTCGTCCGCATCGAACACGGCCTCGCCCATGGCCGCCCCTGGCGACGCCGGCAGGCCCTTGGCCACCACGGTGACGCTCGCGCGCGGATCGACCATGGGGTGAAACAGCTGGTCCAGGTCCTGGGGCGGCACGCGCTGCACCGCCTCGTCGGGCGTGATCAGGCCTTCGTCCACCATCTCCACGGCGGTCCGCACCGCCGCGAGGCCCGTGCGCTGCGCCCGGCGCGTCTGCAGCATGAAGAGGTGGCCGTGCTCGAACGTGAACTCGATGTCCTGCACGTCGCGGAAGTGGCGCTCCAGCTTCTCCGCGATCCGCTCGAGCTCGCGGTACACCTTGCCGAGCGCCCCGCGCTTCATCTTGGCAATGGCCTCCGGCGTGCGCGCCCCGGAGACGACGTCCTCGCCCTGCGCGTTGGCGAGGAAATCGCCGTTCAGGACGTTCTCGCCGGTGCGGCAGTCGCGCGTGAAGGCCACCCCGGTGCCGGAGTCATCGCCCATGTTGCCGTACACCATGGCGACGACGTTCACGGCGGTTCCGAGGTCATCCGGAATGCCGTGTACCTTGCGGTAGTCCTGCGCCCGGCGGGTACGCCAGCTCTTGAACACCGCTTCGATCGCGCCCCACAGCTGGGCGAAGGGGTCCTCGGGGAACGGCGCCCCGCGCTTCGCCTGAATGATGGATTTGAACTCGCGTACCAGGGCTTCCAGGTCGTCGGCCGGCAGATCGATGTCGCGTCCCACCCGGCGCCGCTTCTTGAACTCCTCCAGCACCTCGGCGAACGGCTCCTTGCCCAGGTCGTAGACCACGTCGCCGTACATCTGCACGAAGCGCCGGTACGAGTCGTACGCGAACCGCGGGTTCTTGGAGCCCGCGATGAGCCCCTCCACGGTCGCGTCGTTCAAGCCCAGGTTGAGGATGGTTTCCATCATGCCGGGCATCGACACCGCGGCCCCCGAGCGCACCGACACGAGCAGCGGGTTGTTCGGATCGCCGAACTTCTTCTTGCTGATGCGTTCGAGCTGCTTCAGATGGCGGTCGACTTCTTCGCGCAGCTCGTCGGGGAAGGTGCCCTGCTCCAGGTAGGTGAGACACAGCTTGGCGGAGATCGTGAATCCGGGCGGGACCGGCAGGCCCAGGTTCGCCATTTCGGCGAGGCCCGCGCCCTTGCCACCGAGGATGTCGCGCATGGCCGCGGAGCCGTCGGCCCGGCCCGGCCCGAAGAAGTACACCCACCGCTCGAGCGCCGGCACGCGACCATCAGACCGCGAGGGGATGCAGCGGCGCGGCGTGCCGCGCCCCCGTCAGATCGTCTTCCGGAATGTCGGTGGGGTAGTCGCCCGAGAAGCACGCGTGGCAAAAATCGCCGGGATCGCCCCCGGCCGCCCGGAGCATGCCGTCGAGCGAGAGATAACCGAGACTGTCTACGCCCAGGTGTTCGCGTATTTGCGCGACGCCGTTGCTTGACGCAATCAGTTCGCTCCGGCTCGGCGTGTCGATGCCGTAGTAGCAGGGCCCGGTGATCGGTGGCGACGCCACGCGGAAGTGTACCTCCGTGGCGCCGGCCTGGCGGATGAGCTGTACCAGGGCCCGGCTGGTGGTGCCGCGCACGATCGAGTCGTCCACCACCACGACCTTCTTCCCCGCCAGCACCCCGCGCACCGGATTGAACTTGATCTTCACCTTGGTCATGCGGTCGGCCTGGGCGGGATGGATGAACGTGCGGCCGACGTAATGGTTGCGGATGAGCGCGTGCTCGAGCTTGACGCCCGACTCCTCGGAGAATCCCAGCGCCATGGCGTTGGACGAGTCCGGCACCGAGAAGACGCAGTCGGTGCCCGCGGCCGGATGCTCGCGGGCGAGCTCCCGGCCGAGGGCCCGGCGCACGCCGTCCACGGAGCGGTGGAACACGGTACTGTCGGGCCGCGAGAAGTACACCAGCTCGAACACGCAGCGGCGGTGCGGGCGCGCGGGCAACCGGGGAAGGGCATCGACGTCCGCCCCGTGAATGCGCACGAAGTCTCCGGGCTCGAGCTCCCGCACCAGCGTCGCGCCCGTGATGTCGAGGGCGCACGTCTCGGACGCCACCACCCAGCCGCGCCCCAGCCGGCCGAGCACGAGCGGTCGGAAGCCGCGCGGATCCACGATCGCGTACAGCGTGCGCCCCACGGTGATCAGGAGCGAGTACGCTCCCTCCACCCGCTCCAGCGCGTCGAGCAGCTGGTCTTCCGGCTCGCGTGCCTCTGAGCGCGCGATCAGGTGCACCAGCACTTCGCTGTCGGAGGAGGTCTGGAAGATGGACCCTTTGGCGACGAGATCGGAGCGGAGCTGGACGGCGTTGGTGAGGTTGCCGTTGTGCGCCAGCGCGAGCGGGCCCTCGCGGTACCCGGCGAGCATCGGCTGCGCATTGGCGAGCACCGACGTGCCGGCGGTCGAGTAGCGCGTGTGTCCGATGGCGACGTCGCCGGGGAGCTCGCTCAGGACCCGCTCGCCGAACACGTCGGAGACGAGCCCCATGCCGCGGTGCGACCGGGCGACGCCCTCGCCGTTCACGACCACCATCCCCGCCGACTCCTGGCCCCGATGCTGCAGGCTGTAGAGCCCGAGGTAGGCGACGCGTGCCGCGTCGGGGACGCCCGTGACGCCAACGATGCCGCACATGCGTCTGTCAGTCTCCCATGCGTCGGGGAAGTGCCGTGAAATATACCTGTCGCAACCGGTCCACGGGGTGCTCGAACGCCGCATCGCGCAGCCGCACACGCACGGCGCCGCCGCGCTCGCCCACCGTCCCGATGGCCTGCGCCGCCACGCCCAGCTCCTGTGCGAGCGCCGCGACGGCGGCCGCCCGCTCCGCGGCGCAGGTGACCACCGCCCGTCCGTGCGACTCGCTGAACAGGAGTGCTTCAGCCGCAAGGCCCAAGCCGTAAGGCGTAAGATCGACGTCGAGCCCATAGCCCGTCTCCTCGTACGGCCCGCCCATCGCGACCTCCGCGAGCGCGACGGCGAGTCCGCCCTGGGAGCAGTCGTGCGCCGAGTGAAACAGACCCCGCTCCCCCCCCGCCACGAGGTAATCGACCAGCTGGCGCTCCCGCGCCAGGTCCACGCGCGGCGGCGTGCCTCCCGCGAACGCGTACACGGCTTCCCACAGCTGCGACCCGCCCAGCTCGGCGCGCGTCTCGCCCAGCACCACGATCGCATCGCCCTGAGCGCGCGCGTGGCTCGGCACCGCCCGCTCCACCCGAGCGAGCAGGCCGACCATCCCCACGACGGGCGTCGGATCGACCGCGCCCGTGGGACTCTCGTTGTAGAACGACACATTGCCGCCCGTGACGGGCGTGTCGAGCGCGCGACACGCGTCGGCGATCCCGCGACAGCTCTCCTTGAACTGGTGAAACACCGCCGGGCGCTCGGGGCTGCCGAAGTTGAGGCAATCGGTGATGCCCAGGGGCCGGGCGCCGGTGCACGCGACGTTGCGCGCGGCTTCCGCGACCGCGGCCTTGCCCCCCTCGTACGGATCGAGTCGCACGTAGCGGCTGTTGCCGTCCACGGTCGCCGCGAGGCCGAATTCTAGGCCCCGCACCCGAATCACGCCGGCATCGCCGCCCGGCCCGAGCACGGTGCTCGCCTGAACGGTCGAGTCGTACTGCTCGTAGACCCAGCGCTTCGAGGCGATGGGAGGGTGATCGAGCAGCGTCAGGAGCGCCTCCCCAGGGGAGGGTGGATGAGGAACGGGGGACGGGGAACTGCGCCGCAGCGCGCCGATGGCGGGATCCTCGCGCGCCTCCGGGTGATAGACCGGACAATCGTCGATTAATCGCTGACCGGGGATCTCGACCACCACCTGGTCGCCCCACGTCGCGCGATACAGGCCGTCGTCGGTAACGCGGCCGATCGGCGTGGCGCCGAGCTCCCACTTGGCCGCGATCGCCTCGACCTGCGCCACGCGGTCGGCCTTGGCCACCACCAGCATCCGCTCCTGCGACTCGGAGAGCAGGACCTCGTAGGGTGTCATCCCGGGCTCCCGTGTGGGCACGCGGGCCAGGTCGATCTCCACGCCCACGCCCCCCCGTGCCGCCATCTCCGCCGACGACGAGGTGAGTCCCGCCGCTCCCATGTCCTGGATGGCCACGATGTGGCCGGACGCGATCAGCTCGAGGCTCGCCTCGAGCAGCAGCTTCTCGGTGAAGGGGTCACCCACCTGCACCTGGGGCCGCCGCTGCTCGCTCTCGCGTGTCAGCTCCTCGGAGGCGAACGACGCCCCGTGAATGCCGTCGCGGCCCGTGCGCGATCCCACCACGAGCAGGACGTTCCCGACGCCGTGCGCCGCCGCCGTGATGAGGTCCTGCTCCCGCAGCAGGCCGACGCACATGGCGTTGACGAGCGGATTCCCGCCATAGCTCGCGCCGAAGTCGACTTCACCGCCCAGCGTCGGCACGCCCACACAGTTGCCGTAGTCCCCCACGCCCTTCACGACGCCGGCGCAGAGGTAGCGATGGCGCGCGTCGTCGAGCGATCCGAAGCGCAGGCTGTTGAGCACCGCCACCGGACGCGCGCCCATGGTGAAGACGTCGCGCAGAATGCCGCCCACACCCGTGGCCGCTCCCTGGTAGGGCTCGACGGCCGAGGGGTGGTTGTGCGACTCGATCTTGAACGCCACGGCCCACCCGCCCGGCAGTCGCAGCACGCCGGCGTTCTCGCCCGGGCCCTGCACGACCTGTGGGCCCGACGTGGGGAAGGTCTGCAAGATCGGGCGCGAATGCTTGTAGGAGCAGTGCTCGCTCCAGAGGGCGGAGAACACGCCCAGCTCGGCGAACGTGGGCGTCCGCCCCAAGAGCGCGGTGATGCGGCTGTATTCGGCGTCGGTGAGGTTGTGATCGCGAACGAGCTGCGGCGTGATCGGGGGATCGCCGGGGAACGCGCTGGCCTTCACGTGTCCGACGCCTTGGCCCCGGACACGCCCCGCAGCACGGCCCGGAACACGCGGGCGATCACGTTGGGCTCGGGGTGGGCGAGCACGCTCTCCGCCGCGCCTGCGTCGAACCACAACCCGTGGCAGTGCGTGCACTGGTCGATCTGGATCCCGTGCCACTCGCCGGTGATCAGATCGTAGCCGCACTTGGGGCACTTCATGTGATGGGACCGGCGCTCGACCTGCGCCGCCGCCTGTTGCGCGCTGGCGCGCTGCTGGCGCAGCAGCTCCGCGTCACGCCGCGCGAAGTATTCTTCTTCGTTGCGGCTGGGCTTTTCGGTCATCGGCCTCCCGGCGTCGAGGGCGACTTGACCGTCAGGGTGTCACCACCGGGACGTGCGGGACCGTGCGGCGGCGTCGCGGCCGGCGAGGACGATTGCCCGCTGTAGCCATGCCCGGGCCAGCGCAGCACCGCGTCCACGACCTGCCCGTTCTGGAGGAACACCACGTCTTCCGTCCCGCACGTGTACTCGCAGCCATTGCGGAAGTACAAGAACGTCATCTCTCCCCGATGGCGCACGCTGATCGGCGGGCCCCACAGGGCGTAGATCTCCTTCTCGCCCATGCCCGGAGCGATCGTGCCTGTGTCGGGCGACTCGTAGGGAACGTCGCGGGCGGGGCGCGGGAGCTCGGGCGCCTGCTCCACGCGTCGACGGCCGCGTGCAGCAGGCGGCGCGGCGGGTGGGGGAGCGGCCGACGCGAGCGGCGTATCGGCGCTCACCCGAGGAATCGGAGGCGCGGGCTGCGGGGGCGTGGGCGCCCGTCCCCGGCGTTGCGCGATCTTCGCCTGGATGGTCTCCTTGATCTTGGCGTACTGGTCGCTGACCTGCTTACACCCTGAGGTGGCGACCGTCACGAGCGCGCACATCCACAGCGTGCTGCGTCGCATGTCGAGCCTCCATCGAAAGAAAGACACGGGCGCCGTCCTGACCGCCCAGTGCCGGGGCGTTGCGGCGCTCCGGGTGCGGCATGATGCCCACCACGTTGTGGCCGGTGTTGGTCACGCCGGCGATGTCGTTGGTCGAGCCGTTCGGATTGTCGCGCACGTAGCGCCACACCACCCGCCCCGTCGCCTCGAGCTCGGCGGCCGTGCGGGCGTCCACCACGTAGCGCCCGTCCCCATGGGCGATCGGGATCTCGAGGACTTCGCCTCGCTCGAACAGACAGGTGAACGGCGTGTCGGGCTGCTCGACCCGCACCCACGCGGGGCGCGACAGGAATCGCAGCCGCGCGTTCCGCATCAGGCCGCCCGGGAGCAGCCCGGCTTCGCACAGGATCTGGAACCCGTTGCAGATGCCGAGCACGGAGCCGCCGGCGCGCGCGTGTTCGGCCACGGCCGTCATCACCGGAGCAAACCGCGCGATCGCGCCCGAGCGGAGATAGTCGCCGTAGCTGAAGCCCCCCGGGAGAACGACGACGTCGGCCCCCTGCAGGGTGGTATCGCGGTGCCAGACGAAATAGGCGTCCGAGCCGGCGTCGCGCGCGGCCGCGAGCGCGTCCGCGTCGCAGTTCGAGCCGGGAAACACGATCACGGCGACCCGCTTCATCGGGCGGCTCCCCCGCCGACCACGACATCGTAGTCCTCGGTGACCGGATTGGCGAGCAGGCGGTCGCACATGGCGCGGGCGCGGGCGAGCGCTTCGTCGCGCGTCGCGGCCTTGACCTCGAGGACCAGATGCTTGCCCATGCGCACCTGGGCCACCTCCCCGAACCCCAGGGCGTGCAGCGCGTGCTCCACCGCCTGACCCTGCGGGTCGAGCAGGGCGGCCCGAGGCATGACCCGCACCTCGACCCGGAACGCGCTCATCGCGGGCCCCCGCGCGGTGCGATGCCCCGGGGCGGGGTATACGCCTCGGCGTCTCCCTCGCCGTTCGCGATCACGATCGGCCCGGCGATCTCGGCTTCCTCGTCCTCGCTGACTTCGAAGAAGAAGCCGAGCACCGTGGCCCGCAGCACACCATACGCCATGTACGCGACACCCAGAGGGAAGAAGAACGCGTCGTGCTCGAGAATGCCGAAGACCAGAATAAAGAGGATCGTCGCGATCCCCAGGAGCCCGCGCAGCGTCCGCACACCGGCCCGCGGCATGGTGGCGTAGCGCACGTTGCTCACCATCAGGATGGTGAGCCCGATCATCAGAAACTGCATCAGGTGATGGCGCGGCAGGACGCGGAACACCTGCTGATACAGGGCCGTGGTGGTGAACGGGTAAAAGGTCGCCAACGTCATGCCCGCGGCGGGCGACGGCAGACCGATGAAGGACCGCTTCGCACGACCCGCCTGCGTGATGTTGAACCGGGCCAGCCGGATCGCGGCCGCCATCACGTAGAAGTAGCAGAAGATCCACTCCGCCTGTCCCCCGCTCGCGAACTCGAGCTGATAGATGAGGAAGGCGGGAGCGACCCCGAAGCTCACGACGTCCACCAGGCTGTCGAGCTCCGCCCCGAAGCGGGTGCCGGTCTTGGAGAGCCGGGCGACCCGGCCGTCGAGCGTGTCGAGAATGCCGGCGAAGAAGATGTACCACCCCGCCCGGTAGAACTCGCCGCGCGATGCCAGCACGATGGACCAGATGCCGAAGAACAGGTTGAAGAGCGTGAACAGGCTGGGCACGACGATCACGACGCGCCGCATCGACGGAGCGGGGAAGGCCCTCACGGCACGTACTCCGCCAGCACGCTCGCCCCCGCCCGCACCCGGTCTCCCACGGTCACGCGCACCGCCGGCCGCGCGGCGGCGGCGAGAAACACATCCACGCGCGAGCCGAATCGGATGATCCCCATGCGCCCCCCTTGCGTCGCGCGCGCGCCCACCGTGCCGTCGGTGACGATACGGCGCGCGACGAGCCCGGCGATCTGCCGCACCAGCAGCGGGCCCCGCGCCGCGCGCACGCCGACCGACGCCTGCTCGTTGTCGAGGCTCGCCTTGTCGGAGGCGGCGTGCAGGAAGCGCCCCGGGTTGTAGCGCACCAGCTCCACCGTGCCCGTGGCCGGATAGCGGTTCACATGCACGTCGAACACGCTCATGAAGATCGAGATGCGCGTCGCCTGGGTCTTCAGGTACATGGGCTCGTCCACCACGCGGACTTCGACGATCTTGCCGTCCGCGGGCGCGATCACGTACTGATCGCCACGCGGTCCCGCGCGGATCGGGTCGCGGAAGAAGACCAGTAGCCAGACCGCGATCAGGAACAGGACCCCTTCCGGCACCCACACCCACGGCGACCCGCGCGCCACCCACGCGCCGAGCACCACGAGCGCCCAGCCGGGCAGGATGAAGGGCCAGCCTTCGGGGGCCACCCTCACCGCCACCCCCCACCCCAAACGCGAAACGTTGAACGCGGAACGCGGAACGGCAGTGCAAGGTCGTTCGCCTCACGACACCTCTCCCGCTGTTCCGCGCTCCGCGTTCCGCGTTCCGCGCTCGTCATGCGGTCTCCAGTACCCTCCCGGTGATCAGCCGATAGGCTTCTAGGTACCGCTCGCTCGTCGCCCGCACCACTTCCGCTGGCAAGGGCCGCGGCGGCGCGTTGCCGTCCCACTCGCCTTGCTGTTTCAGGCCCGCGAGGTAGTCACGCAACGGCTGCTTGTCGAAGCTCGGCTGGCTCCTGCCGGGCTGATAGCGATCCCCGGGCCAGAAGCGCGACGAATCGGGGGTGAGGATCTCGTCGATGACGAGGAGCCTGCCATCCGGCGCCGTGCCGAACTCGAACTTGGTGTCGGCGATGATGATGCCGCGTCGGGCCGCGTGCTGGCGGCCTGCCTCGTACAGGTCGAGGCTCGCATCCCGCAGCTGGTCCGCCCGCGACCGGCCGACCGCCTGCACGACGTGCGTGAACGTGATATTCTCGTCGTGCCCCACCTCGGCCTTCGTGGCGGGGGAAAAGATCGGCGGATCGAGCCGCGCGCTCTCGACCAGTCCAGCCGGGAGCGGCTCCCCCGCGAGTGTGCCGTTCTTCTTGTATTCCGCCCAGGCAGACCCGGTGATGTATCCCCGCACCACGCACTCGAACGGCACCGGCGTCGTTCGACGAACCAACATGGCCCGGCCCGTCAGGGTAGGGCGATGGTCGGCGAGGGCCGGAACCCGGGCCACGATCTCGTCCGCATCGGCCGAGAGAAAGTGGCTCGAGATAACCGATGCCAGGCGCTCGAACCAGAACGCGCTGAGCTGCGTGAGCACCGCGCCCTTGTGCGGCACCGGCTCCCGCAACACCACGTCGAACGCGCTCACCCGGTCGCTCGCCACGAGCAGCAGCGTGTCGGCGTCGATCTCGTACACCTCGCGCACTTTCCCCCGCCGCACGAGCGGCAGGGGCAGGGCGCTCGCGACCAGCGGAGCGGTCATACGTTCACCTCGGCCGTTGCGACGGCGGGCGCCACCGCCTCGATCTGGTGCAGCACACCCGGCAGCACGCGCTCGAGGAAGTCGTCCACCTGGCGGGGCGCCCGGCCCACGTACGCCGCTGGATCGAGCTCTCCGGGGGCGAGCGCGACGTGCAGGGCCTTGAAGGCGGGGTCGCGCGCCAGGCGCTCGAGCAGGTCGTTCGCGACCCCTTGCTCCGCGATCGCCTGCGCGACCGCGAGGCTGTGCGTACGGATCACTTCGTGCAGTCGCTGGCGGTCTCCCCCAGCCTTCACGCCGCGCATGAGCAGTCGCTCGGTCGCGAGGAAGGGGAGCTGGACGGCCACGTGTCGCGCGATCACGGCCTCGCGCACCTCCAGTCCGGCGGCCACGTTGGTGGCGAGCACGAGGATGGCGTCGCTCGCCAGAAACGCCTCGGGCAGCACCAGCCGGCGGTTGGCGCTGTCGTCGAGCGTGCGCTCGAGCCACTGCTCGGATGCCGTGTGCCAGGCGTTCCCCTCGAGCTCGATCACGAAGCGCGCCAGACCCGTGATGCGCTCGGCGCGCATCGGGTTGCGCTTGTACGCCATCGCCGACGAGCCCACCTGGTCGCTCTCGAACGGCTCCAGGATCTCCCCCTCGTGCTGCAGCAGGCGTACGTCGGTGGCGAGCTTCGCGGCCGACTGCGCCACGCTGGCGAGCGCCGCGAGCACCTGCGCGTCGAGCTTGCGGGTGTACGTCTGACCCGTGACGGGGAAAACCTTGGTGAAGCCCATCTTCAGCGCCACCCGTGTATCGAGCTCGCGCACTTTCTCGTCGTCGCCGTCGAACAGCTCGAGGAAGCTCGCCTGGGTTCCCGTGGTTCCCTTGACGCCGCGGAACTGCAGCGCGTCGACCCGGTGCAGCAGCTCCTCCGCGTCGAGCAGAAACTCCTGCATCCACAGGGTGACCCGCTTTCCGACGGTGGTGAGCTGCGCCGGCTGGAAGTGCGTGTAGGCCAGGCACGGCACGGCGCGCTCCCGGCGCGCCAGCTTGGCAAGCGCGACCAGCACCGCCGCGATGCGGCCCAGCAGGAGCTGCAGGCCCTCCCGCATGAGGATCAGGTCGGTGTTGTCCGTGACGTAGGCGCTGGTTGCGCCGAGGTGAAGGAACGGTCGCGCGGCGGGCGCCTGCTCGCCGAGGTGATGGATGTGAGCCATCACGTCGTGCCGCAGCCGTTTCTCGTGCTCGGCCGCGCGCTCCAAGTCGGCATCGTCCAAGTGCGCGCGCAGCTCCGCGAGCGCCCGCTCGGGGATGTCGAGCCCCAGCTCGCGCTCGACCTCCATCAAGGCGAGCCAGAGTCGTCGCCACAGACCGATTCGGCGCCGCTCTCCCCACAGGGCCTGCATCGCCGGGGAGGCGTAGCGCTGGGAGAGGGGTGAGCTGTAGGTCAAACCGGCGCCTTCGCGCGCGCCGCGAGCGTGTTCCAGTCAGCGAGGAACTGCTCCAGCCCGCGGTCGGTGAGCGGGTGGAGCAGCAGCTTTTTCAGGACGTCGGGGGGCATGGTGGCGACGTCCGCGCCGATCATCGCCGCTTCCACCACGTGGCGTGGATGGCGGATCGAGGCCGCCAGGATTTCGGTGGCGATCTGGTAGTTGTCGAAGATGACGCGCGCCTCGCGGATCACGTCCATCCCCTCCTGACCCACGTCGTCGAGCCGGCCGATGAAGGGACTCACGTACGTCGCGCCCGCCTTGGCGGCGACGAGACATTGCACGCTCGAGAAGCAGAGCGTGACGTTCGTCTTGATGCCCTCGCCGGCGAGCCGCCGCACCGCGACCATGCCCGCCTCGAGCATCGGAATCTTCACGACGATGTTGTCCGCGATCCGGGCGAGCTGCTTACCTTCGCGCACCATCCCGTCGGTGTCCACGGCGACCACCTCGGCGGAGACGGGGCCGTCGACGAGCGAGCAGATCTCCTTCAGCACGTCCCGCGGGTCCAGGTCACCGGCCTGCTTGGCGAGGAGCGACGGGTTGGTCGTGATCCCGTCGATCAAGCCAGCCTGGGCCGCCCAGCTGATGTCCTTGAGGCTCGCGGTATCGAGGAAGAACTTCATGGCTCAGGCCTCGGCGTAGAGGTCAGCGGGATAACGCACCGCCTCGAGATACAGGCCCTGGGGCGGCGCCGGCGGGCTCGCCGCCTGGTTGTCGGTCGCGCTGAGCAGACGGGGAAGATCCTCGAGCGGGCGCCGGCACAACGCGACGTCGACCATGGCGCCCACGAGAAAGCGCACCATGCGATGCAGGAACCGGTCGGCCTCGATCGTGAACGTCACCCCCGCTCCGTCAGTCCGCGGCGCCCACTCGGCGAGCGCCACGCGGCTGCGGTAGTGGGGTCGGGTCGAGCGCGCACCGCTCGCCGCGAGGCCGCGGAAGTCGTGCTCGCCGACGAGCAGCTCCGCGGCACGCGCCAGCACCGTGACCTCGAGCGGGCGCCCGAGCGCCCATTCGTACGGCCGCCGAAACGGCGAGCGCGCCGCCTCGTCCGTGCCGATCACGTAGCGGTAACGCCGGGCCAGCGCGCTGTTGCGCGCGTGAAACCCGGGCCGCATCGCCTGCAGCCGCTCCACCCAGATATCGCGCGGCAGCAGGGCATTCAGGGCCCGGTGCAACCCCGCCGTGTCGGCCGCCCAGCGCTCGCTCGCCAGGAACCCGACTCCCTGACCCAGCGCGTGCACGCCGGCGTCGGTCCGGCCGGCGCCGGTCGCCGCGGTGGGCCGGCCCATCAGCTTCTCCAGCACCGCCTCGAACTCGGCCTGCACCGTCCGGCCATCCGGTTGCCGCTGCCAGCCCGCGAACTCCGCCCCGTCGTACTGCGCCACGGCGAGGTAGGGCCGGCTGGTCACGGCCGAAAGATAGGGCGAAACGAAGGGTCAATCAAGCCACGCAACCCGTTGTGGCATTTGACAAAACGCGATTTTGCGGGGTAGCTTTGCCAGGCCCGAAACCCCCGAGTCCCGTGCCCCCGTCGTCCCAGCCCGCACCCGCGCCGCTCCCCCGGGCGATCGCCGCCCTCGCCAACCGCCAGTCGCTGAGCGAGCGCCACGCGACCGAGGTTTTCGGCGCGGTGATGCGCGGCGAAGCCACCCCGGTGCAGATCGCCGCGCTGCTCATCGGCCTGCGCGTGAAGGGCGAGACCGCCGAGGAGATCGCCGGCGCCGCGCGGGCGCTGCGCGAGGCCATGGTACGGGTGGAGGCGCACGGCGCACACCTGGTCGACACCTGTGGCACCGGTGGCGGGACCGTGTCCACGTTCAACATTTCGACCGCCGCGGCGTTCGTCGCGGCGGGGGCGGGCGCGTCGGTCGCCAAGCACGGCAACCGCTCGTTCACGTCGCAGTGCGGGTCCGCCGACGTGCTGGAAGCGCTGGGCGTGCGGATCGCGCTCGACGCCGCCGACGCGGCGCGCGTATTGCGCGCAACGTGCGTGACGTTCCTGTTCGCGCCCAACTTTCACCCCGCCATGAAGCACGCGGGTCCGATCCGCCGCGAGCTCGCCGTGCCTTCCGTGATGAACCTGCTGGGCCCGCTCGCCAACCCCGCGGGCGTGCAACGGCAGGTCGTGGGCGTAGCCGAGCGGGACCGCGCGCCCCTCGTCGCCGCCGCGCTGGCGCGCCTCGGGACGGACCACGCGCTGGTCGTGCACGGCCGGATCGGGATGGACGAGATCGCGCCGCAGGGCATCAGCGACGTGTGGGAGGTGAAGGCGGGAGAAGTGACGGCGTGGGAGCTCGATCCCGACCGCTACGGCCTCGCCATCGCCGACGTGACGCCGCTCGCCGGAGGGGCGCCCGCGGCCAATGCGGCACGGATCGAGCGGCTGCTCGGCGACGGGGGCCACGACACTGCCGGTCTCGCCGCGCTCCTGCTCAACGCGGGCGCGGCGATCTACGTGGCGGGACTGGCGGACTCGTACGCGGACGGGGTCACACGGGCACGCGAGGTGGTGCGCGCGGGGAAGGGTCGCGCAGCGCTGGAAGGCCTGCGCCGCGCGACCAATGCCGTTCCAACTGAGCGCGGCTGACAGAGTGACCAGTGTCGCCCGGCACCGAGTTGGAACGGCACTAATACCTCCGGATGACGCCCACGACGACCCCCTGAACCGTAACGTCGCGCTCGTTGAGGCGGAGCGGCGTCATGGCGGGATTCGCGGGCTCGAGCCGGATCCAGCCTCCCGGCTCGCGATAGAATCGCTTGACGGTGGCGCTCGAGCCCTGCACCAGCGCGACCACGGTCTGCCCGTTGTCGGCCTGGTTGCGCTCGTGGACCACGATGAAATCGCCGTCCTTGATGTGCTCGTCGATCATCGACTGGCCGCGCACCTTCAGCACGTAGCTGCGGCCGCGACGGGGTACCAACTCGTCGGGCACCGCGATGGTGTCGCTGCCGCTCACCGCCTCGATCGGCTCGCCGGCCGCGACCAGTCCGTACAGCGGCAGCTCGCTGGCGCCGGTCTGACCGCGCGGCGGCACGACTTCGATGCCGCGACTCTCGTTGTGCGCGCGACGGATGTAGCCCTTGCGCTCGAGGTTCGTGAGGTGCTCGTGCACGGTGGCGAGCGAGCGGAACGTGAAACGCTGCGCGATCTCCTCGAAGCTCGGGGCGTATCCCTGGGCGGTGATCTGCCCCGAGATGAAATCGAGAATCTCGCGCTGACGGCGGGTGAGCGGCACGCTTTCTCCCGAACGGAAACCGAAGGCTAATCTACCCGAAAATCGACCGAACGCAAGCATGCAAGAAAGCCGTCTCGACGCCATTCTCAGCACCACGCGGGAGCGCATTGCGACGTTGCGTCCCCAGGCGCGGGAGCTCGCGCGCCGGGCGGCGCTCGCGCCGGAGCCGCGCCCCCTCGCGCCGGCGCTGGCGGGGCCGACGATCGGCGTGATCGCCGAAGTCAAGCGACGGTCTCCGTCGGCAGGCGCGATCCGCGAGGACCTCGATCCCGCGGCGCTCGCGCGGGCGTACGAGCAGGGAGGGGCGGTGGCGATCTCGGTGCTGACCGACGAGCGGCACTTCGGGGGAACGCTCGACGACCTGTCCCGAGTGGTGCGCTGCGTGAGCGTCCCGGTGCTCCGCAAGGACTTCATTCTCGACGAGCTGCAGCTGTACGAGGCGCGGGCGGCGGGAGCGAGCGCCGTGCTCTTGATCGTGCGGGCGCTCGCGCCCGAGCGGCTGCGGACGCTGGCGGATGCGGCCCGGGGGCTCGCGTTGGGCGTGCTGGTGGAGGTCCATGCGGACGCCGAGCTGGATCTCGCGCTCGCGGTCGAGCCGACGGCGCTGGGCGTGAACAGCCGTGACCTCGGGACCTTCGCAGTCGATCTCGGGCTGGCGGAGCGACTGGTGGCGCGCGTTCCCGCCGGCGTGCCGGTGGTCGCCGAGAGCGGCATCGAGACCCGCGAGGACGTCGGGCGGATGGCGGCGGCGGGCGCGGACCTGGTGCTGGTGGGGACGTCGGTGGCGCGGAGCGGCGATCCGGGGTCGGCGGTACGGGAGCTGACGGGCGTCCCGAGAAAAGGAAGGGGGCGGTGATGGAAACGCGGAAGTCGGAGCGCGGAACGCCGAACAGACCGTGCGCGCGTCGAGCCGGAGGCTCGCATGGCATCTGAAGCCAGCCCGCGCGCGCCGGGTCGTTTTGGACCGTATGGCGGCCGCTACGTCCCCGAGACGCTCATGGCCGCGCTCGAAGAGCTGGAACGGGTGTACGAGACGGCGCAGCGCGACCCGGGCTTCCGGGCCGAGCTCGAGGGGCTGCTCAAGGATTACGTCGGCCGCCCCACCCCGCTCACCGAGGCGCCGCGGCTCGCCGCGGAGGTCGGCGCCGGCGTGGTCATCGCGCTCAAGCGGGAGGATCTGAATCACACCGGGGCGCACAAGATCAACAACACGCTGGGGCAGGCGCTGCTCGCCCGGCGGATGCAGAAGCGGCGCATCATCGCGGAGACGGGCGCGGGCCAGCATGGCGTGGCGACGGCGACGGTGTGCGCGCGCTTCGGGCTCGAGTGTGTCGTGTACATGGGAGAAGAGGACATGCGGCGCCAGCGGCTCAACGTATACCGCATGGAGCTGATGGGGGCGCGGGTGGTGCCCGTGACGTCGGGCACGCGCACCCTGAAGGACGCGACCAACGAAGCGCTGCGCGATTGGGTCACGAACGTCACCACCACGCACTACATCATCGGCTCGGTGGTGGGGCCCGACCCGTTCCCGCGCATCGTGCGCGACTTTCAGTCGGTGATCGGCCGCGAGGCACGGGCGCAGGTGCTGGAGCGGTGGGGTCGCCTGCCGGGCACGGTGGTCGCGTGCGTGGGCGGCGGCTCCAACGCCATGGGGATCTTCACCGCCTTCCTGGACGACCGGGACGTAGCGCTCGTGGGCGTGGAGGCCGCGGGCGAGGGCGTCGATACGGGTCGCCACGCCGCGTCGCTCGGGCGCGGGCGGCCGGGCGTGTTCCACGGCAGCCTGAGCTACCTGCTGCAGAGCGCCGACGGGCAGGTGCAACCCGCGCACAGCGTGTCGGCGGGCCTCGATTATCCCGGTGTCGGACCCGAACACGCTTACCTCAAAGACAGCGGCCGCGTATTGTATGAGGCAGTGACGGATCGGCAGGCGTTGCAGGCGTTCGCGGCGCTCTCGCGTCTCGAAGGGATCCTGCCCGCGCTGGAGAGCGCCCACGCCGTCGCGTGGGTGTTGGGTCGCCGGGGGACGTTTCGTGCGGGCGACCTCGTCGTGCTGAACCTGAGCGGCCGGGGCGACAAGGACGTCGCGATGGTCGCGGAACTGACGGGAGCCACTCTCTGACGAACGCGCCCGTACCCGAGCTGGCGCTGCCACCGCAGCAGGTCGAAGAGCTGATGCAGGTCCTCTCCAAGGGGATCAGGGCCACGCAGCTCTACCTGCCGAACAACCCGGTCTACCAGCGTGCGGTCGACAACATCCGCGCGGCGTTCCGCCAGATCTGGCAGGCGACCGACGATCTGGTATTCGACGTGGGCGAGACGGAGCTGCGCTGGGAGGACAACGTCGTCTACAGCCAGGATCAGCGCAACGAGAGCATCGCCTGGACGCTGTTCAAGGACGGGGTCCGCTCGCTCACCTTCCGGCCCGGCGTGGAAGAGACCGAGATCGTGCGGTTCCTGGGCGTGCTGCAGCAGGCGCGCAACCTCCAGGCCGACGCTCCGGACGACCTGCTGACGCTGCTGTGGGCGCAGGACTTCCAGTTCGTGGCGTACACATTCCGCGAGCTCGCCTCGGAGAACGCGGTCCCGATCGAGAAGGGCGACACGATCCCCTCCGCGGCACCACCTCACGTACGACAGCAGGTGCAGGACGAGGCGCCGCCCAAGCGCGAGGGGCTGGTGTCGATCGACGATTTCGATACGACGCTGTATTTCCTCGAGGACAACGAGGTCGATTACCTCAAGAAAGACGTCGATCGCGAGTACTCCCAGGACCTGCGCCGCAATGTCCTGTCGATGCTGTTCGACTTGCTCGAGCTGCAGACGTACGGGACCGTGCGGGCGGAGCTGATCTCGATCGTCGAGAACTTCATTCCCTATCTGCTGGGGGCCGGCGACTTTCGCTCCGTCGCCTACATTCTCCGCGAAACGCGGGCGATCCTGCAGCGCGCGCGCGAGATCATCCCCGAGCATCGCAAGACGCTGGAGGGGCTGCCCAGCCGCCTGTCGCAACAGGACGCGCTGTCGCAGCTGCTGCAGTCGCTCGACGAGGCGGCGATGCACCCCACCGAGGAGGAGCTCGCCGAGCTGTTCCAGGAGCTCAGCCCCGAAGCGCTGCCGACGCTCATGGGCTGGATCGCGAAGCTCCACAACGAGCGGGTGAAGGATCTCGTGCAGGCGGCCGCCGCCCGCCTCGCGCAGGCGAACCCCGGCGAAGTGCTCAAGGCCCTGGGGAGCGAGGACGGCGCCGCGCAGCTGGAAATGGTGAAGCTCGCCGGGCGCCTCAAGCTCCCCGGCGCGCCGGACGGGATGGAGCCGCTGCTCGCGTCGGGCGATCGGGCCCTCAAGCTGGCCGTGGTCGAAGCGCTCACGGCCATCGCCAGCCCGTCCGGGCTGCGCCTGCTCGAGCGGGCGATCGACGACGACGACCGCGACGTCCGCATCGCGGCCGTACGGTTTGTGGCGTCCCGGGGCTACCGCAACGCCGCCGGGCGGGTCGAGGCGATCGTGAGCGGCTCCAAGCTCCGCAACGCCGACCTGACGGAGAAGATGGCGTTCTTCGAAGCGTACGGCGCGCTGGTGGGCGCGAAGGGCATCGCCGCGCTCGACAAGCTGCTCGTGGCCAAGGGTCTGCTCGGCAAGCGGGAGGACCCCGAGACCCGGGCGTGCGCGGCGATGGCGCTCGGTAAGATCCGCACCCCCGAAGCGCGGGCGGTGCTCGAGCGGGCGGCCCAGGACAAAGAGCCGCTGGTGCGCAACGCCGTGACCCGGGCGCTGCGCGAGGTGGGCGCGTGACCGGCGGCGGCCCGCCCCCCCGCGCCTCCATCGCGGATACCGTCCAGGCGACCGACGGCTTCCTGCGGCACGCCGGACGGGATTTCCTCGTCGTGCTGTACACGGCGTTCCGGTCCCTCAAGCTCTATCCGGTCGAGAACGCGCAGGTGCAGAAGGCGCTGGACGACCTCGCCCAGACCACGCAGCACCTGCTGGACGTCGAGAAGGAGCTCGAGCTGCGGCTGCAGGGCGAGTTCATCTTCGTCAATTCCACCCGCCTGCGCCTCGACCTCGACAACTACGCGTCGTTCTCGCACATCCTGGGCGTGCTGCGGCAGTGCGGCGTGGGCGCGGTGCGGATCGACGAGGGCGTGGAGCGCAAGCAGCTCCAGATCTTCGTCTCGCTGCTCCTGTCCTACGCCGCCAAGGAGGCCACGCCCAACAAGATCTTCGAGCTGAGCCAGAAGCTGTCGGATGCCGGCGTGACGCACGTCGGCGTCGAGCCGCCGCTCGAGACCGACGAGGAAGCGGAGGACGAAGAGCGCCAGAAGGAAGCCGCGAAGCGCACCTACGCGCGGTCGGTGGCGGTGACCAAGGAGGTCATCAACTCGATCCGCATGGGCCGCACGGCCAACGTGAAGAAGGTGAAGCGGGCCGTCCAGGCCATCGTCGATCAGGTCCTGAACAACGAAGCGTCGCTGATGGGCCTCACCACGCTGCGCGACTACGACGAGTACACCTTCACCCACTCGGTCAACGTCTGCATCTTCTCGGTCGCGCTGGGCCGCAAGCTGGGCTTGAGCAAGCTGCAGCTCTACGACCTCGGCATGGCCGCGCTGTTCCACGATGTGGGCAAGTCGCGCGTCCCGCTCGAGGTCCTCAACAAGCAGGGGGGCTTGAGCGACGAGGAGTGGCGCATCATGCAGGCCCACCCCTGGCTCGGCGTGCTCACGCTGTTCGGCCTGCGCGGCTACGGCGAGATCCCCTACCGGGGCATGATCGTCGCCTACGAGCACCACATGAAGACCGATCTCACGGGCTACCCGAAGTCGCTGCGGGGGCGTGACCTCTCCATCTACTCGAAGATCGTCGCCGTCGCCGACGGCTTCGACGCCGCCACGAGCCGCCGGGTCTACCAGACCGTCCCGATCCAGCCCGACCAGGTGCTCAAGGAAATGTGGGAGAACCCCCGGCGCGGCTACGATCCCGTCGTCGTCAAGGCGTTCATCAACCTGATCGGCATCTACCCCGTGGGCACGTGCGTCATCCTCGATACCTACGAGGTCGCGGTCGTCCACGGCGCCAACCCGGATGTCACCCATGTGCACCGCCCGATGGTGCGGGTGGTGACGACGCCAGAGGGCGGCCTGGTGCACCCGGGATTCCTCGTCGACCTCGCGCAGCGCGACGCACAGGGCAACTATCCCCGCACCATCGTCAAGGTCACCGACCCGGTCAAATACGGTATCAACGTCGCCGACTACTTTGTCTGACCACCCGATCGCCGAACGCTGGCGGTCCTTGCGCGGCAACCCGGCCGTCCGGCGCGCCGCCCTCATCCCCTACCTCACCGCGGGATTCCCGACGCCGGCCGTGTCGCTCGAGGCGCTGCGGGTGGTGGCCGACGCGGGCGCGGACTTCGTCGAAGTCGGGATCCCGTTTTCGGACCCGCTCGCCGATGGCCCCACCATCCAGCGCTCGACGCAGGCCGCTTTGGACCAGGGGATGACGGCGGCGCGCGTGCTCGAACAGATCCACCGCGCGGCCCTGGCGATTCCGGTGATCGTGATGACGTACTTGAACCCGGTCCTGGCGTTCGGGTTGGAGCGCTTCGTGCGCGACGCCGCGGCCGCCGGGGTCTCGGGGCTCCTCCTCACCGACTTCCCCGCGGGAGCGGACCCCGAGATCGAGGCGCTCGTGGCGGCGAGCCCGCTCGTGTGGATCCGGCTGATCGCGCCCACCACGAGCCCGGAGCGGCTGACGCGCGCGGTGCGCGGCGCGAGCGGCTTTCTCTACTTGATTTCCCGTCTCGGCGTGACGGGCGCCCGCGACCAGGTGCCCCCGGACCTGGCCGGGCACGTGGCCCGGGTGCGCGCCGCGAGCCCGCTGCCGCTGGCCGTTGGATTCGGCATCGCCACGCCCGCACAGGCGCGCGCCACCGCGGCCCTGGCGGACGGCGTCGTGGTCGGCAGCGCGATCGTCGAAGCGCTGGGGCGGGACGGGCTCGGTGCGGCGGAGCGCCTGGTGCGCGAGCTCGCCGCGGCGGTGCGCACCCCATGACCGCCAACCGCCTCGTCGTCGTGTACAGCCGCGCCCTCGCGATCGGCGGGCCGCTGCTTCTCGCCGCGATCCTGATCGTCGACCCGCGCTGGACGGGCCAGCTGCTCGAGACCGTCGCCATGACCGTCGCCGCCTTCCTGCTGCGCGGCGCACAGGTGCCGTTGAGCAAGTACTCCTACCTCACGCAGACCGGCCTCGTGGCCCTCGCCGGGTGCCTGCTGGTGGGCGCCCCGGCCACCGCGCTCGCGGTCGCCGGCGGCGTGCTCGCCGCCGACTGGTTGTGGCAGAAGAAGATGTTCCGGGCGGCACTCGTGAACCTGGGCCGCGAGGTCGTCGCCCTGGTGGGCGCGTACGGCATCTATGCCGGCGCCCTGCGGGTCTCGGAGGTCACCGCCCCGGGACTGCACGTCGAGCTCGTGCCCGCGCTGTTCTTCTACGCCCTCGCGTATTTCGTCATCAGCCGGCTGCTGTTCTACTTCGCCCTCATCATTCGCGGCAAGCTGGAGCAGGACGAGCGCCTGCTCATCCTGCGCTACGAGTGCATCGGCTACGGGGCCAGCCTGATCGCCACCGGCATCATCGTGGGCACGGTCGCCTATTGGCCGCCGCTCGCCTGGGTGTTCGTGGCGGCGGCACTGGGGGCGCTGGGGCTGCTCTTCAAGCACACGCTGGAAGAGGCGATCGCCGCCGAGGAGCTCAACAAGATTCACGCCATGGAGGCGGTGATCACGAGCAATATCAGCCTGGAGGATTCGTTCGCCCGGATCGAGCGACTGGCGCACCGCCTCGTGGACTGGGGCGACTTCCGGATCTACCGGCGGCAGGAGGGCGCGATCCTGCTCGCGTACCGCGGGCAGATCGGCCGGCCGGATCGGGGCCAACCGACACCGGACACCGAGGCGCTGCGCGAGCACGTGACCCGCACCGGCGAGGCGGTCGTGATCGACGACGTGACGCGCGACAAGCGCCTGGCCGATGCGCCGCTCGTGGTCCAGAGCCTGGTGATGGTCCCCCTCAAGTTCGGCGACCAGGTGATCGGCACGCTCGAGCTCGAGCATCACAAGCGCAAGACGTACCGCGCCAAGGACGTGCTCAGCATCAACACCTTCGCCAATCAGCTCGCCACCGCGATTCACATCACCGAGCTGCGCCGGCCCCTCGTCGAGACCGTCGAGACCCTCACGCAACAGCTCGCCACCCTGGCCCGTGCCGCGCAGTCGATGCGCGAGGCCGCGGGGGCCGTGGCCCAATCCACGGCCCTGATCCGGCAGGGGGTCCTGGCGGAGGAAGGGGAAGTCTCGGGCGGGCTCGAGGCCACGGAAAGCCTGGCTCAGGTATCGCGGCGCGTCTCCGAGGACGGCACCGAGGCCGCCCAGGCCTCCACCACGGCGAGCGAGGTCGCGAACAAGAACCGGGGGCAGATCCGCGACGCGATCGGACGACTGGTGGCGCTCAAGGCGTTCGTGGGCGAAGCCTCGAGCCAGGTGCAGCAGCTGGGGCAGGTGAGCCGACGGATCACCGGGTTCATCGCGTCGATCCGCGAGCTGGCCGACATGACGAACCTGCTCGCGCTCAACGCCGCCATCGAGGCGGCCCGCGCCGGGAAGCACGGCAAAGGGTTCGCCGTAGTGGCCGACGAAGTCCGTCGCCTCGCCGAGCAGAGCGGCAGCGCGGCGCTCGAGGCGGGCGAGCTGGTGCAGGACATTCACCGGCAGGTGGGCGAGGTGGTGGAGCAGATGCGGCGCGGGCAGGTGAACGTGAGCGGCGTAGAGGAGCTCTCGTCGGCGGCGCTGGAAGCGCTGGACGCGATCGTGGCGGCGACGGCCGAGGCGACGGGTCATGCGCAGCGGATCGCCGCCGCCGCCCGCGAGCAGGACAAGGCCTTCGGGAAGCTGCGCGAGCGGATTCACGCAGTGGCGCACATCGCCGGGAAGAACCGCGCCGAAGCGGACGACGTGGCCACCCGCGCCGATGAAGCCGCGCGCGGGCTGACGGACCTGGAGCGCGCCACGCGGGAACTGGAAGACGTGGCGGCGATGCTGCGGGAGCTGACCCGCGGCTTTGCCAGCGTCGCGTAGGCGGGCTACCATTCCGCGGTGGCGAAGGGTGAGCGGGTGTACGTGGCGCTGGGGTCGAACGTGGGCGACCGGGCGGCCCACCTCGCGTCCGCGCGGAACCGCCTCGCGACGCTGCCCGGGACACGCGTCGTGGCGACATCCCGCGTCGAAGAGACGGCCCCCATCGGCCCGGTGCCGCAAGGAGCCTTCCTGAATCAGATGGTCCTGCTCGAGACGACCCTCGAGCCTCGCGCGCTGCTGGGCCACCTGCACGCGATCGAATCGGAGCGGGGCCGCGAGCGCCAGGCGGGCGTGCGCTGGGGACCGCGCACCCTGGACCTGGACATCGTGCGGTGGGGCGACCGCAGCGTGCGCGAGCCGGACCTGACGATCCCGCATCCGGAGCTCCCGCACCGCGATTTCTGGCTCCGGGAGATGGCGGAGCTCGACGCCGCCTCGGAGCCCGCGCGTGGCTGACGCCCCCCCTCCCCCTCTCAAGCCCGTGACGGTGCACGAGCTGCTGTCGATGAAGCAGCGCGGCGAACGCATCGTCGTTCTCACGTGCTACGACGCGCTGTTCGCCCGGCTGCTCGACACCGCCGGCGTGGATGTGCTGCTCGTGGGAGACTCGGTGAACCAGGTGCTCGCCGGGGAGGAGACCACGCTTTCCGCGACGCTCGATCAGATGATCTACCACACCAGGATCGTGCGGCGCGGCGCCGAGCGGGCGATGGTGGTGTGCGACCTGCCGTTCCTCACGTATCAGATCTCGCCGGCCGATGCCATCCGCAACGCGGGCCGGGTGCTGCAGGAAACGGGTTGCCACGCGGTGAAGCTCGAAGGCGGGGCGCCGGTGGCCGCGACGGTGCGCGCGCTGGTGGACGTCGGCATTCCGGTCATGGGTCATCTGGGCCTCACGCCGCAATCGGTGCACGCGCTGGGCGGCTACCGGGTGCAGGGGCGGGAGGAGCGAACGGCGGAACGGCTCAAGGCGGAGGCCAAGGCGCTCGAGGAGGCCGGGGCCTTCGCCATGGTGCTCGAGCTCATTCCCGCGCCGCTCGCGTCGCAGATCACCAAGGCGCTCACCATTCCCACGATCGGCATCGGCGCGGGACCCGCCTGCGACGGTCAGGTCCTGGTTCTCCCCGACATGCTCGGCTTGAACGACCGGTTCACCGCCAAGTTCGTCAAGCGGTACGCCGCGCTCGCGGAGGACGTCCGCGAAGCGGTGCGGCTGTACGCCGCCGAGGTCCGCGAGGGCCGGTATCCCGGTCCGGAGCACTCGTTTCCGAAGTGAATGACTGGACGCGGCGGGACGTGCTCGCGATGCTGGGGGCGGCCGCGGTGACGCCGCTCGCCCGCTCCGCATGGCGTGGGCCGGGGCGCGACCCCGCCGGCCCGGGCTTCCGCATTCGCACCATTACCGCCGGCACGACGTTGCGCGGCCCCGCCGACGCGGAGCCGCTGCACGCCGCGCTCGCTTTCCTCAAGAGCGCGAAACGGGCCGTCGCCGAGGCGGGGTACGAGGTACAGACGCTACGTATCGCGACCCAGCCCTTCCTGGAAGACGCCGCCAGCCGCGCGCGCGCGGACGCCCTGCCCGCCCTGCAGGCGCTCGACCGGGCCGTGGCCGCGGAGGGCGTGCTGGTGAGCATCGGGCCGGTGCTCGCGCCCGACGGCGACGATCCCGATTTCCCCGCGTGGGCCGCCGAGCTCGCCCGTACGACGCACAACACGAGTTTCACCGCCCGGGTGGCCTCGCCCGAGCGCGGCGCCTCGCCGCGGGGAGTGACGGCCGCGGGCGAAGCGATGGTAGCGATCGCGCGCGCCACCGCCGGAGGCATCGGCAACTTCCGCTTCGCTGCCGCCGCCAACGTTGCCGCGGGCACTCCCTTCTTTCCCGTCGCCTACCACAGCGGCTCCGACGCCGTGGCGATCGGTCTCGAATCGCCGCCGCTCTTGTCCGCGGCGTTCGCCGGAGCGAACACCCTGGCGGACGCCAAGCAGCGTCTCACGCAGTCGCTCGAGTCCCGGCTGGGGCCGCTGGAGCGCCTCATGCGGAGCGTCGCCCACCAGGACGAGCGGGCCTATCTCGGCATCGACGTCTCCCCCGCGCCCGGCAAGGACGCGAGCATCGGCGAGGCCATCGAGGTGTTGACGGGAGTCCCGTTCGGGAGCGCATCGACGCTCGCCGGGTGCGCCGCGATCACCGACGTCCTCAAGAGCCTGCGCCTCAAAACGTGCGGGTACTCCGGGCTCATGCTGCCCGTCCTGGAAGATCCGGTGCTGGCGCAGCGCGCGACCGAGGGTCGGTTCAGCGTGCGCGAGCTGCTCCTCTATTCCAGCGTGTGCGGCACGGGGCTCGACGTCGTGCCGCTCCCGGGCGACACGCCGGCCGATCGGCTGGCGGGACTCATCGTCGATGTCGCCGCGCTCTCCACCAAGCTGCGCAAGCCGCTCGCGGCGCGGCTGTTTCCGGTGCCGGGGAAGGCCGCCGGCGACCTCGTCCACTACGACGATCCCTATCTGACCGATTGCGCAGTGATGAAGCTGGAGTAGGGCGCCATGCACGTGCTCGCGGACCCGAGCCAGATGCGCGCCTGGTCGCGCGCCGAGCGCGCCCGCGGGCGCCGTATCGGATTCGTCCCCACCATGGGATTCCTGCACGAGGGACATCTGCGCCTCGTCGACCGCGCCCGCGAGCGCGCCGATCGGGTGGTGATGAGCATTTTCGTGAATCCCCTCCAGTTCGGTGCGGGCGAGGACTTCGCCACCTATCCGCGCGACGTCGACCGGGACAAGCAGCTCGCCTCCGGGCGCGGCGTGGATGGCCTGTTCCTTCCCGACGCGAAGGCGATGTATCCCGCCGATCCGCTGGTGCGCGTCCTCCCCGGGCCCATGGCCGATGGGCTCGAGGGCGCGGCCCGCCCCGGGCACTTCGCCGGCGTGCTGACCGTCGTGGCCAAGCTATTCCACCTGGTGGAGCCCGACATCGCCGTGTTCGGCCGGAAGGATTTTCAGCAGGCGATGCTCGTCCGGCGCATGGTCGACGACCTGAACTTCGGGCTGGAGGTCGACATCGCGCCCACGGTGCGCGAGCTCGATGGCCTCGCCCTGTCGTCGCGCAACGCCTATCTGCACGGCGACGAGCGCCGGGCCGCGCTCGCCCTGTCGCGCGCGCTGCGCGCGGTGGAGCAGGCGTGGCGGAGCGGGGAGGCCGACCCCGGCCCGCTCGCGCGCCGCGGCCTCGACGTCCTGCGGGCGCCCGGCGTCGCGCCCGAATACCTGGCCCTCGTGGACGAGCAGATGCGTCCCGTGCAGCGGGTCGACGCCCGCACCGTGGTGCTGGTCGCCGCGAAGGTCGGCCAGACGCGACTGATCGACAACGTCGTGCTGGGGGAGGGCGTGGCGAGTGATGTCTCGGTGCGGGCGTGACACCCGTGACCCTCCCGCCATGGGCGGTCGTCACTCCCGAGCGTCGGGCACACATCGAGCGCGTCGTGGCCCTGCTCGCGGCCTGGGCGGTGGCGCGCCGCGCCCCCGACGGAGAGCGGGCCCGCTGGCTCAAAGCGGCGTGGCTGCACGACGCGCTCCGCGACGCGCCCGCGGCAAACGAGCTGGCGCACGGACCCATGGCGGCCGAGCGCGCGGCACGCGAAGGGGAGACCGACCGCGGCGTGCTCGACGCGGTGCGCTACCATTCGCTCGGCTACGCCGGCTGGGACGACGTCGGCAAGATGCTCTACCTGGCGGATTACCTGGAACCGGGCCGCGCATTCGACCGCGAGCTGCGCGCCGCGCTCGCGGCCCGGGTCCCGCAAGACCGGGACGGCGTGCTGCAGCAGGTCGCCGCGCGTCGCATCGCGCGCGTGATCGACGGCCGCTGGCCGCTGATCCGCGAAACGGTGGACTTCTGGAACTCGCTCCTCGGCTCCTGATACTGGGCGCGGTCGCCCTCGCCGCCTGCCGCGGCGACCGCGCAGGCGCGTCCGGTCTGCGGATCCCGGGCGAGAGCGGGCCGCACATCACGGTCGAGGTGTTGAACGCGAGCGGCAAGCCCGGGCTCGCGAAGGTCGCCACCCGCCTGCTGCGGCGCGCGGGGATCGACGTCGTGGCATTCGGCAATGCGCCGGAGAGCCTGGGCACACTCGATTCGACCCGCATCGCCGTCCGGCGCGGCAGCACCGACGTCGGGGAGCGCGTGCGCAAGCCGTTGGGCGTGGGCCGGGTGAGCGTGCAGCCCGACACCACCCGGCTACTCGACGCGAGCGTGTTCCTCGGCGCGGACTTTGCGCCCCGCCTCGAGTTCCACCCGTAGCTGGCCGCACGCGGCGCTGATGTCGAGCCCGCGGCTGCGGCGCAGCACGGCTTCCACCCCGTGCCGCTTGAGCCGGCGCTCGAACGCGACCATCTGCACGCGGGTGCTGGGCGTGAGACCGGGCGCCCCGCCGGGATGGAGCGGCAGCAGATTCACCAGCGCGCCGAGCGGCCGGGCCAGCTGCGCCAGTCGATCGGCGTGCTCGAGCGCATCGTTTTTGCCGCCGATCAGCACGTACTCGAGCGTCACGCGCCGCCGGAACTGGCCGAGCGCGGCGAGCACCTCGGCAAGCCGGTATTTCTTTTCGATCGGCATCAGCTCGTGCCGCAGCTCCGGGGTGGGCGCGTGCAGCGAGACGGCCAGGCGGAATTGCTCGGGACGCCGCGCGAGCCGCGCCAGGCCCGGCAGGATGCCCACGGTCGAGACGGTGATGTGCCGGGCTCCGATGCCCAGCCCCTCCGGGTGATTGAGAATGGTGAGCGCGGCGTCGACCGCGTCCCAGTTGAGCAGCGGCTCTCCCATACCCATGAACACCACGTTGCTGGGTGTGAGCAGCGGATCCAGCAGGATCACCTCGCGCACCTGGGCGGCGATCTCGGCCGCCGTGAGGTTGCGTCGAAACCCCATCTGTCCCGTGGCACAGAAGACGCACCCCAACGCGCATCCCACCTGCGACGAGATGCACAGCGTGCGCCGCTTCCCCTCGGGGATCAGCACCGATTCGATCGCTTCGCCGTCGCCCAGATCCCACAGGTACTTCTCGGTGCCGTCACTGGAGCGCTGTCGCGCACTGAGCCCCAGCCGGCGCAGCGGAAACGCCCCGGCCAGCGCGCCGCGCAGCTCCGCCGGCAGGTCGGTCGCCTGATCCCAGGTAGACACGGGGCGTTGCCACAGGCGAGGGACGATCTGGGTCGTGCGGTAGGCCGGCTCGGCACGCTGCGCGAGCCACTCGGCCACGCGCAGGCGCGCGGTCTCGGGTGGGACGCTCAGCAGGTCGAGCACGTAAGTGCCACTCCGGGAATGCGTTGCATCTCCACCCTAACTTAACTATCTTCAAGCGTTTAGGACACTTGAGACACGGTGCGCCTGTCTGACCTTCTGACGCCCACCCGTATTCGGGTCCCCCTGCACGCCACTGACAAAGCCGGGGTGCTCCGGGAGTTGGTGGATCTCGCGGCGGTGGGAAACGGCGGCCCGTCCGACGAGGTCCTGGGCGCTATCCTCGAGCGCGAGAAGCAGTTCCCGACCGGAATCGGGTACGGCGTGGCGGTGCCGCACGGCAAGACGCCCGTGCTCGGGGCCCTGATCATCGTGGCCGGCACAACGCCGGCCCCCGTCCCATATGAAACGATTGACGGGGAGCCGGTGCGGCTGTTTTTCCTGCTCGCCGGCCCCGAATCGGCGGCCGGGGCCCACGTGAAGGCGCTGAGCCGCATCTCCCGACTGGTGCGGCGGGAGCCGGTGCGGGGCAAGCTGTTGAGCGCCCGCACGCCCGAAGAATTCTACCGCGCGCTGTGCGAGGCGGAGGTCCCATAGCCAGCGTGAGCGGCACCTCCCGGCGCACGCTTCGCTGCGGCGAGCTGCGCGCGCAGCATGTCGGGCAGCGCGTGCGGCTGGGTGGCTGGGTGCACCGGCGGCGCGATCTCGGCGGCATCGTCTTCATCGACCTGCGCGACCGCGCGGGTCTCGTGCAGGTCGCCGTGGGCCCCGGGGCGCCGGACGAGGTACGGCGCGTGGCGGCCGGGCTCGCCAGTGAGACGGTGATCGACGTCGAAGGCGACGTCACCGCGCGCCCGGCCAACATGAAGAATCCGGAGCTTGCGACCGGGGACGTCGAGGTACAGGCCACCCGGCTCACGATGCTGGGGACGGCTGTCACCCCACCGATCCCGGTGGCACGCGGCAAGGGTGAAGAGCTCCCGGCGGAAGAGCTGCGGCTCAAATACCGGCATCTCGATCTTCGCCGGCCCGAGATGCAGGGCAACCTGATGCTGCGGCACCGGCTGCTGCAGCGTGCCCGCAAGACGCTCGCCGACCTCGAGTTTCTCGAGATCGAGACGCCGATCCTCACCAAGCCCACGCCGGAAGGCGCGCGCGACTATCTCGTCCCGTCGCGCGTGCACCCGGGGGAATTCTACGCGCTGCCGCAATCGCCGCAGATCTACAAGCAGCTGCTGATGGTGGCGGGGTTCGACCGCTACTTTCAGATCGCCCGCTGCTTTCGGGACGAGGACCTGCGCAACGACCGCCAGCCGGAGTTCACGCAGGTCGACCTCGAGGCATCGTTCGTGGGCGTCGAGGACGTGATCGGCTACGTCGAGCAGGTGCTGGTGGCGCTGTGGGACGAGGCGGGACATGCGGTGGCGCGCCCGTTCCCGCGGCTCACCTGGCGCGATGCGACGGAGCGGTACGGCACCGACAAGCCCGACGTGCGCTTCGACTTTCCGATCGCCGACTGGACGGCGCAGGTCAAGCCGCTCGGCGTGCCCTTCTTCCAGCCGGCGCTCAAGGACGGCGCCCGCGTCCGCGGCCTCGCCGTCAAGGGCGGGGGCGCGCTGTCGCGCAAGGATGTGGACCAGCTCGCCGAGGCGGCGAAGCAGCTGGGCGCCGCCGGACTCGCCTGGGTGAAGCGGCAGGGTGAGCAGGTCTCGGGCTCCGTGGGCAAGCACTTCACGCCCGAGGTGCTCGGCGCGCTCGGCGTGGGTGACGGGGACGCGGCGCTCATGACCGTGGGGCCCGACCGCGTCACCTCGCCGGTGCTCGATCGCGTGCGGCAGGAAATCATCCACCGGCTGGCGCCCGCTCCCCAGACGGCCCACGCGTTCTGTTGGGTGGTGGACTTTCCCCTGTTCGAGCCCGATGCCGAGACGGGACGGCCGGTGTTCGCCCATCATCCGTTCACGGCCCCCCATCCCGACGACGTGGCCCGGCTCGACAGCGATCCGTTCGCGTGTCGCGCCCTGCACTACGACGCGGTCTACAACGGCAACGAGCTGGGGTCGGGTTCGATCCGGATCACGGATGCGGCCGTGCAACGCCGTGTCTTCGCTCATCTGGGGATGACGCCGGCGGAGGCCGAGGCGCGGTTCGGCTTCCTGCTGAGCGCCCTGCAGGCAGGGGCGCCGCCCCACGGCGGATTCGCGATCGGGTTCGACCGCGTCGTGATGGCCCTCGCCGGGGCGGAGAGCATGCGCGACGTGATCGCGTTCCCCAAGACGACGGCGGCGCGGGCCCTGTTCGAAGGCGCGCCCGCGCCCGCCAATCCGGCGGACCTGGCCGCGCTCCACATCGAGGTCAAGCGATGAGCGACGAGATCACGCACCGACTCTCTACCGAGGGCGTGGATCCGCTGGCCCTGGCCGGCGTGAACGACGGCAACCTGGTGGAGCTGGCCCGTCGCCTGGGGGTGCGGGTATCGCTGCGGGGCGACATGCTGATGCTGCAGGGCGCCTTGCCCGCGGTGGAGCGGGCGGCCCAGGTGGCCCAGGCGCTGGTCGAGCTGGCGCGGATGGGCGAGACGCTGGAGGTGGCCGACGTCGATCGCATCGTGAGCGACGAAGCCCAGGGCTCGCTCGGACGACCAGCGGAGGGAGAGTACAAGATCATCCTGCCCGGCCTGCGCCGGGTGATTCAGCCCAAGACGGCGGGGCAGCGCGAGTATCTCCAGGCGATCGTGCAGCACGACATCGTGATCGGGATCGGGCCAGCCGGGACGGGTAAGACCTACCTCGCGGTGGCCGCCGCGGTGGACGCCCTGGCGCGCAAGCGGGTGCGCCGCATCGTGCTCGCCCGCCCGGCCGTGGAGGCGGGGGAGAGTCTCGGGTTTCTGCCCGGCGACCTGCACGACAAGGTCGATCCCTATCTCCGGCCGCTGTACGACGCACTCGAAGACATGATGCCACGCGACCGCGTCCAGAAGGCGATCGAGAACCGCACGATCGAGATCGCACCGCTGGCCTACATGCGAGGCCGCACCTTGGCCGACGCGTTCGTCATCCTGGACGAGGCGCAGAATGCCACCGGCATGCAGATGAAGATGTTCCTCACCCGTCTCGGCGTGAATTCGCGGGCGGTGATCACGGGGGACAAGACTCAAATCGACCTCGCCAACCGCGAGGACTCGGGCCTCTTGCAGGTGGAGCGCATCCTCCCCGGGATCGAAGGGATCGGGTTCTGCTATCTCGCGGACACGGACGTGGTCCGCCACCGCCTGGTGCGCGACATCATCCGCGCCTACGCGGAGGACGCGCAGGGCTGACATGCGGCTCCCCACACAAGAGCAGGTGCGCTATCACGGCAGCCGCTGGTGCTGGGTGGTCTTCCTGGCGGTGCTCGCCTACCTGGCATTCCCCTCGAGCGCAACCAACGTGGGTCCGATGACGGTCGGGAAGCCCGCTGACCGCGACGTCGTGGCGCCGTTCACCTTCCCCGTGAACAAGTCCGACGAGGAGCTGGCGCGCGAAGCCGAGGAGCTGGCGGCCACGGTGAAGCCGATCTACCAGTTTCAGGAGCGGGCGGTCGACAGTGCCAACATCGCGATGCACGCCCTGTTCTCGAGCCTCGAGTCGGCGGCGGACCAGGGCGGGGCGGCGGCGATCCAGCAGGCCGCGAAGGCCCAGGGACTGGCGCTCTCGCCGCCGGAAGCGGCGTACTTGAACAAGGGCGGCAAGCGGCACGGCCTCGAGCGGGCCCTGAGCGAGCTGTTCGAGCGCACGCTCGCACTCGGCGTCACCGGGCCCGGCGTGCTCCAGGTCGAGCAGGCGCCCGAGCTCATCGTGCGGCGTCGCACCGGTGAGCAGGCGGTGGCGCGTGACCAGGTGTTGTCGTATGCCCAATACCTGCAGCGCGCGCGTGCCGTCCACCCCGACAGGAGCTCGAGCGTGGGCGACGAGCTCTACGTCCGACTCGACGGGCACTTCTTCCGCCCGACCCTCGTGCCCGATACGCTGCAGACCGAGCGGCGCCGCGACGATCTGCGTCGCAGCGTCGATCCGAGCAAGTATATCGTGCGCGGTGGGGATCGCATCGTGGGCGCGCACGAAGTCGTGACCAGTGAGGAGCACGAGAAACTCGTCGCGCTGCACAATGAGCTGGTGCGGCGCGGCGCGGCCACCAGCCGTTCACTGGGGGGGGCGCTCGGCCCCATCCTGCGCGACTCGCTGATTCTCGCCATTTTCTGGGTACTGCTGGTGTTCTACCGCCGCGAGACCTACCGCGAGTGGCGTCAGGTCGCGCTGGTCGGGGGTTTGTTCGCGCTGGTGCTGCTGCAGGCGGCCGCGGTCGCGCACTTCTTCCCGCAACATCCCGAGATCGTGATCCTCCCGTTCATGGCGATGATGCTCACCGTGCTCCTCAACGGGCGCGTCTCCATGATCGCCGCCATGATCCTGTCGATCGTAATCGGCCTGCAGCCGGTGTCCCACGACATCCCCGCGCTGTTCTTCTGCGTCATCGGGGGGGTGACGGCGGCCCTGAGCGTACGGGTGCTTCGCCGCCGCAGCAACTTCTACCTGCCGGTCCTGATCATTGCGGTCGGGTATCTCGCGGCCGCACTGGCCCTCGGCCTCACGGGCGGCTGGAGCGTCGCCGAGGTCGGCGTGCGCGGCGTGTGGGGCGCCGCGAACGCCCTCGTCTCCGCGGGGCTCACCTTCTTCCTGTTGCCGGTGGCGGAATCGATCACCGGCATCACCACGGACCTGACGCTGCTCGAGCTGTCCGATCCCAGCCGGCCGCTGCTGCGGCGCCTGTCGCTCGAGGCCCCGGGGACGTACGCGCATTCGGTCGCGATGGCCAACCTGGTCGAGGCCGCATGTAACCGCATCGGGGCCGACGGGTTGCTCGGGCGCGTGGGGTGCTACTATCACGACATCGGCAAGATCAAGAACCCGCAGTACTTCGTCGAGAACCAGACGCGCGGCAACAACCCGCACGACCGGCTCAAGGCCTACCAGTCGGCGCAGATCATCAAGGCCCACGTCGCGGACGGCCTCGTGCTCGCGCACGAGGCGAGGCTCCCCCGCGCCGTGGCGGCGTTCATTCCAGAGCACCACGGGACTACCGAGATCACGTATTTCCTCGACCGCGCCAAGAAGAGCGGTGACGGCGGGTCGCCCAAGGCGACCGACTACACCTATCCCGGGCCCAAACCGCACTCGAGCGAGACGGCGATCACGATGCTCGCCGACTCGGTCGAGGCCGCCCTGCGCGTGCTCGAGGACCTGACGCCGCGGAAAATCGAAGAAGTCATCGACCATATCGTGCGCACCAAGCTCAACGCCGGCCAGCTGGACGAGGCGCCGATGACGCTGCAGCAGATCGATCAGGTGAAGCGGGAGTTCGTGCGCATCATCAGCGGGATGTATCACAATCGCATCGACTACCCGGAGTCCAGTGGCGGCATCACGGCGACCTGGCAGCCCGCGGCCAAGGCTTGAGCGCGCCGCGCGGCGGGTCCTGGCGTGGGAGGGCGCCCGCGGGGCGCGGGTGGAGCTCACACTGCTCGACGCCCACGCCATGCGCCGGCTCAACCGCCGCGTCACCGGCCGACGCGGGCTCACCGACGTACTGGCCTTCGCGCTGCCGCAGCCGGACGGCCGCGTGCTCGGCGATGTCTACATCTGTCCCGCGGCCGCGCAGCGCTGGGTGAACAACGGGGGACGAGGGACGAGGGACGAGGGACGGGTGGAGGAGGAGCTCATCCGGCTCGCCGTGCACGGGACACTGCACGTGCTGGGGTACGACCACCCGGACGGCCCCGGACGCACGGGCTCGCCCATGTGGCGGCGGCAGGAGCGCTACGTGCGCCGCCTGCTCGGGCGTCGGCCGTGACGCTCGCCGGCACGGCGGTCACGCTCGTCGGCGCCGCGGTGGCCGGGGCGGCGGCGCTCTGGTCCGGGCTGCTCGCGCTCGGCGAGGAAGCCGCCGTGGGCGAGGCCCTCCACACGCTGGGCGACGCACCGCCGGTCGCCGTCGGCGGCCACGTGCCGTTGCATCGCGCCCTCCACGTGACACGGCTCACTCTGTTGGTGCTCGGCGCCGTGGCGGCGGGCGAGGCGGTCGATTGGTGGGACCGGCCCTGGGCCGCGGCCCTCGGCGCCTGGGGCGTGGCCGTGGGGTTTCTGTTCATCCTCGGCGACGCGCTGCCGCGCAGCGTGGCCCGCCTCGCTCCCGAGCTCGCCGGCGCCGCCCTGCCGCTGGCGCGCCGCACCCTCGCTCCCTTCGGATTGCTGCTGTGGCTGCTCGCCTGGTTCGACCGGGGTCTGCACGCCCTCGTCGCGACCCCGCGGCCGCTCGAGCCCGACCTGGGCGTCGCGCAACGCGACATGCTGCTCGGCGTGTTCACCCTCGCGGACACCCGCGTGGACGAGGTCATGACGCCGCGCCTCGACATGGTGGCGGTCGACGTCGCCGCGTCCACCGACGACGTGATCGAGGCCGTTCGTCAGAGCGAGCACTCCCGTGTTCCCGTGTACGACGGCACGCACGACAACATCGTCGGCATCGTGTTCGCGAAAGATCTGGTGCCCATGGCCATGGGCCTCGGGGAAGGGGACCAGGCGCCTCGGGTCCGCTGGCAAGATCTCATCCGGCCGGCGGCATACGTGCCGGAGACCAAGACGCTCGACAGCCAGCTGCGCGACTTCCAGCGCGCGCCCGCGCACCTGGCGATCGTGGTGGACGAGTTCGGCGGCACCTCGGG
>Ga0209153_1000094_pt1 | contig 44968 bp, 33 predicted proteins | sample GraSoiAngelo_120_FD_185877 | JGI IMG/M metagenome (GOLD analysis project Ga0209153, IMG submission 185877) | Grasslands soil microbial communities from the Angelo Coastal Reserve, California, USA - 14_0919_09_20cm (SPAdes) (version 2) | ecosystem: Environmental > Terrestrial > Soil > Grasslands ... | reverse complement strand
GCAGCATTCTTATCCACCGATATAGAGAACGGTAGCCGACGATGGTCGGCTCTCATCATCTTCCCGAAGAAGCGTTTTGCCGCGGAACCATCGCGTTTTGCGCTAAGCATGAATTCAATGGTTTGCCCTTCCTTGTCTACGGCGCGGTAGAGATACTTACATGACTTCCCGACTTTGATGTAGGTCTCATCCACTCGATATGGGGTGCCGCTCATCTTCAAACGAGGTCGGATGCGCTTGTTGATCTCGGGGGCATATCGTTGTACCCAACGAAAGACAGCCGAGTGATCTACATTGAGTCCACGCTCACACATCATCTCTTCGACATCGCGATAGGAGAGTTGATAGCGACAGTACCATCTGACACATAGCAAAATGACATCGGGCGCGTAGTGCCGCCATTTGAAGAGCGAGGAGTTACATTTCATGAATAGACCTGATAGCACAATTTGAGAGAGCGTGAGGAAGGAATAATACCTGAAAGGCTATTTTTGTAACACTGCCCTTAGGACTGCGGAAGATGTTTGAGCAGACGGCGCATGGCCCTACGGGCTGTGCGCACTTTCTTTTCGTGCGCACGCGTAAGCTCAGCCATATCACCCCCGCAGTGTGGGCACGCGGCGGCATCAGGCTTGACGTAGCGATGGCAACCCCGGCATATGGCCAAAGGAGGTGGGAGAGCGTGTGCCTGATCGGAGACCTTTTGACCCGCGCGCTTCCCAGCCGACTTGATCTGCACAAGCGGCTGGGCTGTGACCGCGATGATAGGGGCAGGCGTGTCCTTCGTATTCCCCCTCGCCGTTGCATCCTCGTTCGACAGCGGAGCCTTCATCGAAGAAGCCGCCCCGCCGTCAATGGACTCCAAGAGTAGTTGGAAGCGACCATGATCAAAGGGCTTGCCCGGAGCCATCTCGACTCGCTCTATGCGCTCACGTAGGCCCTGCGCTGCCAACTCCAGCGCGCGGTGGTGGCAGTAAGGATTGTTGCCTGCGCGCCCGAACAGGACATGGGTGGTCCATGTGCAGCCCGCGCGGCACACGTCAGCGTAGTAGCACGTGCGGCAGAAGCCCCACAGGTCTTCAACTGTGCGGGTGCGCGTGAAGCTCAATTCTGGTGTCTTCAGCCAAATGTCTGCGAGCGTGAGGTCGCGGATGTTGCCCCCGGCGTAAGCATCGGTGGGCAGCGAGGGACAGCCTTTGATCGTTCCGTCGGCCTCAATGCCCATCGTGTTCTCACCGGCGTTGCAACTCGACCAGTGGACGCGCTCGTCGCCGCTGCCGCGCCACACCGACTCATATGGGCCAAAGTAGCCGATGTTGTTGCCGGGCTGTATTAAGAACCCGCGCCCGACGCCTTCGCGGTAAAGCTCCGCGATGAGCGGCATCAGTTCGAGCAGTTCGTAGGGTTGGAGCAGTAGCTCGGGGTTATCGGCTGCCCGCCCCATCGCCACTGTCAACTGAATCTGCCAGTTCTTGGCCCCCGCCTCGATGAAGAGGTTCATCAACTCGCGCAGTTGCGGGATGACCGGCGCGGTGATCTGCGTGTTGACGCTGGTCGTCAGACCGTACTCACGCATCAGCCGCAAAGCCTTAAGCGCCGCGTCGAACGAACCCTTAACCCCGCGCAGCCGGTCATGCAGTTCGGGCAGCCCGTCGATTGAGACGCCGCCGGCTTGGAGCCCCGCTTCGGCGGCTTGCCTAATCCGCTCCTCGGTCAGATGCAGGCCGCCCGTTTGCATCGTACAGTCCATGCCCTGCGCGCGGATTTCGCGGATCAACTCTGTCCAGTCGCGGCGCAGGTAGGCTTCGCCGCCGATGAGCGTCACCTCGCGCGTGCCGAGCCGCGCCATCTGGCGAATAAGGTCGAAGCACTCTTCGGTCGTCAGTTCGCCCGTGCGGCGCTTCCCGGCGCGCGACCCGCAGTGCTGGCACTTGAGGTCGCACGCCAGGGTGATCTCCCAGACCACGTGGACGGGCCTGAGCGCCTCACGGTCATCGTCGGAGAGAAAGCGCCGCGGCTTTTCCACGACGCGGCCGCTTGTTGCCACTTTCCTTACCCAGCCTTTCCGATCTTCCGCTCAAGCGCCTTCAGCGCAGCCTGCACATCTTTGAGGTATTTCCTCGCTTGGGTGGCGGTCCGGCGCATCTCGGCGGCATCGCCGCGCTTGATGACATCGTCAATCGGCCTGCCATAAAGCACATGTGGGCCTGTGCCGGGCCTCGTGGCGGCCTTCTTACCCGCCGCTTTCTTCGTGCTCTTCTTTGTGCCTGTACGTGTCGGCATTCTATCCTCCTTCGCTGTCGAGTTCCGTGGGTCAAGTGTGTGAAGGTTCGTCACCGACGGCTATCACCTGCCGCCTGCGCGAATGGCCGCGTCCAGTTGCCCCAGCGTCTTCTGGACTTCCGCCAGGTGCTTCCGCGTGACTTCTGCGGCGCGGCGCATCTCGGCGACGTTGCCGGTAGCGATCACGTCGAAGATCGGTTGGGCATACATCACCCACTGACGCCGGTCAAGGATACTCTTGATGATGCTCTGTGAAAGGACCTTACCCCTCGCGGCCTGCGCGGCCGCCTTCCTCGGTGTGCCGGCCCTCTTTTTCGCCGTGCTTTTCTTTCCGGCCTTGCGTGCTGGCATTATCTTCTCCTTCCTCGAAAGGTGATTTGTTAGAGCAAGGGTTAGTGTCAGCGGCGGGTAATGCGATTCCCGCACTGTCACTTAACCTTCTAGGTCTCGCAGCGACTTCTCCATCGCGGCGAGCGCTGCTTGGGTGTCCTTCAGCCACTTGCGCGCTGCCGCGGCTACCCGGCGCATCTCATGCACGTCCCCGCGCGCTATCGCCCCGCGTATCGCTTCGCCGTACGGCGGCAGCGGCCCGCTCGGCGCGCGGCTGGGGTCGGCGCGCCTAGATTGTTGTGATTTCTTCTTCGTCGCGGGTTGGGTCTTCTTGTTGGGCATCTCTTGTTACCTCTGTTGAGATCAAGGGGCGTGAGGCTGTAGAGATAAGCTGCTGGCCTTTTCTGCGGTCTGTTGCAGTCGTAAGTGAATTTGCCGACCCTTATGACGGCTCCTTAATAGTTCTTTACCTCTCTCGTGTCAAGAAAATTCTTTCGGCTCGCTCTTCACCTGCGCCGCTATAATGTATTCCGCGCTCAAAGCTCGGCCGAGCAATGGCACACTATGGGATTCGACTCACTGAAGGGCGGGAGCTTCGAGTAGGAGAGGGTGAAGGGATAGATCGGCGATGCGCAATACGTCGGTGGTGTATGCGCGGTAGGAGTGCATTCCTTGGCGGGTAAGGACGACCGCGCATTCCTGCACAAGCTCCGGCGTGAGCGGTTGGTCAGTGTGCATCGCCTCGAAGATAGCTCCGATGTCTGCGTGCGACACGAACGCGCCCCAGTTCTCGCCGCAGGCGGCCATATTAGCCTGTGCCGGTCCGTCACTATTGACAAATCTGAGGCGCTGCTCCTCGTAGGTCATCACGGCCTGCACCAACTCCAGTTGCCAACCTTGCAGTGTAGGATGCCCGGCAACCCACTCCTCTAGGTATGGTCGCAACAATTCCCAAATGGGCAGCATACCGGAGGACTCTGTCTCAATCTCCTCGCGCGTGATGGGCCCACGCTGCGCAAGTACGCTGTAGAAGGACGCGATGAAGCGCTCGCCCATCACGCGGCCCAACACAGCGATAGTGAGTGGCGCGACGGCTACGGCCTGCGTGAAAAACAGTTCCACTTGCGCCAGTTGCGTGAAAGTTCCGGCGTGGCTGTACGGCGCGAAATAGCCGGCGAAAAATTCTGGATCGGCTTCGATTGCGGTCACATCTTCTTTGGGCACATCTAGGAACGGGTACTCGATGCGGAGCGAGTCAAAGTCAAACTCCGCCGGGAGCTTGGTTCGGGAGAGCGGTGCAGGCGGCCATGTGCGCAGGCGATGGAACTGTACCAGCCCTGCGCCAATCAGCTTCAACTCCGCTCCCACGCTGACCGTCGCGGAAAGCTCCTCGGGTGTCTCGTCCGGGAAACCGATCACAAAGGAGCACGTAGAGGCGATGCCTAGGTCGGACAGGCCCCTGATTGTGGAGACCACTCCCTCATGCTTCAGTCCCTTGTGCATCACCTTTTGCAGCCGAGCAGACGCGGATTCGATCCCGAAGAACATAGCCCAGCATCCCGCTGTCTTCATTTTCGGCAGCAGGCCGTGGAGGTTGATGTCCGTGCGATGATTCGCCATCCACTCTACGGGTAGGCGCGATTCCATCATCGCGTCGCTGAAATTGCTGATGAACTTTTTGTCCACGGTCAGGAGATCATGGACGAGCATAAAGGCGTTGTATCCATACTGCTCGTACAGGAAGCGCATCTCCTCGACGATGCGCTCGACCGGCTTGACGCGATACTTACGCTCCCAGAAGGGTGCCGTGGCGCAGAAGGTGCATGCGAAGGGACAGCCGCGCCCAGCCTCGATGTAGATCGCACGGCGCGGCGCTCCCTCTGGGATAGTGTCGGCGTAGCGTTGCAAGTCTATGATACTGTCCAAGGTGGGCCATATCTGCGGCAACGTTGACAGATCCATCAGCCCCGCCGCGGGTGTGGCGCGCAACTCGCCCCCGCCGCGATAATGGAGTCTGGGCACCTCTGCGACAGGCCCGCCGGCTGCCAGCGTTGCGAGTAACATAGAAAACGAGTGCTCTCCCTCTCCTTCTATGGCGTAGTCCAATTCCGGTATGCGCCGCAACGATTGACGCCCCAGCGCTCCGAAGTGGGAGCCGCCCGCGATGGTGACGATCGACGGCTCACACTCTTTAACAGTCCGTGCCATGCGCTCGGCCTGAAGGCTGTTGTTGTACATCGAGGTGATGCCGACCGCGCTCGGAGAGAAGTCGCGCACCGCACGCGCCAGCAAGCTCAGGTACACCTCTTGGCCCGCCGGAAGTCCCTTGACTTCCAAATCTAAGTCCAGAATGCGCACCTCGTGTCCTTGGTGTCTTAGCCAAGCGGCCAACGTGCAGAGACCGAGCGGAGGCGAGACTTCGCGGGCGGCGTTGAGCGGGGGGTGTGCGAGAAGAACTCTCATAAAGCAATTTTCAATCTCGGCGCGAGGAGCTTGTCATCAGGCCCGAGGATGGTGAAAGCATGAGAGCGAGCCGGGCGGGCAGCGTCCGCTCGAATGGGCGCTTCGAGCGAGATCGGCCAGTCCGGCGGCGAAACACACAGGTCGGTTGTGCTAAATGCTGTACTCCGCACAACCGACCTGTCATGCGTGGGAGCTAAGAGGTCTTCTGGCGGTTTATATCTATCAGCTTATCTATGAACCGCGGATCCACATAGATCACATTGATGGGCGGGCGGTACTTAATGAAGCTGAGATCTCTGATTGGCTTCAGTAAATCGCTGACAGCGGCGCGGGTGAAGGTTTCCACCGTGGCGTTCTCTTTCAGCAACACTTGCACGCTAGTCTCGCCCTTCTGTGACGCGCCCACGAGCACGCCGGCGATGTCGTTCGGACTGATCCTCACGTACGTGTCGCCGTCGCCGCCGCGCTCCAGCTTGATCTCGAGTGGCTCGCCAGACTGACCTTTCGGGCCAAGCGCCTTTGCGACCTTGTCGGACAAGTAACCGACAACGGCATGTACTTCCTTCATCGCTTCGTCCTCCCTATTAGCATAGTGCACCCGCGCCCTGCTTGTGACAGCAATCGCGCCCCGAAGGAGAAAAGTATGCCCCCTTAATCTGTATCTCACACGCAAAAGCTGAGAAGCATAAGGGCGTCATTGGTTGGCGGGGCCTTCTATCACGTCGTATCTAAGGTGTCAAGCTGTTTGTATTCTGACCGCTTATCACTTTTGAAAAGTTATGTGCAGCATGTTAAAGCCAAGTCATTGTTTTGCTTAGCGTTCTGCCTTGATCTCTGAAAGCCACCACACGTGCGGATCCAACTTGGCTGCGAGGGCAAAATTTAGCGGGCATAGTCAGCAGGCTCATCTTTACTGCTCTTTTAGCGACTACGCCAACATGAGGCATTTCCTCGTGCTCAAAAGTGATAATCGGTCAGGTGAAATGTTTGTTGCTCGCCCCGCCCGGCCGTTATAGATTCTCGTCTCCATGTGTGGGAACGGCTAGTACTTCCTGTTGTCTGCCTCGCCTGCTCGATTGTTGAGCTAACAACAAGTTCCACTTAACGTTCGCCTCACAAAAATTATTAGGTCAGCAAGGGAGCGTGTATGAAGATTATCACTGATGCGCTGGGGCGCTGCCGTTCCCACCCGTACCCGGTGCTTACATCGTCATCGCCGACGACGGGCACGGCACCGCCATCGAGGTCTCGCCGCTGGGGACGGAACTCATCCCCGGCACAGCCGCCGCGCTGGATGGTCCAGACTACGCAGTCTGGACTAAACAGATACATTGCTGAATCACGAATCGCTTCATGTCGGTCAGCCTTCTCACGCCGCTCGCAGCATAGCGCTTCGTCTTTCTCCCAGAAGCAGCAAGCGCGCGCCAGAGTTCGCATCCTTCAATCTAGCGGATTGGGCGGCAGCGACGCGGACGGGGGCGTAAGCCAGCACGCCGCTTTTGCAGTAGTTACTTCCTCAGTGCGTTTCTTGTTCTATCTGAGACGAATTATCCGAATTCTGATCGTCCTTGTCGTCTTCATTATCATTGCCCATCTTGCGCCGATAAATATCGTAGTTGTTCAAGCTCTCCACTTGCTCGAAGTCTTGCTCTAACGGTTTGAGCATCTCGTCCCTTTCTTGTGCCACTTGGTCATCTTCCAATTGTAGGTCTTGCTTCACGATCAGCCAACGGATGTCTTTAGCCTGAGCGAGGGCGACGACCTCTTCGGGGCTGTACGGGTTGACGGTGTGATCGAACATCAACACGGGAAAGCGGGGGTGCCGCCCCGTCGTGTAGTAGAACAAGTCTTCTCCGGGCAGCATCAAGATGCCATCGGCAGGTGGAATCTCCTTGTCCGCATAACTCACCAACTCATCGAAGTCGGGCAGCCACGACCCGCGCATTGACAGCCCATTGAGCGCAGACTGTTTCGAGTGCGCTAGTTCACCGTCAGAGAGATTAGCGTAGTCCAGCCGCTCGTGTGCCCACACGTAGCTGCCACCGGCGATCAGCAACGACGCCGCGACAACACTGGCGAACATCACGACCGTCCACGAGGCTGAGTTGCCCGCCTGCTTCTTGCCTGTAAGTGCATAGAAGTTCGTGATCGCAGTCGCAAGCAACAGAGTCAATAGCGGCCATAGTCCATAGGTGGAACCCCAAAGTTGCTGGGACAGAAACGCGCCATGCGCTGTCGCGATCAAGATGAAGGGCAGCACCTGCGTGAAACCCATGCGCCGGCGCAGGCTCAAGAGGGCGCACAAAAATGCCACCACCAACACGAACGGCCAGACATCAACCAACCGCTCTGCTTGCTCTGACGCATCCTTGTCAATAAACAGATAGATGACTGCCCATACGAATGGTAGCGATAGCAGGCACGCAGCCAAAGATGCGAGCGCACGGCTGCCCCGCCGGTTGAACCGCCACAAGATTACGCCGCCCACAAAAGCAGCGAGCCACAACATCATCAGTCGGTTCTGATAGATCGCGAGCATGTCGGCGAGCGGCGGCGTCCGGCGCGCCGCCGCAAACTGGATCGTCCAGCGCACATAGTTATTAAGGCCGGCAGTGCATTGAATGAGCAACAACGCCGCCGCCAAGCCAAGCACAATGCCAACCAGCAACCAGACATATCCGCGAATCGGCTGCTTGCGCCATGCTTCGATGACTAACAACCCTATGAGTGCCAGCACGATGCTCAAGAGAAAAGCGAGACCGGTGTTCTGTTTGACAAAGAGCGGCCCGACGAGCACGACGCCGGTCAGACAAGCGAGCAGTTGCGGAAACCCTTTTCGTTCCAAGCGCAGCAGCAGCATGAGGCAGATGACTATGACGAAGGTGCAATCTGGATCATAAAAGGGATGCGGAAAAATGCTGTAGATGCCGAGCACGACGAGGGGCGCGCTCAAGCAGAAAGCAACAAGCCTTACGCGGGGCACGGCTCCACGTAGCAGACGCAAAAGAATCCGCCACGTAAGTACGGTCGTTAGTCCGCCCACTAGGGCGCAATACACGATGTGGTGCCAGAACACGCGCCCGGCAGTCTTGATAATCGCAGCTTGTGTCAGAAAGGTGAGCGGCGCGTAAGGAAAAGGAAAATCGCGATACGGAATATCGCCGAGCGAGATGCGGTAAGAGTTTTCCAGAATGTAGCTGGCATCCCAAAGTACGCCCAGCCGCGAGTTCTGCCAGCCGACCACAGCGGCGGTGGCCAGAAAGAGGCATAGCGCCGCGAGCCAGTCGCACACCAGCCAATTCTGTTCGGTCGTCGTGTTCTCAGGCATTTCGCTCGCAGCCATTCCAGGGCTAGTTAGATCAAGGGGTATCTTAATGGTGTTCAATCGAGACCACGTGCGCTCATCTTACCTCAGGTCTAAATCCTTAGGGTTGCTTTGGGCGGAAGTAGCGCGCGGAGACTTAAAATCGTGATGGTTTGAGGAAATATCCCCGGGCCTTCGTTTCGCGGTTATGCGAGACAAGCGCGGCATAAACGACCGTATTTTGAATATTGGCATGGCCCAGCCAGTCCTGTACGAACCGGATGTCTGCGCTAGCGTCTAACAGATGTGTCGCTATTGAGTGTTTCAGCACGTGAAAGTGTCGCTTCTCTGGCGGGATGTTGGCCAACTCCGCATACTCTTTCATCAATACATCGAGCATCTGCTGGCTGATGGGTAAGCCCTGCCGGGAGGGAAAGAGGATGGGCGAATCAGAGTCGCGTTGCTTGAGCCAAGCTTGAGACTATAATTAACCCAAGTTGCCAGTTATTGAATAAACCTGTTGCGCGATAAGACCATCTGAGCCAAGACATGATACTGCCTCGATTGCTCAGCTTAGATCGCCAACCCTGTTCTTTGAAAGATTCTGTCAAAGGCTCGTAAGTTCACCAGCCCCGACACCACATTCATTGTCGCATCATAGTCTTCATCTCGGTTGCGATAGACCGAGGCGGCGATAGCGTACTGCTTGCGCCTTGAGAGCGTGTGCTCGACCTTGATGCGGATCGCAGAGCGCAGGCGGTTCAGCTTCTGCTCGTCGCGAGTCAGTGGATGATTACGCCTGGCTCTTTGCATCAACCTTGATTCGAGCGGTAACTTCAAGTCTTCGCTGCCTTGAAAGCCGCTGTCGGCGTACAACTGGACGCGCTGCGCGCCAAAGTTACGGCAGACTTCCTGAAGGCTCTGGTCTGCTTTGAAGGCTTTGAAGTCGTGCGCGCGCCCGCCGACCGATGGGCTTTGCGAGACGATGATGCCCGCCGGCGTGCTGATGACGATTTGCTTGCGGGTGTGGCGCGACTTCTTCTTTGCGTAATCGCTTTTGCGTTTCTCTTTGTTCTTGGGCTGGCGCTTCTCCTGCTTGACCCCATCAATGATGAAAGTCAGTTCGGGATAAGCTGCTTTGAACTCTTCGACCGAACCGATGCGCTTTCGGCGCCGTTGCTGTTCTTTGTTGGCTAGCGAAAGGACTTTGCTTCGAGCCTGCTGATGCGTCGGCAAGACCGCTGCAAAGAGAGGGCGCATCTGTGAGATGTTTCGTGAGACGCTGCTTTTGTTCTGGTGTTTGAAGAGCAGCGTGAGAAACTCTTGGGTCAAATAGAGCCGGTAGTAGCTGAGCAGCATCAGCAGTTGGTCGGCTAACTCATGCGCGAACCGTGCACCGCCGCCGGCTCGTCGCTTTCGCTCGGCTTTAGTTTTGACGACGACCGCTTTGCGCTTTTGCTCTTGTTGCTCAAAGGCTTGGTGAAATTTTGGCAGGAGCGATTGAAACTGGTGGAGATTCATCCCTGTAACAGTCAAGAACTGTTTGGGATTTCGACTAAGCTTGCGATAGAGGGTCATAGGGGATGGAAACTTAGCCTTTCACTCACTTATCGCGCAACAGGTTTAATGTCCATTTTGATTACTACCTGATTGACAAAGACTTTGCTCAGACCGTAGACGGATTAGAAAAGTATGTGCTCAATATTGAATCGAGCGCTCATTCAGTAAAAGAGCTGTCTTAGAGGTGCAAAGTTGATGAAATATTTAGTTCAAAAAAGGTAAGCGTTCAGTTATATACCTACGATGCTGTTAATCCTTTCCAAGCCTTTCTTATAGGTGAACACAGTTTAATATTATCGTATTCAATGTCAGAAATAATATCTGGGAAGGTAGAAGATTGGATTGGCCCAGAGAGAAATCCTTATTACCATTTTAAGCGTGATGAGGAAAAGCATCGCTTTATGTTTGATGTCCTTGAGCGATGACTAATGTTCTATGGCAGGAGGGGCGTTACCATTGACGACCTACACTCAAAAAGTTAATCCGATAGGAGGAAATTGTTTTGAAGTCATCGGCATAACAACTCATTCAACCCAACGCCTCGACAGCATTCTTTCCATGGTGCTTCCTCGCGTTGTAGATTGAATACCTACGCTCGGCGCGGGTTAATTCGAGCATTGAATCACAAACTTAATGCTTGAACGTGCGCACGAAGGCAACGAGGGCGGCGATGTCTGTGCGGGAGAGTTTTTTGCCGAAGGCGGGCATGCCGCCTTTTTTGCCGTTGGTGATCGAGTTCGTTAGTCGCCGGTCGCTGATGTGCTGGTCGCGCCACCAGCGCGCGTCTGTGAGATCGGTGGCGTCGTAGAGTTGCCCCATCTCGGTCTGACTGCGCCCGTCTGCGCCGTGACAGCGCGCGCAGTTCTGCACGTAGAGCGTGCGCCCGTGCGCTTGCGGCGATTCGCTCTTGCGTTTGCGCTGCTGCCCGGCGACGTGTTGTATGTAACTGCCGCCGAGGAGCGTGGCGACGAAGCATAAGACGATACAGATTTTCAACCTACCCAAAGCTCGCGGCTCAACTCTCATTCACTGGCCGGCGGCCCCGGCCGCTGTTCCTTTCAGTTCGCTTAAGTTGTGCACGTGCCAAGGCACGCTCTCGTTGCTCATCTCTGGATGGCGGCGCAGGAATTCGTTGGCGAGCGTGAAGGCTGACGGATCGTCTTTCAGATCGGCGAAGATTTTCGCCTCGCGCTTCGCTTCGTCGTTCATGCCGAGTTTGCGATAGATGAGCATCAGATTGTAGTGCGCGCCCGTGTCCTCTGGATCAATCGCAAGGATTGATTCGTAACAGTGGCGCGCGCCCGCGAAGTCGCGTTTGATCTTGCAGAGTTCGCCCAACTGCTGCCAAGAGATGCGGTCGTGCGGGAAGGCTTCGAGGATGCGGCGCAGGTTCGCTTCGGCCGCGGCCAACTCGCCGCGTTTGACGTTGATGCGTGTGCGTTGGAAGAGCGCGCGCCAGTTTGTAGGATTCGCCGCGAGCACGGCATCGAGAATCTGCGCGGCCGGTTCGTACTGTTCAAGTTCAAACAGCGCAAGCGCGCGATTGACCTGCGCCATCGGACGATAAGTTTCATCGAGTTCGGCGGCGCGGGCAAAGGCGTCGGCGGCGAGTGTGTATTGACGATTATCGAGGAGCGCGATGCCGTAGTTGTTCCAACGCCGCCAGTCGGGCATGACGCCTTTCGTGTTGGCGACGATGGGTTGGGCTTCGTTCGCGCCAATTTTTAGCGCATATTCGGTCGTCGCCATCGTCACAATCGGATAATCAACCGACTTGCCGAGCGCGTAGTCTTGAAAGACGCGCGTGAAGCGGCGATAGCGGACGCGCGCCGACAGGTGCAGTGCGCCTTGCAGGTTCTGCGGCACGACAAACTCATAACGCGCCATGTCGGAGCGGCCCGATTGAATCTGATTGTTCTGCGCCATGACGCGCGTGCGCCAGATGTGATGCTTGTCGTTGTACGAGCCGTCCGCCTTGACGAGATAGGTCTTGTAGTTGTGCGCCGATTCGTCCAAGTAGCCGTTCGGTTTGACGAAGCCCGATTGATAGAGCGTCTGCCCGTTGTCGTCTCGAACGGTGAACTCGATGTAAGCCTCGTAGAAATCGCGCAACTCCGGCGGGAATGAATGCCCGATGTTCTTGTTTGTGATGACGACATCGGCGGTGATCTGATCCCCGCGCGCAAGCGTGAACTTGTTGTGATTGAGCGGCGCGATCAACTCCTCGTTGTCCACACCCTTGCGCCGGATGGCGAAGATGTCCACGCCGACAGCATCCGCTTCTAAAAATTTCTGCACGGCTGCAAGCTGATCGGGCCACTTGTAGAAGGTCGGGATCGCTGTGTTCGCCGTCGCCCAACGATGCGAACTGAGCACGCCGTTCTTCGCCGACACATCGTAGAGCGGCGCAGGCTCTTTCTTCATGTGGCACGACGAGCACGTCTCAAGATCGCGCGTGTAGAACGGATGCGGCGACTCTTTCGAGAATGAAGACTGTTGATACTCGTCCGCGACGGCGAAGGCGCGCAGGAATTTGTAGTCGTTCAACTCGTGCGGCACTTGCGACTTGTGGCAGGCGGAACAGAACGCAGCGTCTTTCAAAAGGGGCCGCATCATCGCGCGCCGGTGCGAGGGCACGTCGTCGAGAATCTCTTGATCGGTCACGTCGAACAGGCGGCGCGTGCCATCCTCTTTGACCAAGAGCGCAGGCTCGCCCATCACGTAGCCGCCGATGCCGCGCTTCGTGCCTGCCTGAATCGAGTGGCAGGCGATACACGAGACGCCTTCGTCATCGAACGGGCGTTTGACGTGTGCGTCTTTTGTGAGCGCGCCGGAGAAGAGCGCCGCCGGGTTGTGGCACGACTCGCAATGGCGTGTGTACTCGATGCCGCGCTGCGAGGTCAGGTCTTTGACGTTCTTCTGATAGAACGGCTCGCGGAAAGCGTTGCGATGCGCCGACTGCAACCACTGCGCGTGCGCGTCCGTGTGGCACTTCTGGCAGCGCACCGATGAGATGAACATGTCGCCGGGGATGAACTTGCCCGTCGTCGTCGTCGCGTTCGACGGCGCGAATGGATTCGGGCCGAATTTGAAATCGTAGTTCTTGCTGATCTCTTGATTGTAACGATCAATCTTGGCCGCGTTGTTATCAACATCCGCCATTGCGCCGCGCATGACAAGTAAGAGCGGCAGCGCGAATAGGCCCGCGACGAATAGGCGCAAGCGCGCGGCGCGTGGGCGTGGTACTAAAATCAAACCGGGGAGCTTACGTTCGTGCATAAACTTATCGATCCTATGGCACGGGCGGCTTGCTCGATTCACCGGCCGCTGCGGCCGGCAGGGGTGGCGGTTGCGCGTCCGTCTCGCCCGCGGCCATGCCCGCGTTTGCGCCGCCGAGCGGCGTGGGCGCGTGCTTCGTCGCCGCCTCGAACTGTTTGAAGATGGCCAATTCGCGCTCGGCGTCCTCCTTGCGCTTGAGCCGCGAGTAAGCGAGGAATAGTTGATAGTGTACGCCCGGGTCTTCCTTGTTCAAACTCGCGCCGCGCTCCAAAAGCGGCAGCGCCTCATCGTATCTTCTGAGCTTGACCAGCAGGCGACCGAGATCGTGATACGCCGGGAAGTTGTTCGGGTCAAGCTTGATGGCTTGGCGCAACAGCCGCTCGGCTTCAGCCTCTTGTCCGCGCTGGCCGGCGATGAAACCGAGGTTCGTCAGCACGTCTGGATTATCGGGCTTGAGCGCGAGCGAGCGATTGAACGCGGCGATGGCGTCGTCGTATTGCCCTTCGGCGCGCGCCGCATAGCCCAACAGAAAATAGAGGTTAGCATCGTTCGGAAAACGCTCAAGCGCGCGATTAAAGACGGCCCGCGCTTCTTGGTAATGCTGACTGCGAAAGTCTGCGACGCCGAGCCGGATATGATAGATCAACTTCGCCGGGTCTAGCTCTAACGCGCGCGCGTAAAACTGCACTGCGTTTTCGGGCACGCGCCGCTTGAGCAGTTCTTCGCCGATCATAAAATTGGCTTCAGCATAATCAGGTCGAAGCGTTAATGCTTTGCCCCAGTATTCGAGCGCTGCTTTGCTGTCGCCGCGTGCGGAAGCAATCAAACCCAGACGGTAATAAGGTTCGGCGGCGTTTGGCGCAAGCGCTGCGGCGGCGTTGAGCGCTTGCGCTGCTTCATCGAGTTGATTGAGGTTGTAGCGCGCCACGCCCAAATTGTAGAGCACTTCAAACGTCTGCGGGCGCAGCGCATTCGTGCGCTCAAACAGCCGCGCCGCGCGCGCGTACTCCTGTCCTTCTGCGAGAGTCAGGCCGAGCGTAAAGAGCGTGCGCGCATCGTCGCCCGCGAGTTGTTCGATCCGATCCGCGAGCGCGCCCGCAGCTTGCCCACGCCCGACGTGCGCGTAAGCGTTCTCAAGCATTAGCAGCAGCGCCAGATCGCTCGCATCGGCCGTTGCGGCTTGATTGTTGTGCACATTGGCCGCGCGTTCGAGCAGCGGAACGGCGCGATTGTAATCGCCCCGCGCGGCGTAGAGCGCACCGAGATTGAAGCCGGCCTTCGTGTGCGCCGGTTCGATGCGCAGCACCGCTTCAAACATCTCAATCGCCTGATCGATCCGATTGGTGCGCGCTAGCAAGACGCCGAGATTAGAGCGCGCCGCCACATGCTTCGGTTCAAGCCTGAGCGCCTCGTGATACTCCTGCTCGGCTTCCGCCGTGCGCCCGCGCTCATCGAGGATGACGCCGAGCAGTGTATGCGCGTTCGCATCGCGCGGCGCTGTGCTTAAACTTCGCCGTACCACCTCTTCCGCCTCGTCAAGTCGGCCCGCCTGCAATAGCGCGGCGGCTTCAGTGAGCGCGGCCGTCGTGTTGCCATCGGCGCGGACTGTTGTCTGCGCCGGTTTCGTTGTGGGCTGTTGGCGGCGCGTCTGCTGTGCAACCGCACAGACGAGCGATAACGCGCAGCACCATAGGGCGACGCAGAGCGCGCAGCGCAAACCACGAGCGACTGTATCGTGCTGCGCCGACGCAGTGCTCTTGTTGCTCAACTTAAAATCCATTAACACAGCTTGCGCGGCTTATTGCCCTATAGCCTTGAGGAATTTCTCTTCGTCGCCCGGAGTCACGTAGATCGTCTTGCGCACGATCTGTCGGCCCTCCATCTCGCCCGTGTCGGGATGCTTGCCGGAGGTAAATTCGATCCGCTCGCGATAACCCAAGTCGGTCTTCTCGTCGCGATACCAGACGCGCTGGCGCTTCGCTTCGTTCTCCTCCGTGTAGCCGATGGTGTAGCGATCATCATAGCGTTGCCCGCCCATCGCATTGTAGATATTGCCATTGGGCGCAAGCCGCAGTTCGTCGAAGGTTGGGCGTTGTGCATAGTCGAGCACGATCTCTTTCACCCATTGGCCATTGGCAAAGACGATCTGCAATTTGCCGATCTTCAGATCGTTGTAGAGCACACGAATGTCTTTCTTGTCCTTGCCCTCATGGCGCAACGCATCGGGCTTCTCTTGGCCCGGTTTGCGGTTGGCGTTGATGAACACGGACTTGAGCGCGGTCTCGACATCCATGCCGATGCGCACGCCGAGGATATTATCGTCGTGCTCTTTGCCGCCGATGCTCTTCGGCTTCTCGTCCTGCGGCCGTGCGCTCTGTGCGCCGAGCAGCAATAACATAAGCATGAGACAGGCCCGCACGGCGTTGGTCGTCGGGCGAAAACTGTAACCTTTCATCAAACTTCTCCGCTTCAGGATAAATAATGGCTGCTGGCCAGAGGCTGCGGCGCGACCACTTGCTGTCGAGGTCTTAGGAGACCCAGATCAGGTTAGTCGGTTCGCGCCGCAAGCTCAAGTTGCCCCTGCTCGAGACAAACTAAACGAGTGGCGGGCGCTCGAAGACTCGTGCCCGCCACTCGCTCTTTGGTACTCGTCGGCCGCGCCGTCGGCTTAGAAGATTAGCTTGAGCGAGAACTCCATCTGCCGGCGGCGTTGTTCGCTCAGGTCGCGCCCGAAGTCGTTGGTGTTGTTGATGTCGCCGTTCGGGGACGAACGGTTCACGCGATTCAGCACGTTGTAGGCCGAGAAGCGGAACTGCACGTTGAACGCCTCGCTGATCGCGGGCACGGGGAAGTTCTTAAAGAGCGAAGCATCCCAGTAGAACTGCTTGCGCCCGCGAAAGACGTTGCGCCCAAGCGAGCCGATGTGCGGACTGCTCGGATCGCCGACGAAGATCGGCGTCGTGGCGCAACGGAAAGCCGCGCGGTTGAGTTGCCGGCCGGCGGCGATGTCGGCGGCGGTCGGCGAGGGATCGCCGAGAATATCCACGCGCCCGCCGTTGCAGGTCACGTTATAGACAGGCCCGCTCTGCAACTGAATAACGTTATTCAGTTGGAAGCCGCCGATGGCATAATCGAGCGCCTTCGGCATATCTTTTAAGAAGCGGCGATTGCGCCCGATGGGTAGATCATAGACGTTGGAGAAGGTGAACCGATGGCGGATGTCCGTGTCGGAGTTGCCGCGATCAAGGTCGGGGCGGAGCGGATCGTCAGGCCCGCAATCACGCGCGCTCGCGCCGCCGGCACAGATGCCGCCGGGCGAAGTGTCAATCGCGTGCGCCCAAGTGTAGGTCGAAAGGATCGAGAGACCGCGCGAGAAACGCTTCTCCAGTTTGGACTGCAACGCATTGTAGTTGGAACGGCCGTTGTAGCGCGTCGCAATGATCGGATTGCCTGAACTGCCGGGCACGAGCACGACCTCACGCGAACCGGGGCCGCCTTCGTCGTTGCCTGTGCCGATGTTAGTCAGCGTCAACAGATTGCGACCGAGCGAGCCGACATAAGCGACTTCGGCCAACCAGTTCGGCGCGAACTCGTATTGCGCCGTCAAATTATATTGGTGGTACATCTCATCCCTGCGATTCGGATCGTTGAAGAGGATGAGACCGCCATTGGTCGGCGCAGGGAAACGCGAACCGGGCGCAGCCGTGACGACTGGCGCGACGGGCACGCCGACATCGAACAGATAGCGCTGCCGCAGCACGGCGAATGAACAACCGCCGGGATTGGTGATCGGCGTGCAGGCGTAGCTGGCTGCGCCCGTGCCGGGGTTGGACGTTAGCGGTTGCTGGGCGCTGACATCAACTGCATACAGGAGGCCGTAGCCGCCGCGTAAGACCAGTTTCTTGTCTGGGCGGAGACCGCTGTAGGCGAAGCCAATGCGCGGGCCGAAGTTGTTCTTGTCGGTGAACGCGAGGTCGCGCCCGCCCGGCGCGTTGTCGCCCGCAACGATGATGGTCTTGGTGGCCGGATCGAAATTGGATTGTTGATTGAAGCGTTCGGTCGGCGCAGTGAAGATGTCGTAGCGCAGGCCGAGATTCAGCGTCAGATCAGACCGCGCTTTCCAATCGTCTTGCACGAAGAAGGCGATCTCTTTGCTCGACTGGAAGTAAGGCCCGCCCGGATCGCCGCGCCCGACGAAGCCCGGCGCATAGCCGAGCAGGAAGTTGGCGACTGATGAGCCGGCATCGTTCGGCCCGATGCCGTTGTAGTTGCCGGAGACGAAGCCGCTGCCGGTTGTGCCGTACTGATAGTTGCCCTTCGTGCCGTTGTTGCGCCCGCCGTCAAAGTTGCTGTTCTGGCGCACGCGCAGGTCGCCGCCGGCCTTGAAGGTTGAGCGGCCATGCACGATGGTCGCGGCGTCGGCGAAGTTGAAGTTGTTCGAGAGGAAGTAGAACGGCCCGCCGTCGCCGGTGAACTCAAGCGCGCGGTCTTCGTTGTTCAGGTTGTCCACGATGCCGACGAGTACGATGCCGCTCGTGTTGGGACTAAGATTGATGCCGCGCGCGCCCAAGTCGGCCGAGACGGTCGGACTGAAGCCGCCCGTACCAAAGACGCCCGTGTTGAAGATGCCGATCCGCACGCGCGTCACGCCGAAGCGTGCATCGTTCACAATGGTGGGCGAGAACGTGTGCGTGTCGCCCATCGTGAAACCTCTGGAGTTGCCGAACTCATCACCGGCAGATGGGCCGGCGGGCAGGTCGTGACCGTTGGGCGAAGCGCCGAGCGGAAAGAAGTTATCGCGGCTGCGCGCCGAGTTCGATTTGCTGTAGCGCGCGAAGAAAGCGTTGTTCTCTAAGATGCGATGATCAATGCGCACGTCGTAGCTGTTGACGTTGGCGTGCTCTTTGCGGTTGGTGCGGAAGTTGCGCCCGATGCCCGGCAGGTTCGGCAGCGGGAAGGCGTTCAAGTAGTTCAACGCAAACTGCGAGAACGCGCCGCAAGTGGCGCAGTTGCGCAGGTCGTTGCCGGGGATCGGCGTGCCGTTCGGAGCGAAGATCGTGCCCTGTGGCGCGGTCACCGTGCCGCCGCCGGCCAATGGATAGACGCGCAAATTGCCGGGTCGCAGCAACTCGCTGAAGTCGCCGACGCGCATCTTGGCGGTCGGCACGGGCACGGCTTGCGGATCGCCTGTGCCGCCGAAGATGGGCGTGCTGTTGCGCTGCCCGTTGAGCGAGAAGAAGAAGAAGGTGCGATTGCGCCCATCGTAGAAAATCTTGCCGCCTTCGCCGAAGCGCGGCAAGAAGACGGGCCCGCCGACCGTGCCATAGTAGTTGTGCGTCACGTAGTTCGGCACTCTATTTGTGACATCACGGTCGAACTGTGAAGCGGCGGCGCTTAGGAAGCGCCCTTGATAGACCTCAGCCGCCGTGCCATGGATCGCGTTGCCGCCCGATTTGAAAGTGGTTGAGATGATGCCGCCGCCTGCGCGCCCCGACTCAGCCGAAGGCACGCTCGTCTCAACTTTGAACTCGGCGATGGCATCAGGGTTTGGATAGATCGCGATCTGCCCGAACTGCGCCTCGTTATTATCAACGCCGTCCAGCGTGAAATTGTTATTGGTCGCACGTGCGCCGTTGACGACGAGCACCGAACCGCCCGACTCGCGGAAGCGTGTGGACTCTGTGTTGTTCTGCCCGCCGCCGCCCGCAACGAAATTACCGCCGCCGCCGAGCAGCCCCAAGTTCGGGCGCGTCACGCCCGGCGAGAGCGCGGCGAGGAGCGTGAAGTTGCGCTGCGGGATCGGTAAGTCAGTGACCTGCCGGCCCGTGATCAGATCGCCGCGCACGCTCGTCTCGCTTTCAACCACGGGGCCTTCGCTCGTGACCGTGACCGTCTCGCCGCCGAGTTGACCGAGCGTCAACTGCACGTCAATCGGCACGCGCGCATTGGTCTCGGCGACAATCGGTTCTTGCACGTAGGTCTTGAAGCCTGTCTGCTCGACCGTCACGCGATAGTTGCCGGGCACAAGGTTGGGGATCGTGTATGTGCCGTCGTTGTCCGTCGTGACCGGCTCTGAGGTTTCGTTGGTCGCAAGGTTTGTGGCCGTCACCTTGGCCCCGACGACCACCGCATTGTTCGGGTCTTTCACCGTGCCGACGATGGTGGCCTTGTTGTTCTGCGCGTAGAGCGGGAAGGCCAACGCGGCAAGACAGAAGAGCAGCGCGACCGGCCGACAGACCAGTCGCAGCATCATCCAATGTTTCTTCATAGCTGGGCCTCGCAAAGTGGAGATGGCGTCGAAGTGCTGCTTCCTGCTTAAGCGCACAAGGGGCTGCACGGGGAGCGTTAACGCACCGAACAGCTAAGGAAAGAGCAATCCCTTCGGCCGAAAGATTCCTGCTTGAAGTTGTATAACCTGAACCTAGAAACGAGCGTTGGTAGTTTGTTGCCGATCCGAACGAAGCCGTTTTAATACAGAATTCACCCGCCTGTCAAATATTTTTTCCGAGCACCGGCGGCGCGTTGACCGTGCGCTGCACGGCGACGGCAGGCGACGCATGCGCACGCGGATTGGCGTCAAGCTCTGCGCGCTTCGCTCATGCAATGAAAATGCCACGACTTTGCGCGCGCGAAATTGACGAGAAAAACGCGGACGCGACTGCGCGCCGGCAAAAATTTCAGTCCAATTTTTCGTTCGTCATCCGAAAATTCAGCGCCGCTGAAACGCTGGACGCACTTGCGCGCCAACCGGCAGGCGCGTCTGTCGGCGCACACGTTAAGCTCACTTCACCGCGATGCTGACAAAGCTTCGACCGCTATAGAGGCGCACGCCGTTCGTGCTCTGCTGCATCATCAACGGGCGCGGGCGGCGCAGGCGCGCGTCTCTGTCGGTCGTGACCGTGAGCACGTTTCGGCCGCCGACGTCGAAGACGTTCAGCTTACCGTCGTCCGTGAAGCCGAAGCCGTAAGCGCCCGTGCTGAGGTCGCTCCCTTGAATCGTGATCGGCGCATCGGCGATCAGAAAACCCTCGTAGCTGGCGCGCACGTCGGCCGAGTAACCCGAAGTATCCACGAGGCCGGCGATGACGTGGCGGGCTTTGCCGAAGCGTGCGGCGGCAGCATTGCGCAACTGCGTCGGCGCGCTCTGCCCTGAATAATAGAAGCCGGGCGGCACGACGCGTGCGAGTTGCGCACCCGTCAAGACGACGACGCCTTCTTGTGCTAAGACGAGCGCGGGCGCGATGAACCACGCGGCGAGTACGACGCATGAGAGCAAGCGTTGGTGATTGTTCCTCATGTCTCCTCCGATGAATAATCTGTCTGGACAAAAGCGCGGCTGGCATTAGCTCGGATCGTTCGCGCACTGTACTCTGCTGGTCTCGGGCCTGTAAAGTGTCTTGGCCTTGCAACGCTCGTCTTCGTCTCCTCAAGATCAACTTAGCGCTTTGACAGACGAGCGGGGCGGTCTGTATTTTGTGGCCGCACTCGCGCGGGCATCTGTGTCGGCGCTCAAGGATTCCTAATTGTTCACCGAGATAAATTGATGTCGCATTCATCTGCAACTACGGCGCGCTGTGCGCGTCTCTTCATCGCGTTGTGCCTGTTTGGCGCAACGGCAACGAACTTTATCGCGCAGACGCCGGAGACCAAGCAGCAGCCGACGGGCGGCAATGCGACCGGCGAGGCGCGTGTCTATACGTCGAAGCGCACGGTCGGGATCGTTGACCCGAAAGCGCCGGTCGTCTTTGAAGACGTGACCGCTAGAACAGCACTCGCCAACTTCCGCCATCACGCTGGCACCCAAGCGAAGGACTACATCCTCGATGCGCCATCGGGCGGCGTCGCCATCTTCGATTACGACGGCGACGGCAAGCCCGATATTTACTTGCTTAACGGCTCGACCTTCGCCGCCATGCAAGGTAAAGAGCGAGCGCCGCGTGCCGCGCTCTATCATAATCTCGGCAACTGGAAGTTTGAGGACGTGACGGACAAGGCGGGTGTGGCGAATGAACGTTGGGGCATGGGCGTCGCCATCGGCGATTATGACAACGACGGCCGGCCAGACATGTTCGTCAGCAACTACGGCGTCTCGCGGCTCTATCACAACAACGGCGACGGCACGTTCACAGACGTAGCGGAGAAGTTGGGCGTCGCGCGCAAGGGTTGGTCAACCGGCGCGACGTGGGGCGACTATGACGGCGACGGCCGGCTCGATCTGTTCGTGCCCGGTTACGTTGATTTCGATCTGAAGAACATGCCGCCGAGTCCGAGTGAGGTGGGCAAGCCGGGCGGTGTGGCGCAGAACTTTTGTCAGTTTCGCGGCGTGCCCGTCATGTGCGGCCCGCGCGGACTGAAAGGCGAGGGCGACACGCTCTATCATCAGAAGGCGGACGGCACGTTTGAGGACGCGAGCGCGAAAGCGGGCGTGAATGATCCGCAAGGCTATTACGGTTTCTCGTCCGCCTTCGTCCACGCGAACGACGACGACCTACTCGATCTGATCGTCGTCAACGATTCGACGCCGAAGCAACTCTACCTCAACAAAGGCGACGGCACCTTTGAAGAGGTCGGCTATGAATCGGGCGTCGCTTTGAATGAGAACGGACGCGAGCAAGCGGGGATGGGTCTCGCCGTCGGCGATTACGACAACGACGGGCGCGTCGATTTCTACATCACAAACTTTTCCGACGACTCGAACACGCTCTATCACAACGACGGCGAAGGCAACTTCACCGACGTGACCTTTCAAGCGGGTCACGGCGAAGTGACGATTCCCTTCCTCGGTTGGGGCACGAGCTTTTTAGATTTCGACAACGACGGCTGGAAGGACGTACTCGTCGTCAACGGCCACGTCTATCCGTCTGTGGACAATCATCCGTGGGGCACGTCGTGGGCCGAGCAGCCGCTCCTATTCCGCAATCTCACGAACGGTCGCTTCGAGCGCGTCGGCGCAGCGCCCGGCAGCGCGCTGGCCGAGGCTTGGCCCGCGCGCGGTCTCGCCATCGCAGACCTTGACGGCGACGGCCGCCTCGACGCCGTCATCAACAACTGCGACGCGCCGCCAACCGTCTTGCACAACGTCACGCAGACCACGAACCACTGGCTCAGCATCAAACTCGTCGGTGACCCGGCGAAGCACAGCCCGCGCGATGCGACCGGCGCACGCGTCTATGCGACAACCGGCAAGCTGCGCCAACGTCTCGACCTCATCAGTGGCGCAAGCTTCGCCTCCAACAGCGACCCCTGCCTGCACCTCGGTCTCGGCGCAGCCACAAAAATTGATAAACTCGAAGTGAAATGGCCCGACGGCACGTTGGAGACAGTCACCGTGCCGAGCATTGATCGCATGTTGACGATCACGGAAGGCAAAGGCGCGAAGTGACGACCGGCGCAGTCAAGCTCTGATCAAAACTTACTTGCTGATTCACGCTGCCGAGACAGACGCAAACTTGCGCGCGAGGACGAGGCTGAGTGCGCCCATGAGCGTGGGTTGATCGCCCAAGGTGGAGGCGACGATGCGGGCTGAGGGGAGACCGCGCCGGATACTGCGTTGGATGGTTTCGCCGAGCGCGTCGGCCACAAGCGGCCACGCGCGTGCGATTGCGCCGCCGACGACGACCGCTTCGGGGCTGAGGCCGACGATCATGTTCGAGATGCCGATGCCGAGGTAGTGCGCTGTTTCCGTGAGCGCGTCAATCGCGGCGCGCTCACCTGCCAGCGCGCGATCAACTACCTCATAGAGCGCAGGCGTATCTGCTTCGTCGCGTCGCTTCGATAGTTGGGCGTAGCGCGCGCCGGCCGCGCGTCCAGAAGCGAACGCTTCCCAGCAATCGTGATTGCCGCACGAGCAAGCGACCGGCGCGTCCGCGCCGACAATCATGTGGCCGAACTCACCGGCCGCGCCGCGCTCGCCGCGATAGATTTGGCCGTCGAAGACGATGCCTGTGCCGATGCCGTCGGCGACGAGCACGAGGATGAAGTCGCGCGCTTCGCTCACTTCGGGCCGGCCGAACCACAACTCTGCGAGCGCCGCCGCGTTGGCGTCGTTATCAACGATCACGTCGAGACCTGTGGCGCGCCCGATGCGCTCGACCACAGCCCAATCGCGCCAACGAAAATACGGAATGTAGATCACGCGCCCATTATCCGGATCGACGAGGCCGGGCAGACTGATGCCGACGCCTTCGATGGGCTGCCCGCCCGCGCCTTGCGCCAAACGGCGCACGCTCTCAATGATCAACTCCGCCAACTGCTCCGGCGACTGGCTCATCGGAAACTCTTCGCGTTCGAGCACGCGCCCCGCGAGGTCGCACGTGGCGACTGTGGTACAAGAAGGTGTGACGTCAACGCCGATGGCGAGCGCGCCCGAAGCACGCAGACGCAGGAGCGTGGGCCGGCGTCCGCCCGTAGATTCGCCTTCGCCGATCTCTTCGATCAGCCCTTCGGCTTTCAAATCTTCGACAATGGTAGAGATGGTCGAGCGTTGCAACGCGGTCTCGCGCGCGATCTCTGCGCGCGAGATCGGCTCGCGGTCGCGCACGTAGTTGAGCACGATCTGGCGATTGATGTCGCGGATCGTGCTCGAACGGGCCGCCTGCACTTTCTTCAGATCAATGCGTCGCATCGGTCAACCTTTTTTTGCGTGAACATGAACCGGCTTGGCGGCCCGCGCGGTGAGAATCGTCTGCTCCGGCCGGTAAACTATCTTGTAGTGCTTAGTTCGTCGTCAAGTCAACAACTTTTCTACGCGGACTGATAAGGAGCGGCCGCGCTCGGCTGCGCAGCCTGTTTTGCCGGAACTCAGACGCGCGGTGCGGCGTGTGAGACATGCGTGAAAGATTTTTCTCAACGTTTGTGCGGCGCGGCGAGTAGTTGTAGTTGTGAGGAGCGTCGCCGAAGGAGCATGACGGATGCCGTGTGAAATCGCGCAGAGCCTGTTGATGACCGACGCGCACGCGCCCCACATTGAAACGGACGAACGACAGACGGGCCTCGCTCTCTTGATCGCGCGGGCACGCGCGGGCGATACGGCCGCCTTTGAAGATTTGATGATAGCTACGCAGCACAAAGTAGTCGCAACGGCTTGGCGCATGCTCGGCGACCGCGAGGACGCGCGCGACGCCGCGCAGGAAGTTTTCTTGCGCGTCTTCAAATATCTAGAACGCTACGATCCGGCGCAGGATTTTCACGGTTGGCTCTATCGCATCACTTTGAACGTCTGCCACGATGCGGCGCGGCGTCGGCGCAAGATAGATGAAGGCAGCGATTGGTTCGACGCGCCCGGGCACGACGAACGCGCGGCCGAAGGTTTGCAAACAACGACGCAGATGGACGCAGAAGAGTTGCTGTTGCGCGAGCAGCAACGCGCACTTGTGACGCGCGCGCTGGCGACGCTCTCGGAGAAGGAGCGCGCCGCCATCGTCCTGCGCGACCTCGAAGGGCTGTCAACCGAAGAGGTGGCGCGCATACTCAAATCGCGCCCCGTCACCGTGCGCTCGCAAGTAAGTTCGGCGCGCGCCAAGCTCAAGCTCTACTGCGACCGGCTGCTGCGGAAAGGAGCGCGCCATGCGTAAACGTCTGCGCCGTACATTTGCTCAGCTCAGCGACACGTTCAAGCGCATGAACTGCGCGCACGCGGCCAAACTCATCCCGCTTCACATCGCCGGTGAGCTAACGAACAAGCGCGCCGCCGCCGTCGCTCAGCACTTGCGCGCGTGCGCACATTGTCGCGCGCAGGCCCGTGAATACGCGGCGAGTCGCGCGTGGTTGCGAGCGGGCGCGCAGCCCGCGTTCGAGGATCATTTTTATGACGAGATCAGAGCGAACGTGCTCAGCCAGATCAGACAGACGCAAAGACCCGCGCCGCCTGTTGCCGCGCCCCTCTTCGCGCCGCTTTTCAAACGGCAACGGCTCTACGTGGCCGCATCGGTCGCGCTCTTGGCATTGGCCGGCGCGCTCGCATGGCAAATCGCTTCCAATCACTCAGGCCGAAAGCAAACGATCATCGCCAACGCCAACACAGCCGTTGAAATAGCTACGCCGACGCCGAAAGTGATTAAGACGCCGACGCCTATCAATACGCCTGTGCCTGAACTGATGCCACAACGCGCGCCTATGTTCAGACGGCATGTGAATCAGCCGCAGGTCGTCGCGGTGAACAGTCCGCAGTCGCGGACGCCCCGCGCAGTCAATCAGCTTGAGCGTCAACCCGAACAGAGCCTTGCGCCGCAACAGAACGTCGCTCAGACCAATGTCACGCAGCAAGCCATCGCAGCATCGTCGAGCGCGGAAGTGGCGCGCATCGAGTTGCAGACCGCTGACCCGAACATACGCATCATCTGGCTGGCCCAACAGCCGACTGATGTTCAACCCACGAAAGATAAGTAAACTAATCAGGAGACAATTATGCGCTCGTCCAAACTCATCATCGCTATCATGCTTGCGCTCGCTTGCGCGCCGTTCGTTGCGGCGCAGCAACAACAGCCAGCGCCGCAATACGTCGAGAATACGGGCTTCAAGAATCGCATCTTTGAAGTCAAGAACCGCGACCCTGAAGACTTGCTGCAAGTGATCAGGCTGCTCACGAGCGGCTTCAAAGGCGCGCAGGCATCGGCGGATCGCAACTTCAAGACGATCACCGTGCGCGACTTCCCCGAAAACATCGCCGCCATCGAAGACGCCTTGAAGCGGCTCGACACGCCCGAAGCACCGCACCCAGAAGTTGAGTTGCATATACACGTACTCATCGCCGGTAACACAGAGCTTGGCGCAAGCGAAGTGCCCGCCGAGTTGAAAGATGTGGTCGGGCAGTTGCGCTCAACGCTCACCTTCAAGAACTACTACTTGCTGACCTCGATCATCCAGCGCGCCAAAGAACGACCGGGCTATAATCCGAGCATCATTCAGGGCGACGGTGTCGCCAGCATCAACCTGACGGGCGAACCCAACCCGCACGACTTCCATTACGTCTTCGGAGCTAACGCGCTGACCCTCGGCACTAACGCCGCAGGCGCGACGACAGTGCAATTAGGCGCTTTCAATTTCCTTTTGGAGGGCAATGGCGTGCACTCCTCGATCCGCAGCGACGTGGGCGTGCGCGAAGGCGAGAAGGTCGTGGTCGGCACAGCCGGCTTGAAAGACAAGGCGCTCATCCTCGTGCTCACGGCGAAGTTGCTCAAGTAGCAACGGCAGGACAAACAAAGCGCGCAGGCGTAAACACTAAGAGCGACCAGACGAACTATTGATTCGTCTGGTCGCTCTTAAATTTTGCTGCATCGTTTATCGTGCTTGTCTGCCCTGCCCCTCACTATTGCAAGATCGGATGCCCGCCGCCTTTCGAGTGATCGGCGGTCTGTTGAAAGAGCCGGCGGTCGTTGTGATAGAGCACGAGGTGTTCGCCTTCGTAGCGCACAACGTTGGCCATGCGTTGGAAGTCGTGATCGTGTTCGGCGACGACGAGCGCGCATGGATCAAATGAGAAGGCCATGCCGGCGGCATAGATGAAGCCGCCCTGATCGTAGATGCTGCCTCTGTAAGAGGGCGCGACGTAGGCCACGTCGGGCGAGTATGCGCCGGTGCTGTCGCGTGTGCGGTCGGGCTTAGCGATGAAGATGGTGTAGTCGGCGTAATTGAGGTGCGAGCGATAGCCGTGCTTGCGTGCGACGGCGAACAGGTCTGTTAAGCCATCGTCAACTGCGCGCAACCATTCAGGGCGCGGGCGGACGCGCGTGATGACGTGCGCGCCGCGTGGCGTCTCTGTGGAGTAATTGAACGTGTCGCCGGTGTAGCTCTCGGCCTGCGCGACGACGCGGCGATTGCCGCCGCCGACTTGCGCCGACGCGCTCGTGCCAAGCGTGCTGATGAATAGAACGATGGCTGCGACGAGTGCGCGCCGATGTGTCAGTAATAACCTCATGTTCATGCCCCCTGCTTGCAACTTCATATCTTTCGTTATCGAATCTCTGTTGAAACATTTGATGCCCGCCCGACGACGTTGTAAACAGCCTGCGTCGTCGAGGGGGCATCGGGTTTTCAGTCTGACCGGCGGGCGCGAAACGCTGCAACGCGAGCGCGACGCCGGTTCGTTTACTTACGCCGCTTGCGCTCCGAAGCGTGTGGAGCGCGCGGCGCAAAGTTAAAAATCCGGTTTCTTCTTATCGTCCTTCGATTTGTCCCTCGACTGATCGCGCGGCTGCTCACGGTTTGGTGGCTTCGGTTCTTTCACGATCACCTTTGGGTCTTTCGGCGGCGGATCATGTTTGTCGCGCTGGTCGTCTGCGAATGTGCCCGCAGAGATAGTGCAGAGCAACAGGGCCGCCAGCAAAATGCGTTTCAAGTCTTTCATCGCTACTGCTCTTCGAGCCTCCTCATGTGCGTGTCTGCTTGAGACGTGCATGGGAGGGAGAGAGGAGAGAGACGCACATTCGTCTCACCCGGCTTTTGAGCAAGATGGATGCCACACGCAAGACGCGCGACAACCTATAGCTTTTGCCGCCCGCAGTTTAGCGCACTGCTTGATTTGGCGCACGGTTTCCGGCGCATTTCATACGGTATCGTGCAGGAAAGCAGTAGCAGCAGTCTGTCTTTGCCTCAGCCATAATCAGCCCGCGTGAGAAGTTCATCATGGCTGCGTAGCTTCTCAGCAAGCGTGATTAGAAGCTATTCAGGCGTAATTAGGTTCTGCGCAGGTGTGATTAGCTTCTCACGCGGGCTGATTAGTGTCTCATCACGAGTGCTGAGGTTCTGCGCAGGGCTGATTAGAATCTAATCACGCTTGCTGAGAAGCTACGCAAGCCTGCTTAGAAGCTAAGCATGGGTGCTGAGAAGCTAATCAGCCGTGCTGTGGCTCAAAATCTAGCCAAGCATACCTTCAACTGCCTACTTTCTCACGACGATCCGCGCGCTGCCCATGTTGCCGCTCGCGTCGAAGGCGCGCAGAGAGATGGTGTGTTCGCCCGCGCCGGTGATCGGCAGGTCGAGCGCGTAAGTTTCGTGCGGACTGTCGGCGATGCCGTCTTCGGGGATGACCGTGCGCCATGCGCCGCCGTCTATGCTGACGTCGGCACGTTTGATGATGCCTGTGCCGTCATCGGTCTGAAAGCGCACGCGCACGCGGTCGCCGCTCAACTGTGCGTCGCCCGCGACGCGCACCACAGGCGGCGTGTTGTCTATGTCAACCGGTTCGCTCAGACGCTCACCTGTGAGCGCTGCATCAATGGCGTTGTCCGGTGCATCGGAAGCGATGACTTTGAAGACGTAGCGCCCGTCGCCCAAAGCCGCGCCGTCAATCGTGTAGAAGTTTTCGCGCTGGTGCTCTTTCAACAAGTGGAACGTGCTCTCGCTGAGCGCACGATAATAGACCGCGTATTCGAGCGTGTCGTTGTTGCGATCTTCAGCTTGCCATTGCAGAGAGATCGCGCCACGTTGGAACAGACGGCGCGGCGGCACTTGCGGCACGGGTGAGATGAGACCGGGATCGAAACCCGCCGCTTCGATGTTCGGATCGGTCTGCACTTGAATCGCCGGTTGCAACGCGATGCCGACCGGCAGCGTCGTGATCGACAAGATTTCCGGCGCGACGTTGCGCGGTTGATAAGCGACGCTCACGTTCTCGACGCGCGCGTCGCTCCCACTCGCGGTTGATGCATGCAGCACCGCGCGCCATTGAATGAAGCGCGCGCGCGGACTCAGGACAGGCGCGCCCGCCGGTTCTCGATACGCCGCGCTCCAATCGCTCCAAGTCATGTCGGGTCGTTCGGTGTTGCCGCTCCGCGTTTGCAGTTCGACTGCGCCGCGTCCCTGCCACCACACGCGCCCCCACGCCGCCACCACACGCGCATCACGCACAGGTGATTCATACGTCCCTTCGCTCACCGTCTCAGTCGTCAAGCGAAAGAGCTTCCCTTGATTGCTCGACGCGGCGAACACTTCGCGCCCGCGCGCGACGAGCGCAGAGATTTGATCTTCGGTTGATTGTAAGAGCAACGTGTCGCGCCCATCGTCTGTGACGGAATAGATACGACCTTTATCGCTCGTGCCGATCAAGACGGCGCGCCCTTCCGGCGCGGACGCGACCGAGAAAGCGTTGATCGTGGTCGAACTCCACAACACATCCGTGCCGCCATCGGGCTGGATGCGAAAGACTGCGCTGCGCGCGTTCTGTAGATCATTGCGACTGCGCGACTGCGCCTGCGGCTGGCCGAATGGTTGCGCCTGCGCGCCGCTCTCGTCAACCACGACGTTCGACGTAACGACCACTGTACCCTGTGCGTTGCCGCTTGCGGTTGGCGGCGTGGTCGGATTGGCGGCGGGCGTAGGCGGCCGCGCGGCCGTCGCTGCATCGCCCAAAGCGAGCGCGTAGATCGAGCCGTCGGGCGCGGGCGCGAGCGCGTGTATCTCGCGCAAGGGCGCGTCGAAGAGCGCGAACGCTTTGCCGTCGGGCGAGATGCGCAGGACGAGACCGCTCGGATCAGTGCCCGCGATCAAGTTGCCTTTGGCATCAACCGCGAGCGAGATGACGTGCGTCTCGTTGATGTCAATGAGCAGAGACGTTTCAGGCTTCGCACCGGCTTCGCGCACGCGATAGAGTTTGCCGCTATCGCCCGTGCCGACGGCGAGCGCGCCATCGGGCAACACTGCAAGCGACCAGATGTACTTGTCGGGCGGATCAAAATAGACCGTCGCTTTGTTGTCCGCGCCGATGCGATAGACCTTGCCATCGGGCGACGTGCCCGCGTAGAGCGCGCCGTCGCGGCCCACGACGAGCGCCGTTACGTCCAACTCCGGCGCGTCGTAGAGCAGCGCACCTTTGCCATCGGGCGCGACCTTGTAGATGCGCCCGTCGTGCCCTGTGCCGAGATAGACGTTACCTGCCGGGTCAACCGTGCTTGACCAGATGTAAGCCTGCTCTGTGTCGAACATCTGCGCGAAGCGCGGCGCAAGCATGAGCGCGCCCGTGTCCGTGACAGACACGCCATGCGCCTCGCCTTTCAACAAGTCCTCGCGCGAGTCTGTCTGCCAGACGACGGGGCCGCCTGCGTGCGCAGGCGCGTCGAAAGCGAGCATGAAAGCGATAAGTAGAAACAGAAGTTGTGTGGCGCGGGGTTGGACGGATGTGTTGTTGGTCATTAAATGAACTCGTATTACCTGAACGTTTATTTGCGTCTGAACTGCAAGCGCAGCACAGACGCAAACGCGGCATCACGAAATAATGATAACTCGAAAGGGCGCGGCACAAAACCGCGCACGCACTTTACTTGTTCACAAGCCCATCAACTCTTTGACGTACTTCGGCGCGGGCGAACCGAAAGAGATCATTAGGTCGTGCATCTGTCTGTAGTCAACCTTGCCGCTCAGCTTCGCTTCGTAGGCGCGGCGGATGTCGTTCACTTCGAGGACGCCGACGTAGTAGGTTGAAAGCTGCGTCGAAGAAAGCTCTGCGCGCCGCCACTTGCCAGCCGCTTCGCCCTCCTCTTGGAAGCCCTCGTTCATCAGCAGTGCGATCATCTCCTTCTCCGTCATGCCTTCGGTGTGAATCTTCTGATCGATGATCGCGTTCAAGATTGTGCGCAGGCGCATCTTGAGTTGCTGCATGTGGACTTCTGGCCCGCCGTAGCCTTGCTCGGCCATCAACTGTTCGGCATAGACGGCCCAACCTTCGACGAACACGCCGCTCTGAAAGACCGCGCGCAGTTTGGTCGGCGCTTTGAACTTGGCCGCGTGCGCGAGTTGCAGATAATGACCCGGCATCGCCTCGTGGATCGTCAAATCCTGCACCATGTAGTTGTTGTACTCGCGGAAGAAAGATTTGACGCGCGCTTCGGGCCAATCCTTCGGCGTCGGCGAGATGTCGAAATAGGTCTGCCCGTGTTGCTCCAGCGGCCCCGCCGCATCACAATAAGCGACCGCCACGCCGCGCGCGAACTCAGGCATGACGATGGCTTTGACCGGCTCCGAAGGGAGCGTCACGAGATCGTGTGCGCGCACAAAATCTGTCGTCGCCTGCAAGTCTGTGCGCGCGAGCGTGACGATGGTGTCGTTCGTCGGATGCTCGTCGGCGAGTTTATTGAGTACAGACTTGATGATGAGTTTTTTGTCGGCCAACTTCGTTGCGTTCTGCTCATCGGGGAAATATTTTTTGTAGAGCGGCAGTGCGACTTCGTACATCTGCGCTTGCGTTGCTTTCAGATCAGCTTCGGCGCGGCGCAAGATTTCTTCTTTGCTCAAATCAGATTCGAGCGCGTAGCGCAGCTTCTGGCGAAACTTCGCGTCGCCCAGACGGAAGTCGCCTTTCGAGCGCGGCAGCAAATCCTTCTCCAACCAGTTGCCGTAATCTTCAAGCGCAGCGATGGCTTTCGCTTGCGCGGGCGCAAGCTCCGTCTTCATCTCCGGCGCTTGATTGATGAACTCTTGCAGGTCTTCGCGGACGAGACTGATGTTGCCCTTGTTCTGCAAGATCGCCGTCTCGGTATAGACGCGCGGCGGGTTCTGCAAATTCTTCTTCGCCTGCGCGCACACTTCGGGCAGACCTTCGAGCCGGCCCTTGACGCTCCGCAGACGACGTTCGAGCGGCGCAAAATCGCGTGCGACGAGCGCGTAGATCGAGCCGCCGACGTTGTAGTTCAAAGGATTCCATTCGTACTCGCGCAAGGTGGCAAGCGCAAACAGATTGCCTTCGAGTTGCGTGCGCAGGATGCGATAGTCAACGCTGTTCTCTCGACTCAAACTCCGCAAGGGGATCGCCTTGAGCGCCTGCAAATATCTCTGATTGAACTCGCGCTGCCGCGCCACACCCGCGAGACTGTAATCGCCGAACCGATCATCGTAGCGATGATCGCCAAGCTGCGTCGCCGCTTCGGGACTGAGCGCCAACATCTCTTCCAGATACTTCGCCGCTAGCGCCTCAAACTTCTCGTCGGCCGACTTGTCGGCCGCACGCGAATTAATCAACGCAAGTGGCATGATAAGCAGAAGACTAAACGCCAGCAGCAACATCTTCATGTGCATCTCCATCATGTCTCATTTCAAAGTCTATTCAATTGCCCACGTAGCGCGCGTAGAGCGTGCGCGCGGTCTGCACGTCGTCTGTGCCGCGTATGATGGCGCGCGCGTCTTTGAAGATGGTCAACTCATACGCGCCCGCACGCAGGCGCAAGAGGTAATCGTTGACTTTGACTTCGCCGGCCGCGCGCAGACGCTCGGCGAGCGCAGGCAGATTGACGGCGACGACGGCGCGCGGTGCGATCTGCACGGCGTTGCGCCCACAGAGCACGGCGGCGAAATCGCCCGCTTCCGCGTCGAGGGTGTCGTAGCGGCCGTGCGCGCACGTCGGACAATCGGGCGCGGGCGCGGCGAGTTTGATCCGCCGCCATTCGTTCTGCCACACGTCGAACTGCATCAACGAGCCGTGCAGTAATTCGTCGTGCCCGGTCAAAAGTTTCAAAGCCTCGCTCACTTGCACGGCAGCGACCACGGAGATGATCGGCATGACGACGCCGGCCGTGTCGCACGTCGGCGCACTGGCGGCGGGCGGCGTCTCTTCAAACACGCAGCGCAGGCAAGGGCTGATGTGCGGGCGGACGGCCATCATCACGCCGTATGAGCCGACGGCCGCGCCGTAAATCCAGTTGACTCGATGCTTGACGCAAGCGTCGTTGATGAGATAGCGCGTCGCAAAATTGTCCGTGCCATCGAGCACGAGATCGCAGTCAGCGATGAGCCGCTCGACGTTGCCCTGATGCACGTCCAAGACTTCCGCTTCAACCGTCACATCTGAATTGATCTCCGCCACACGGCGCGCACACGCAATCGCTTTCGGCAGCCGCTCGCGCGCATCGCGCTCGCTAAACATCGTCTGGCGCTGCAAGTTCGACTCTTCGACGAAATCCCGATCCGCCACGCGCAAACGCCCGACGCCCGCGCGCGCCAACGCCTCGACCTGCGCCGACCCCAACGCGCCGCAACCCACAACCAGCACACGCGCCGCACGCAGGCGCACCTGTCCTTCAGCGCCGATGCCCTCGAATAGAATTTGTCGGCTGTAACGATCCATAGCTCAGAGGTCAGAGGTTAGAGGTCAGAGGTCAGCAAAGTCAAAAACCGATCTTTAACCGCCGATCTCTGATAATCGCTTTTCTGCGGCGGCGTGCATCACGTCGAGCGGCGCGCGTTGGCTTGTCCAGAGCGCAAACTGCGCGGCGGCTTGGGCGACGAGCATCGAGAGACCACCGATGACGTGCGCGCAACCGGCGGCGCGTGCTTCGCGCATGAAGCGCGTCGCCGCCGGGTTGTAGATGAGATCGTAGGCGATGCGTGTGCCACGCAGTTGGGCGGTTGTGGCCGGCGTTTCGTTTTCGGCTTGGCCGTGCGTACCGAGCGGTGTGGTGTTGATGACGAGATCGAAATCGTTGAAGCGCGCATCGTTGAGCGCGAGACAAGCTGCGCCGAATTCATGGGCGACCGTCTGGGCGCGCTCGACGTTGCGCGCAAAGACGGTTGTGTCTGCGCCTGCATGTCGTAAGCCCCAGAGCAACGCACGCGCTGCGCCACCTGCGCCGATCAAAGCGACGCGCGCGCCGTTCAGTTCGAGCAAGCTTGCGAGCGGCGCAAGCGCGGCCGGCGCGTCTGTGTTGTAGCCGTGCAGCGCATCGTCCTCAATCACGATGGTGTTGACTGCACCGATCTCGCGTGCGGCCGGTTCGATGAAATCGAGCTGCGCCATGATCGTCTGCTTGTGCGGTGCGGTGACGGAGAGACCGCGCAAGCGCCAATCGAGTTCGCGCGTGCGTGGGTCGGCCATGCGCCGCATGAACGCGGCCAAGTCGCGCGTCTCGAATGGAATGTAAACCGCATTCAGCCCGCATGCAGCGAACGCGGCGTTGTGTATGTGCGGCGAGAGCGAGTGCATGACGGGCGCACCGACGAGACCGAACACCTCTGTCCGCTCATCAAGCGTGTGGACGCGGTAAACGTCACGCAACTCGGCGGCGCTCGTCTGGCCGGGCGCGGTCGCATGTTCAAGGTCGAGCGCGCCGTAAGTGAGGAACGCGCCGCGCGCGGGCGCGAGGATGCGTGTCAACAAGCCAGCCTCACCCATCGCCACCGCGATCATCTCGCGCCCTTCACGGCGCGCGCGTTCGAGCAGGCGCAGCACCGGGATGCAATCCGTGATGTCGTCGGCTTGTACGGCAAGCTTCAGCACATCAGCCCGCGTGCTGCTTAGTCGGCGATAAATCTCATCCAGATCAGCCGGCAGACCAACAAAGTCGTGATGCGAACAGATCACACGATACTTGCGGCTGAAATAAACATACTGATCGAACCAGAACACAGAGTCGCTCAACTCACGATCAATGAAGTCCGGGTAGAGCCACTCGTTTTGATAAAGATAGGAAGAATTGTTGAACCAAAACTGGCGTTGCTCGTCGCTCGTTAGCGTTCGTTGCCCGCCTTGCTCAGCGGGCCGAAAGGTAATGATGAACGGGCGCGGGCGTTCATGCAGCAGTCGAGCGATCTCATCGTGCGCTGCCGCGAGTTGCGCATCGTCCGCGAGACAGTCAAGGCGCAATTCAATTACATCGGCGACCTCAACCGCACGCGCGACCATCGCGCGCATCTCGCTCGCGCGGCGCACACAGACGGGCACGCAGAGCAAAGGCTGTCCGTTGTCCGTGGTCAGTTGTCCGTTGTCCGCTGTCTCGTCAGTTGTTCGTTTCATCTTCAGCATTCAACTCAGGCAAAGAAAACAACGGACAACTGACCACTGGCAACGGACAGTTTTTATTTGTCACGGTCGAGCAGTTGCGTCGTGTTCTCTGTGACGCTGGCTGGCGGGTAGAGTTCGGCGGTGTTGCGTGGCGGCAACTCGCGGCCGTAGGGCGCGGGCGGCACGGCGGGCGGTGTGTATGCAGGCGGCGCGAGTTGCGGCGTCTTTTGACTCTGCTTGAAGCGCACGTATTCTGCGATGCCGTCACCGATGCCCATGAAGGCCGGGATGAGCATCCAGAACCACCAGATGTGACCGGCCGGCGCGTAGTACAGAACGGCGATGGCGACGCAGATGAAACCGATGCCGGAGAAGATTTCTTTGATTGCTCTTTCGATGGTCGGCGGCTTGTCGCGCTTGCGTGCGCGCTTGCGCTCGCGCCGCGAAAGCCCGCGCGCTTCGGCTTCGCTCACAGCCTCCGGCAAGCGACCCGTTAAAGCCTGTGGCACGAGACTCAGATTCGTGCCGCAAGCCCGACAGAAACTCGCGCCGTCAACATTCTGCGTACCGCACTTCGGGCAATACATCGCTCGCGTCTCCTCTCAACTAAACTTTCGCTCACGGATATACGTCACCACGCCGTCATCGTTCAATCATTATTGTAACTTAATCGCTCGCTCATGGCCGGCTTCCGCCGCGCGTTCGTCTCCGACTTGCTTAACCTGTGCTGCCGCTGCCATGCGTTGGCGCAGAGCTTCATAGAGCACGACGCCGGCCGCGACCGAGACGTTGAGCGAAGCGATGCGCCCGCGCAGAGGAATCCGCACGAGCGCATCGCAACGCTCGCGCACCAGACGCCGCAAGCCCTCGCCTTCGCCGCCGAGCAACAGCACTGAGGGCCTAGTCCAATCCCAGTCTGTGTATTCAAGGCTCGCATCGGCGGCCGTGCCGATGGTCCAGATGCCGCGCTCTTTCAACTCTTCGATGAGCCGCGCCACGTTCGTTACGCGCGCAACCCGAACGTATTCGAGCGCGCCCGCCGCAGCCTTCGCCACCGTCTCTGTCAACCCGACAGCCCGCCGCTCCGGCACGAAGACCGCATCCGCGCCGACGCACTCGCACGTCCGCAAGATCGCGCCGAGGTTGCGCGGGTCTTCCACGCCGTCGAGCACAACCGTGAGCGGCGGCGCGGCAGTGTTGACACGCGCGGCGAGCGCATCTAACAGTTCGTCTGCATCGGCGTAAGCGGCGGCGGCGACGCTGGCAACGACGCCTTGATGATTCGCGTGCGGCGCAAGTCTGTGCAACTCCGCGCGCGGCGCACGACGCACCGGCACGCGCTGCTCACGCGCCAACTCGAACAACTCGTGCAAGCGCGCTTCGTGCGCGCCTTCCGCGACCGTGATGCGCTCGACGCGCCGCCCGCCCGCGCGCAGAGCTTCGAGCACCGGCGCGACGCCGTAAAGTTGGCCCGAAGGGGCCGGCGCATGCTCGCGGCGCTCGCCGTCTTGCGCGTGCGTGCCTTCGCGCCGTTCGTGCTCTTGGTCAATATGCGGCGACGCACGCCTCTGTCTGCTCTTGCGTTGCGGTTTCATGTGTTGCGTGCACGCATGACAAAGTATCGGCGCAGCCGGCCGTAGCGCGTGAACTGCGGCTCGTTCGTCACGCTCGTCGTCGCGTTCAGGCGCAGGCGACCGCGTGTGCGGCGCAAGCCGCCCGAAGTGGTCTGCTCAGCGACCGGCCATGCAGCTTGCAAGAGATGACGCAGCGCCGTGTAGTTGTCGTCGAACACGGCCGTCGAAGCGCGCGTGCGCAAAGCTGCGACGAGGCGCGTGAAGTTCTCGGCCGCGAGCAGACTCTTCTGCTCTTCAAGACAACTGTAATCGAAACTCCCGGCCATGATGCGCCAGTTGTGCGCCGCATCAGTCATGTAAAGATCGAGCACGCCCTCGTCTTCGTAGAACTCGCGCGTCTCGACCACCTCGCGCTCCGTCCGGCCTTGTCGTTCTTCAACTTCGATCTGCCGCCGACTGATGCGCCCCGCGACAAGCAATACGACATCAGACCACAAGACGCGCTCACCCGCATCATCCGCGCTCGCCCAACCTGTCAACGCTTCTTCGTCCCACTCAAGCCGCCGCACGCGCTGCGGCGGCACGTCAAACGCGAGCGTTTCATCGGCTACGATCTCGACTTGCAGGCCCAACGACGCGAGCCTGCGTTCAAGTAGTTCGGCTTCTTCGTGCGCGGCCGTGCGCGCGAGCGGCAGAGGTACGCGCGCCGCAATCATTCGTTGCAACTGTTCCGGCTCAAGCCGCGCGAGTTGTGCCGCTTCGACGAGCGCATCGCGCGGCACGTTGGGCGCATCTTCTGCACGCGCGAGCAGCACGACGTTGTAGCCTTGCTCCCACGCTTCGAGCGGGCGCAGGATGGGGCGGCGCAAGTCTGCCCCATCCGCCGCGACGGGCAGCGCCGCGCCGCAATAGAGACACTGCATGCGCGTCGGCGCGTTGGCGCGCAGGCACGCGGGACAAGCAACCAACTGCGCGGGCGCAAACGCACGCGCCTCAGATCGAGGCGCAAAAGCATCAATGTCCGGCGGCGTTTCGTCATCGTCGGGCGGGCGCGTCATCTCGGCGGCATTATACGTTCAGGCGTGCGGCTTTGTAACGCGAGTTGTATAATCGCGGCTGCCCTGAAATCAATCGAAAGCGGACAGGTCTATGTCACGTCGTCAGTCTGCTCGTGCAGCGCGTTATGCGTTGCTCATGTCGTGCGCGTTAATATTGGGCGCGTGTGCGGCGGCGCGCGGCCCCGAAGCGACGCGCCCGCGCGCGAATGAGCCGACGTATCCCATCATCCTGAGCGCGAGCACGGAGCGGCGCGAGTTGGCGACGGCCGCATGGCAAGCGCTCACGCAACAACAGACCGCCAACGCTGCGCCGACGCCGGAGTTGCAAAATGTGACCGCGACGATCAGCGCGTTGCCGCAAGGCGTCACGCTCGCGCTCCCTAAAGTCGAGATCGCCAGCAACGCCGCCACGACGAAGGACGAGGCCACGCGCGAATCGCTGCGCCGCTTTCTCACGAGCGCTGCGCCCCTGCTCGGTGTCGCGGCGAAAGATTTATCGCTCATCGAAATCAGAGACGAGGGCGCGACGAAGCTCGTACGCTACCAGCAGAACCCTTTTCCCCATCCGCTGCGCAGCAACTACGGCATGATCGAGATTCGCATCACGGCCGATGGTCGCGTCAGCGCGCTCTCAAGCACCGCGATTCCAGACACCGAACGGCTCGCCCGCGCCCTCGCCGCGCAACCAACGAAGTTAACCGCGCAGGACGCAGAGACGCGCCTCGCCGGTCGCGCGTTATCTTACGGCAGCGCGGGCAACACGATCTCTTACACGGTTGGCCCCGGCGATCAGGTTAAAGCGCGCGAATTGATCGTCTATCCACTGCCGCGCGCTGGCGATCCAAACACGCTTGAGTTGCACCTCGCGTGGGAGTTGGCGGTCGCGCGCACGGGCACGACGCTACTGGTTTACGTGGACGCCGTGACGGGCGACATCATTGCGGCCGAGCAGCAGGCGGCCGCGCCGACGCCGACGAAGTAAGGACGGGCCGCCATGCGCCAAACGCACTGATCCTCGCGTCGTCGCTTGACCGCACGCGCCTCGCGGCGGCATGCTATGACAAATTAAAAGTTATGGACTTCAACTTCTTAACTATGGAGCGTTTCACTACATGCAGCACTTTGATCCGACGAATAACATTTCGTGGCAACTAGGACACAGAGGACGAGTCGCGGTTTTCATTGATGGCAACAACCTTTTCCACGCAGCACGGTTCCACAACATAGACATTGACTATAACAAGCTGCTGCGCGTTTTGCTCGGCGACGGGCGCCTCTTGCGCGCCTTCTTCTACACCGGCGTTGATGTGGGCGCGGAACGGCAACAAGGCTTCCTGCTCTGGATGCGCCGCAACGGTTTTCGCGTCATCCAAAAAGAGTTGAAAACTTTCTACGACGGCACGCGCAAGGCGAACCTAGATGTCGAGATCGCCGTTGATATGCTCTCGCTCGCCGGACGTTATGATACGGCGGTGCTCGTCTCCGGTGATGAAGATTTCGTCTATGCGGTCAACGCCGTCGCCTACAAAGGCTGCCGTGTCGAGGTCGCAGGCTTCCGCTCCAACACCGCGCCGAAGCTGATTGACGTGGCCGACTATTTCATTGACCTCGGTGAGATCGCCGACAAGGTGCGCAAAGAGAACTCGCACGGCGTGCGCTACTACGAGAACCACACGCACGACGAGGCGCACGTGCCATCGCACGTCTCGCCGCACGACACAGACACGGGCGGCAACAACTACCGCACGCAAAATCACACAGCGCCCGACCTCTCGCCTAGCAACGACGAACCCATAGACGAGCAGGTCAACGATTACAACCCGCAGTCTGACTTCGTCCGCGTGACGGATGAACAATAAAGGCAGTGGTCAGTAGCCAGTGGTCGGTGATCAGTTGAAAACAGAAGCTGACTTTACTGACCACTGACCACCGACCACTGATCACTGTTTCATGAAACTCTTCAGCATCGAAGAAGCGAATGAGTTGTTGCCGGTTGTGCGGCGCATTGTCGCCGGCATCACGCGGGCGCACGCTGAAGTGTTGAAGTTTCAAGCGGCGGCCAAGCTTGCGGCCGAAGGCGCGGAACTCGGTGGCGGCTTCATGCCGGGCGGCGCGCGCTATGTGGCGGCCTTGATGCGGCTCATCGAACGTGCGAGCGAACTTGAGGTGCTCGGCGTGCAGTTGAAAGACTACGCGCGCGGGCTGGTTGACTTCCCTTCGCTCCGCGACGGGCGCGTCGTCCTGCTCTGCTGGGAACGACTACGCGCGCGGGCTGGTTGACTTCCCTTCGCGCCGCGACGCGCGCGTCGTCCTGCTCTGCTGGGACCTCGGCGAGGGCGACCGGATCGAATGGTGGCACGAAACCGAGGCCGGCTACGCAGGCCGGCAACCGCTCTGAAACAAAGTAGAAGGTAGAAAGGCGAAAAGGCGAAGGGCGAAAGCGCAGATACGCCTGTAGCGTGATCTGAAAAAGATCAGAGCATAGCTCTGTCCTAACTGTCGCCTTGCTCCTTTCCCCTTTCGTCTTACTTCAGCCCTTCACCTTCTCTACTTTTCCTTGTGCCATTCCCCAGCGCAAACACATTGGCTTGTATATTTTCTGGTTGACGACTTAAAGTAATCTCTGATAGCATCCGCCGCGACTCCGCTAAGGGCTTAGAGTTACCGGCTGCGCCCGTCCGTGTCTGATTTTCATTTTTGAGCGAGCAAGAGGAGAGAAGCTGATCCGTTATGCTGTGTGCTGCGTGCCGTGCCGTTTACGATAGTTCGCTGGCCGCATGCCCCATCTGCCACGCGCCGAATGTGGCGACTCCAAGTTACCGAAGAATCGCTATGACTCCTTCAGCCAGCCCCGAACCGACAGCCGCAGACATCCAAGACAACGCCGCCGCACCGCCCGCTTCGACTCTAATCGAGTTTCCGACGCCGGGCCGCGGGCCGCGCCCGCAGTGGCGCAAGGAGTTGAGCGAGCGCGTGCGCGAGATTCAGCAGCGCAAAGCGCAAGAGGCTGCGCGCGAAGCCGAAGCAGCGACACAAGGAACGGCATCGTTCACATCACAGACTGACGCTACGCCCAATGCAGACGCGCAGGCAACGGCTCAAGAACCGGCCGCGCCGCCGCTCGGCCTTGTGCCGCCCGCGCCCGCGCCCGAAATGCACCCGCTCGCCCTCAAAGCACTCAAGCGGATCGAGCGCGCACGGCAGCAGTCGCCTGCTCCGCCTGCGCGCGCGCCGCGACGTGGGCACGGCGCAGCCACGGCCGCCGCGCGCGTCGTCAGAGAGGAGTATCAAACTGCGTTCGAGACTGCGCCGCAACCCGCGCAACCCACTGCGCGCACGGCGGCCGATGTCGCGCCCGAGCGTGCGCCGCAACCTGCGCCGCGCGCACAACAGAGCGCGGATATGGAGCAAGTCGCGCAGTCGGCACAGGCAGCGACGAATCAGACGGCTGCGCCAATCGAACAGACGGCGCAGGCGCTTCAAGCTGAGCCGACGATTGAAACGGCGCGCCCGCTCAACCTAGTCGTCGTGCCGGCGCAGCCAACGACGCAGACTGAGAACGCCGACACAGAGACGGACGCACGACATAAATCACGCCGCCACATTCCGGTTGTGCTTGATGAAGCGTATCTTGCACGGCGTGAAACCGCAGAGACTGTGGCCGTAGCGCCACCCGCACCGCAAGCCGAAATTCACGCGCCGCTACTGAAGCGTGCAGCCGGCGGCATTATTGATCTACTGGTCGTCGCGTTCGCGGCGACGCCATTCGCGGCCATCATCGAGTTGACCAACGGTAACTGGTCAGACCCGCGCGTCGCCGGTTCGCTCGGCGGCATCGTCGTCGTGTTGATGTTTCTCTACTTGATGGCCTCGACGGCGCTCGCAGGCCGGACGTGGGGCATGTCACTCGTCGCCTTGCGCACGGTTGACGCCGACACGGGTCGCGCGCCGACCACAGGTCAATGCGTCCGGCGCGCGCTCGGTTACATGCTCGCACTCGCCATCGGCGGACTCGGCTTACTTTATGCTCTCTTCGACGCCAAAGGGCGCGCGCTCCAAGATCATCTCTCCGGCACTGTCGTCGTGCGCGAGTAAGCGATAACACATCACTTGACTGAAAGCTCTGCGCTGCCAATCGCAGCGCAGAGCTTTTGTTAATTGCTCTTTATCACCAACAGCACATGTGCAGAAGTTGACAACTAACAAATAACCAATAACAAATTACCAAGAACAAACTCATGCACGAGCAACTGATCGCGGCCATCGTCAAAGAGATCGCGCCTGTGCTCACGGGGCAGACGTTGGGCAAGGTGTGGCAACTCGCGCGCGTGGCGCTCGTGTTCGACTTCCGTCTGCGCGACGAACGCTATCTGTTCATCGCCGTCGAGCCGAACGAACCGCGCTTGTATCTTGTCCGGCGCACGGTGCGCGAGTTGGAGCGACAGACGCTCGCGCCCGAACCGTTCCTGCTCATGCTGCGCAAACAACTCGGCGGCGCGCGGCTCGTGAATTTAACGAAAGATGAAGGCGACCGCGTCGTGCGTTTCCATTTTGCCGCGCGCGATGTGATCGGCGCAGAACACGAAGCGACGCTCGTCGCGCAACTGACCGGGCGGGCCGCGAACTTGTTCCTGCTCGATGAGGCAAAACGGATCGTCGCTTCTTTGCGCCCCGCGCACGGCGCAGGCCAAGAGATCGGTGAAGCTTATCAACCGCCACAGTCGCGGCGGGCAGACGCGGCGCAGTCGGTTGCGCCGTCACCGTTCGCGCAAGGCGCGTTCGCCTCTTTGTCGGAAGCGGCCGATGCTTACTATCAAAAGCGCGCGGCTGAACGCGCGTTCGATGCGCGCGCGGCGGCTCTTGCAGCGCGGCTGCGGCAAGAGACGGCGCGGCGGGAAAAGTTGCAAAGCAACCTTGCGCGCGACCTCGCCGCGCACGGCGACGCCGACGAGCACAGACGCATCGGCGATCTGCTGCTCGCCAATCTCGCCACCGCCGAGCGCAATGGTGCGCGGGTGCGGCTTACGGATTACTACGCCGATGGTGCGCCGCTCATCGAGTTAGAGATTGACGAGCACGCGACGCTGCAAGAGGAAGCCGCGCGCAGCTTCGCACGCTACACAAAGGCTAAACGCGCGGCACAAGAGATCAACGAGCGGCTTGCGATTTTGCAGACAGAGCTGGCTGCGCTCGCGTTGCAACGCGCCGAACTCGCCCGCGCCATTGCCGCCCGCGATGCAGATGCGCTGGAAAAAATCGCCGCACAGTTTGACAAACGCACGGGCCAGCGCGGCGCAGAGACAAAAGCAAAACAGAAGAAAGGGCCGGCGAAGGGCGCAAGCAAAGCGACGGAGCAGGCTAAGGTCGCGCGTGTGTATCGTTCGTCCGACGGCTATGAGATTCTGGTCGGGCGCGGGGCACGTGATAACGACCTGCTGACGTTTCGGCTCGCCCGCCCGCACGATCTGTGGCTGCACGCGGCCGACTATCCCGGCTCGCACGTCATCGTGCGCAACCCACAACGCACAGAGTTGCCGCAGCGCACAGTCATCGAAGCCGCGCAACTTGCCGCGCACTTCAGTCAAGCGAAGCAAGACGCGAAGGTCGCCGTTCATTACACGCAGCGCAAGTTCGTCGCTAAGTCCAAAGGCGCAGCACCCGGTCTCGTCCGCATCGCCAGCTTTCGCACCATGCTCGTCGCACCGCGCGAGAGCGGCGAGCGCATTTGAAGCGGGAGCAAAGGCGAAGCAAAAGAGGCTGCCTATGATTGAAGGCAGCCTCTTCGTTTGTGCGTTTTATGTTGGTTTCAATCGCCGACGGCCGATGCTGATCCGTGCGTGCGTGTCGGTTGGTGCAGCACGCTGGCGTCTATCATGTTGAGGCCGCGGACGGTCTCGAAGCCGGGCACGATCTCTTGCTCAAACGGCAGCATGCCGGCGCGATTACGCTTGCGTCCGGTGAAGTCTAAGTAGAGATGTCTGCGCATGAAGCGGTCGGGCACACCGGCGAAACGCCAGAGCGGGTACTTGATCCCACGACCGAACAGCTTCTTGCCGATCATCTTGTAGTAGAGCGGCACGCCCAGAGAGAATTTGGTGGCTGCCTTCTGCCCGCCGTACCAGAATTCGAGATTGTACTTCCAGCAGGTGAAGAAGAACTCCCATTGCAAGTCGGTCATCTCGATCAGCTTCGCGCTCTTCTTCGCGGCCATGCGTGTATCTTCGAGCGGCACAAAGAACGTGGGCACGAACGTCCCCTTAGCGTCGCGCAGGTCGGAGAGCAAGTCGAGCGACTGCTTGGTGTCTTCGTCCGTCTCGCCCGGCAGCCCGATGATGAAGGTGCAGAACGGAAACCAGTTGTGCCGGTTCAGAATCTCCATGCCCTTGAGCACAACGTCGCGCCACTGGTGCGCTTTGTATGGATAGCCCTTGCCCTTCATGTAGGTGTTGAAGAGGCGCGGGCTGCCGGTCTCAAGCCCGATGATCGGATCGATGCACTTCTTGTTTGGATCGGTCGAGTCTGGATGATGCACGTGCGAGTAAGGCACAAGCAGCGGCGTCAGACGCTCGATGATCGAAGGGTCTTTGACGACCGGGGCCATCGTGATGTGCGAGGTCTGCAAGGTCTCGACGCCGGGCACGGCCTTGACGCTGCGGAACATGGTTTCGAGCGCGGGCAAGTTGGGCGTGAAGTTCGGCAGTTGTTCGTAGAGGAACATGTCCTCACTGGAGAACATGATCTCGGTCGCGCCTTGGCGCGCGTTGACCTCTGTGCTGGCGATGATGTGTTCGAGCGGGAATGAGCGCCCGACCTTCGTCGCTGGCGAACAGAACTGACAACCGCGCCCGCACCCCCTAGTGATCTCGACCACGCCGAAGGTCGAACGATGGCGCACAACCGGAATCTCTTCGACCGTCGGCTGCGTCTCCTTCGAGAACTTGACGATGCGCGGCAACGTCGGGTCGCCTTCGATGATGCGCTTGAACAGTTCGCTGAAGACGCGCTCGATCTCGCCGTCAATCAGATAATCAATCTTGAACTCGTCGAGCCGGTTCGCTTTCTCTAGCTGCCATGCGCCGGGGCCGCCAACGACGATCTTCGGTTTGTATTTTTGAATCGCCGGATGCGTAACGATGCGTATGAACTCGTGCGCATTCAAGGGGATCAGGCTTTGCCCGGCCAGCTTGGAATAAACGTCGGTTGCGTAGGAGATGCCGAGCGGGTTGTGCGCGTGAATGGCGACGACCTTTGTTTCCGGCCCGACGAAACGGTCGAGGTATTCGAGGTAGCAGGTCACCACGTCTGCTTCGTCGTATTCGCGCAGCAGGAGTGTTTCAACCATGCGCAGGCCGTTCGGCACGTACTTGGCGCGCCCGTCGGGCCATGATTCGTTCTGTAGAGATTCCGGTGGAAT
>Ga0209153_1000093_pt1 | contig 45403 bp, 47 predicted proteins | sample GraSoiAngelo_120_FD_185877 | JGI IMG/M metagenome (GOLD analysis project Ga0209153, IMG submission 185877) | Grasslands soil microbial communities from the Angelo Coastal Reserve, California, USA - 14_0919_09_20cm (SPAdes) (version 2) | ecosystem: Environmental > Terrestrial > Soil > Grasslands ... | reverse complement strand
ATACAATGTTCATTGTGAGAAACCGGCAAATCTGGTCGCTCTATATCGTGCTCATCCAGACCGCACTTGCGGTTCTGCTGTTTTTTCCAATAAAAATTCTGGGGCCGGCCTACCTGGCAGTTCCCTTCATTTTGCCTTACGCGGTGACGTTTCCCCTTTCGGCCTTCCTGGTTTCACGGCTAACAGGCCTTACTTTCTCTGAATGGCTGACCTCCATAATGCCATCCCTGGCTTCATCTGCCTTGATGTTCGGCGCGGTCAAGCTGATCGATTCCAGCGTAACCTTTCCGAATAACCTGTCGCAAGCAGCGCTCTGTTCGGTTTTAGGCGCAGTCGTTTATTTATTCGTGATGCTGATTGTTAGCCGAAGAACAGTGGTATCAACGTTCGGCCTCGTCTTGGATCTGGTCCACTCGCGCCCGTTGCATGCGAAACTCGCGCGGCACGGATGAACGTTCCACCCCGTCCAGCAAATCGACAAACTCGTTGCTTTGGATATGTTTGTTGTGGATTTCCAGATACCGCTCGCAATCACCAGACCTATCATCGGACGATGCGAGAAATTTGCGAATAGTCCTTTGATCCAACGGAAAAACACACGTCTCGAAGCCAGGAATAAGCCCTTCGCACGCCTGCAATGACGCAAATACCGGCCGCGCATATTGAAGGGATTCAATAATCTTGGTCTTTGTTCCCCCGCCGCTAACCGGGCAGATCGACGCACGAGACTTCGAATAGAGCTCGTGCAAGTTATCGACATATCCGAGAATGAACACGCAACTTGTCGTGCTCGCAATATCCCTGACAATCTCCGCATCGCCGACGGAGCCTGCAATCGCAAGCCTGCAGTTAATTCCGGCGGAGATGAAGTCGATCAAGAATTCGCGGAGGCCGATCACATTGAAATGGTGCTTGGTGCCGACAAACAGAAGGTCGTAGGCAAAATCGCAAACCGGCGGCGTTCGAACAACTGAGTGATCGCCGAAATCGTTCAAATAGGGGAAGAGCACAAGCTTTGGTCGATCAATAAGCGATCGGCCGATCAGCCATTCTGCGTAAGAATTGCTGAGTACCATCGTTGAGGCCTCTAAGATTCCCAGTTCGCGGCGCGCACGCAATAGAACTGAAAGATGATAGGTGGGGCGCCCCGAGACCCGTCTGTTCAATAAAAATTCAATATCGTTCTGATCGATGATCCAATCCTCGCCAACCAACCCGTTGAAGTAAGTTACCGTATGGGCATAGCCCACGATCAAGAGCCGCGGTTTGCCGTCCTTGATCTGCTTCCACTTTGGAGCGATTCCGGGAACGCGAATTTTCAGCAGGCGCTTGGTCAGTTTGGGAAAACATGTGATCAGCAGGTTCTTGCATAACCGAAGGGGCTCATCGAAGACCGACCAGGCTTCAATTTTCAGGTTGAATTCCGGGAATTGCTCCGCGAACACGGCCTCGTCGATTGCTCGCCAGTTGTTCTTTCCGGCTTTGGAACTGGAGCGGTAATTCTTCGAATAGACGGTCACACGGTGGCCCCGTCGTCGTAGGAAACGAAGCAATTGTAGCGCTCGGTTAGCACTCCCTTCGGTCATCCCCATGAAATTATAGGCATAGGCAAAAACAATGCCTTCCGATCCTTCCGATGTCGGCGCTGGCTTTGCCAATGAACTACACCCTCGCTCCGGACCACCACTGACCAAGCACCCGCATCAGAAACACCGGATTGCCCAACAGGTAGCGACGCCATAGCCGCCCGGGCTCGCGCAACAGCCGATACAGCCATTCCAGTCGCGCCGCGCGCACCCACGGCGGCGCCCGCGAGACGTCTCCTGCGAGAAAATCGAATAGTGCGCCGACGCCGAAGCCCAGGCGGCAGCCAGTGGCCTCGAGATTTTCGGCAAGCCACATCTCCTGCATCGGGTTGCCCATGGCCACCAGCACGACATCGGCCTGTGATGCGATGATCTTGGCTCGGATTGCCACGGTGTCGCCGGTACGGGAGTAGCCATTCTGACAACCTGCGATCCGGTGCCGACCGCCGCAGATCGCGATCAGCCTCGCGGCCGCACGTTCGGCGACCCCGGAAGAGCTTCCAAGAAAAAATATTCGATAACTGTTCCGCGTATTCCTGAAGTAGTACGGCGTAAAATCGGTGCCATTCAGATTTTGCGGAAAGCTTGACCCGAACAGGATGCGGCTTGCGGCGTCGACGCCAACGCCATCGTTCATCACCAGGCATCGCTTCAAGACGGCGCAGAACCTGTCGTCGCTCGAAGCAACGTTGAGCGCGTTGGCGTTGGCAAAAGCGACGATCGTCGAGGTGGCCTGGTCGTATTCCGCATCGATCTTGTCGACCGCCTCGGCCCGGGTGCCGACAAAGACGGGCACGTCGAGAATGGTACGGCGCCTCGCACCGAGCACGTCGTCATAGAATGACTGATAGCGCCGCGACACATGCTCCCAGCTGTGGCGTGAAGCAGCCGCCATCGATTTTTTCCGAGACGACGAATAGTCGTCCGCGGCTTCCTGCCATCGCTGCAAAAAAGCCGCAGCAGCGCCATCGGCCTCGTCAAAATTCACGTTCAAGCCAACGCCGCTGTCTGCGATTAACCGCTCGAACGGCGCAATTTTGCTCAACAGCGGAAACAGGCCCGCCGACATACCCTCGATCGCAGCGATCCCGAATCCCTCGTATTCGGAGCAGGACACAATGATCGAACAGCTCCCGATCAGCTTCCTGATCTGTGCATCCCCAGGCGATTCGACGATCGTGAGCGCGTCGCCGACGCCGCAGGCATGGGCCAACCCATGCAGTTGCCGCACGCCAAGATCCCACGGCTGCCCCGCGATGGTCAGTCTCCAGTCAGCATCACGCCGCAGCAGCGCGGCAAGGAAGAGGATCAGCCGGTCGAGCCGCTTGTTGTCCGAGAACCTGCCGATCCAGATCATCGACTTGACAGGATGCCGCGACGCGGCGTCCTTAAATTTCGAGATGTTCACGCCGTTCTCGATGCAGACCAGGCCGCGCGCCCTGATCCGGCTAAACTGGCTCTGGTCGATCAAGCTCACTGCGGCGACACCGTCGTACCAAACCATCGATACCCGTGTGACCGTGGCAAAGTAGATTTGCTTGAGCCGCGCGGCGAAAGACGTATGGAAAAATCCGCCGTGGGTGGAGACGACAAGCTTCTTGTGGTGCAGCAGCTTGGTCCAGGCCAGAAAGTCGAAGAAGAAATCGATCGCATGCACGTGAACGACGTCGGCATCTCCGATGTGCCGCAAGGCCGCCGGGGCGATCGGATAACGCGAAGATCCGACAAATGGTATCCTGATAATTTCGATCCCGGCGATCGTCTCGCGCGCCGCGAGCTTCGCGGGTTTGTCGGTTTTGAACAACCTGTCCAGCGTTATGACTCGCACCGTGTGGCCCTCGCCAGCCTGTCGCGTGGCGAGCTCCCAGACGACGCTCTCGAATCCACCGATGGCCGGATAAAACTGGCGAACCACGTGCACGATACGCATGCCGACGTGCCTCAATACGCGTTTCTATGGCGCAGCACTTCGGCAAACGTTCGAAGCAGGATCAGCAAGTCGAGCCCAACGCTCCAGTTGTTGATGTACCAGAGATCGAAGTCGATGCGCTTCTTCATCAACTCGACTTGCTCCGTCCTGCCCCGAGCGCCTTGAATTTGCGCCCAACCGGTTATTCCGGGTTTGACGTGATGCCGGAATGCGTATTCCGACAGCAATCTGCTGTAGTAGCCATCGTGAGCGAGCGCGTGCGGACGCGGACCGATCAAAGACATGTCGCCGAGCAGAACGTTGAATAGCTGCGGCAGCTCATCGATACTGGTGGCTCGCAATATTGCGCCGAACCTGCTGACGCGTGGATCATGTTGTGTCGCTTGGATCACGTTGTTGCCGTCTTCCATCACCGTCATGGTGCGGAATTTGAAGATCAGGAACCGTTTGGCGTTGAACCCGCTCCGCTGTTGCCGGAAAAACACCGGCCCGGGCGAGTCGAGCTTGATTGCCAGCGCTGTCAGCAGCAACAGCGGCAACAGCAGCACCAGCGCGATTCCGGCGGTCGCGATGTCGAACACGCGCTTTGCGAATTGCTCGGATTTCGAAAGCGGTGCCCGCTGGATGCCGACTGCGAACGAACGACCGACCGAGAAGCTGGGGTTTACGATCAGATTGCGAACCTTCTGATCGGGCAAAAGCTGAACCGGCAGCGGTGAACTGCGAAGCCTTTCGCGGACGAGCTCGATACTCCTTGTATCGTTCCAACAGAGCGCCAGAACGATTTCTTCGGCTTCGCGGTCACGGGCCAGCGCCAACGCCGCGTCCAGTGATTCCAGGATGCCCTTGTTGGCCGCCAACGACCAACTTCCGCATTTGGGGAACGCGACACGGGCCACTTCCGTCAATCCGAACCGGAGCAGTAGCTCCGTCTGACTGATGACCGCCAATTCGTCGCGCAGTCCAACCAAGACCACGCGGCGGCCCTGCACCCGACCCCGCCGCACAGCCGATGCCAGCGCCCCCTTCATGAGACTGCGCGAGGCGAACAGCAGCGGAAGCGCCACAAGGGTAAAGCAAATGATCGAGCCTCGCGAAAATTCGATGCCGATCCGGAACAGAAACGCCAACAGCGCCAGCAGAAGAGCGGTAAAGAACAGCTGCCAGACGATGCTCGACGTATTTCGTCGAACAGAGAAGATATCGGAGATCAGATAGAAACCCGACGATCGTCCGATGAGCCCGTAAAGCAGCGCCGCGGTAAGTCCCGCCCCGACATGGAAGTTCAGATTCCACGGCACATGCGAGATGAACTGCTGGTAGCCGCCTGCTCCCAGCAAGCTTGCCAGCGTAATCGCGGCAGCATCGGCGGTGGCGAACAGGGCTCCGATAGCCGCGCAGGGAATCTGCAGCCTCTGGGCCGGCCGGGCTTGATCCAGCAGATCGCCGGCCTCGTCGTTCGCGGCATACTGCCTTGCAGTTTTTTCCCGTTGTCGTGCCGCCGACACTGCGCGTGGAGCCGTCGCGGCCTGATCATCCGAGGCGTCGCCCTGGAATTTTCGTTCAGCGAGAGGCACCATGATCGCCTCCGCTGGTCCACAGAATTGATAGCTGACTGCTACGTTTGCTTCGGGGTGAATCCTTTCGGGGTGAACCTTGATGACAACTCTTTCGGAATTCCAATTGAGTTTTCATGCGCGCATGGACCCATTCGTTATGTCTTCGCGGTTGCCCCCGATGCCCCTTCGCAGGTTGGAATGATGCTAAGAAAAAATTAATGGCCGAATTGGTGCGGCGCAACGACAAAGATTGTGCAGAGCAAAAGCTCGCGCAGTGTTGAACTGATTTGATGCATGATCGTCCGGTTGTATACAGGCGTGTCCCCCCGTCGCGGTTCCTAACAAGAATTAAAAATTCGGTGCTCACGTGAAATGGCAACGAGCGTTGACGATGGGAATTTTCCTTCTGTGGTTTCCGCCGGTTTCGATCGGATGCGCAAAGTTCCTTGCAGCGCTCATGATATTTTCGTGAACAAAACTCACAGCCTCATCCTGCAGTTTGGATTGCTCTTTGCGGTAATCGCTGCGACGCCGGTGCTCGCCATCAAACCGGGATGGCTTGGGCCGCAGTTGCTGACGCTGGTCGTCGCGTTGTTGCTGGTGCTGTTGCCGAGCGCGCCGGAAGCCGACGTTCAGCGCAGCCTTGAGATCACCAAGCCGCTTGCCGCCACGGCTCTGCTGCCGGCATTGTGGATGGCCGTGCAGATGATCCCGATCCCGCTCGGATCCATTGACCATCCGATTTGGCGCAGCGCCGCCGCGGCCGTCTCCGAATCACTGTCCGGCCATATCAGTATCGATCTCGGGTTTACGTTGAGAGCCCTGTTTGGATATTTGAGCCTGGCCGCACTGGCGTTCGTAACGGCGGTCCTGACCAGAGACCGCGTACGCGCCGAGCGTCTCCTGTTCGGGATCTGTACGATCACCACGTTTGCCGCGATCGAGTTGACCCTGCTTAGCGAATTGCCCGCTCTCAAATCTGCATATGCGCCACGCGACGTCGTCCGTCCTCTATTGGCGCTCGCCGCGTTTGGCTCGATTTTAAACGTTGCATTCGTCGTGCGCACCAACGAACGCTATAAGACGCGTGGGTCCCGGGAGCCGCATTCCCTGCACGAGCATATTGGCATGATGCTGGCCGGCATTGGCGGCGAAGTCATTTGCCTGATCGCCCTTGTCCATTTGGCGTCTCCTGACACGCTCCTGGCGGCTGCTTTTGGCGTGACGGCCTTTGGTCTCGTCGTGTTGATCCGCCGTCTCAACTTCAGTCGCTGGACTGCTGCAACCGTTTGCACTGCAGTCGCCGTAGCATGCGCGGGCGGGGTCGCGTTGCGTTTTGCGGCAAATCCTGGCCTCAGTCCACTGTTTCGGTTCGCGAATGTCGTCTCGACGGACGATGCCACGGCGGCGTTGCGCATGGTCTCAGATGCAACGTGGGCCGGCGCCGGCGTGGGTACCTACGGGGCGGTTGCCGCAATTTATCGCGATGCCACCGGCGCCCCCGGCGAGACCGCCATTAACACCGTGATGTTGCTGATCCTGGAATGGGGATACGTCGGGCTGCTCGCAACTATCGCCCTGCTCCTTCAACTCATCGCGACGTTGTTTCGAGGCGCATTGGCGCGAGGCAGGGATTCCTTCTACGCGGCCGGCGCTGCGGGCTGCCTTGTCACGGCCTCTTTCGAGGCCCTTTGCGATGCCAGCTTCACCGAGCTGGCGGTTCAGATGATGGCAGCAATCATTATCGGCCTGGGGCTTTCGCAGTCCATCGGCAGGCGTCCTGCCTGAGGTTCAACGACAGGTTCAGCTGAGCTAAAGTAAAGCTGCAAGGTAAACGTGAAACGCCAAGGATGTCGGGCCCGAGGCTTTTGAGCTCGTTCAGAGCATCAGAACATGGAGCTGTGACATGCGCGAATTCAAACCGAACCGCAGATTCAGACCGAAACTGCCTGACGGAATTTGCATTTTTGCGATCAGCGATATCCACGGTTGCGCACGTCAGCTTCAGGACGTATTCGCCGCAATCGACCTTCATCTGTCGCGCACGGCACCGGCGCGAGCCCTGCACGTTTTTCTCGGCGATTACATCGATCGCGGTCCAGCCTCGCGCCAAACTATCGACTTATTGATCGAGCGCAGCCGGACACACGAGTCCGTTTTTCTCAAGGGCAACCACGAAGCATTTCTACTGGAAGTGCTGCAGGACGCGAGCCGCCTTGAAGCATGGAGGGAGTTCGGCGGGTTTCAGACCTTGATGTCATATGGGTTAGCGCCGTCAATGAGGCCGGATCGCGACGAACAATACGAACTTGTGCATGCGCTGCGGCATGGCATGCCGGAGCATCATCGGCGATTCTTCGACAATCTGAAACTGAGCTTTTTGTGTGGAGACTTCTTTTTCGTCCATGCCGGCGTCAGACCCGGCGTCCCGCTGCCAAAGCAACGTGAAGAAGACTTGCTGTGGATCCGCGACGACTTTCTCCTGAGCGAGGAGGATTTCGGCAAGTTTGTCGTGCATGGCCACACGCCCGTTCCGAAACCTGATATTCGGTCGAACCGGATCAACATCGACACTGGCGCCTACGCCACGGGCGTTCTAACCTTATTGACGATCCAGGGAGAACAGATGTTGACGATCTAGCCAATGCCGATGAAGTATCACTCCACCTGGTTTAGGATCGCAACGTCGCAGGCGGCCGTGATCTTATGTTGGTTCTCGACAGTTACGATTTTCGCGGAGGCCACGACACCCCGAACGCCAGGTCTCACCGAAGCCCTCGCGGCGCGCGACACAAGGCCCGATGCGTGGCTTTTGGATCAGCCCGCAGCCGCCTCCTTGAGGGGGGATCTGCTCTCCGATATTGCCTTTGCGCGTGCCGCACCCATCCTCAAATCGGGCAAGGCAGCGACGTCGTCAGAGATGAGGGAGGCGCAACAACTTGCCCTGACCTTGGCCCGGCGGTCGGTATTGCTGGCTCCACATTCGTCGCGCACGTGGCTGCTGATCGCGATACTTCAAGGACGCGAGTCTATCGGCGACCGCGGCGCTGGAGCGCTCAAGATGTCGTATCTTACCTCGCCCGCCGCCGCCGACGTGGCCGCGGCGCGTCTCAGCACCTTCGCCGTCTCGGCCGCCATCGCCGATCCCGAACTGAAAGACCTGGCTCGCGGCGATATTCGTCTGATCCTGACCCGTCGTCCCGATATGAAGGACGCCATCGTCCGCGCCTATCGTCGCGGCTCAGCAGACGGAAAGACTTACATCCAGGAAGTCGTGCGACCGCTTGATCCGGAGTTCGCAGCTTCGCTTCAGTAAGAACTACACTGGTTTGACCGCTCCGATCAGGGGAGATGATCTTGCGGTATTGCTAACCCGCCAGCGGCAAGTTGTCCTTATCGGTCGCGGGGAATAATCCATGGTAGCGCCAAAACGCGACGGGACTGGTCTCGTTGCATTGCTCACAAGTTAGCTCTTCCTGTGCAAGCAAGTAGCGTCCGCGTTTAAAGGTCTCCAGCGAGGAGGGTCTCTTACAATGCGGACAGGTCAATTTCAGATTTCGTTCGATCCACCGCAGCGCAAGATTCCGCAGAAACATTACATCCCCCTTCCTGCCTCGCAGAACATCTTATGCCATCCGGTATTGGCTTGAAAATAAAGATGCCGCGACAAACTCCGAAATTTGTCGGCCGGACCAGAAAGGATCGTCCGCTCAGAGCAACCGGCCCACCACCCACGTGGACCGACGGAGCGCCTATCCGTCCCGAACTGGCACATCGACGATTGACTCAATCACCGCGGGAGGATTGGAATAGGTATGGGCCCAAGATGCTTATGTTCTTAACTTGATCATTTGAAGCGCTAAGAGATGGACTACCTGCTGGGACTCGACCTGTCGCTGTACCGGGCGTTGAACCATTTTTGTGGTTCGAGCCCAGTGCTTGACCGCCTCGCCTCCGACAGTACGTCTGTGATTGGCCCATTCTTTATGGGGATCGTCGGCGCGTTGTGGTTTTCGTCCGAGAAGGACACGACGCGTCGGCACCAAACTCTCATCATTATGTTGCTCGCGGTGGCGCTGTCGCTTGTCCTCAATCGCGTCTTGTCCACCTTCCTGCCATTTCGTTATCGACCCATGTTCAGCGTCGGAGCCAATGCGCCGGGCTTTGAGTGGCACGCAGATCTGGAGAACTGGAGTAGTTTCCCAAGCGATAACGCCACGTATCTTTTTGCGATTGCCGCCTGTTTCTGGCTGATATCCTGGCGGGCGGGTTTACTGTTTGCAGTATTTGCGGCGTACGTCGCCATATCGCGCGTCTATTTAGGAATACACTATCCGAGCGACATCTTGGCCGGCGCCATGCTCGGCGTCACCGTGGCTTTTGCGGTTAATAGCGAAATCGTGGGGAAGCTTGTCGCCGGACGTGTTCTCGTTCTGGAATCGCGATATCGAACGTACTTTTATTGTCTATTTTTTATCGCGCTCGCCGAGGTGTCGGGCGGATTTCAAGTCACTCGGCACGTTGGCGTCGCCATTGTGCATCTCTTTGTGCCGTACGGCGACACACGGCATCATAGCAACCCGCGGCCCATCAGTTCGCTCCCCAATGCGCGCTAGAAGACATCGTATCAATTCGAGCTGAAGGCGTTGGGTAGGAGGGCTAGCGATGGTGCCCGGAGGGCGGTAGGCTAAACGCAATGCGGCATAACCGTTGATTCAAAATGGAGGGACGCATGGGGGAGCTGACGCCGGAAACGATTACAGACGCGGTGCTTGATCAGATGGCGATGACGCCTGATCCGCGGATGAGGGAAGTGATGGCATCCGCGGTGAAGCACTTGCATGCCTTTGCCCGAGAGGTGAACCTGACCCCGGCGGAATGGATCAAGGGCATAGAATTCATGACCGCGGTCGGCAAAATCTGTACGCCCGCGCGGCAGGAATGCATTCTGCTTTCGGATACCCTTGGCCTGTCGGCTCTCGTCAACGGCCTGCACGACAATACGGCGGTCGAAGAAGGCACCCATACAAGCTTGCTCGGCCCGTTCTACCGCGAGGCTTCGCCAAGCCTGTCGGCGGGCAGCCACATCGCCAGGACCGTGAAGCCCGGAAGCGAGTGCGTACTCTACGGCCGTGTGAGCGACGTCAATGGCAAGCCGCTCGCCAACGCGACCGTTTCGATCTGGCAAACCGGCGCCGACGGCCTCTACGACATTCAGGAAAATGCCGCTTCAACCGACTATCGCGGCGTGTTCACCACGGATGCGGATGGTGTCTATGTGCTGCGGACGGTCAAACCGATCGGGTACTCGATTCCGATGGATGGCCCCGTGGGCGCCATGGTCAGGGCACAAGGGCGTCATGGCATGAGGCCAGCCCATATTCACTTCCTCGTCGGTGCACCCGGTTACCGTGAATTGGTGACGGCTCTCTACCTGCGCGACGATCCGTATATTGCGGACGACGTCGTATTCGGCCCGTCGGGTGACCTCGCCGTCGAAATCGAGACCAACGATCCGAGCTGTCCCATCAAGGGACTGCCGAGCATCCGCTTCGACATGCGGCTGTCGCGCGAAGGAGCGGCCGACAAGACCAGCGGACGCGTCGGCTCCGATCCGGCCGCGATTTTGAAGCCGACGGCAAGGACCGGGCAATCGCCCGCATCGGCCGCCGGCTAGCGTGGCGGACTTGATGCCCGCATCGGCCTCGCCGGAGGTTAACCGCACCAACGTTAAGCCCCAAAACCATCCTAGAGTCCTATTGTGGCTTGTGGCCGGTCTGCCTTTAGTTCTAACGTTCCTATAAGGGCGCTTAAGACCTGGACACCAGTTTCGACGCGGCACCGTACTGTCGGCAATCCGGCGAAGAACCCGGACGCGGGCAGGCAATCAAAAAAGAGACGTAAGGGGAGAATCAATGAAACGCAGGACGCTTTTCGGCGGAGTGATCGCCGTTGCCATGGTCGGGCTGACTTCTGGCGTGGTCGCTCAACAGCCGCCGATCAAAATCGGCATGAGCATGCCGCAAACCGGCGGCCTCGCCGGCGGCGGCAAGGCCTCGCTGCTCGGCATCGAGATCTGGCGGGACGATGTCAACGCCAAGGGGGGCCTGCTGGGCCGCAAAGTCGAACTTGTCGTCTATGACGACAAGTCGAGCGCTTCAGAGACGCCTGCGATCTATTCGAAGCTGCTGGATGTCGACAAGGTCGATCTCCTGTTCGCCCCCTATGCGACCGTGCCGACGGCGCCGCTCATGCCGATGGTCAAGCAGCGCGGCCTGTTGCTGATGGGGAACTTCTCGTTTCAGGTCAACAGCAAAGTCCAGCACGACATGTGGTTCAACAATGCGCCGTGGGGGCCGCCGGACAGCTGGCCGGATTCGTTCCTCGATATCGCCCAGAAGGCCGGCGCCAAGAGTGTTGCGTTTCTGTCAGCCGACCAGGAATTCGCCCAGAATCTGGTGGTGATCGCGCGCGAGGTCGCAAAGAAGCGCAACATGCCGATTGTCTTCGATCAGGCCTATCCGCCAAACACGGTGGAATTCTCAAGCATCGTTCGCGCGCTGAAGGCGGCAAAACCCGACGTGGTTTATGTTTCGTCGTACCCGCCGGATTCGGCTGGCATCCTGCGCGCCGTCAACGAGGTTGGGATCGGCGACAACGTCAAGGTTTTTGGCGGCGGCATGGTCGGCCTGCAATTCGGCGCGGTGATGGAGAATATGGGCTCGCTGCTCAATGGCGTCGTCAACTACAACTCATGGCTCCCGGAACCGAAAATGTATTACGAGGGCACCAAGGAGTTCTTCGACAAATATACAAAGCGCGCGGTGGAAGCCAAGGTCGATCCGCTCGGCTACTATCTTGCGCCGTTCGGCTACGCCAGCGGCCAGCTCGTCGAGGCGGCGGTCAAGGCGGTCGGGTCGCTCGACCAGAAGGCGATGGCAAAATATCTGCATGAGCATGAGATGCAGACCATCGTCGGCCCGATGACCTTTGGGCCCGACGGCGAGCGCAAGGAAAACGCGGTGCTGCAGGCCCAATTCCGCGGCATCACGGACAAGAACATCGAGCAGTTCCGCTCTTCGGGCAAGCAGGTGATCCTGTTCCCGGAGAAATTGAAATCTGGCGATCTGGTCACTCCGTTTGAAGCCGCGCGGAACTAGCAGCTTCGAGGCCATCGCGTGGCTGCCCGGGGTCAGTGCAAACAATCCCGGGCAGGGAGTTGAATAGCCGGCAGCCACCGATCGGGAAGGCGGGCCCAAGCCGGTCAAGGGGGACCTCAATTGTTTTCAATGGACCTGCTGCTCGATGCGGTGGTGACCGGCGTGCTGCTTGGCTGTTTCTATGCTGCGGTCAGTCTCGGATTGTCCGTCGCGTTCGGTCTGCTTGACGTTCCCCACGTCGCGCATCCGGCCTTCCTGGTGCTGGCGTCCTACGCGGTGTTCTTCCTCAACGAGCGTTATGGGGTTGATCCTCTGCTGGCCGGGCTCCTGATCACGCCGTTATTCTTTCTGTTCGGCCTCGCCGCCTATCGCCTCTATTACGAGACCTTTGAAAGGCGGGGCAGCGACGCCGGCGTCCGCGGCATTGCATTCTTTTTCGGCATCGCATTCATCATCGAAGTTCTGATCATCCTGCAATTCGGTGTGGATCAGCGCTCGGTCACGGCGACCTATGTCGGCAAGGCCTGGCGGATCGCCGATACGCGGATTCCGTTCCGGCTGCTGGTCGCGTTCGCCGTCGCCGCTGCGCTGACGATCCTGCTGACGCTGTACCTGTCGCGAACGTTCATGGGACGCGCGATCCGCGCGGTCGCACAAGATCAGGAGGCGCTGCGGTTGATGGGCGTCAACCCGATCCGGATCAAGCAATGGGCGTTCGGTATTGCAACCGCCGTGCTCGGGATCGCCGGCGCCTTGCTCATTATCGTCGCTCCCGTCGAGCCGACGCTCGACCGCACCTATATCGGGCGGACATTCTGTGTCGTGGTCATGGCGGGGCTCGGCAGCATGACCGGCACGCTCGTCGCCGCCATCATCCTCGGCGTCGCCGAAACGATCGTCCTGACGCTGTTCGGCGCCTCCTGGGCGCCGGCCATTTCGTTCGCGATGCTGCTCGGCGTTCTCGCCGTCCGGCCGCAGGGCCTGTTCGGCAGGCGATCATGAAGCGTAACGGTATCTTCTTCTGGATCGGAGCTACCCTGTTTCTCGCCGCCGCGCTGCTGATGACGCAGGTGATCGGCAACCAATATCCGTTCTTTGCCTGCTACGTGATCCTGCAGTTCATCGTGCTGGCCGTCGCATGGAGCATCCTCGGCGGCTATGCCGGTTACGTGAATTTCGGCACTAGCGCGTTTTTCGGCATGGGCGTCTACACGGCCGTATTCCTGCTCAAGGCTTTTGACGCGCCGCTTGCCGCGCAGATCGCGGCCGCAGCTGCCGTCGGCGCCCTGATGGGGTTCGCCCTCGGCCTCCTAACCTTGCGCATGCAGGGCATCTTCTTCTCGATCGCGACGATTGCGGCCACGATTGTGATCGAGACATCGATAACCAATTGGCGGTATGTCGGCGGCTCGGCTGGCATTCAGTTGCAGCGGCCGATGGTGACGGAGCCGTTCAACAACTACGTGCAGATGCTGTTTTTCATCCAGGCGCTCCTCGTGGTGCTGGCGGTCGCGATCTCGCGCTACATTCAAAATTCATGGATTGGCCGCGGCTTGCAGGCGATCAAGGACGACGAGCTCGCCGCGGAATGCACGGGCGTGCCGACACTGCGGCTGAAGCTCCTGGCGTGCGTCATCTCCGGGGCGCTGATGTGCGCGGCCGGCGCCCCTGCCGCGATGTACCTGCAATATGCTGATCCCTCGTCCGCGTTCAATCTCAACTACTCCGTTTCAGTGCTCGCGATGTCGCTGATCGGCGGCACCGCCCATTGGGCCGGCCCGGTCGTCGGCGCGATCCTGCTGGGCGCGACGCAACAATTGCTGACTGTCACCATCTCGTCGGAAGTCAACGTGCTGGTACTCGGGGTGATGCTGGTGTTGTTCGTGGTGGCAGCACCTGAGGGCATCATTGGTCTGATCCGAAGGGTCTTGCGCAATCGCAGCGAGGGCAAGGAATGACGGCCCCCGAAACCCAGGCACCGTTGCTGCGGGTCGCCGCGCTAACCAAACGTTTCGGCGGCTTCACCGCGCTTGACAATGTCAGTGTCGAGATTCGTCCGGGAGAGCGCTTCGGCCTCATCGGCCCGAACGGCTCGGGAAAGACCACGCTGATCAACTGTATTTCCGGTGCATTCCGTACCGAGACCGGCACCGTGGTGTTCCGCGAGGAGGATATCACGCGGTTGCAGCCGCATGTACGCACGCGCCGCGGCATTGCGCGCAGCTTCCAGATCCCGCGGCCGTTCAAAAGCATGACGGTTGCCGAAAACCTCTTGGTGGCGCTCGACTTCGCGAGCGTTGGCGGCGACTTCATCCTGGCCGCGCAGCGGCGCGACACCGTGATGTCCATCCTGACGCAGATGGGGCTCGCCTCGAAGGCGGACGTCTCGGCCACCAGGCTTAGCCAGGTGGAATTGCGCAAGATGGAGCTCGCCCGCGCGATGGCGACGCACCCGAAACTGCTGATTTCCGACGAGGCCATGGCCGGCCTTTCCAGCTCGGAAGTCGACGAGGTGCTTGATCTGCTCATGAGCCTCGCGAGCAGGGACATCACCATCATCATGATCGAGCACATCATGCAGGCGGTGATGCGGTTTTCGGACCGCGTGATGTGTCTCGACGCCGGCCGGATCATAGCAATCGGGACGCCGTCCGAAGTGATGGCTAACCAGCGCGTGCAGGAGGCCTATCTTGGCACTTAGCCTTGCCATCAATGACCTTGATGCGGGTTACGGCGCCGTTAAAGCGCTGCGCGGTGTCACGCTCCATGTCGAGGCTGGCGAAACCGTCGCATTGCTCGGCACCAACGGCAACGGCAAGAGCACGCTGATGAAGTGCGTCGCCGGCCTGGTTCGGCCGCAGCGTGGCAGCATGTCGCTGACAATCGACGGAATGGCGCATGATCTGACTAGGCTGTCGACCGAGGCCATCGTCGATCTCGGCGTCGCGCTGGTTCCCGAGGGGCGGCGGCTGTTTCCCAAGCTGACCGTGTTGGAAAATCTGATGCTCGGCGCCTTCCGCAAGGCCGCCCGGCGCAACATCGATCGCAATCTTGCGCTTGCCTTCGAGACATTTCCGGCTCTCGCGGAACGAAAGAGCCAGCTCGCCGGCACCATGTCGGGCGGGCAGCAGCAGATGCTTGCCATTGCGCGCGCGCTGATGTCGTCGCCACGCCTGCTGTTGATCGACGAGCCTTCGGTAGGCCTGTCGCCGCTCCTGGTCTCGCAAACCATCGCCAAGATCGGCGAACTCAATCGGCACCTCGGCCTGACCGTGCTCATGGCGGAGCAAAACTTCAATCAGGCGATCCGGATCGCCGATCGCGGTTACATCATCGTCCATGGTGAAATTGTCGTAGCCGCCGATTCCGTCGACGAATTGAGAGGCAACGACATCGTCAAGCGGCTCTATCTCGGTGGGATCGCATGACCAAGTCCATGCGCATCGTCGTACTGCTGCTCGCAGCTCTCCTGGGCCTCATCGCCCCTGCCCTAGCCGCGGACGATGTCGCCACGGCCCAGGGCGTGATCAGCTCCCAGGTCGAGGCCTTCGGCCGCGACGACGCGGCGGCGGCCTATTCCTACGCTGCGCCCGCGATCCGCGAGATGTTCCCGCAGGCCGACATCTTCATGTCGATGGTCCAGAATTCTTACGCGCCGGTCTACCGCCACAAGAGTTTCAAGTTCGGCGAGGCGCGGGTCGCCGGCGACACGGTGGCGCAGCGCGTTCATATCGTCGATGCCAATGGCGAAGCGTGGGAAGCCCTCTATACGCTGGAGCGCGAGGCCGACGGCAGCCTGAAGATCATCGGCTGCGTTCTGCTCAAGACCGGGCACGCGGTATAAGAAACGCTTTGAGGCGCTGGCTCAGCTCGCGCGCATTCGCGCCGCAAAGCGGGTATCCGCTTTTTCCGAATTTGCACGCGCTCGCAGCAGCAGCGCCGCCATCAGCGTAATGTTGAGCGCGTTCCAGGCGAGCCCGTTGATGAAGGCGGCCGCATAGGAGCCGGTGGCATCGAAGATCACGCCGGAGACCCAGCCGCCGAACGACATGCCTAGCACCGAGGCAAAGATCACGATGCCGACGCGGGTGGCGGCTTCGGCCGCCGGCATCGCCTCGCGCACGATGATGGCATAGCTCGGCACGATGCCGCCCTGGAACAGGCCGAACAGCGCTGAGATGAGGTAAAGCGAGGCAAGGCTGTCGAAGAACACATAGAGCAACAGCGCCGTGCCTTGCGCGATCGAACCGATCAACAGGGTGCGAATACCACCGATCCGATCGGCCAAAAATCCCGATCCGATGCGGCTGACGATGCCGAAACCCAGCATCAGCGACAGCATCTCCGCGCCGCGCGCAACGCCATAGCCGAGATCGCCGCAATAGGCGACGATATGGACCTGCGGCATCGACATCGCCACGCAGCAGGCAATGCTCGCCAGCGACAGGATCGCCGTCAGTGTGTTGGTGGAGAGCCGCAAGTCGACACGCGGCGGCGGCGCGTTGACATGGCTGCGCCGCTCCGCCGCCCCCATCAGCATCCGCAGCACCACCAGAGCGACCGACATGGCGAGCATCGTGAAGATGCCGACAGCGATGTGCGTGCTGCGCCAGCCGACCGACTGGATCGCAAGATTCACCACCGGCGGCCAGATCGCGCCGCCGATATAATTGCCGCTTGCGGCAATCGCGACGGCAAGGCCCCGATAGCGCTCGAACCAGTGCGAGGCCTCCGCCATCAGCGGGCCGAAGGTGGCCGACGAGCCGAGGCCGATGGCAAAGTTCACCAGGATGAATTGCCAGATCGACGATGACATTCCGGCGCCGATGAAGCCGAGGCCGAGGATGCCGATGCCCAGCCCAATCGCGGCGACGATGCCGTAGCGATCAGTGATCTTTCCAGTCACTACACCGCCGAAACCGAAGCCGAGCATCACCATGGTGTAGGCGAGCGAGGCGGTGCCGCGCGTGGCGCCAAATTCGCCCTGGACCACCGGCAGCGCCACCACCACCGACCACATGCCGACGCTGCCGAGCGAGCCGATCACCACGGCCACGGCAAGACGAATCCACGCCCGAGGCGAGTCGGGCATGAATGAGGCTGAAACTGGCGGGAGTTCAGAAGCAATTTCCACGGCAGCCGCAATTTCGGCGGCTCGGGCCTCCGGGTCAACCCACAATGCCGCAATATTGGGCATGCAGATGCGCTGGGGCGCGGCGGAATTGTCGTTCCGGGACGGGCCGGTACCTTATCATAATCCGAGGGTCGCCAATGTTGGCAGAGCGAAGGTTCGAAACACGTCATTGACATTTCTTGGCGACAGTCGGCTTCGGCTCTCAACCCACCAATTGAGCACAAGAATGAACGTTGAGGAGACGTATTCGACCAGAAGGTCCGGCGGAACCTGACCAGACGCCTTTTGCTGGCCAGGAAAGCACTTTCCTACGTCGTCGGCGATCAATTCGGCGAGCGCCCCTCGAAGATGATCACGAAGTAGAGCGCGACTTTTGGTGCCCATCCTGGCGTCACCCGCATGCCGATGATGGTCGATGTGTTCGAAGATCGGCAAGCTGAAGCTGATGATCCGTTCGGACCGTTTTGCCGACGATGGCGGCTTGGCTTTTTGAATCGAGCGAAGCAGGTCATGAATGCTGCTGACCAGCAACTCATCCTTGTCGCTAAAGTGCGTGTAGAAAGTCGATCTTCCAACATTGGCACGATCGAGAATTTCTTTCACCGAAATCGAATCATAGGGCTTCTCGTGGATCAAGGCAGCGAGGGAGCGGTGCAGCAGGTCCCGCGTTTTTTGTATCCGCCGATCCTTAACCGGTATTTCCGAAGGCCTCATGGCGTCCTCGCTGCGCAAATTGGGAGGAGATAACGGACAAGTAACGCTCCGCTGTCCACTTCGGCACGGATCCGTACGGTGTGTTCTTCGGGCAGCGGACTGCTCAGCTTACACCAATTCCGCGCCAACCCTCCCGTTTTGTCCGATGCTCCACAACGTGGAGGTCAGCTGACGCGGTCGCCAAGGAGCACAATATGACCGAGACGACGGATCGGCATCCACCGCCGCGCACGCACGGCCTGCTCGTCCACGCGGCCGCGCGTTACGATTTTCTAGTCTGGCTGCTCACGCTGGGGCGCGAGCGAGCCTTTCGCGAGAAGATTCTCAGCTTCGCCAATCTTAAATCGGGTGAAGCTGTCCTTGACGTCGGCTGCGGTACCGGAAGCCTCGCCATCGCAGCCAGGCGGCACGTTGGCTCGACCGGCACTGTCTACGGAATTGATGCCTCGCCGCAGATGCTTGCGAGAGCAGAGAAGAAGGCGAGCAAGGCCGGCCTTGAGGTCATCTTCAAAAACGGCGCAGCCCAGGCGTTGCCGTTTCCGGACGCTCAATTCGATGCGGTGATGAGCACGCTCATGCTCCATCACTTGCCGCGCAAAGGCCGCGAACAATGCGCCCGCGAAATCTGTCGGGTTCTGAAACCCTGTGGACGCGCGCTGGTGGTCGATTTTGGAGGCTCTCGCAATCGAGGAGGGCTTCTCGCGCATTTTCATCGCCATGGCCAAGTCAAGCTCGACGAGATCGTCGCTTTGCTCGGCGAAGCAGGGTTGACAATTGTCGATAGTGGCGCGGTCGTCTTCAGAGACTTGCAATTTGTACGCGCGAGCGCTCCATGTTAATCTCGAGCATGGTCCTCACCAGAGGAAGATCAGCATCATGAAACCACAGGCCCGACGACTGGCGCACCGTTTGATATTGCTTGCGGCGATCGGCCTGTTCGTGGCCGCTCACGGGGCGATCCTTTACTATGTGTCGTCGCACGCGACGATATCGATTGCGGCAGCCGTCGTGATTCTCGTGGTGATCAAGCATCTCGGCATCCTCCGCCCGCTTTTCGCGTGGTTTCGGCGTCGTCGTCCGCCTTGCATCCAATAAGTTGGTTCCGCCGCCGCGGTTCGGATTAGTACATGGAAAATACGTGTCGAAGCTGAAATCAACATCCGCAGTTGCCCTTATCGTGGCTAGCCTTTCAGGCAATGCTGCGGTCGCTCATCCGGAACTGCGATCGGCCGAGCCCGCTGCCGGATCGGCCGCAACGACCTCGCCCAAGCAGATACGGATCACCTTCAACGAGGCGGTGGTCCCGCGGTTCTCCGGCGTGGAGGTGAAGGATCAAGGCGGAAGACTGATCGCGACAGGCAAGGCGGCGGTCGACCCAGCCAACAAGAATGTACTGGTTGTGCCGATCGGCGAGGAGTTGCCACCTGGAGCCTACAAGGTCGAATGGCATGCCGTGTCCGAAGATACCCATCGCGAGAAAGGTACCTACGCATTCAGCGTGGGGCGCTAACGGTCGATCTGGGGCTGATCGCTGTGCGCTCTTACACGATAGAGCGACGCAACACATTCGCGCAGTGGGTCGATCACGGCGTCGTTAGCCAGGCAGACTATCAATCTGAACCGTTTTGTGGGATTTTGTGGAGGTGAACCGCCAGACCACCATACGCCGGCTGCTCGCGATCGCTGTGATCGCCGGGCTCGTGTTGGCTCCGCTTTCCCGACCTGTCATGGCCGGTATGGCATCGGATGTCTCGATGGCGGCCGTAGTGGACGATATGTCGATGTCGGCGACGTCGGACGAGATGACGGCCGACATGCCGTGCTGCCCCTCAAAGGCCCCCGCGCCGGTTGATTGCGACAAGTGCGTCTACATGGCGGCCTGCATGAGCCAAGTCCTGGCCGGTCAATCAGCAGCCACATTCCGTCCGCCATTTGCGGTTTCGGGCAAGGCCACGCCCCTGCAAAATGATTCCTGGCCGGACGGCCTGGGCCATCCGCCCCCGGAAGATCCTCCTCGAATCCTGGTCTGATCGGCGCGTCCAGCGCCGGCGCTGCCGCGTGGTCTTAAAGCCGCGCGGACAAACGCACGCCGCTTTGCGGCAGACCAACGAAATAGAGGAATCTGAAATGAAGACGTCTCGCTACGCGCGCGGCTTGCAGGCTGCGTTTACCGGCATTGCGTTGCTTGGTTCGGTCACCATCGCCCGCGCCGACATCAAGGACTACAAGTTCGAACTCGTCGATCAGGCTGTGCAGGCCGGGCCGGACAAGGTCATCACCGTCAGGCTGATGAACACCAGGACCGGCAAGCCCGTGCCCGACGCCGTCATTTTCGCGACCCGTCTGGATATGGCGCCTGATGGCATGCAGGAGATGGTGACCAAGGTCACGCCGATGCCAGGTACGGAGCCGGGCACCTATCGCTTCAAAGCTACCTTAAGCATGGCCGGGCGATGGCAGCTTTCGCTCGGCGCCAAGGTGCAGGGCGAAACCGGCACGGTCGAGAACAAAATCGTCGTCACGGCGCAGAAATGAGCAGCGCCGTATTCACCAGCGCCACCGTCGCCGCGTTGATCGCGGCGGCGGCAGGCGGGTTCATCGCCGGTCGCGCGCATCCCCAGGCCGAAACGTCTTTGGCCGTGGTGACACAGGCGGCCGCGCAGAGCGATGGCACACCGGTCTATTATCAGGACCCCGATGGCAAGCCATCTTATTCGTTGACGCCGATGAAGACGCCGGACGGGCGCGACTATCGCGGCGTGCCGGCCGACGCTGATATCAGTTTCGAAGAAGCCTCGGCTCCCGAAGCCGCACCGGCCGATCGAAAAATCAAATATTACCGCAACCCGATGGGGTTGCCGGATTTCTCGCCGACACCAAAGAAAGATTCGATGGGGATGGACTACCTCCCCGTCTACGAGGGCGAGGACAGCGACGACGGCTCAATCAAACTGTCGGCCGGAAAGATTCAGCGCACCGGTGTCAAATCCGAGGCAGCGGCACCACGCGTGATCCGGACGATCATCCGAGCGCCTGGCACCATACAACTCGACGAGCGCCGTGCATCGATCGTGTCGCTGCGGTTCGAAGGCTTCGTTGACTTAGTCGAAAACGTTACCACCGGCGACCACGTGCACAAGGGTCAGGCCTTGATGCAAGTCTACGGCCCGAGCCTGTCGGCCGCCGCCGCGGAGTATTTGTCGGTCCTCAACGGCTCGTTGGGCAGTCAGGCCTTGAAAGGCGCGCGGCGGCGATTGGAGAATCTAAACGTCCCCGAAAAGGTCATTGGCGAGATCGAGCGCACGCGCGAACTCCCGCCATCGGTGCCATGGCTGGCGCCGCAGGATGGCGAGATCATCGAGCGCGCAGCGGTGAACGGAATGCGCGCCGGCCCGGGCGACGTGCTGTTCCGCATCGTCGACCATCGGGTAGTTTGGGTTCTGGTCGATGTCGCCGAGCGTGATCTGGATCGGATTGCCATCGGACAGACGGTTGACGTGCACCCGCGCGCGTTCGCACATCGCACTTTCAGCGGGAAAGTAGCCCTGATCTATCCGCATCTGAACGCGCAGACGCGTACCGGTCGCGTTCGCATCGAACTTCCGAATCCGGATGAGCTATTGCGCCCTGAGATGTACGTGGATGCCGAGATCAACACCGGGAGCTCGGAGCCCGTGCTCGCCGTGCCGGACAGCTCCATCCTCGATACCGGGAGCAGGCAGGCGGTCTTTGTCGACAAAGGCGATGGTCGACTTGAGCCGCGCGACGTCAAGCTCGGGCAGCGCGGCGACGGCTACGTCGAAATCCGCGAGGGCGTTACCGTAGGCGAGCCGGTCGTCGTCTCCGCCAACTTCCTGATCGATGCGGAAAGCAACCTGAAGGCGGCGCTAAAGGGATTTTCGCAAGCGGGAGGGCAACCATGATCGCTCGCCTGATCGACTGGTCGGCCCGTAACCTGCTGCTGGTCATCTTCGGTGCCGGATTCGCGGCTGCGGCCGGAATCTACGCACTGGTCCATCTGCCGCTGGATGCGATCCCGGACCTTTCGGATACGCAGGTGATCGTCTACACCGAATATCCCGGCCAGGCGCCGCAGGTGATCGAGGACCAGGTCACCTATCCCTTGACCACGGCCATGCTGACGGTGCCCAAATCGAAAGTGGTGCGCGGGTTCTCGTTCTTCGGCGTGTCCTTTGTCTACGTCATCTTCGAAGACGGTACCGACATCTATTGGGCGCGTTCGCGGGTGCTCGAATTCCTCAACGGCGCGACCTCGCGATTGCCTGCCGGCGTGACGCCGACCATCGGCCCGGACGCCACCGGCGTGGGATGGGTTTACCAATATGCCGTGATATCGAAGGAACTGAATCTTTCCGACACCCGCACCATCCAGGACTGGAATTTGAAATTCGCGCTCGCCAAGGCCGAAGGCGTGGCGGACGTCGCAAGCGTCGGCGGTTTCGTCAAGCAGTACAACGTCGTCCTCGACCCCCAGCGGATGCGCGACCTCGGCATCACCATGCAAAGGATGCGGGATGCGATCCGTGCCAGCAATGCCGACGTCGGCGGGCGCACGGTCGAACTTTCGGAGTTCGAATATGTCATTCGCGGCAAGGGCTATCTGACGAGCATCAACGACCTCGGCAACGTCGTGCTCAAGACCGATGGCGGCACGCCGGTGCTGCTGCGTGACGTTGCCCGCGTCGAGCTCGGTCCGGACGAACGGCGCGGCATCACCGAACTGAATGGCGAGGGCGAGGTCGCCAGCGGCATCGTGTTGCAGCGCTTCGGCGTCAACGCGCTCGACGTGATCGAGAACGTCAAAAAGCGCTTCAAGGAGATCGCGAGCAGCCTGCCGAAATCCGTCGAGATCGTGCCGGTCTACGACCGCTCGAACCTGATCTATGCCGCCATCGATACCCTCAAGCACACGTTGGTCGAGGAGAGCATCGTCGTTGCGCTGGTCTGCATCGTGTTCCTCTTGCATTTCCGCAGCGCGCTGGTCGCGATCCTGATGCTGCCGGTCGGCGTACTAATGGCGTTCGGCGCAATGAAGCTATTGGGGTTAGGCTCCAACATCATGAGCCTGGGCGGCATCGCGATTGCGATCGGCGCCATGGTCGATGCGGCAATCGTGATGATCGAGAATGCGCACAAGCACCTGGAGCGCGCCGAGCCGGGCCGTTCGCGGATCGATATCCTGATTGCGGCGGCGTCTCAAGTCGGGCCGGCGCTGTTCTTCAGCCTGCTGATCATCACCGTGTCGTTCATGCCGATCTTCACGCTGGAATCGCAGGAAGGACGCCTGTTCAGCCCGTTGGCGTTCACCAAGACATTCTCGATGGCAGCGGCTGCGCTGTTGTCGGTCACGCTGGTGCCCGCGCTGATGGTGATTTTCGTGCGCGGCCGGATCATTCCGGAGCATAAGAATCCGATCAACCGTTTCCTGATCTGGATCTATCGCCCGCTCATCAAGACGGTGATGCGTGCCAAGATGCTGGTGATCCTGCTTTCGCTGGTTGTGCTGGCGGTGACCATCTGGCCGGCGCGCCAGCTCGGCACCGAATTCATGCCGAACCTCAACGAAGGCACGCTGCTTTACATGCCGACAACATTGCCCGGCATCTCCGTCACCAAGGCCGGTGAATTGATGCAGATCCAGGACAAGATCATCCGGTCGTTTCCGGAAGTGGCTTCGGTCTATGGCAAAGCGGGTCGCGCCGCGACTGCGACCGATCCGGCGCCGCCCGAGATGTTCGAGACCGTCGTCAACCTCAAGCCGAAAGAAGCATGGCGTCCGGGTATCACGGTCGATGGCCTGATCGCGGAAATGGACAAGGCCCTGCAGTTTCCTGGCCTGTCCAACGCCTGGACCATGCCGATCAAGGCACGCATCGACATGCTGTCGACGGGAATCCGTACCCCCATCGGCGTCAAGGTGATCGGCACTGATTTGATCGAGATCGACAAGCTTGCCAAGCAGATCGAACACGTCCTGAAGAGCGTGCCCGGCACCTCGTCCGCCTATGCTGAACGCGGGATCGGCGGCTACTATCTCGAAGTGACCCCGGACCGCGCGGCGCTGGCGCGCTACGGCATCATGGTCCAGGACGTTCAGGACACGATCGCAACGGCGCTGGGCGGACAAACCGTGACCACGACGGTGGAAGGCCGGCAGCGCTTCACCGTCAACATGCGCTACCCCCGCGATCTCCGCGAAAATCCGCAGGCCATCGCTAGCGAAGTGCTGGTGCCGATGCCGGCCGGCGGAGCGGTGCCGCTCGGCGAGGTCGCGAAGGTGGCGCCGGCGCGCGGGCCGAATTCGATCCGGACCGAAAATGGACAATTGGCGAACTATATCTATGTCGACATCCGTGACCGTGACCTCGGCGGCTATGTCGCAGAGGCGCAGCGCGCAGTGCAAGCCAGCATCCAGTTTCCTCCTGGCTACTACGTGATGTGGAGCGGCCAGTACGAATATCTCGAGCGCGCGACCGCGCGCTTGAAGATCGTGGTGCCGGTGACGCTTCTGATCATCTTCCTGCTGCTCTACCTCAACTTCCGCTCCATCACCGAGACGATGATCGTGATGGCCTCGGTGCCGTTCGCGCTGGTCGGCGGGCTCTGGCTGATGTGGTGGCTCGGCTTCAACCTGTCGGTCGCCGTCGCGGTCGGCTTCATCGCCCTTGCCGGTGTCGCGGCGGAGACCGGCGTGGTGATGCTGATCTACCTCAATCAGGCTCTCGCGGAGATCAAGGCGGTTCGCGAGATCGAAGGCCGCGCGCTGACGCGGAGCGATCTCTACGACGCCATCCTGGAGGGCGCGGTCGAGCGGGTGCGGCCGAAGATGATGACCGTTGTTGCCATCATGGCTGGATTGCTCCCGATCATGTGGAGCACCGGCACCGGATCGGAGATCATGCAACGCATTGCGGTGCCGATGATCGGCGGCATGATTTCGTCAACACTGCTGACGCTGATCGTGATCCCCGCGATCTTCGGGCTGGTGAAGGGATTGCGGTTGCCGAACGAAGATCGCCTCGAGGCGGTGCCGTCACCGTCCGAAGGTGAGCCGATCAAGCCTCGTCGGCGCGTTCCGGAACCCGCCGAATGAAAGAGGCATTCCCGGGAGCCAGTTCGCCGCAGACGCGAGGCAGGCTCTGGCTTCACCTTGTCTCCGCGCTTCCGGCGCCTGCGTGGACCGGTCGTGCCCGCCAATCTTGAGCGGCCATGATTTTTTCGGCAAGAACTGTAACCGAAACCAGTCCGGCCACGAATAACCAGGGATACGCCTAGTGGCGAGCGAAGCGGAACTCAAGGCGCTGATGGCCGCAAGCCTCGACGGTGACGCAGCGTCATATCGGACGCTTCTCGATCGGCTTAGCCGCAGGCTCCGGGCTTATTACAAGGGCAAGCTCGCCCGCATCGGACGCAGCGCGACAGAAGCTGAGGATTTGGTGCAGGAAGTGTTACTTGCCGTTCACCTCAAGCGCCACACCTACGACACGCGCGAGCTCTTCACGCCGTGGGTGCATACGATCGCCCGGTACAAGCTCATCGACTATCTGCGCCGGACCCGATCGGCTGCGAGCGTTCCGATCGACGAAGGCGCCGAGATCATGGCGCAAGACGACAACGCCGACGCCGAAAGCTCCCATGACGTCAGAAAGCTGCTGGAACGGCTGCCGGAAAAAATGCGCTGCGCTATCGAACGCGTGAAGCTGGAAGGGCGAAGCGTGGCGGAAGCAGCCGTGCTGTGCGGCATCTCGGAGTCGGGCGTCAAGATCAACATCCATCGCGGATTGCAGTCGCTAGCGGCTTTTATTGCGCAGGTGGACCAGAAATGAAGACGGATGATCTGGTGGTGATGCTCAGCACAAACGTCGAACCGATCCGGCATGGACGGGTTGGAAGGACAATCTCCATCGCCGTCGTCGTCGGAGCGGTCATCGCGCTCGCCATCATGCTGGTTGGATTGGGCGTCCGCGCCGACGTCACGACAAGCCGTGCCGCGCTCTTCCTGTCATTGAAACTTGCATTCGCCTTTGCGGTGGTCGGTGTGGCGTTGCGCTATCTCATCATGCTCGCGCGTCCCGGCAGCGAAAGCGGCATATCGCCTCTCGCAGTTGCCGTGCCGTTTGCCGCAATCGCATTACTGGGCCTGCTCAGCCTTGCGGATGCGCCAAGCGGGCACTGGAACAGGATGGTCGTGGGCGGCGAGTGGCTGGAATGCCTTTTATCGATTCCAATCATCGCCATCGTCCCCTTTGCGGTGACTATCTTTGCGGTGCGAAGAGCTGCGCCCACCAACCTTGTTCGCGCCGGTGCATTCGCCGGCCTTGTTGCTGGCGGCGTCAGCGCAATGGCTTACGCCTTTCATTGCACAGACGATTCATTGCCGTTTGTCGCGGTGTGGTACGGCGGAACGATTGTGCTGTGCACCTTGGCAGGGGCATCCCTGGGACCTCGGCTCTTGCGTTGGTAATCGCGTTGCTTTCACGTCGCAGTGAGCTTGTAACCGGCCGATGGTCTGCTCCGAATTCATCATCAGAAGCGCATATCACGCGCTTCCAACAATGATGGAGCTGGACCATGTTAACAAGACGCCTTCTTGCGATTTCACTGTCGCTGCCGCTAATGGCAATATCTGCATCGGCCTACGCGGGCTCGACGATCTCGGACAAGAGCTATTGGCCGAGCGAAGCCAAGCGGAGCGCACAAGAGCGAATTGTCGCGCCAGGCGACGTAAATTCTGCGTTCGCATATGACCGCGCAGCGCCGCGCTTGCAGCCTCAGATGTCTACCAACAACGCTGCGGCCGGCTGGCGGTATCAGGGCGGTCCGAAATCCCACTAATGCCCACGGGCGCGCAACGACATACGCGATTGTGATCGCGCGCGGTTCTTTGGCTGTTAAGTGATCGGCCGAAAGCCGAGGGGTTGCGGTAGACTTATTTTCGCAACCCTTCCCAATCTTCCTCCATCAAAATTGAAGGAGCATTCGGATGGTTTTGGATCTGAGCAATCTCGCGATCGCCCGTGGCCCGTGGCATGAATTCGCCGGGCGATAGTTTGAGAAGTTACCTCGTTCGGTATCGCGTCGCGCTGTATCTGCTGCCGATAGCGGTTGCCACCGCAGGCATCTCCCTGCAGTGGCACTGGCTGACCGCATCCACGCTGCTTCGCCTTGCAGCGGCGCTTCCGTGCATGTTGATGATGTTCAGGTGCGTGAGCTGCGTCACGCGAGGCTCGACCGAAGGCGCAGCAACAGCCGACAAGACCCCGCGGTCCTCTACATCCTAAATCGAAGCGAGGTGAGCCATGATGAACGATATGATGCCTGGAATGATGTGGGGTATGGCGATCTTCTGGCTACTGGTCGTTGTTGTGTTGGTCCTGTCGGCAGCAGCGCTGATCAAATATCTCCGTTCCTGAAGCGATGGAGGCTGAGAATGAGCAGGTACGTAATGATCGGGCTCGCGGCGATCGCATTAGTCTCGCCGGCTTTCGCCCAGAAAGGCGACGTACCTCGCGGCCAGCAGGATTTCCGGGCTTGCGCGCCATGTCATTCGCTCGAGCCCGATCGAAACATGACGGGGCCAAGCCTGGCAAATCTTTGGGGCCGCAAGGCCGGTGGACTATTAAGCTTCGAGCGTTATTCCGATGCGCTTAAATCGTCAGGAATTATCTGGGACGACCGTTCGCTCAACGGCTGGTTGACCGATCCGCAGCGCATGGTGCCGGACAACGACATGCCCTTCCAAGGCATCAAGGATACCCGCGTTCGTGCGGACCTGCTCGCCTTCCTTAAAGAGGCCACCAAGCCGGGAGCGCCGCAACAGATGGTGCAACAGGGAGGGATGGGAGGAATGGGCGGGATGATGGGAGGCATGACGGGCGGTGGACGCGAGCCAGATCTGAAAAAACTCGAACCGAGCCAACAGGTCAAGGCCATCACCTATTGCCACGACACCTATCGCGTGACGACTGCCGACGGCAAGACTCGCGCCTTCTGGGAACGCAACCTGCGATTCAAGACCGACTCCGGTCGGGACGGGCCCGAAAAAGGCTCGCCCGCGATCACGGCGGCCGGGATGATGGGCGATCGGGCCTCGGTGATCTTTGCCCTCCCCGAGGAAATCACCAAGATGATCGAACCACGATGCTAACGCGTGGCCCCGCCTGTACGCTGCGGACGTTGGCTGATATGCTCTCATTTTCAAGCCGCAATCCGCTGCTCCGTGGATGCGGTGCGGCTTTTGCTCGCATTGACCGGTATTCTAACGCTGAAGAGGATATTCAACGGACTGCATCGTAACCTGACAACGCAATGGGAGGAGTGCCATGGCTGCATCTGACTGGCGTCTCGAAGGGGAATGGATCAAGAACTGCAATTGCGCATTCGGCTGTCCCTGCGATTTCAATGCTCTGCCGACTCACGGCGCCTGCAAAGGGCTGCTTGGCATGAGGATTACCAAGGGGCATTTCGAGAGCACCAAGCTCGATGACCTCGTGTTCATGGTGATGGTTGATTTTCCCGGAGCGTTGCACGAGGGCAATGGGCAGATTGAGCCGATCATCGATGCGCGCGCCACGCCGGAACAGCGCCAGGCGCTCTTCAACATCATGTCGGGCAAGAATTCGGCAGAGGGTACGATATTCCACATCCTCAGCCTGATCGTAACCAAGGTGCATGATCCTGTGTTCGCGCCCTTCGAGTTCTCCTTCGACAAGAACGGACGCGTCGCACGCGTGGTCGCCAAGGGCGTTCTGGAGACGGACGTCGAGCCAATCAAGAACCCGATAACGGGCGCGCCGCATCGCATTCAGGTGGTGATGCCCGAGGGCTTCGAGCACAGGTCGGCCGAAGTTGCCTCAGCCAACATCCACTCGACCGGCGCAATCAAGCTCGACACCAAGGGCACGCACAGTTCGCTCGCCCATGTGGTGCAGACGCCTCAGGGGGTCGCGGCTTGAGGCTCCTCTAAAGTCCAAATTTGCGGCGGCGGCTGAAGTGAGACCCATGAGCGACACATCCGCGCTCGAAAAGGTGCTGCGGCACGACCGCCTGATCATGGCTGTCGGCCTTGCCGCAGCAGTGGCGCTGGCCTGGGCTTACCTCGCCGCCGGCGCCGGGATCGACATGAGCATGGCCGGCATGGAGATGGAGCCGATGCCGTGGTCGGCTTTCGACGCTGCGCTCATGTTCACCATGTGGTGGGTCATGATGATTGCCATGATGGTGCCGAGTGCTACGCCCACGGTCCTGCTGTTCACGGCAATCAAGCGCAAGCAGCAGGCGTCGGTCAGTCCAGCGGCGGAAGCCTGGGTTTTTGTCAGTGGCTATCTCCTGACCTGGGCAGGTTTCAGCGCGGCCGCGACCTTGGCACAGTGGGGGCTCGAACGCGCCGGGCTGCTATCAATGGGGACAGCAAGCACGAACACCAGGTTTGGCGGGGCCATCCTGCTTGCAGCAGGGCTCTACCAGTTCACGCCTCTCAAGAGCGCCTGTCTTCGTTACTGCCAGAGCCCGGTGCTGTTCCTGAGCCGGCACTGGCAACCGGGCGCCGCCGGAGCATTGCGGATGGGGTTCCGCCACGGCGCCTACTGCCTCGGCTGCTGCTGGTTTCTCATGCTGCTGCTTTTCGTCGCCGGTGTCATGAACCTTGTCTGGGTTGCCGGCATTGCCCTCTATGTTGCATGCGAGAAGTTGCTGCCACTCGACCAGCGACTCGGCCGCGCCGCTGGCGTAGTGCTGATCGTGGCTGGTGCGATCGTTCTGGCGCGTGCGACTTGAGAACAAAATTCGATGGGCATGACAGAACAGATCCTGCGCGCGTTCGGAATGGCGTTCGCCATGGGATGGGAAATCCTGTGGCCGTTGATTCTTGGCTTCACATTGTCGGGCGTCGTGCAGGCGGTCGTCTCCCATCAGGAAATGGCCCGACTCCTTCCCGACGACCGGCCGGCCACCATCGCAAAAGCGCTGGCGCTCGGCGCCGCATCGTCATCGTGTTCTTATGCGGCGGTCGCCATCGCCCGCGCGCTGTTCCGCAAAGGCGCCGACTTCACCGCCGCGATGGCGTTCGAGATGGCTTCCACCAATCTCGTCGTCGAGCTTGCCATTATCATGCTGGTGTTTATGGGCTGGCAGTTCACGCTGGCCGAGTTTGTCGGTGCGCCGATCATGGTCGCGCTGCTGGTCATCTTGTTTCGATCATTTCTCAAAGGGAGACTCCTTGACGAGGCGAGGGAGCAGGCCGACAGGGGCCTGACCGGCCGGATGGAAGGCCATGCCGAAATGGATATGTCGGTCAAGGGCGGCGGCACGCTTTGGCAGCGGATCACGTCCGAACAGGGTTTTACCGCGATCAGCCAGTATTTCGTCATGGACGTGGCTTCGGTCTGGATGGATATCGCCGGCGGCCTGCTGATCTCAGGCGCGCTCGCGGCCTGGGTACCGGCTCAATTCTGGCAATCGTTCTTCGGCGTCGACCACCCGTTGCTTGCCAAATTATGGGGACCCTTCATCGGGCCGCTGGTCGCGGTGATCTCGTTCGTATGCTCGGTCGGCAATATTCCGCTGGCGGCAGTGCTGTGGAACGGCGGCATCAGTTTCGGCGGCGCCATCGCCTTCATCTTCGCCGATCTGATCATCCTGCCGATCCTGAACATCTATCGCAAATACTACGGATGGAAGATGGCCGCGTTTCTGTTCGCGACTTTTTACGCTGCTATGGCCGTTGCCGCGCTCATTGTCGAACTGATCTTTGATGCCCTCGGTCTCGTCCCCGCAGCGCGCAACGCGCGCGTGGTTGATGCCTCCATCAGTTGGAATTACACGACCTGGCTCAACATCGCCTTTCTCATTCTCGCGGGCTTGCTGGTCTGGCGTTTCTTCACAACCGGCGGCCTCGCGATGCTGCGCATGATGAACAAGCCGGCTGCCGGAATGCGGCATGCTCACTAAAACTCAAACCAGCGCTATGACCGCAGTTCTCCCTTGCTCCGGCAAGCGATCTGCCCCGCCGAGGCTGGGCAAGAACGGCGACGTTTTCGGAAGGTGAACCCGGAATCTCGAGATTTCCGGGTTCGATGCTGAAGTATCGCCCCGGAATGACCTGCCCCATTAACCCTTTCCTAACCATACACCGGGCAAAAATTGCCGAGTGAAGTCGAGTGTCGTCGATCGCGTAAAACGGGAGAACCCCCGTGGACGCCAGTGCGGTGCCTCACTTTCGAAACGGTGGTCCTTCGGCCGCCGCGCAGACGTTTGGCGCCCGCGACCGGCATACGCGGGGGGAAGCGGCAACGATGGTCGACGTGACAGCAGGTCAGGGCGCGGGAACGCCGGGGACCGGATTCCCGAAACTCAGCGAAATCGGCACCATGCTCAAGCGCGGCGATATCGCGCTGGCGCTCGGCATCCTCACCATCCTGGTGGTCTTGATCCTGCCGTTGCCCTCGATCGTGCTGGACCTCTTCCTGGCGATCTCGATCACGCTGTCGATCCTGATCCTGATGACGGCGTTGTTCATCCAGACACCGCTGGAATTCTCCTCGTTCCCGACCATCCTCCTGATTTCTACGATGCTCCGCCTGTCGCTCAACCTCGCCTCGACGCGGTTGATTCTGTCGCGCGGACACGAGGGCACGGATGCTGCCGGCCACGTCATCGAGGCCTTTGGCAATTTCGTGATGGGCGGCAATTTCGTGATCGGGATCATCGTGTTTGCGATCCTGGTGACGGTGAACTTCGTCGTTATCACCAAGGGTTCGGGGCGCATCGCGGAAGTCGCGGCCCGCTTCCATCTCGACGCCATGCCGGGCAAGCAGATGGCGATCGACGCCGATCTTTCGGCAGGGCTTATCGACGAGAAGGTCGCCAAAGAGCGCCGCAAGGCGCTGGAAGACGAAAGCGGATTCTTTGGCGCCATGGACGGTGCCTCGAAATTCGTGCGCGGCGACGCCGTCGCGGGCCTCATGGTGGTCTTCATCAACATCATCGGCGGCATCATCATCGGCGTCGCCCAACAGGGCCTGTCGTTCGGCGAGGCGGCGCGCACCTATACACTTCTAACCGTCGGCGACGGGTTGGTGACGCAGGTGCCGGCGCTGATTGTCTCCACTGCGGCGGGCTTGCTCGTCTCCAAGGCCGGCGTCTCCGGCGCCGCCGACAAGGCGCTGATCAAGCAATTTTCCGGCTATCCGCAGGCGCTGGGCATGTCGGCCGGTGTCATGCTGGTGCTGGCGATGCTGCCGGGCATTCCGATGCTGCCGTTTCTCGCGCTCGGCGGCGGCGCCGCGGCGCTAGCGTGGTCGGCGCGCAAGCACAAGCGCGCCGTCAAGGCGGCCGAGGCGAGTGCCGCGGCGGCTCCCGCGGCGGCAGCGGCGGCCGCGGAAGAGCCGATCGCCACCGCGCTCAAGATCGACGACCTGAAGATCGAACTCGGATACGCGCTGCTGCCGCTCGTCAACGGCCCCGACGGCACCGACCGCCTCACCGAACAGATCAAGGCGCTGCGCCGCTCGCTGGCGATCGAGATGGGCTTTGTGATGCCGGCGGTGCGCATCCTCGACAATGTGCAACTCGAAGCCAACACCTACATCATCAAGATCAAGGAGGTCGACGCCGGCACCGGGAAGATCTGGCCGAGCCAGTTCATGGTCATGGACCCCGCGGGCGGTCAGGTCGGCGTGCCCGGCATCCATACCACGGAGCCGACCTTCGGCCTCCCGGCGACCTGGGTCGATGCCGGCTTGAAGGAGGAAGCCTCACTGAAGGGCTACACGGTGGTGGATGCCGCCACCGTGCTGTCGACCCACCTCACTGAACTGTTGAAGAACAACATGTCGGACTTGCTGTCCTATGGCGAGGTGCAGAAGCTCTTGAAAGAGCTGCCGAAGGAGCAGAGCGAGCTCGTCAAGGATATCGTGCCGAGCCAAGTCACGATATCGGGCATCCAGCGCGTGCTGCAATTGCTCCTGGCCGAGCGCATCTCGATCCGGGATCTTTCGACCATTTTGGAAGGCATCGCTGACGCGCTGGCCTTCTCGCGCAATCCCGCGACCATGGTGGAGCACGTCCGCGCCCGGCTGGCGCGGCAAATTTGCGCGCAAAACACCTCGCACAACGGCTACCTGCCGCTGATTGCGCTGTCGGCGAAGTGGGAGCAGGCCTTTGCCGAGTCGCTGGTCGACCAGGGCGAGGAACGCAGCCTCGCCATGCAGCCTTCCAAGCTTTCGGAGTTCATGACCGCGGTGCGCGACGCCTTCGAGCGCGCCGCGCGCGACGGCGAGGCGCCGGTGCTGGTCACCTCGGCTTCGATCCGCCCGTTCGTGCGCTCGCTGGTCGAACGTTTCCGCTCGCAAACGACCGTGCTGTCGCAGGCCGAAATCCATCCCAGGGCGCGGCTGAAAACCGTTGGAAGCGTCTAGCGAAGCACCTGCTTCGCCTGTGCTTTTTCGTCACAGGCAAACGAAATCTCGGCTCAAGCCCGCGGACGGTTATTTTCCGTCACAGAACGTGATCTGCGACTAATATATTGAAATAATAAGACTATTTATGATTACCGCGGCTTTCTGATCGCGCCGGATCAAGTCTTTTCACCGCCTTGTGATCGCCTCTTCGGAACTAGATGGTGAATCCCTAGGTTAGGTCGTGCGAGACGTTGAACCTGCCTGCGGACGATGGCGACCAATCCAGACAGACGCAGGAAGGTTGGCAGGAGGCTTGCGTGAACCATTCGATCTACAGCGCGGATCGCTCGACCCATCTCAAGATCGTGGTCGTGGCACTGGTCGCTGGCATCGGGGTGGCGGGCCTCGGCATCGCGGCTCGCTCGAATTCGGACGACGGCTACGCCCAGACCGCGCACGTCATCAAGGCTGGGAAGCCGATCGTGATCACCAACTCCAACGCCTCAATGGTGCGCTAACGATTTTTACGGAATTCACGCGGCTCTTTATCAGCCCCCCAAAGTCGCCACGTGGATATATAGAAGACCCCCAACTACCCCCAAGTTGACTATTGAAAACGCCCGCTCCCCACGGGCGTTTTCTTTTTTTGGCGAACGACGCCTTCCAAGGTTTAGCGCGGCGGCTGCGAGGCGGACGGAACGGTCTCGATCAGCTTGCCGGCATAGACCGGCGCCGAATGCGGGTTGCCGTCAGGCGATCCGCCCGGCTGCTCGATCGTCACCGCATAGGTCGCACCGTTGACCACGTCGCTATCGTAGGACGCCAGCACCGCACGCGTGGTGAAGTCGCCGCCGCCGATGACGCCGAGCGAGCGCGGCCGCGGCAGCTTGTCGGAGATCAGCCAAAGTTCGTAGCTTTTACCAGGCTCGGCGGCGGCGCCGACCCTGCGGACCGTAAAATTCCTGGTCGCGCCGTCGACCGTGAGGATGAAGGCCGGCGAACCGCCCTGAGCCTGCAGCACCGCGACATACTGCGCCGACGGCGCGGCGGTGGACGGGGTCTTCACCTCGACCACCTGCGTCCGCGGTTTCGGGCGAATGCCCTCAGGCAAGAGAGCCGGCTGATAGACCTCGATCGCGAGCATCGCGACCAGTGCGGCTGCGATCGCGCTTGCCGTCATCGCAATGCTGCGCCAGCGTCGGAACCGATTCGAAAGCTGGATCACATTCGAGTTGTCCACGACCGGGGCTTGCTCGACGGCCACGGAAGCGACCGGCGCCGCTTCCGGCAGCACCAGCGGCGCCTGCGGTTCGGAATGCTCGATCGCGGCCTTGATGTTCTCCCAGACGATCGGCCGCGGCTCGACCGACCCCACCATCTGGTTCAGCACGCCAAGCCTGAATTCCCAGGCCTGCACGATCGCCGTGAAATCCCTGTCGATGGCCATCATGGTCTCGACCTGAGCCCGCTCGTCAGCATCGAGGGTGCCGAGCGCGTATTCCGCGGCGAGCGCGATATGGTCTTCGCTGTAAGTCATCATCTAAGATCCAGATGCTTCACAGTCCAAGGCATTCCCGGATATCCAACATGCTGCGCCGCAGCCAGGTCTTCACCGTGTTCACCGGCGCCTCGAACTTTTGCGCCAGTTGCTCGCGGCTCCAGCCGTTGTAATAGGCCAACAGCACGAGCTTCTGACGATCGGGCTCAAGGCGGCCGACGCATTCCAGCAGCCGCTTGAGCTCTTCGGTCATTTCGCGTCGCGCCAGCGGATCCGGACTATCGGCCGCGACCTCCATTGCCTCCGGTTCGTCTTCCAGCGAAAGCTCGCTGCGTTTGCGCACGACATCGATGGCGCGGTTGCGGGCAATGGACGCCATCCACGTGATCGGCGACGCGAGCGCCGGATTGAACTGCCCTGCACTGTTCCAGACCTTGACGTAAGCTTCCTGAATGACCTCCTCTGCAAGATCCTGTCGGCGCAAGATACGAAGCACGACGCCATAGAGTTTCGCCCGCGTCGCGGCATAGAGGCGCTCGAAAGCTGCCTCGTCCCCCTTCGCAACAGCGGCGATCAGCCAGACCAGCTCAGCCGGCGTCAGCATTCAGCGTCCCCCAAGATCGCGGATCCCCTATCGCCGTTGAACACACGGGAGTGGCAGTTCGGAACCCCTCGTATCATACCTTGCGCCAAACATGCGACCCTGGCGCCAGCCCGCGGAAATTAAATAAGAAACCCCGGTCCTTGCGGCCCGGGGTTTCGAACGGTGCTGAGAAACTAGATGAGAAACTTAAAGGGACATGTCAGGCGATCGCGCCAAGCCGCGCGCGCATCAAGCCGATGCTGTCGAGATCGGCCTGTTCACGAGCGCTTTCCTCTGCGCGCTCACGCGCCTGGTCGCGCTCGTCCAAGAGCTCGACTTTCTTGAGCTCTTCGAAGGCTTCCGAGAGCAAGCTCTTGGCGTCCTCGAGTTGAACACGCAGTTCATCGGCGGACCGGGTCAGGTTCTCGCGGCGCTGGATCGCGGCTTTGGCATAGGTCGGATAGGCGAAGTGCGCGGGATCATTGATCCCGGCGCGTTCCTGCTCGCTCTGGATTTCGCGCTCGAGGTCGACCGACATGCGCTGGAAGTCGGCGATCATGCCTTCGATCTGTGCGACCCTTCGGCGCTTCTCGTCGACCTGAAATTTCTTCAGGCGGATCAGCGTTTCACGTGACTTCATCGACTCATACTCCCCAGAAGTCCCGATTTGACGCGGGACAGAGCCGGCTCCCCTCCGGGGCCCCGCCGGCATCGCTATTGGTGTGCCGCGGATGATGGCCTGACAAAGTTAGCGTTCCGTTTCCAAATTCCCCAGGATTTGCTCAAGCTGCCGGTAACCCTCGCCCAAGCCGGTCACTTCGTCCTTGGCCTGGCGCAGGAAGGCCTCCAGCGGCTCGTGCAGCCGGATTGCCTCGTCGACTTCGGCACTCGACCCCGCCCGATAGGCCCCAAGGCGGATCAATTCCTCCATGTCGGCATAGGTTGCCATCACTTGGCGCCCGCGCGTGATGATCGGCAAATAGGCGGGATCGGCCGATTTCGGCATGGTGCGGGAGACCGATTTGAGGATGTTGATGGCGGGATAGCGTCCGCGCTCCGCGATCGAGCGCTCCATCACCACATGGCCGTCCAGGATGCCGCGCACCGCGTCCGCGATCGGCTCATTATGGTCGTCGCCGTCGACCAGCACCGTGAAGATGCCGGTGATGGTCCCTGCGCCGACCCCGGGGCCGGCACGCTCCAACAGCTTCGGCAATTCGGTGAAGACGGTCGGCGTGTAGCCCTTGGCGGTCGGCGGCTCGCCGGCGGACAGGCCGATCTCGCGTTGCGACATCGCAAACCGGGTGACCGAGTCCATCAGGCACAGTACGTCCTTGTCTTCGTCGCGGAAATATTCCGCGATCGCGAGCGTCAAATAGGCCGCCTGCCGGCGCATCAAGGCGGGCTCGTCGGAGGTCGCCACCACGACCACCGACCGCGCGAGGCCTTCCTCGCTGAGGTCGTCCTGGAGAAATTCCTGCACCTCGCGGCCGCGCTCGCCGACGAGCCCGATCACGCTGACGTCGGCATCGACATTGCGCGCCAGCATCGACAGCAAGACCGACTTGCCGACGCCGGAACCGGCGAAGATGCCGAGCCGCTGGCCGCGGCAGCAGGTCAGGAAGGTATTGAGCGCGCGGACGCCGAGATCAAGCGGGAGGCCGACGCGCTTGCGCGAATGCGCCGGCGGCGGTGTGTTGCGGAACGGCATCGGCGAGCCGCCTTGCGGCAGCGGCCCCTTGCCGTCGATCGGCTCGCCCATCGCATTGAGGACCCGGCCGAGCCAGGCCCGCGAAGGCCGCACCTGGCTCGCGGCGTTGGCGATGACGGCACGACAGCCGCGCCTCACTCCCTCGAGGCCTGCGAACGGCATTACGACGGCATTATTCCCGGAGAAGCCGATCACCTCGGAAGGAATCGGACGGCTGCCGCCGGTCTCGATCATGATGCGGGCGCCGACCGACATCGCATGGATGGGTCCTGCGATCTCCACCATCAGGCCGCGCACGCCGACCACCCGGCCATATATATTGACGCTATCGATTTCGCTGATCTGCTCGGCAAGCGCCTTCATTGCGAAAACCTTAAGTTTCGCCGCATTTCGCGGCCGCGCTTAACTTGGTGTTTACCCGCATCGTTAATCATTGCGTCACTGTCTTTGGTGACTGAGATCGCGCTCGACTGTTCGGAACGAACACCGAATCGCGGGAGTCGGTTAGGCCCGCCTCTTAATGTGGAGCTTGAATCGGTACGGATAAGAAAAGCTGCTTTGACGCAATATCTTAGGGCGATTCGATAAAAATTGCACTGATAGAGCTTGCGAAGGCGAAACAGATTTTGTTAACCATAAGCCGTCAGGATCCGAATCAGTTGTTCAAAGGCGTTTTGAGTGCCGCAAGTGCGGCCGACCTGACGCCCGGAGCGGCGACTATGGGGAACTGGCATGCGCGTTTTGCTGATTGAAGATGACAGCGCCGTCGCGCAGTCGATTGAATTGATGCTCAAATCCGAGAGTTTCAACGTTTATACGACCGACCTCGGGGAAGAAGGCGTCGATCTCGGAAAGCTTTACGATTACGACATTATCCTTCTCGACCTCAACTTGCCGGACATGTCGGGCTACGACGTGCTCAAGCAGCTTCGGGTCTCCAAGATCAAGACCCCTATTCTGATCCTCTCCGGCCTTGCCGGCATCGAGGACAAGGTCAAAGGTCTCGGTGTCGGCGCCGACGACTACATGACCAAACCCTTCCACAAGGACGAGCTGGTCGCCCGCATCCATGCGATCGTCCGCCGTTCCAAGGGCCACGCCCAGTCGGTGATCCAGACCGGCGATCTCGTGGTCAATCTCGACACCAAGACGGTCGAGGTCGGCGGCCAGCGCGTGCATCTGACCGGCAAGGAATACCAGATGCTGGAGCTGCTCTCCTTGCGCAAGGGCACCACGCTGACCAAGGAAATGTTCTTAAATCATCTCTATGGCGGCATGGACGAGCCGGAATTGAAGATCATCGACGTCTTCATCTGCAAGCTGCGCAAGAAGCTCGCCAACGCCTCCGAGGGCCGCAACTTCATCGAGACCGTGTGGGGCCGCGGCTATGTGCTGCGCGAGCCGCACGAGCATGAAGAGCGGATTCCCGCCTGATCAGGGTTTGAGTGTCGAGCCCGTACGGCTCTCTCCTCCCGACTGGACCCCGCCGCGAATGGCGGGGTTTTTGTTTTGGGGATTGAACTCGCTGTTGGCGTGCTTCGACGGACGGATCGTGCCAACCTGCTGTTGCACGTTTCGGGGACCTCGACATGATCCTTCAATCGCTCGCCGGGCTACCTGCCTTCCTGGTCTACTTCTGCACCGGCATCCTCGCCGTCGTGGCCTATCTGCTTGTTTACACGCGCGTCACCCCGCACAACGAATTCCAGTTGATCCGCGACAACGATCCGGCGGCCGCGATCGCGCTCGGCTTGAGCCTGCTCGGCTTCGTGCTTCCGGTGGTCAGCGCCATTGCGCATTCCGCCAACGTCGTAGATTGCCTGATCTGGAGCATGATCGCGCTGATCGTGCAGATCGTGGTGTTTTTCATCGTCAAGGTACCGGTCCCGAACCTCTCGGCGCGGATCGCGTCGGGTGAGCTCGCGCCTGCGATCTGGCTCGGCTTGTCATCGCTTGCCGCCGGCGCACTCAACGCCGCCTCGATGATCTACTGACCATGGTGGAGCCACGGCCCAGCAAGGATTTTGGGAAGCGCAAGCCGGTCGCCACGCCGAGCGCTGCGCCCGTGAAGCGATCCGGCCATGTCGGATTGCTCTTGATGGGGACGCTGGCGGTCGGCGGCGGCGCCTATGCGCTGATGCCACGGGAGAATTGCCAAGCCATCCCTCCAGGAATGGCGGCGCCGACGACGCCGCAGGCGAGTGCCGGATGCGTGTCACGCGGCGCGTCCGGCGGCAGTGGCGGCGGCTATAGCCGATCGTCTCCGCTCAGTTTCTATGGCGGCGACAGTTCATCGAGCCGCGCCTCCGCGAGCTCGGATTCCAGCTCCGGCAGCGTGACGCGCGGCGGCTTCGGCTCCTTTGCGCGCGCATTCGGCCTTTCCGGCCGCGGCTGACGAAAGTTGCGCTTGCTGATTTCAAAGCCTGCACGATGCCGTGAAATCACCTCGTTTCGCTTGCCTCATTGACCAGTCGTCAGCCAGGATCGCCTCCCCAGCAACAAGCTTGAACAGTCAAATCTTTGAACAGCCAAATCTTAGACGGCGAAGGGACCCAAGATGAAACGCTCGCGTCGCGTCGTCCTGACATTGATGGGTACCGCGGCTGTCAGCGCCGTATCGATGGGCCTTGTGCGGCGACGTAGCTGTGGCCCTGGGCTGGAGGCCGTGCCTGGCCCGGACGGCAGGCCCTATTGCCGCGCGATCTATGGCGGGTTCGGCGGCGCGCCGCGTCGCTTCCATGGCCACGGTCACGGCCACGCGCATGGCGGCGGCTGATTTCCGCCGATGCGACGCATCACCTGCCCCGAACGCGACGACTGGCGTGCCACCGCTGAAGCATGCGGGTTCGATTTCCATACGATCGACGGCGAACGTTACTGGGATGAACGCGCCTATTATGCCTTCTCGCTGGATGAAATCGAACGACATATCGAGACGCCATCAGGTGAAATCGATGCCATGTGCCTCGAACTGGTTGCCCGCGCGATCGACGACGAAAAATATTTGCGCCGCTTGAAGATCCCGGACGCGTTCTGGCCACTGCTCTCGGAGAGCTGGCACCGCGACGAACGCAGCCTCTACGGCAGATTTGACCTTAGTTTCGACGGGCGCGGCCCGGCCAAGCTTCTGGAATATAACGCCGATACCCCAACCTCGATCTTCGAGGCCGCGGTGTTTCAGTGGACGTGGCTCGAGCAGGCTATCGAGCGGCGCATCGCCCCCGTCCGCGCCGACCAATTCAATTCGATCCATGAACGGCTGATCGATGCGTGGAAGAAACTTCGGCTCGGCCGTCACCTGCATCTGACCGGAACGACGGAAAATAGCGAGGATGCCGGCACGCTGGCTTATCTGGAGGACACCGCGACGCAGGCCGGGCTGGACACCACGATGATCGACATCGAGGACATCGGCTGGCGCGACGACGGCGGCTTTGTCGATCTCGATGACCGCGAAATCGAACTCGCCTTCAAGCTCTATCCCTGGGAATGGATGTTCCACGACGAGTTTGGCGCAAGGCTGCTCGAAGCGCCGACGCGCTGGATCGAACCGCCATGGAAGGCCGTCCTGTCCAATAAGGGGATCCTGCCGCTGTTATGGGAGATGTTTCCAGGCCACCCCAATCTGTTGCCGACCTTCTTCGAGGATGACCCGAATGCGGCGCAGCTTGGCACCTCCTATGTGCGCAAGCCGCTCTATTCGCGCGAAGGCGCCAACGTCACCATGGTCAGGTCAGGCACAACGCTCATGCAGCAGGAGGGGCCGTACGGCGAGGAGGGATTCGTTCGCCAGGCCTTCGCGCCGCTGCCGAATTTCTCGGACCAATATCCGGTGGTGGGAAGCTGGCTGGTCGATCACACGCCGTGCGGGCTATCGATCCGCGAGGATACCAACCCGATCACCGGCAATACGTCCCGGTTCCTGCCGCACGCGATCGTGTGAGCCTTTTGGGACGCTAATACCGCGCCGACGCAACCGCCTTCAACGCTTGCGGCATCGGCGGCGGAACGCCGATCGGGCGTCCGGTCCGCGTCAGGTTTGGCCGATACAGGCCGCGCTTCTCCGGACAGGGCTTGAACGCGTCGGTGATCCCGACCACCGATTCAGCGGCGCCCAGCATCAGCATGCCGTCGGGTTCAAGCTGCTTGACCAGCCTCTCGAAGATCGCCGCCTTGGTATCCTGGTCGAAATAGATCAGGACGTTGCGGCAGAAGATGACGTCAAACATCCCGAGATGGGAAAAGTCCTGCAACAGGTTCAATTGGCGATGCTGGACCATGCTGCGGATGTCGGCGTTGAGCTGCCAAAGCTCTCCGACTTGGGCGAAATGCTTGACCAGCAACTGGATTGGCAGCCCGCGTTGCACCTCGAACTGGCTGAACAGGCCGGCCTTGGATTTTTCGAGCACGCCTTGCGACAGGTCGGTCGCGACAATCTCGATTCGCCAGCCGGCCAGCACCTGGCCTGCTTCCTTCAGGAGCATCGCGATCGAGTAGGGTTCCTGCCCGGTCGAGGAGGCTGCCGACCAGATGCGCAAGGAGCGGCGGTTGGCGCGCGCCTGCATCAGCGCCGGCAAGTTCTCGCGCAGATGGTCAAACGGGATCTTGTCGCGGAAAAAGAAGGTCTCATTGGTGGTCATTGCCTCGACCACCTCGGCGGTGAGCACGTCGGCGCCGCCGCCCCTGATTTTTTGAACCAGTTCAGGAATGCCGGTCACACCGACCCTTCGTGCGAGCGGCACCAGCCGGCTTTCGACCAGATATTGCTTGTCGGCTGAGAGGTCGAGGCCGGAGCGCTCCTTCAGGAGCTTACGCAGATATTCATAATCCAACGGCGTCACGAACGATCTCCCGAAAACAGTCGAAGCAATTTCGGCGCGATTTGGTTGAGCGGCAGGACGGCGGCGCAAATGCCCGCGTGCGCCGCTGCGCCCGGCATCCCCCACACCACGCTGGTGGCTTCATCCTGGGCGATCACGCTTCCGCCGGCCGCAACGATGTCCTTGCCGCCTCGCGTTCCGTCCGAGCCCATGCCGGTCAGGATCACCGACATGACGCTGCCCTGCCAGACTTCGGTTGCCGAGGTGAACAACGGATCGACGGCAGGCTTGCAGAAATTGACCGCCGGTCCGTCATCGAGTGCGATCATCACTTCAGCGCCATGACGAACAACGCGCATATGGCGTCCGCCCGGCGCGAGGTAGATCTGGCCGGCTTTGACGATTTCGCCGTCGACCGCCTCATGCGCAGGCCGGTGGCTCGAGCGCGCCAGATGTTCGGCCAGGATCGTCGTGAAGGTAGGCGGCATGTGTTGCGTGATCAGTACGGGAAACCGGTCAATCAGCGGACCAATGTCGGCGGCCAGCGCCATCAGCGCCTGCGGACCACCGGTCGATGAGCCGATCAGGAGCACGCGCGGCATCTGGGCGCCGAACGCGCGGCGCATCAACTGGGGCTGCGCGATCGCCGCCGTCTCGGCCGGCGTCCCCCGCGTCCGAGCCACCGACGGGGCCGGCGAAGCCGGCACGGCGCGGCGAAGCTTGGCGCCCAAATGACGGATCTTCTGGATCAGGTCGTGGCGGAAGGTCTCCGCGGCCGTGAGCTCGCGCGTACTTTCCGGTTTCGGGATGTAGTCCGAGGCACCGAGCGACAGCGCCTAGAAGCTGATCTCGGCGTTACGGCGGGTCAGCGTGGACGCCATGATGATGATGAGGTCGCGTTTCTTCGCCAGCAACTGCGGCAGCGCCGAGATGCCGTCGAGCTCCGGCATTTCGATGTCGAGCACGGCGACGTCGGGATTGATGCGCTCGAGCTGATTGACCGCGTCACGACCGGTGCGCAGGGATCCCGCGACCATCATGTCCGGCTCGGAGCCGACCCAGCGAGAGATCAATCCCCTGATGACGACGGAATCATCCACCACCATAACCCGCAGCGGCTCTTGCAGCGTCGACTTCGGGCACACGGGGTTTACCAACGCAACACTCATTACTCACCAGACACAGCTGAAGCGGCACGACAGACAAAACGCCGATGGCCGCAGCCGCCGGATCGATGGGCGCAGATCAGATAAGGCCGACTTCCTGGAACTTCGCGGTAACGATGTCCTTGTCGAACGGCTTCATGATGTATTCGTTGGCGCCGGCATGAAGCGCGCGCGCGATGTGGGCGACATCGTTTTCGGTGGTGCAGAACACGACCTTGGGCGCATCGCCACCGGGCATGCGGCGGAGATTGCCCAGGAATTCGTATCCGTCCATGATCGGCATGTTCCAATCGAGGAGGATGGCGTCCGGCAAGCCGCGCTTGCAGACTTCCAGAGCCTTCTCGCCGTCCTCGGCTTCGACGATCTGGAAATCAAGGCCCTCCAGGATTCGCCGCGCGACCTTTCGTATGACACTCGAGTCATCGACAACCAGACATGTTCTCATTTTGAGCCTCTGTTTCTTCCAATCCCGTGAGGGACACTACCATTGCAACGGTTCGCCCCGCTTGCCGTCTCAGGCCGCCATCATGTCCGGGACGATTTCGAGGACGCGATCGACGTCGAGAACGACCATGAGCTGGCCGTCGAGGCGATGGACACCGCCGGCAAGCTTAGCCATGCGAGGATCGAGATTGACGGGATTTTCCTCGCGGCTGTCCTCGGGCAGGCGCAGCACTTCCCCGATCTGATCGATCAGGAGCCCATAGGATTCACCGCGCAGGTCCACGCCGACCGCCATCGGCGGCTGGCCGTCGTCGGCCTTGGGCAGCCCCAGGCGGGCGCGCATGTTGACCACCGTGACGATGCGGCCACGCAAATTGAGCACGCCCGCGATCTCGCTGGAAGCCAGCGGCACCCGCGTCAGCCGCTCCGGCATGAATACGTCCTGCACCCGCGAGATGGGCAGGCCGAACAACTGCCCGCCGATCACGGCCGTGACGTATTCTGCGACCGTGCCTTCGCTTGTCTGGTCCTTGCTGGTCATATCAAACGTTCCTTGTACCCGGCTGAACTTTGTTCATGCCGGTCGGCTGAACTTGTTTTCATGCCGCCTGGCTGATCTCGGCGGTCTGTTCCTTCAGCGCCGCGATCAGGCCCGGACGGTCGAACTTGGCGACATAGTCGTGGAAGCCGGCGAGGCGTCCGCGCTCGATCGCGGCCGGCGAAACCAGCGAGGACAGCCCGATGATCGGCATCGCGCTCAAATGTTGGTCGGCGCGGATGATCTCGGCAAATTCGAACCCGTTCATGTCGGGCATCTCGATATCGGTCAGCACCACATCGAAGCTCTGCCCCGAGCGCAGCGCAGTGAGGCCTTCCTGGGCATTGGGGACAACCCTCACCCGGTAACCGGCGGCCTTGAGCACCGGCGCCAGCATATTGCGGAAGAAGGCTGAATCGTCGACCAGGAGTACCGATTGGGCGCTTGCCGAGGGCCGCATCTCCTTGCGGGTGAACCAGTCCGAGAACGCCATCGGCAGGAAGTGGCCGACGTCGATTACTTCCGTCGCCTGGCCCTTGATAACGGCGGAGCCCAGAATGCCCTGCCCGGCTCCCGCGACCTCGATGTGCAGCCGTTCCTCGACGATGTCGATGATCTCGTCGACCACGAGCCCCATCGCGCGGCCGTCGTCAGCGAACACCAGGATCGGCTGGGCGCCGGAAGTGCCGACATTGACGCCCTCCATCTGCACCAGCGGCATCAACTGCTCGCGGTACTGCACCATGTAGCGGCCGTTGGAGAGTTCGATCTTGTCGGCTGCGATCTCCTCCAGCCGGGTGACGAGACCGAGCGGCACCGCCTTGGGCTGGGTCGAGCCGGCGCGAAACACCAGCAGCGAGGTGAGCTGCTCGCCCGAGCCTGAATGCAGGCTGGCGTTCTCGTCGGTGATCTCGTGGGACGCGGCGCTGGAGGCGCCAAGCGCTTTCGCGATCCCATTGGGATCGATGATCATGATCACGGCGCCGTCGCCCAAGATGGTATTGCCGGAGAACATGTCGATGTGGCGCAGCTTGGTCGACATCGGCTTGACTACGATTTCTTCCGTATGAAACACGCCGTCGACCACGATGCCGAAGGTTTGGCTGCCGACTTGCGTCACCACGATGAAGCCGTTCTCGGG
>Ga0209153_1000090_pt1 | contig 45936 bp, 34 predicted proteins | sample GraSoiAngelo_120_FD_185877 | JGI IMG/M metagenome (GOLD analysis project Ga0209153, IMG submission 185877) | Grasslands soil microbial communities from the Angelo Coastal Reserve, California, USA - 14_0919_09_20cm (SPAdes) (version 2) | ecosystem: Environmental > Terrestrial > Soil > Grasslands ... | reverse complement strand
CCAAGACGGAAGCCAAAGCCTTCGGCTGCTCGATCAAACGCGCCGAATGATGTTACGTCGCATACTACTCGCGCTCGTCTGCTGTACCCTCGGCGCAACGCTGCTTGACCGTTATGATGTCAGCACGGTCGCAGTGCGCGCCGCCGATGGCATTGGCAGCGATAAAACGAGAACTGCGCAGAAGCGCAAGAGCCGCACCGCAAAGAAGCGCGGTGGTCGCACAACGCTTGTAGCGACTCTATTGGGTGAACCACCTATCTCCTCTTCGCCGCTACATGCGCCATCAGTAAAGTTACTTGACGCGGCCGGCATCAAGCAGTTGCTCGCGCCTGTAGCGCCGCCCAATGATCGCCCATTGCTTATCAACTTCTGGGCAACTTGGTGCGAGCCGTGCCGCGAGGAATTTCCCGATCTCGTGCGCATCTACAACGACTATAACTCGCGCGGTCTCTACTTCGCTTCGATCTCCATTGATGATCCGTCGGAACTTAAAACGGGCGTGCCGAAATTTCTCAGCGAGATGCACTCGCAGATACCGGCCTTTCTGTTGAACGTGACCGACTCCGAGCCGGTCATCAACTCGGTCGATCCAGATTGGGGCGGCGAGTTGCCCGCGACCTTCTTATTCGACAAGCACGGGCAAGTCGTCTTCAAACACAAAGGGCGCATCAACCCGACCGAGTTGCGCGCCGCACTCGACAAGGTTTTAAGTGAATAGAAACGATAGTCCTGTTTTTGACTGCTTACGCTTACTATTCACTGCTCACTCTTATGACTTCCGAACTGATCACGCCCGAAGTAGTCGCCGCGCACAATCTCACGTCCATCGAATATGAACGTATCAAGCAGTTGTTGGGGCGCGAGCCGACGTTCGTCGAGTTGGGCATCTTCTCGGTGATGTGGTCGGAGCATTGTTCGTATAAATCGTCGAAGGTGCATCTCAGGCGTCTGCCGACGCGCAATGAGCGCGTGGTTGTGCCGCCGGGCGAGAACGCAGGCGTGGTTGATGTGGGCGACGGCTGGTGCGCGGCCTTCAAGGTTGAATCGCACAATCACCCTTCGTTCATCGAGCCGTTTCAAGGCGCGGCCACAGGCGTCGGCGGCATCCTGCGCGACATCTTCACAATGGGCGCGCGCCCCGTCGCTTCGATGAATTCTTTACGCTTCGGCTCGCTCGATCACCCGCAGACGGGCCGCCGCAATCGCGCTCTGCTCGCAGGTGTCGTCGCCGGCATCGCGCATTACGGCAACGCATTCGGCGTGGCGACGGTCGGCGGTGAGGTCATGTTCGACGATGCGTATGCGTTGAACCCGCTCGTCAATGCGTTCGCGCTCGGACTTGTGCGCCATGATCAAATCTTCTTCGGGCGCGCGTCGGGCGTTGGCAATCCCGTCTTGTATGTCGGCGCGAAGACCGGGCGTGACGGCATACACGGCGCGACGATGGCCTCGGCCGAGTTTGACGACGAAGCATTAGAGAAGCGGCCGACCGTGCAGGTGGGCGATCCATTCTTAGAAAAGCTTTTGCTCGAAGCGTGCCTCGAAGCGATGCGGAGCGGCGCGGTCGCGGGGATTCAAGACATGGGCGCGGCCGGTCTCACCTCTTCGTCATGCGAAATGGCGGCGCGCGCGGGCACAGGCATCGAGCTTGATCTCACACTCGTGCCGCAGCGCGAACAGGCGATGACGGCTTACGAGATCATGCTCTCGGAATCGCAAGAGCGCATGCTCATCGTCGCGCACAAGGGGCGCGAGCGGCAGGTCGTGGACATCTTCAAGAACTGGGATTTAGATGCAGTCGTCATCGGGCGCGTGACCGACACAGGGCATGTGCAGGTGATGCACCACGAAGGCACGGTCGCAGACATCCCCGTCAATTTTCTGACCGATGAAGCACCGGTGTACGAACGACCGATGAAGAGCAAGACGGAAAGCGGAAGGCAGAAAGATGAAGATGTCGCAGTCGGTGGCGGCGTTGATCTCATCTCGCCCGCGCCGCCGTCTGCGCCCGTCTTGGAAAGTCTGGCGCGTGAAACCGACAACGAGCAACAGACAACGGACAACGGACAGATCGATCACAACGATGCGTTGTTGCAGTTGCTCGTTGCGCCGAACGTGGCATCGAAGGAGTGGGTCTATCGGCAGTACGATCACATGGTGCGGACGAACACGGCCGTGTTGCCGGGCGCGGACGCGGCCATCGTGCGGATCAAGGAGACGCGGCGCGCGCTCGCCATGTGTCTCGATGGCAACGGACGTTACTGCGCCGCCGACCCGCGCGCGGGCGCACGCCTCGTCGTCGCCGAAGCCGCGCGCAATGTTGTGTGCGTCGGTGCGCGCCCACTCGCGATCACGAACTGCCTGAACTTCGCTTCGCCCGAACGACCTGAAGTGATGTGGGCGTTCTCGGAGACGGTGGATGGCATGGCCGAGGCGTGTCGCGCGTTCGACACGCCGGTCGTCTCAGGCAACGTCTCGTTCTACAACGAGACCGAAGGGCGCGGCATCTTGCCGACACCGGTCATCGGCATGGTCGGCCTTGTTGAAGATGTGCGCCGCGTCATCCAACCCGGCTTCAAACAAGAAGGCGACTTGATCGCATTGCTAGGCACAACCAATGATGATCTTTCGATCAGCGAGTACGCCGCGACCGTCTTGGGCCGCACGACCGAAGAGATGATCGAAAGGGGCCGTGTGCCTGTGCTTGAGCTGCAATTGGAGAAGGCCGTGCAAGAGGTCTGCTTGCGCGGGACGGAAGCAGGCTTGCTGCGTTCGGCGCATGATTGCGCGGACGGCGGGCTGGCCGTTGCGCTGGCCGAAAGCTGTTTCTCGTCGCTCAACCGGCCGGCCATCGGCGCAGGTATAGAACTCAACGGCGCGCTCGCGCCGCCTGTGCAACTCTTCAGCGAATCGCCCTCGCGCATCGTCGTCAGTTTCGCAACGGAAGCGCGCGCGCAGCTTGAAGAGATCGCCGCCGAACTCAACTGCCCGTTCGTCGTCATCGGCCGCGTCGGCGACACATCGCTGCGCATCGCCATCAATGGCACGCTCGTCATCGCGCGCGACCTCAACGAAATCGAAACCGTCTGGCGTAGCGCGCTCGGCCAGCGTTTGCAAACGGAAGCCTTGGCGGCGGCGGCTGAATAACTACGCCATACTTAGGGCGAACGAACCTCTCTTCGCGCCTATCCAACGCCCAGCAGAACGGTCAATTGCCGTACACGGATGTACTGTAATGTGTCGCCACAGTTCGTCCGGCCGCGTCGCTAAAGCTTACGCTTCTTCGCCATTTACGCCCGCCGACTGTGGGGCATGACGGTTGCGAAACCTGTCAGATGTCTATCCCTATTTTGCGCCCCCTCCGAGTGCCAAAATCTGATTTCGAGGAGGAGAATTGCAACCATGAGCAAACGTTTGCTGAGTACAGCGGCCGGCTTGGTGCTCGCGCTGTCGCTAGCAGGTCTCGCCGCCGCGCAAGATTCCAAGACGACCACCACAGTCACCACGCAGACCACCAAGACGATCCAAAACCCGGATGGCACTTACACCGTCATCCAATATCCGGCCGACAAAGAGGTCGCAGTGACGCTCGCGCCGGGCACGGTTATTCCAACCGCGCACGGCCTCGCCAAGGTCCTGCGTCATGGCAACATGACGACGATTAACCTAGACCTATCGGACATCACCGGCGACGTGAACAACTACAACGTCTATGCGGTTGATCCGACGGGCAATTTCACGCTGCTCGGCCCTGTAACGATTGCCAACGGCGTGGCGACGCAGACTTTCACGACGCCGATGGATAAGTTCATGCTCGTGCTCTCGCCCGAAGCTAACTTGACGACCATCGCCGACACCACACCGATCCTGTTCCGCAGCACTGTGCCGGAAGGCTTCGCGGTCATTCCGGTCGCAACGAGCAGGCCGAGGCATGGCGCGGCAGTTGGCGAGCGCGTCGCGGCGACGACCGCACCGACCGCTTCGCCTTACACCGTGCCGATGCTCGACATTCCCGGCTTCCGCCGTGGCACAGACACACACTTGCGCGTTAACTTCCCTGAACTGAACGATGCGCGCGCCAACGTCTTCATCGAGCCGCGCAAAGATGGCCCGACGCAGATCACGATGCGCTTCCACAGCCTGACGCGCGCGCCTGCGGACAAGCGCATTGTTGTCTGGGCAGTCGGCCCTGACGGCAGTTACGCGAAGCTCGGTCAGATAGTCAATACGCGCCACCGCAACGAGGCCGAGATCAAGGGCGAGACGGCGCTGTCGGACTTTGGCTTGCTCGTGACGATTGAGAACGCGGACGATATCATCTCGCCCGCCGGCCCCGTGTACGCTACGGTTATCCGAGAGCGTTAGCGCGGCGACGACTTCAAACTTGCCGCAGTTGTGCTTGCGCCCCAGCCCCTCGCGGCTGAGCAGGGCGCAAGCTTGCAGAAAGGGATGAAGGAAAAACGATGAATGATGAACGCGGAGCGATGAACTATTTTTCTATTCATTGTTCATCATTCTGCGTTCATCGTTTTCTTTCATCCCTGTTTTGTTGACCTACGCCGCGCCGGCTGTGTTATAGTTCCTTTTGCCGGTGGCGCTTGGCCCCGTAAGGATCAGCCGACGTTTCCGGCTCACCCGACACACTGTCCGGCTCTCTCGCAAGAGATCACAAGCAAGGCCGCAGTTCTTCCGTCAACCAGTTGCAGCTAACACGGACGCGCCGTCAGGATGCGCCCGCGCTTCGTTCGGACACGTAAGGGACTCCTCGTTTTAACCCTTCTTAACCGGGCGCGCGATTTCTTCCGCGCTCAAGCTTGAAAGTAAGCCGATGCTAAAACGCAGACTCCCCCTCTGCCTCGCCCTTCTATTCGTTTGTGCCGCCGCCACAGCGCAGGCACAGGAAGCGGCGTCTCTGCCGGAACTCGTCCGGCGCGTCAAGCCCGCAGTCGTCGCCATCGTGACCTACGATGCGAAGGGCAATCCGTTGATGAGCGGGAGCGGTTTCTTCCTCCGCCCCGGCCAAGTCATCACGAACATGCACGTGATCGAAGGGGCACGGCGCGTCGAAGTCAAGACGCTTGACGGCAAGGGGCGCGTCTATCAAGCGGCCGGTGCGCTCGCCGTTGACGAAGAGGGCGACCTTGCGCTCTTGAGTGTCGAGATGCCTGCCGAGCGCGCGCACAGCAGCGAGTTGATGACGACGCTACCCGATGAGGGCGAGAAGATTTTCGTCATCGGTAATCCCTTACGGCTCGAAGGCTCTGTCTCAGACGGCATTGTCTCGGCCGTGCGCGAAGTGCCGAACCTCGGCCACATCGTGCAGATCACCGCGCCCATTTCGCACGGCAATTCGGGCAGTCCGGTCTTCAACATGCGCGGGCAAGTGGTCGGCGTCGTCACGATCAAAGTGGTCAACGGGCAGAACATCAATCTCGCGCTCGGCGCGGCGCGTGTCGAGCAGTTGCACGCGGGCCGGCTGCGCACGTTCGATGAATTGTGTGCGCCGAAGCGCAACGGCGCTGGCGACCCGGAGGCGGCCGCCGAGTGGTGGTACAAGAACGGCTTGAGTTCGCTCTGGCTGGGCAACTACGACGGCGCGTTGGATTCGTTTGAGAACGCGGTCAACAAAAATCCGCGCCGCCCCGAAGCGTGGATACAGGTCGGCTACTGTCTCGTCAAACAGGGCAAGAACGCCGATGCGATCAAGGCTTACAAGCAAGCCCTGCGCCTGCGCCCGAACGCTTACGAGACCTACAACAAACTCGGCGACGCCTACTACTACGCCAGCAACTTCAACGAAGCCATCGTCGCCTACAAAGAGGCCGCGCGCCTCCGGCCTGATCAGTCTGAAGCCTACTACAACCTCGGCATGACCTACCTCGAACTCGGCGACAAAGACGCCGCCCTCGCCCAGAGCCGTCTATTAGAGCCGCTCGACGCAGAGTTGTATCAGAAGTTAATGAGCGAGATTAACAGGTAGGCGAGAGTGCAATTGGAGAAAAGGGCGAGCTTGAAAGATCAGGCTCGCCCTTTTTCTTGTTGCTAGCTTTTCGTCCGCTTCACTCACCACTCGTCTGGCTAGTGAAGATGTTGCGGTCAATCGCCTTTGGGTCGCCGATGACGACGAAGCGCAGGTTGCGCATGTACTTTTGCGCGACGCGCTGGACATCCGTCGGCGTGACGGTGCGCAGGCGCTCCAAGAAGTCGAGCGAGTTGCGCCAGCCGCCGCCGAGCAGTTCGTAGCGCGCGAGTTCGCCCGCTTGTGCCATGTTGGTCTCTTGGCCTAAGTAGTAGCGCGTGAGATAGCCGGAGATTTCCGAGTTGATGTCGGACGAGTCGGCGCGCTCGTGTTGCAGCCGCGCGATCTCGTTGAGCATGACGCCGACGGCTTGATTGGCGTCAACGGCCGTGACGTAGATGCCGCCGATGTTTGTGCCTTGCTCGCGCAGGAACGCTTCGGGGGCGTAGGAGAGGTTGCGGCGGAAGCGCACCTCGACGAGCACACGATCATTCAACAGAGACGACGCGACGCGCATCGGATAAATATCTTCAGAGGTCAAAGGCGGTGCGGCGAAGACGCCTTGAATGTAGTTGGTCGGCAAGCCCTTCGTCGTCACGTCAACGGATGAGGTGGCGAATGAAAGCTGCGGCAGAGGCTCGGGCTTATAGTCACCGCGCGGAAGTTTGCCGAACGAACCAGCGATGCGTTGGCGCAAGGTCGCGGCGTCCAGATCGCCGACGACGATGAGGAGCAGACGCGAGGTCTCCATCATGCGCTTGTGATAGGCGCGCACGTCGTCAACGCCAAGCCGGCCGATGGTCTCGGCCGAGCCTTCGGGGTCGTTGCTGTAAGGATGACCGGCGTAGGCGACGCGCGCTTGCAACTCTTGTAGATACTCGTCGGGCGAATCCTCGTTGTTGCTGCGTGCGACGACGAGTTTATTTTGCACACGCTTCACGTCTTCGGGCGCGAAGGTCGGATGCAGCGCGATGTCTGCGAACATCTCCCAAGAGCGGTCGAAGTTCGGGCGCGTGGAGATCATGCCGAGCGTCGAGTAGTCGTAAGAGACATCATAGCTGATGCCTGTGCCCATGCGCGCCTGTTCGCGGCGCAACGTCTCGCGCGGGAACGCTTGGCTCGCCTCGGTCGCAGCGTCCCACATCAACGCCTCAAGCCCTGCGTTCTGCGCCGTGATGTTGCGCGCGCCGCCGCGCATGAACAGAGCCGTCGCCACCGTCAGACTGCCCGCGCGCCGCTTGACCAAAACCTTCAGCCCGTTGACATCGAACTCCGTAACGAGCGCCGCCGCCTTGTCCGCAACCGCTTTGACCTTCTCCGTGTCGGGCTGGCCCGGTTGCCCCGGCTTCGGCTGCGACACGCTCGGCGCATCCTTGCCCTTTGTCGCTTCCTGCGCGCGGCCGACAAAACTCGGCGCGTACGTCAACCCCGTGCTCAGCACCAACGCTAAGCTCAAAATCCAACTGCTGATCAACTTCCGCATCTCGTTCATCGCCCTTCTTAATCTGCTGCCTGTTGCTTAGCGCCCTGCGGCCTTCTGCTTAACGTTCTCTGCTCTCTGGTCTGTGCTGCCGATCAAATCCGGCTCCGTCAACTTCGCTGCCTGCTGCGACTCGTCCGAGAGCATCGCAAGGCCCACGTGCGGCTTGCCTTGTATGTAGGTCGAGACGTAGCGGTTGATGTCTGCGCGCGAGGTGCGGCGCAGATTGCCTAGGTAGCCGCGAAAATAATCGAGGCCCGTTGAAGACCACCAGAAGCCGATGGTGTGCGTGTAGTCGCTCAACTTCTCGCGCGAGAAAAGATCGTCTGCTTCAAGCAAGCCCTTCGCGTTCTCCAACTCTTGGTCGCTGAAATAATCTGGATCGTTGAAGTGTGCGATCTCTTTGTAGATGGCGGCCGTGGCGGCTTTCGCTTTGTCGGGCGTGGTCTCGGCGAGCAGTTGAATGGGGCCTGTGTTGCGCTGCGTGTAGTAGAGCAGGTCAATGCCGGTCACGAGGCCCGAATCAACGAGCGCGCGTTGGAAGTGCGAATCGGGCTGGCGCAGGATGAAAGAGAACACGTCGGCCGCGTAAGTGGCCGCGTTGTCTTTGCCGATTGAGGGGCCGTGCCAGCCGACGGTGATGATGACGTTCCCGACCGGCTGCTTGATGATCGCGCCCTCGCTCTTTGGCAACGGCGGGTGTTCGACGAGCGGAAACTTCTTGAACGGGTCTTCCGTGCGCGCCCAGTCGCCGAATAACTCGTCGGCCATACGGAATACTTCATCCGGTTGCGCGTCGCCGGTAATGATGAGCGCCGAGTTGTTGGGCACGTAGTAGCGCGATTGAATCAGGCGCATCGTATCGGTCGTCGCCGTCTTGACCGTCTCGCGGTTGCCCAAGGGGTTCTTGCGGCTCGGATACTTGTAGAACAGGCGATTGATCATCTCCTGATTCAAGTAGTAACCCGGACTCGATTCGTTGCGATCAATCTCGCCAAGGACAGCCTGTCGCTCCTGCTCGAAATCCTGCTCGCGGAAGAGCGGGCAACGCGCCGAGTCGCGGATCGAGAGCATGGCGGGGCGCAGGTTCGGGCTGGTCGTGTGCGAGAAGTAGTTGACGATCTCTTCGCGCGTCGAAGCGTTTGAGAGGATGCCGAGTTGATCGATCGTCAGCAAGTACGAGGCTTTCTTCTCAAACGCGCAATTCGCTTTGAAGAACATGTGCTCGTAGAGGTGCGACAGTCCGTTCAACTCCGGCGGTTCGGTAAACGAGCCGTTCTTAACCGCTAGCTCAACCGTCACGAGCGGGATCGAGTGGTCTTCTAAGACGATCACCTCAAGCCCGTTCGCCAACACTTTGTTGACGAGTTGCGATGCGGCTTGCGGGAGCGGACGGGCTGGCGCGGCGGCGGCGGGGCCGGCGGTCTGCACGGCGGCGGCGCGCGGTGGCGGCGTCTGCGCGCCGATTGCGGCCGGAAATGTCAGAGACAGGACGAGAGAAAAAACAAGCGCCAGCGCACTCGTCCGGCGCGACCGAAGTGTGTGCTTCATAAGTACCCGGTTCAAATGATTTCAGTTTGCGGCCCGCGCCCGCGCGAGCGGTCACAGCCAAGCTGAAACCATCCGACTGCCGAGCGTTTAAGGAGACGCACCGTTTAGAAGCGGATCATAACACGGCGCGTTGCTCGCCTCACAGGCGGGAGAAGCTTTATGACTTCACGTGCGGCAGGTCAGCCAACGCGCGTTCGCGCATGGCATCGCGGAAAGGTTTGGCGCGCTCGCCCGCGGCGTTTGCAGACCACTTGACGCGCACCGCGCCGGACTCGCGCCCGTCCGCGCCGACGCGCAAGCTGTAGGTCTGTCGTGCGCTCGGCACGTAGAGCACGAGCCGACGACTGAAGGGATCATTGCGCGCGTCCGTGCCGGTGAAGAGCACTTCTTCATAACCGTCACCGTCCGCGTCCACAACCTCGGCCGTCCAGTACGCACCGCTAAAGTTCTCCACGTCGAGCGGCGCATGGCCCGTCACGCGATAACCGCCTTGCGGGCCGCGCGGCTCCATCATGAAGAGATGCGTCGTACCTTTGTCGCGCGCTTCATGCACGGCGATGATCGCAGGGCCGCGTTCCGTGTGCACGACGCGCGCCTCTGTGATCGCGCCGTGATGCGAAGCGACAGACGAAGCGACGAGTCGCGCCGCTTCATCTGTGAGCGCGGGCGCACTTGCGTTGTCGAGTTGTGCGCCGCGCAAAGACGCATCGGTGGGCGCGGTGTTGGGTGACATGCGATCAGTCTGCAAGTTGCGCCCCAACGCGGCGGCGCGCACGCGCTGCGGTGGCACGTCGAGTTGCGTGCTGTTGGCCCAGACGAACCAGAGACCGCCGAGTGCGGCGAGGATCGTGGCGGCGGCGATGAGGCGCGAGGCGCGTGTGGCGCGCCGGTTGACTGTGGCGAGCGTCCCGGCGAAGGGCACGGGCGCGTGTGTCTCTTGTGTTGGCTTAGCGAGACTCTGCGCGAGCATGCGCCGCGCCTCTTGCGCCGAACGCGGGCGGTCGTGCGGACTTTTGGCGAGCAATGCGTGGACGACGAGGGCGAGTCGGCGCGGTAGGTCTGGGCATTGCGCGACGAGCGGCGGCGGCAGCGCGGTTGCCTGTTTGACGAGCACAGCCGATTGCAGTTGATCAAGGAAGGGGGGGCGGCCTGCGAGCATTTCATACAACAACACGCCGACGCTGTAGAGGTCGCTTGCCGGCCCGACCGGCTGCCCCAGACATTGTTCGGGCGACATATAACGCGGTGTGCCGATGATGAGACCCGACTCGGTCGTCGCGTGCGTCTTGGTCACTTCAGTTGAGTTCGCCAAGACTTTGGCGATGCCGAAATCTAGCACGCAGACGCCGCGCGCGGTCAACATGATGTTCGACGGTTTGAGATCGCGGTGGACGATGCCGAGCGCGTGCGCTTCGGCGAGCACGTCGCAGATGTCGCAAGCGATCTGGACGGCGCGCTCCGCACTCAAGCGCCCCTGCTTCGTCAAAGTCTCCGCGAGCGTCGCGCCTTCGACGTGCTCCATGACGATGAAGGGGCGACCATCGAGCAGACGACCTGCGTCGAAGATCATGGCCGCGCCGTTATGCCGCAGTCGCGCCATCGTACGCGCTTCACGCATGAAGCGCTCGGCCACTTCGGGGTCGGCAGCGAATTCAGGTTTTAAGATTTTGACGGCGACGGGCCGTTCGAGGCCCAAGTGTGTGGCGCGATAGACCGCGCCCATTCCGCCGCGCCCGATCTCTCGTTCGATGCGGAAGCGATTGGCGATCAGCCGGGGGGTGTCCATTGAGAAACCCTCTGTTCGGAGTAAGGGTCTCTCGTACAGCCTCGACGAGCGCGCGCTGCGAGGGAGGTAACGGCAACGGTCATGCACGCACGTCGGAGCGGCGAGAGGTTGTTAGTTAATCCTTTTACGAGATGGGGAGAGACAGACGCAAGACGCTTGCGGTCTGCCGGGCGCGACGGAGTGTAGCACCAAGCGGGCGAAAAGGTAAGAGGGAGATTGCAAACTTTAATGCGCCCAGAGTGCCGCGAGCCAATGGGTCATGAGTACGACGAAGAACAGACCGGCGTAAGCGGTTGCGCCGAAGCGCAGACGCCGTTGCAGACTTAGCGCCGCGCCGTGGCCGAGTCGCGTCTGCTCGCAGAGCAGCACACAGATGAGCGCGCAGCCGAGTGCAATGAGACCGAGCACGAGCAGCAAGCCCGCCGGATTTAATTGCCAAGCCGATGTGATTTGACCATGCAGCGTGAACAGAACGCTGCGCGTCATGCCGCACAAGGGGCAGGGCACGCCGAAGCGTTGGCGAAACCAACAGACGCCATCGAGCACGTGCCCGGCGAACGTGATCGAGTTGAGATCGGCAGAAGCGACGGCGCGCAGGATGAATAACTGCGCGAGCAGCGCCGCGCCGACAAGACCGGGCACGCTGCCGGGCCGGTTGATCCAACGGACAGCCCGCGCGCTTGCGTTGCCGCTCAACTCGTTCACGCTATCTCTTCCGGTCGCTTTACGCACGCTTGAGCACGTAGGTGCTCGCAGCCTTGTCGTGGATGGTCTGCTTCTTCTCGTCCCAGAGCGGGAAGAGTAGATCGAGCAAGACGAGAATCCAGCCGACGAAGGGCACGATGCTCAGACCAGCCTGCACGATCAGACGCAGGAGCAGTGTGCCGATGGACGGGATGTTGCCCGTCGCATCCACGACTCTGAGTTTCTGGAAGTTCTGCCCGATGGACGCGCCGCGTTTGCTGACGAGGTAAATCTTGTTGTAGAGACCGAAGCCGAAGACCGACACAAAAGCGAGGAACGCGCCGAAGCAGAAGATGCCGCCGGGCAGCGCGCTGTCTTGTCCGCCGACCGCGCCGCCGATGCCCGCGAGCACGCCGAAGATGATAAAGAGCACGATCATGATCGCGATGTTGATGCCGCCGTCAATCAACGCGGCGATGACGCGGTCGCCCCATTCGGCGTAGGGCATCGTCGCCGCCGCGCCATAACCGACGACGGTCGGCGCTGATTGACCGTAGATCGCTGGCGGCGGAGGCGGCGTTTGAAACGTCGGATTGGGCGGCGGGGCTGTGTAAGGCTGAGCAGTCGGCGCGGACTGTCCGCCGGTTGCGGGCGCGTTCAGTTCTTCGGTCGGCGTGCGCCAAGCGCCGGGCGAGGGCGCGAGCGCCGCGCCGCATTGCACGCAGAATTTCGTGCCGTCAACATTGTTCGTGCCACAAGATGCGCAGATGGCCATTATGCTTCTCCTTCAGGGGATCGCTTAAGCAAGCGATACAAAAAATAGTTTTGTGATCAACTGACCGCAGGCAGCCAGAACGTCTGCCCATGTTCGCCGACGCGCTCAAGGCCGAGGTCGGGCAAATCTTGCTCACGCGCGCCGAGAAAAGTAAAGTGCGGCAGGTCGCTACGCACGGTCTGAAACCAGCCGTGCCGCGCTAATGTAGCGCGCACGGACGGATTCGTAAACTCTGCCACGTCAAACGCGACGAGCGCGAGATGCTGCGACGCGCCGGGCGCGGCGACCGAGTAGAGAATAGACTTGGAAAAATCTTTACTGCAAAACAACCCGCGCGCTTCGAGTGCAAGGATGGCGGCGACTTGCGCGGGCGGCGCAAGCGCGCACACCTCAGCTGCTTCATTCGTTGTCAGACGCTCTTGCGCAAGCCAATGCTCAAGCGCAGGCTCGACGCGCGAAGCCCACAGCCTGACGGTATCCGCGTAGCTGCGCCGCGCAGCCTCAGCGCCACCACGCGGCGTGAGGCGAAAGCCTGCGGCCTGCGCTTCAACTCGCGCCGCCACGAGTGCGGCGAGTGCCGCCGGTTGCAACTCAATCGTCACGTCATCGATCAATCCGGCCTGCGCCCTTGCGCGCGCTTGAAACTCTGCGACCTCAGCCTCACCGCGAAAGACGCATACGGGCGGCACAAGCACATCGTCCGCCGCAAGAAACATCGCGCCATATTCTGCGAGCAGCCGACGCGCAACGGGATTGTTTATGTCGCAGACATCTTCGAGTCGCATCCCGCGTCGCGCGAGCGCGCGTGTGAGCGCGGCGAAAAAGGGCGACGAAGTGAAACGGTCTGCGCTCGTATCTGTTCTGCTCGCGTCGATGTTGTCGTGCATGCAAGCTTGCTGTTGTGGTTTCGCGCGCAAACGTTCATCAGCGCGCCGCGAAGTTTTGCGTTATGCTAACAGGAGTTGTGTGTGAAAAGAAATTGAGGCGGGACGGATTTGATGGAGCAGCTTGAACGATTTCGCGCAACGCTCGCCACCTATCGCAAGCACGGTTGGCAACTCAAGCGCGTGCTGATGCGCGCCGACCCGCTCGCCGCTTTGCGTGCTGAGGTTGGCAGCGCAGACGAAACGGCCGCAGTACAGTTCGAGCAGGTCAACGTTCAGCCCGCGCCCTTTGATGCCATCTGGCTCGCGCGTCCTTCACACGGCGGGCGCGAAGCTTGGGAGTTGCGCCTCATCAGCGAGCCGCCCTACGCCCTCTTTGAACTCTTTGAACCCGACGAGCCGGAAGATGACCGCGAAGACGTGCGCCGCGAGATGGAAGCGAGGCTAAAAGAAATGATGAAGGCGAAATGATGAATGATGAAATAGAAACAAACTGTCTGTCATTCATCATTCCGCCTTCATCATTTCCTCATCTTCGCCCCATCTTGACTGCGATCTCTTGTTGCGCGCCGCCGCGCATGACGATGGCTTTGATGATGTCGCCGGGCTTGGCGCGGTGGATGCGCGCTTCAAATTCATCTGTGGTGCGGATGGGTGTGCCGTTGAACTCGATGATGATGTCACCTTTGCGCAGGCCCCCGATATCGGCCGGTCGGTTGCCGAGCACTTGGCCGAGGCGCACGCCGTACAGGTTCGTGCCCGGCACAGGCACGCGCTCGTAGTCGTCCACGCCGAGGAAGCCCTGCTCGCCGGTCAGACCCATGAGGGTGTCTGTGTCCGCGTTGAAGGCGGCGGACGAAGCGGTGTTAAGCGTCACCACCTTCAGTTCGCCGTCGCGCAAGAAAACAACTTCGACCGCTTTGCCGATGGGCGTCGCGCGCAGCAGGCGCGTCATGTCGCCGTTGCCGGTCACGTCGTGGCCGTCGAAGCGCGTGATGATGTCGCCGCCGATGAGGCCAGCGCGCTCGGCCGGACTGTTTGGCACGACGGCGTCCATCAACGCGCCTTGATCAACGGTCGTGAACCCTTTCGTGCCGAAGAACGAGCGCGCGCCGAGATTAGAACCACGATTAAACGCACTGCTTATTTCCTGCTTGATTTTTTCCAGCCAGCTAGGACTACGGCGCACCCATGCGCCGCCGCTCGCAGACGAGATGATGAGCGCCAACAGCGGCCACATGAGCCAGTTCAGGCGCCGGCCGCGGTGCGACCGACAACGCACGGCCGGCGCGAGCGTCGTGGTCTGCGGCGCAGGCATTTGCGGCGCAGTGTACGGTGCAGACATAGGCACAGGCGGCATTGCGCCGTCGAAGCGCCTCGTCTCTGTGTACTCAGCTAAACCTTCGCCGAGCCTGTAACCGCACATGCGACAGAAGCGCATGCCGCGCACCAAGGCGGCTTGACAGTTCGGGCAAGAGACGGTCTCAACGCCGAACGGGCGTGGCTGTGCGTCCGCGTTTGTCTGTTGTTTGATCTCCATGAGCAGGCACCTATCTGGGTTAGGTTCAACGCCGAGGGCATTAACTTAAGCTGTCTGGCGCGACAACAGTTATTACGCGCGGCGGCGCGGCTCGGTTGCACATTGTTACTATGCAGCATAAACTTCCCAACTGGATACGAACAAAGGCACGCGCCGGACAGGTCAAGCATACTAGCTCACCTATGCGCGTGCCACCCGCGTTCACGGCATACAACGTGCTGAGCCGTTAGCCGTTTCAAGCCCCTATGCGAACTCAGACCGGAAAGGTGTCCCGACAGTGGAAGTAGTCAAAGCCCTCGCCGCCTTAAAGCCGCTCTACGGCAGAGACAACATCGAGATCGTAACCGAGAACGGCACGCGCGTGCGCGGCGTCGTCAAGAGCATGAAGACCACGCAGGCGCTCACCAAGCCCAGCGTCAAGATGCAACGCGCCGACGGCGAGATCGTCAAGATCACCTTCGATACTATCACCGAGATCATTGATCATAATTAGTAGGCAGTAGGCAGTAAGCAGCAAATACAAAAAACAAGAGTGCCCGGTTGGGTGTCTTTCCTTACACGCCTTACACGAGGAACTAATCAACTAGCACCCTTTTTCTGTCTTCACTGCCTACTGCTTTTTCTCCTTGTTTTATGTATAGTACGCACATGCAGGCGTAAACGTGGCTTGCATGAGAGGGGATGGAGAAGAGTTCAAACATGATGATGGAAGAGTTGGGCGGGCGCGTGGCGAGCGTGTGGGCGGGTTTGCGGCCGACGACGCGCAGTATGTTCGAGCGCGCGTTGCAGTCGCCGTCGTCCGCACCGGCCGTGCGCAATGCCAACGTTTATGACGCGCGCGCCGAGTGGGAGTTGAGCCGGCTGCTGGCGGCGCTCGATGATCGGGTGCATGATCAAGCTGCACTCAGTCTGAGCCTTGAGCAGACGCGCGAGTTGGGGCGCATGGCTGAGACTTGCGCGCTCGTCCTGCATGCCGAAGCGCGCTCGGCCGAAGTCTTCGCGCAGTTGTTTGAGCGTGCGCTCGGCGTGCATGACTACGCGCGGGTGGACACGCTGGCAGATACGTTGGCGGCGCGTCTGCCGCCGAGCGAGGTCTGCGAACTGGCGCGCCACGCGAACCCGGCTGTGCGCGCGCTCGCATACGAGACGCTGGCGCAAGCGCCGACCTCAACGCTCGTCGAGTTGCTCGGCGATCCGGTGGATATGGAAGTGGCGCGCGAGGCGCTCGCCGCGCAAGCCGACGACTACGGCTCGGAAGAGGCGCGCTGGCTCTTGAACGCGCTCGAACGCGCAGGCGAAGAAGAAGATGAGTTATAAGAAAAGCCGCTCAAGTTCGAGCGGCTTTTCTGTTTCACTAGCTTAACGCGCGGCGACCAATCAGGCGACTCGCGCATCAGGTCTTCATCCCTCATCCTTCATGCCTGTTCTTCAGCACCGATCTCACGCAGGCGCGCGAGCGTCTGTTCGATCAACCAGTTCGGTGTCGAAGCGCCCGCAGTCACGCCGACGCGCCGCGCGCCGCGCAAATCTTCAGCGTTGATCTCGTCCGGCGTCTCGATCAGAAAACTCTGCGCACATTGCTCACGACAGACCGAGAGCAACTTGATGCTGTTCGACGAATGCTTGCCGCCGATGATGTAGAAAGCATCCACGTGGCCGGCGAGCGCGCGGGCCGCATCCTGCCGGTCGCGCGTGGCTGAGCAGATCGTGTTGACGATCTGCGGCTCGCTGTCGGCCTTCAAACGCACGGCATCGGCCGCTTCGAGAAAGGTGCTGAGTTTCAGTGTTGTTTGCGAGACGACGAGCGGCGCGTGCAATGGCGGCAAGCTGGCTACTTCGCTCGCATCGCGGACGACGTGCGCGTGCTGCGGCGCGTAACCACGGACGCCGATCATCTCTGGATGATCAGGGTTGCCGACGACGACCACATCACGTCCTTGAGCAGCCGCGCGCTCGGCCAGCTTCTGCACTTTCGTGACGAACGGGCACGTCGCATCAATCACACGCTCGGCGCGCCCTTCCAACTCGCGCTGCACTTCGGGCGTGACGCCGTGCGCGCGGATCACGGCCGTCTCGCCCGGCGCAACATCCGCCGGCGCGTTGATCGTCGCCACGCCTTCGGCTTCGAGCCGTTTGATCTCCTGCGTGTTATGAATCAACGGCCCCAAAGTGCGCACCGTCGCGCCTTCATCAAGCGCCTGCTCGACCATCTCGACGGCGCGCTCGACGCCGAAGCAGAAACCGTATTCGTCAGCCAACAGAACCTGCATAAGTTTTACGAAATCATCAGGCCGCATCGGGCGGCTGATCGGTCACGTGAGACGGCCGCGCCGCGCGTCTCTGCTGCCACTCTTCGCGCAGCCGGTCGCCGCCAGCGACCGCTTGTTCAATCCAATCAATGTTCTTGTCGGCGAACCAGCCGATTGCGCCCCAACAGTTCTTCTGAAAATCGCCGAGCCGGTGCGCCACATCGCGCGGCAGAATCGCGTAAGACGCGTCGCACAACAGCCGCAACGCAGCACACAGCGAATCGCAGGAACGATTTGATGTTTGATTGGTGTCCATGTTCGATCACACTCCTCAAACCCTCATACGGTCGCTGGCGCGGCCACGTTCCGAATTGTAGGAAGGTAAACCCTAAAAGGCAAACGAAACATAGAGGAAAGGCGCAGGGCGAAAGGTGAAAGTGCGGCCACGCCTGCGGCGTGATCTGAAAAAGGTTCAGAGTCGCTGATCCACGGTTCGATAACCTCCGCTCCGATCCTCGCCTATCAGAGTTGCTGCGCCGCGCCGGCCTCGCGCCATAGAAATTCCTTCCGCACCGCAAGCGGACTGAACCGGTCAGCGCCTTAGTCGTGGGCGCTCCTAATCGTCGTAGCTCGCCTGCTCCTGCGTCAGTCTCACTCGCCGATAGCCGTTTTTACAGCCGGCCACATCATCTTGGCCCAATACTCATAACCCTCATCGCTCGGATGAAAGCCGTCCGCAGAGAAGAACTCCGGATGCGCGGGGATGATCTCGCGGCTCATGTCGTAAGCATCAACGAGCGTGATCTGCTGCTGCGCGGCGATCTGCGCAATACGTTCGTTGAAGAGCGCGATGCGCCGGGCCGCTTCGGCGCGGGCGAACTCAGGCACGGCCGGGGCGGGCGAGATGTCTGGAATGTTCGTGGCAACGATAGGCGCGTCTGTCGCAGCACGCAGCCGTGTGATGATCTGTTCGTAGTTCGCAGCGAAGCGCTCGAACGGCACGTTGTTGGTCACGTCGTTGATGCCGATGCCGACGGTCACAAGCGTCGGATGCAGCGCCGCAACCCGCGCCACTTGCCCGCGCAACGCATCATCCGTGCGCGCGCCGCTCATGCACAGATTGACCACGCGCGAACCGGGCCGCACACGCTCGATGCGCTCAAACAGACGCGCCACATAACCGCCGCCTCTCCGCGCGCCCACACCGACGCCCGTCGAATCGCCAAGCGCCACATAAACGATGGGCGCACTTGTTTGCGTCGTCGCGCCATCTTGTTCATCCTTCGTCGCACCTTTTTGCCCGTGTTGCTGCTCCGCCCCCACACGCATCTTGTCACCCCTTGAAACTCGATCAGCGAACCGTGCGCACGCACCGCATGTTAGCGCAAGCGCAATCAACATCAACACGCGCACGTGCCGCACGCGCAACCGACGCGCGCTCATTCGCTGCCCCTTGTTTATCACTTATCCTTCCCTTGCTCGTTCAAAACACTTCATCCGTCCGCACCGGCTCGCGCAAGACAAGTTCGGCCGCGCGCCGCGCGACTTCCGCCGCTTCTCTGTGCCGCGCGCGCAAACCCGCGATCTGCAAGAGCGACTCGCCGGTGCGCGAGAGCAGACGGAACAGGTCGCCCTCTTCGGCGCGCGTCTCATGGACGAGCGTCGCCCACGGCGCGCCCTGCGCCCAACGCGTTGCCGCCGCCGCCGCCGAAAAGTTCAACTCCTCCACCGGCTCGATCTCATAATGCCATTCGATGCTCGCCACGTCGTAAGCCGTCTGCTCAAACTTGGCGAGCGTCATCACCAACTGATCGTCCAAGGCCAACTCGCCGTAATCGCGCTCTGCGTCGGCCGCAAGCGCAGCGACTAAACCGGCGGCGCGCGGTGGATCGATTTGCGCGAAGAGATTTCGTTCGATGGTCTCGCCGACGAGCAGCGGCCGATCAAGCCGCAAGTCCGCGAGCCAACGCCCGCGCTCGGTCACGTGCTCGTTCGCATAATCGAGATAGCCGAAATGATCGAGCACGCGCGCGCGTTGCTCAAACGGCCGCCAGACCTCTTCCAATAACGCTTCGATGCGCCGCTCGACGCGCTTGTACGTCGCCGCATCCGGCAGCACCGCCCACAGCGTCTGCTCGCAACGCGAGCGCGCAGCTTCGTCCGTATCACTCGCCATGTCTGTCCGCAACAACTCATCAACGAGCCGATCAATCAGCGCGGCTGCTTCGTCCACATCGGCGCGTGCTTCGCGCAGACGCGGCTCGCGTAAAAGTACAGCGCGGCCCGCACGCACGTCCGCGAACGCGGCATCGCGCGCGTTCTCTGTCAACGGATAAATCTCTTCATAGACGCGCCCCACACGTTCGAGTGCGAGCGATGCGCGCCGGCCGTCTTCGCGCACGCCGCCAAACGCGCCCTCGCGTCGTTCGGTAACGAAGACCAGACGCTTGCCGTTGCGCCCGATGCCGACCACGCGACCGGGCACAATCACCTTGTCGAGCCAACCAAGAAAAACTTCGGCGCGCGTCTGCGGCGCATCGCCGTAGAGCCGTTCGCGCGCACTCATCAGACGTTCAAATCCAAGCGCGACGGCGAGCGGCCACTGGCAGCCCGTCGCGCGCAAAGTCTCTTCGATGCGCATGGCACATTCGTCGCGTTCGCGCTCAAGCCGCGTGATGCGATCAACCGTTTCACGATAAGCGAAACTGCGCGATGCGATCTCGCGCACGTGCGCGAAGTCGCCGTAGGCGTCGAGCAGATTCAGCAGCGTCGTATAGGTCGCGCGGAACTGGCTCTCAAGCGGATCGGGCGGCGCTTTGAGCAGTGCGGCCAGACGTTGCGGGTCTTGATGCAAGCCCGGCGCGGCGACGACGAAGCCGACGTTATCGCGGCTGCGCCGGCCTGCGCGCCCCGTCATCTGCTGCAACTCTGAGGCGGACAACATGCGCCAGCCGTGCCCCGTGCGCGCGTCAATGTTTGTTAAGACGACTGTGCGCGCCGGGAAGTCAACGCCTGCGGCGACCGTCGCCGTCGCAAAGATCGCATCGAGCAATCCGGCGCTCATCAACTTTTCAATCGCCAGTTTCCAAGCGGGCAAGTGGCCCGCGTGATGCGCTGCGACGCCGCCACGCACGACCGTGTCCGTGTGCCGATGCTTACGAATCTCCGTATGCTGTTCGACAAATGCGCGCAAGAACTCGCGTCGTGCATCGCGTCGTTCGTCCTTGCGTTGTTGCAGACCGAACGCAGCTTCGGCTGCGGCTTCGTCGCAACGACGGCGCGTGGGTAAGAAGACGATGGCGGGCAAGAGATCGTACGCGCGCAAGGCGGCAAGCAAGCTGGCGGGCGGCATCTCCGGCATGCGCATCTTGGACGTGCCGCGCGGTTCGCGGCGCGCGCTGCCCCAGCGCGTCGTCTGTCGCTGCGCGTTGGCCTGTTCGAGAAACTGCGCGATCTCGTGATTGAAGCGGCCTTGTTCGTCGAAGAGCGGCGCGAGTTGGCCGTCTGGATAGAGAAACGCCGCGCGCAAAGGGACGGGGCGCGCGCCCGGCCGTTTGACCACGCCGCAACGAACACCGCGCACCTCTTCGATCCACGCGGCAAACTCTTTGGCGTTGCCGACCGTCGCGGACAACAACAACAGACGCACGCGCGGCGGCGTCAAGATGATCGCCTCTTCCCAGACGTGCCCGCGCTCTTCGTCCGCGAGATAGTGCGCTTCGTCCATCACGACGAGATCGGCCCGCAGTTCGCGCCCTTCGCGCAGAGCGTCGAAGAGTTGATTGCGATAGACCTCCGTTGTCCCGACGATGACGGGCGCGTCCGCGCGCTCCTTGCGGTCGCCTGTGAGTATGCCGACGTGCTCAGCGCCGAAGGCTTCGGAAAATTCTTGATACTTCGAGTTCGTCAGCGCCTTCAACGGACTCGTGTACCAGACGCGGCGATGGGCGGCGAGCAGCCGCCTGATCTCTTCGCGCGCGATCCAAGTCTTGCCGCTGCCCGTCGGCGCGGTCACAAGCACGTCTTCGTGTTCGACTGCGGCGAGGGCTTCGAGTTGAAACGGATCAGGTTTGAACGGCGCGGGCGCAGGCGCGCCGATGCCTTCGAGCAGCCGCCGCACAGGGCGTGAACGCGCCGCCCGCGCTGCCGCCGCACCGATATTCTCGCCGCTCGTCGGACGTTGTGCGCCGTCGCCGCGTCTATGTTCATCGCGTGCGTGCGCCGAGGCGCGTGCGTCGTGCCGGTTGCGCCGGTGGGTGTTGCGCTGGCGGCCGCCTTCTCTGTAGCGTGGCATGATGGGTTGATCTTAACTCAGAGCCGTTGTGAAATGGTCACGTCCGGTGGTAAGTTTTATCCATCCCCCGCAACGTTCGGGCACGCTGGCGCGTCTTAAAAGGTTGCAAAAGTTTTTTTGCAATGCTGACCGCCGCACCCTTCGGTCACGTTGAGGGTTTTATGGCTGAACTGTTCGCTGATGTCGATCTTGAACGACGCGCGCCACGCGCCCAACGGATGCTGCGCACGCTCGGCGGCTCCATCGCGCTGCACGCGCTTTTCATCCTTGCTTTAATCTACGTGCCCACCGTGCTTGACATGTTGGGGCTTGCCTCGACGCTCTCCGGTCTCAAGTTCGTGAGCGAGAAATACAACAAGACAGAGGTGCGCGAGCGCGCGACGATCATCAACATCGCTGACACGAAGCTCTACTATCCGCGCGATTATTTCTTGCCGCCCGGCACGCTGTCGCAAGTTGCGCCGACGCCGGTTGACGACGTGAAGTTGGTCGCCACGGCCAAACCGCCGAAGCCGACACAAACGCCGACGCCTACTCCATCGCCTTCGCCGAGCGTTTCACCGACGCCCGGCACGACAGAGGTCGCAGCGAACAAGGCGGCTGTGCCAGGTGCGTCGCCGTCTGCGTCGCCTTCACCGGCGGAGTTGAAGACGGCGGAGGATGCGGAGAAAGTTTTGCAGGAGACGAAGCAAGAGAAGCTTCCGCCGATCAACACGGCCCCGTTCACAGACCTGTTGCAAAAAGGGAAGACGATGAAGGACGCGGGCGAGATCGATCTGTCGGGGACGCTTGAATTGACGGTCGAGGCCGACCGCACAGACGACGGCACGCTCGCCAACGTCGAGATCACCGGCGGCGCTGCGAGCGATCCGAAGTTGAAAGAGTTAGCGAAGTCGTTCGCCGCCGCTTTAAGTGAGAGCAAGGCGCTCGCGGCGCTCAATGACACGCACCACCTGCGCATGAATCTGTTGTTGGACGACCAGCAGGTATCCGTCCGCATTATGACCGAGGTCGCTTCTGAAGAGCAGGCGCGACAGAAGGCGAGCGGCTATCGGGCGCTGCTCGCTATCGGCGCATTCAGCAAGAAAGGGCGCGACGAAGAGGCCATCTTCAAGAGCATCCGCGTGACGACGGACGCGCGCCAGATCGTGCTCGGCTTCACTATGCCGCGCAAAGACATGGGCGCGCTGCTCACTAAGCTGACCAAGAAAACCGAATCCGGCCGCTCCCTCGCGCCCGCGCCGTCTGCTACAATCTAAACGATGAACGCTGAAGCTCAGACCACACAACTCACGCCGCCGCACGAGCGCCAGCACCTACTACTGCGCGCCCTCGTCGGCTCGCTCGTCTTGTGTGCCGCGCTCGCGCCAACAACCGCGCAGTCAGTTGTCTTTGCGGCGCAGGGGCGGACGACGGTACAACGCGAAGCTGTGGTGCTGAGATTTCATCGTGCGCTGCCGCAGCATTTACATGCCTGCAAGCTCGCGCATGCCTGTCAACATTCCGCCGACCGCGCGCAAGTTGCCAGCACGCCGCCGCACAACATGCTCGCCTCCGCGAGCGGCAAGCGTCTGGCTTTGCAGCTTGAAATGTCGCGTGCACAGGCCGGCAATCTCCTACATCAACAGCATTCCATTCCCTGAAACCCTGCACCGGACAAACGAGTCGCACATGAAAAGCGGCTCGCTTGCTCCATCTCTATCGCTCACTTACAATCGCATGCTGCGCTAGAAGCGCGGACGTGCGCTATGCGACCGGAGAGGGTCGCGTGTCCGTTTTGCAGGGAAGGTGTTCCAGTTATGATCGATAAATTTCTGACTAAAGTTTTCGGCAGCAGCAATCAACGTTACTTGAAGGGCTTGCAGCCGACGATTGATCGCATCAACGAGTTTGAGGCGACCGTCAAGCCGCGCACGGATGACGAGTTGCGCGCGCGCATCGCGGAGTTGCGCGAACAGATCGCGCAGGCTGTGGCCGATGCGGGCGACAAGGAAGAGCGCAAGCGGCTTGAGCAGGATGTGCTCAATGAAATTCTGCCCGAAGTCTTTGCGATGGTGCGCGAGGCGAGCGTGCGCGCCACCGGCATGCGCCACTTCGATGTGCAGTTGATCGGCGGCATCGCGCTCCATCAAGGCAAGATCGCAGAGATGCGCACGGGCGAAGGTAAGACGCTCGTGGCGACGCTCCCCGCGACCTTGAACGCTTTGACGGGGCGCGGCGTCCACGTCGTCACCGTCAACGATTATCTCGCCACACGCGACGCCGAATGGATGGGGCGCATCTACAAGTTCCTCGGTCTCACCGTCGGCGCAATCGTCAACGATCTGGACGACTGGGAACGCAAAGACGCTTACGCCGCAGACATCACCTACGGCACGAACAACGAGTTCGGCTTCGATTACCTACGCGACAACATGAAGTTCGATCTGGCCACTTGCGTCCAGCACGGCCACTACTACGCCATTGTGGACGAGGTTGACTCGATCCTGATTGACGAGGCGCGCACGCCCTTGATCATCTCAGGCCCTTCGGATGAAGCGACCGACAAGTATTACAAAGCGGACGCGATCATCCCGCTGCTCAAGCGCGGGCAGGAGATCGAAGAAGCGCCGGGACGCAAAAAAGTCACAGGCGATTACGTCGTGGATGAGAAGCAGCACACGGCCGTACTGACCGAAGAGGGCGTGGATAAAGCCGAACGGTTGCTTGGCGTCGGCAACCTCTATGATCCGGCGAACATGGAACTGCTGCACTGCGTCGAGCAGGCTTTGAAAGCGCACACGCTCTACCGGCTTGATCATCAATACATCGTCCGCGACGGCGAAGTGATCATCGTGGACGAGTTCACGGGGCGCACGATGCCCGGTCGGCGTTGGTCTGACGGTTTGCACCAAGCGGTCGAAGCGAAAGAGGGCGTGAAGATCGAGCGCGAGAATCAGACGCTTGCAACGATCACGCTGCAAAACTATTTCCGTCTCTATCAAAAGCTCGCCGGCATGACCGGCACGGCTGCGACCGAAGAAGCGGAGTTCGATTCGACCTACAAGTTGCAAGTCGCCATCATCCCGACGCATCGGCCGATGGTGCGCATGGATAATCCAGACGTGATCTACCGCACCCTGCCGGAAAAATGGGATGCGGTCGTCGAAGAGATCAAGGAGTGTCACGAGAAGGGCCAGCCGACGCTCGTCGGCACGGTCTCGGTCGAAAACTCCGAGTTGATCTCAAGCAAGTTGCAACGGGTCAAGGTGCCGCACAACGTCTTGAACGCGAAGTATCACGAACGCGAGGCGGAGATCGTCGCGCAAGCGGGGCGCAAAGGTTCGGTCACGATTGCGACAAACATGGCGGGGCGCGGCACGGACATCTTGCTCGGCGGCAACCCCGAATTCATGGCGCGCGAATTTTTGAAGCATGATGAGATCGATCCCGAAGAGGCGACGCCGGAGCAGTTCGAGCAGGCATTAGAGCGCGCCAAGCAGATCGTCGAAGCGGAGCACGTGGAGGTCGTCGGAGCGGGCGGCCTCCACATCATCGGGACGGAGCGGCACGAGTCGCGGCGCATTGATAATCAGTTGCGCGGTCGTTCGGGTCGTCAGGGCGACCCTGGTTCGTCGCGTTTCTTCCTCTCGCTCGAAGATGATCTGATGCGCATCTTCGCGGGCGAGAAGGTCAAGGCATTGATGCAGCGTCTGGGGATGGAGAAGGGCGTCGCGATTGAATCGAAGATGGTCTCAAAGCGCATTGAGGCAGCGCAAAAGTCTGTCGAGGCGCGCAACTTCGAGACGCGCAAACATCTGTTGCAGTACGACGACGTGATGAACCGGCAGCGCGAGACGATCTACGGCTTGCGTCGGCAGTTGATGGAACAACCCGACCAGCGCGAGTTCCTGTTGGGCGATACGGGCGTGGCGCACGACCTGTTGGCCGATCTGACCGAACAATACTTGAGCACGAAGGTCGCGCCGGACGACTGGGACGTGGAGAACTACAAGATTCAGTTGCAATCCATCTTTGACTTTGACGCCGACGCTGAAGGGATTGATTTCGTCAACTCTGCGGCGGAAGAGATTCAAGCTACGATCTGGGAGCGTTTGAAAGCGAAGTACGCCGAGAAAGAGGCGCAGGTCGGCGCGGAGGCGATGCGCACCTACGAGCGCATCATCATGCTCAACATCATTGACGCGCAGTGGAAAGATCACCTGCTCGCCATTGACCACTTGAAGCAAGGCATCGGGCTAGTCGGCTACGGACAGAAAGACCCGCTCGTCGAATACAAGAAGGAGAGCTTCGACATGTTTCAGGCGATGCTCGACCGGATTGACACGTTCACCATCCGCTCGCTCTTCAACCTGCAAGTCGTCGCCGAGCAAGCGCCCGAACAACTGCAACAGCGTCGCCGCAGCCGGCCCACTTCGATGACCTTCACGGGCCCCAATCAAGGCGCCGCCGCCGCCGGTGAAGAGGCCGCGCGCACCAAGACCATCACGCGCGACCAACCCAAGATCGGGCGCAACGAGCCGTGCCCCTGCGGCTCCGGCAAGAAGTATAAGAAGTGCTGCGGCGCATGAAGCCGCAGCACTTCACATGAAGGAGTTAGGTCATGTCCGCACCTCGCCATAATATCTCTCATCCGCGCGCCATCGTCTCGCTCGTCGGCGCGTGTCTGTTATTCTCGCTTGCCTGCGCGCAGCTAACGCACGCGCAAGTAAACGCGCCTGCTCAAGCCGACGATAAGACGCGCGGTATCGAACTTTATCAACACGGCGACTATGAAGGCGCGGTGCGCGTCCTGCAAGTCGTAGTCAAGCAGCAAAAAAATGATGCCGATGCTTGGTACTATCTCGGCTTGACTTATAATCGCAAGAATGACGTGAAGCAGGCGCGCAAGGCTTTTGAGCATGCCCTCAAACTGCGGCCGCAGTTCGACGCCGCCCAGACGGGCATAGCCTACACACTGCTGCGCGGCCACAAACTAGCCGAGGCTGAACGCGCTGCCAACCGCGCGCTCGCTATGAATGCGCAGAATGCGGAAGCTTATTACGTTCTCGGCGTCGTGCATCTGCAAGGACAGAAGAATGCAGACGCGCTCAGCGCAAGCGAGGCCGCATTGCGCGTGAAGCCGGACTATGCGCCCGCGTTCCTACTTAAATCTCAGGCTCTGGTCGGCCTCTTTGAACAGGAGAATGAAGCCGCTATTAAAGCGGCTGAACTTGGTAACTCAGCGCCGCCATCGGCAACAACTCAAGCGAGGTCTGCGCGGCTTCGTGAGGCGGCACAAAGTATCGAACGCTTCTTAACGCTCAGTCCGAATCATCCGGATGCGCCGTTTTGGCGTGAACAGTTGGAGACGTTGCGCGTTTACACAGCAGCACCCGAAGGGCCGAGTGTCTATAACACCAAAGAGGTCACCAGCAGAGCCATCATTACCAGCAAGCCTGAACCAACGTTCACACAAGAGGCGCGGCAGAACAATACGCAAGGTGAGATCGTGCTACGCATGGTACTCGCGGCCGACGGTAAGGTGAAATATATTCTGGTACTCAAAGGGCTGAGCGACGGACTGACAGAGCGGGCCATTGCGGCCGCGCGCCAGATCACGTTTATCCCCGCGATGAAAGATGGGCATCCCGTCTCGCAGTTCGTCACGGTCTCATACAACTTCAATATCTATTGATGCACTGAAGCGGACTGTCGCGGCCGGCTGAATCGGGTATTATCTCCTCCAACAATTTTTCTGACCTTGAGCACGAGCACTTCATCCACTAATCCAATCGTGCAAGCGATCATCGCGGGCACAGCGCCGCCGGTGGCGCGCATGATGGCAGCGCGCGGTTTGTTGCCGCTCGCGCAGACGGATTTGCTCGAAGCGTTGGTGGCGTTGCGCGCCGATAATGATCAAGAGGTCGCGCAAGCTGCCGCAGCGACGCTCGCAGCGCAAGAACCGGAAGCGCTCGCCGGTGTCGCCTCAGCGAGCGAGACGCCGGCGGCGGTGCTCGCTTATCTGGCCACGGACGCGCGAGCCGAGCGGGCGACGCATGAAGCCCTCGTGCTCAATCACAACACGCCTGACGAAGCTATCGCCGCGCTTGCAAGCACGACCACTGACAACTCTCTGCTCGAACTGATCACGATCAATCAACAGCGACTCATCCGCGCGCCCGCGATCATTGATGCAGTGCTCGCCAACCCTGCACGCACGCATGAAGCCGAGCGGCGCGTGCGCGAAGTCCGCCGCGAATTCTTCGAGAAGGAGCGCGGTGCACAGCAGATCGCCAACGAGTTGCGCGCACGCGGTATGTCAGCCGCAGCGGAGTTCGTCGAACAGGCTGAATCAATCGGCACGGGCGCGTTGTCGGTCGCAGATGCTTGGCTCATCGCTGAGCACATCGAAGTCGCAGACGCGGACATTGACGATTCGTGGTTGCCGCTCGAACGGCTTGAAGAGATTTTCGCCGAGAACGAAGAACAGCGCATCGCGAACGCCGAGCGCGTGATTGCGGATATGGAGGCGGCCGAGGTCGGCGAGGTCGCGCCCGAACGCATCTCGCTGATCCGGCGCATCATGTTGATGAACGTCAAGGATCGGATCAAGCTTGGCATGAAAGGCGACCGCGAGGCGCGCGGCATCTTGATCCGCGATTCGAACAAGATCGTCGCCACTGCCGTCATCAACAACCCACGCATCACCGAAAAAGAGGTTGAGAACATCGCTTCGATGCGCACGGTCGCCGACGAAGTCCTGCGCCTCATCGCGCACAATCGTGCGTGGGCGCGCTCCTATCAGATCATCCACAACCTCGCGCGCAACTCGCGCACGCCTATCGCCAGCGCGATCTCTATCCTCCCGCGTATTCAGACGCGCGACCTGCAACACCTCTCGCAAAATCGCAACGTCTCCGAAGCCGTCCGCCGGCAAGCGCAACGCCTGCTCCAGACCCGTAGCGGGCACTGAAAAAAAACGGTGCCAAGTGCCGAACAAAGATAAAGTTTTTAACTCGGCACTTGGCACTCGGCACTGTTCTTAAAATATCTGTGAGCCTTTGCGCAGCACCGACCAAGCGACGTCGGTGAGTGTGTGGCTGGCTGCGCCCCACCAGAGGCCGGCGAGCGCGGCGAAGACGAAGCGCAGTACGCGCCCTTGCATCAGCGCGCCCGCTTCGATGGCGCGCCAAGCGCGGATGACTGCGCCGTAGTCGGCCGGCGTGCTCGCGACGAAGGCGGCGTGCAGGTAGATCGCAACGCAGGCAAACAGCGTGAGCATCAACGCGAAATAGATGACGCGGATCAGTGTGCCGAAGATGATGCCGTGCGACCAGCGCGAGCGGTGCCGAAAGAGGACGCGGTACGGCCACCAGAGCAGGCGGAACGGCCCCCAGCGTGTGTACTGGCGCGAGAGGATGTCTAGGTCTGGGCCGAACATCAGTCCGCCGAATAGCATCGCGCCCGTCGCCGTCGCCGCCAACGCAACGCTATTCGTTGCGCCCCATGCCGCCGCAAAGGTCGGCACAGCCAGCAGCACAGTGATCGCGTCGTGCGTTCTTCCCGAAGGCATAAGAGCAATGGTCGGTGGTCAGTGATTAGTGGTCAGATAAAGTTACTACCTATCACTGACCACTGATCACTGCTTATAGCATGCGCTTGCGCGGCGACGCAAAAATTGTCGTTTGCGCGGCGAGCGCAAGGCACGTTACACTTGTGCCCGCTTCGATAAGATAAGAGATGGGTAAACGCGGACAAACACAGACGATCATGGAATATGCGGCGGCGCGCGGGTTATTAGGCGCGCTCGGTGTGCTGCCGCGCCCGGCCGCAGTGGCCGCTGGGCGCGCTTTGGGCCGGCTCGCCCACATGTTGGGCGGCGGACTGCGCCGCACGGGCGAGATCAATCTGCAACTTGCCTTCCCCGACATGGATGAGCGCCAGCGCAAACAGATTCTGCGCGGCTGTTACGATAGTCTCGGCCGCACGCTCGGTGAGTTCAGCCAGTTTCCGCGTGCCACGCGCGCGAGTTTGCGCGAGCTAATTGATTACGATCCGGTTGGGTTAAAGCATCTGCGCGCGGCTGAGGCGGCGGGGCGCGGCGTCATTTTCCTGACCGGGCATCTCGGCGCATGGGAGGTGCTCAGCTTTGCTTGGTCGGCGCTCGAATACCCGATCAGTTTCATCGTGCGCCCGCTCGACAATTTACATGTCGAAAAGTTGATTGAAGGGATCAGAACGCGCTTCGGTAATACTGCTATCAACAAAACAGCGGCCGCGCGGCAAGCACTTCGTGTTTTGCGCGCCGGCGGCACGCTCGGCATTCTCGCAGACCTCAACACGCAGGAGAAAGAAGGCGTCTTCGTGCCCTTCTTCGACCGCCTAGCCTGCACGACCACCGGTGCGGCCATGCTCGCCCTGCGCGCGAATGCTATAGTCATTCCAACGTGCGCCATCTGGGATAAAAAACGCGGGCGCTACTTCTTTCATGGCGACCCGCCGGTCGAACTTGTCCGCACAGGCGACGAGAAGCGCGAAATCGAAATCAACACAGCTAACTTCACTGCCGCCATCGAGCGCATGGTTCGCGCCTACCCAGACCAATGGCTCTGGATTCATAAACGCTGGCACACGCGCCCCGCCGGTGAGCTTAGCCCTTATCAGCGCCAATCTCGACGCAGCAATACCTCCCGACTCACTCTCTCCGCCGTCGAGAAAGATTTTTCCAACCGCTGACTGTGAAATTCCCAACCAGCGTAACCACTATTCTTTTAGTGTTTTGTCGCAAAGCGCGAGGCTTGTTACAGAAGTGTGGAGAAAATTTGTAAATTTATACTTGACAGTCACAAAGACTTGGTGTAATTTCGCACACGTTGATGAAGCAATCAACATAACAAACGTTCTTTGGAATATGAGTGGGGTTGCGGCGGATGGCTGTGGGCTTTAAGTTCTACCAGCAATTTTATCTCGCCCGTACCAACGCACCGCCTATAATTGCCGGGTCGCACGTAAGTGGCGATCTCCAGCTTATGTCAACGCCACCCTGAATCTCCGAGCCTGCCCAAAAGTTTTAGCCTCGCTAGTCCCCTAAGCTAGCGAGGCTCCTTCTCTTTTAGCCCAAAATTTTTCTGTGACAACTTAAGCGCAATTACTGGTCGTGGCTGATGACAAGTCGGCACGGCTACATTGCTAGTCCGCCGTCAACCTGTATCACTTGGCCGGTGATATAACGCGCGGCGGGCGATAGCAAGAAGCAGGCGATCTGTGCGATCTCTTCGGTTTCAGCGAAGCGGCCGAGCGGAATCTGTTCGAGCAGCTTGGCGCGGTATGTTTCGTCGAGCGCGCCGGACATTTCGGTTGCGACGAGTCCGAGCGCGAGCGCATTGACCGTCACCTTGCGGCTCGCCACCTCTTTGGCGAGCGCCTTCGTCAGACCGAACAGGCCGGCCTTCGACGCAGAGTAGTTCGACTGCCCGGCCATGCCGACGATGCCACTGATTGAGGAGATGTTCAAGACTGAACCGCCGTCCTCTTGTCTGAGCATCACGCGCAAGGCGGCACGGGCGAAGTTCCAAGCGCCTTTCAGATTCGTATCCATGACCGCATCCCAGTCGGACTCTTTCATGCGCAGGATCAGGTTATCGCGTGTGATGCCGGCGTTGTTGACGAGAAAATCTATGCGCCCGAAGGCGTCCTTCGTTTGCTTGACCATCTCGGCGGCGGCATCTGTCTGCGCGACATCGCACTGCGTTGCCAACACGCCGACGCCCAAAGTTTCTATTTCGTGCCGCAACTCTTCGGCCGCCTCTGCACTCTGCGCGTAGTTAAACGCGACTGATGCGCCGCGCTGCGCCAACTCCAAAGCGATGGCGCGCCCGATGCCGCGTGTCGCGCCGGTCACAATCGCGGACCGACCGGCAAAAGATTTTTCGTCACTCAAAGTTGTTCATCCTCTGCTCTTAAATTTTCAACGTGCGTAGATACTCAATGAACTTCGGCGCGAGGTCTGGACGCTTGAGGGCGTATTCGACGGTGGCGATGAGGAAGCCGAGTTTGTCGCCGGCATCGTGGCGTGTGCCGTCGAAGCGGACGGCGTAGAACGGTCGCTGCTTCAGGAGCGCGCGCATTGCATCGGTGATCTGTATCTCGCCGCCTGCGCCGCGCGGCGTGCGTTCGATCTCGGGGAAGATGTCGGGCGTGAGGATGTAGCGCCCGATGATGGCTAAATCTGACGGCGCTTCGGCGAAGGGTGGTTTCTCAACCATGTCTCTGACGCGAAAGACACCTTCGTCAATCTCTTCCGCATCGAGCACACCAAAGCGCGAGATAGCTTCGCCTGCGACGCGCATCGTGCCGATGACTGGCGCATCGAATCTCTCATAGACGCGCAACATCTGTTTGAGCGCAGGGATTTCTGCGTCAACAATATCGTCCGCGAGCAGCACGGCAAACGGTTCGTCGCCGACGAAATCGCGTCCTTGCAAGATCGCATGACCTAAACCAAGTGCCTCGCGTTGGCGCACGTAGTTGATGCGTGCAAGCTCTGAGACGGCGCGCACCTGTTTCAATAGTTCTGTCTTGCCGCGCTCGCGCAGCAAGTGTTCGAGTTCAAACGAGATGTCGAAGTGATCTTCAATCGCGCTCTTGTCGCGCCCAGTGACGATGAGGATCGCTTCGATGCCAGAGGCGACCGCTTCTTCGACGACGTACTGGATGAGCGGCTTATCAACGAGCGGCAGCATCTCTTTGGGCGAGGCTTTGGTCGCGGGCAAAAAGCGCGTGCCGAGACCGGCGGCGGGAAAGACAGCTTTGCGAATCTTCTGCGGCATAAATTCAGTGGTCAGTGGACAGTGTTCGGTGGTCAGTTATTGGTTATTAGTTATTCGTTATTTGTGCGTGGTCATAAACCTTGAAGCTTTCAATCAGAGAGCAAATAACAAAGAACTAATAACCAATAACAGATTCGGACAAATCTCTTGCTTGACAGGCTCGCGCGCTGTCAGCTAGGTTGAGTTTTTTCGTCACAACTGAATTGCGACGACTAGATACCACACGTCAAAGGACGACGGCAAATGCTCGATCTGAACTACGTCCGCGAAAATTTGGAGCGCGTGCGCGCGGCGCTCGAAGCGCGCGGCTTTCCGACGGCGGCACTCGATGATTTCGCGCAACTCGATCAGGCGCGACGGCGCGCGATCTCTGAATCTGATCGTTTGAATGCGGAGCGCAATGCGGCGAGTCGTGAGATCGGCGCGTTGATGAAAGCGGGCCAGCGCGAAGAGGCGGACACGCGGCGGCGCGCCGTCGGTGAATTGAAGGAGCGCATCGCGGAACTCGACCGCGCGCGCGATGAAGCCGAATCACGTATGCGCGAGTTGCTTTCGACGATTCCGAACGTGCCGAGCGAATCTGTGCCCGTCGGCGCAGATGAGACGGCGAATAAAGAGGTGCGGCGTTGGGGCGACGCGCCGCAGTTTGATTTCGAGCCGCAGGATCATGTGGACATCGGCACGCGCCTCGACATACTCGATCTCGAACGCGCGGCGAAGATTGCGAGCGCGCGTTTCGCGATCCTTAAAGGCGCGGGCGCGCGTCTGGAGCGTGCACTCATCAACTTCATGCTCGATGTGCACACGAGCGATCATGGTTATGAGGAGACGCTGCCGCCGTTCATCGTCAACGCAAATTCGCTGTTCGGCACGGCGCAGTTGCCGAAGTTCGAGTCTGATCTATTTAAGTTGGAGGATGAACGCGGTCTCTATCTCATCCCGACCGCCGAAGTGCCGGTGACGAACATTTATCGGGAAGAGATTTTGGATGAGGCGCAGTTGCCTATGAAGTTCGTCGCTTACACGCCTTGTTTTCGCTCTGAGGCGGGCAGTCACGGGCGCGACACGCGCGGCGTCATCCGCCAACATCAATTCGATAAGGTTGAACTTGTGAAGCTCGCGCGCCCTGAAGATTCTTACGCGGAGTTGGAAGCTTTAACGCGCGATGCCGAAACGATCTTGCAGAAGCTTGGTTTGCACTATCGCGTCGTCACGCTCTCGACCGGCGACATGAGTTTCGCGTCCGCGAAGACTTACGACATAGAGGTGTGGCTGCCGTCGCAGAACACCTTCCGCGAAATCTCCTCTTGCTCAAACTTCGAGTCGTTCCAAGCGCGGCGCGCGCAGATACGTTTTCGCAGACAGAGCGGCGGCAAGCCCGAATTCGTCCATACGCTCAACGGTTCGGGTCTCGCCATCGGGCGCACGTGGCTTGCGATTCTCGAAAACTATCAACAACGGGACGGCTCAGTCCTTATCCCCGAAGTTTTGCGCCCGTACATGGGCGGGCTGGAGAAGATCGAGGCGAGCGAAAAGACCGGCGCAGCGTGACAAGTTTGCGCAGCAGTGTGCATGAATGGAACCGGCGCGTTTGTAAGTTAAACGCGCCAGTTTAATTTATTCCAGCGCGGCGAAAAAGATTATCTGTCCGTGTAAAAGATGTTCGAGTGTGAGAAAGCTTTAATCCGGTTGTGAATAAATTATTCCAGCCGGTGAATAAGATTCTCAAGCTGAGAATAATATTCTCAGCTCGTGAAAAAGATTTCCGGGTAGGAATAAAACTTATTCCGGCGTGCGAATAAATTAAATTGTGCCGCTAAAAGATAAATCGGGCTGACAATGATTTAACCAACCCGCCTTATCTTTTAGCGGCGCTAGTTCATTTTCTGCCGCCGCGTCTCGCTTATTTAATCTCCACATCGAAGGGCAACATTGCCATGATCTCGCCGCGTTGCATGCGGTCGAGGATGGCGGCGTAGCGGAGTGTGCGGCGCATGTCGGCGGGGAGCGCTTCAAAGGCGGCGCGTTGTTGGACGGCTTGGAGGCTCGCGCTACTGTCCTCATCTTCGTTTGAGAAGAACTGACTGAGGAAGGTGTGCGGCGCGGGCAACACGACGCGACGGACGCCGTGTGCGGCTGGGATATTGGCGAGTTGTTTGGCGACTTCGATAGCATGATCAAGACCGCCGAACTCGTCAACGAGGCCGTTCTCTTTACCTTGCATGCCCGACCAGACGCGCCCCTGTCCGATTGAATCAATGTATTTGGCGTCGCGCTTGCGCCCTTCGGCGACCTTCGGCACAAAGTCTTGCCAGTAGAAACCTTCGAGCATCGCTTTGAACTTGGCGCGCTCGTCGTCTGTGAACTTCTCCGTCTCGCGGAACAGGCCTGCGTTCTTGCCGCGTAGGACGTATTCGTTGTTGACGCCGATCCAATCGTAGAAACCTTTCAGCACGGGCTTGCCCGCGAAGACGCCGATTGATCCCGTGAGCGTCGAAGGCTCTGCGACGATGCGGTTCGCGCCCGTCGAAATGTAATAACCGCCCGATGCCGCGAGGTCGCTCATTGAGACGACGACAGGTTTTTTCTGTTTCGCCGCTTCGACCGCGTGCCAGATGATGTCGGACGCATAGCTTGTCCCGCCGGGACTATCAACGCGCAGGATGATCGCCTTGATCGTCTTATCATCGCGCGCGTCCGTCAAAGCTTTGACGACCGTGTCCGAGCCGACCATGTGCTCGCCGCCGAACGGCCCGCCGTCGCTCGAAGTGCCCGACGCAATCGCGCCCGAAGCGTAGATGATCGCGATCTTGTCGCCTTGATTTAAGCCCAGAGATTCAGGCGTGACGCGCCGGTAGTCCGAAGCTTTAACCGTGCTCAGCTTGTCATCATCTTTATAACCGAGTCGCTTTTTGAGATCGTTCTCAACCTCATCGCGGTATTTCGCCTCGTCAATCAAACCCAACTTCTGCGCGTCGGCGGCGCGCACCGGCGCGTTGTCAATCAACGCCTTCACTTCATCCACAGACTTGTGGCGCGCGGCGGCGATGCCGCCGACGTAGCGCGCGAACGTGTCGTCGAGGATCGAGTTGAGTACCTCACGATGTTCCGGCGACATCTGCTTGTTCGTGTACTGTTCGGGCGCGCTCTTGTATTTGCCGACGTGCTCGAAATCAGGATAGACGCCGAGTTTATCGAGCGAGCCGCGCAAAGACATCACATCGGCCGCCAAGCCCACGATGAACAGATCGCCGATGGGCGCGACGTAGATGCGCTCGCATGCGGTGGCAATGTAATACTCTTTGTTCGTGCCGTACTCCATGTAGGCGTAGATGGGTTTGCCTGAGGTGCGAAAGTCCGCGATGGCGTCGCGGATTTCGTCGGCCTTGGCCCAGCCCGCGCCGGTTAGATCAATGTCAAGCAGGATGGCGCTGATGCGTCTATCGGCTTTCGCCTTTCTGATCTGCGTGAGGAGATTGGTGAGCGAATGGTCTTCGCGCCCGAAGAAGCGCGCGGCGAACGGGTCTTCGGGCGCGTAGTCCGGCATCGAGCCGGCAATCTTCAAGACGAGCACGCTGTTGTTGGCGATCTCCGGCGCGGTGTCGCGCAGAGACCAGATGAACAATCCGACGAGCAAACCAACGACGATGACGATGGCGAGCAGTATGCCCGAAATAATGAGAACAATTTTACCTGTGCGTGTGATTGCCATGACTTAAAAATACACCTTCAGCCGACAAACTATAAATGGGCTGCGCCTTTGTGCGCCGCAACTCCGCGTGTAATTACGCGCTGAGGGCTGAAAAGTTTTTAATGTCTATTGAGGCTAAGCTTTGCTTAGGTTAACGATGGCAGAACCTTATACTTTAAGCGGCAGCCATTGGATCAATTCAAAATGAAGGTTGGCTTAAGTCAGATTACGCGATCTCAAGCTGTGAGAGGTAACTTTCAGCCTAGCCAGCTTTTAATTGACCACTTTTCCTGCCAAATAGCCCGCTAACAAAAAATAAGATTAATGGTTAAAAATAGGAGTTAATGGCACTGAACTTGCCGGAGAGATCGCGAGTCCCGCGCCGGTGCAGTAGCTCGCGCGCTATCCTTACTCTGAAACTGCCGCAAAGGCTCTAGCAATGAAAACAATCAATGAGAACTGATAATTCAGGCCGCGCGACTGCGGGCTGACAATTTGTCAGGCGCTCTTAGCGGAAAAAGCGATTGCAACAATCCTGCCCGACAGGGTACTGTCTAATTGGGGTGTCATCCGGCCGCAACGGCTCATACCATAAAACTCATGACAGGCAGACAGCGTTTCACCGATCCTTATATGTGGTTCATCGTCGCCATCGGTGGCGCAGTCTGCCTTTACTCTATCTATGCCTTTCCTAGGGTCTCGCTCGCGCGGATCAATCTGGCTTTTCTGCTATTGGCCGTCTTCTTGGCTACGGTCGGCTCACGAACCGCCGTGGTCATTCCTCGCATTGGCGGCCAAATCACAGTTTCTGACACCTTCATCTTCTTGACGATGCTGCTGTATGGCGGCGAGGCGGCGATCTTGCTTGCCGCCATGGATGGAATTTGCTCCACTATCCACTCCAGCCGGAAGTCGAGGACAATCTTCTTCAACGCAGCGGTCATGGCCTGTTCAACTTGCCTCACCGTTTGGACGTTGCGGCTCTGCTTCGGTCCGATTGTCGAACTGCCGAACCGCCAAATTTCTGCGTCCTTTATCACGGCCATTTGCGTCATGGCGCTCGTTCAGTATGTCTTCAATTCCAGCTTGGTTGCCATTGCACAGGCGTGCAAACTTGGTCAACCGTTCTGGCAAACATGGCGCAAGTACTATCTTTGGACTTCCCTGACCTACGTCGCTGGCGCATCCGCCGCCGGCATCATTGCTCGGCTCGTCAGTTCAGTTGGGTTCTACGCACTCTTGGTGACAACGCCGATCATCGCTATCGTTTACCTCACGTACTCCACTTACGTGAAAAACATTGAAACTTCGACGCGGCAGGCCGAACTGGCCGAGCAGCATATTGAAGAACTCTCTCGCTACATCACGGAACAGGAGCGCATTCGCGAGCAGTTCGCGCAGATCGAGAAGTTGTCCGCCTTGGGCGAATTGGCTTCCGGCGTCGCGCACGACTTCAATAACGCGCTCGCGGGCATACTTGGGCGCGCTCAACTGATGATGATGAAGACGAAAGACCCGGAAGTCTTGCGCGGTCTCCAGATCATCGCCAAGGCCGCACAAGACGGCGCGCACACGGTGAAGCGCATTCAAAACTTTGCGCGCCAGCGGCGCGACCGGGACTTTGAGTTGGTGGCGATAGACCAGTTGTTGCTCGACGTAACCGAAATGACGCGCCCGCGCTGGAAAGCTCGGGCCGAGGCGGCCAATGTGCATATCACCTTTGGCTCGCGCATAGAGACCGACGCGCTGGTCATGGGCGATGATTCTGAGTTGCGCGAAGTGCTCATCAATATCGTGTTCAATGCCGTGGACGCGCTGCCGGAAGGTGGGGAGATTACGCTTTCGACGATGGAAAGAAATGAGGTGATCGAAATCTCCATTAGCGACACCGGCATCGGCATGAGTCCTGAGGTGCGCTCGCGCATCTTCGATCCTTTCTATACAACGAAAGGCAAAGCCGGTCTTGGTCTTGGCCTCGCCGTCAGCTACGGAATCATTCTGCGCCACGGGGGAATGATTAACGTCGAGTCGGAGGTCGGGCGCGGCACAACTTTCCGGATCACACTGCCAATGGCAAAGGGCGAACCTAAGGCAACCACTGAAGCGAAAAGCATATTGAAAGATGCGTGCGGCGTTCCCCCAGCGACTGCACTAGTGGCGCTGCCCTCTCAGGCGCAGAGTTCTCAGAGCGGAAGGATAAGAATCCTAGTGGTTGACGACGAGGCCCCGCTGCGCGAAATCTTACGCGAGATTCTGGAGCACGAAGGCCATGAGGTGGTGCTGGCGGAAGGCGGCTGTCAGGCGCTTGAGTTGTTTGCGGTGGAAAAGTTCGACGCCGTCTTCACAGACATCGGCATGCCGGGCATGAATGGGTGGGAACTCGCGCGCTCCATACGCGCTCGTGACCAGCGCATTCCACTGGCTATCATCACGGGCTGGGGCGATGCCGTCAGCGCGCAGGAACAGGAGGCCGCAGGGGTCGGCTGGGTTGTCACCAAACCTTTTACTGCCGACCGCATCCGAGAACTCGCGCAGGAAGTCTTCCGATACTTGAATAGCTCCGACGAAAGCACTACGCCGCCGCATAATAGCGCTGGCGCATCGTCGCACTCGCAAGCAAGCGAGTTTAGCCCCATCGTGCTGCCGCAAGACGAGCTAGCCCACATCCCGCAACATATCAGCTAACTTTTTATAAGACCGCGATTATGCCGCGGCAATCATCCCTCTTTGGACCAGTACTTAAAGAGGGGAACTTCCGCTATGTCTGGAACCATAACCTGACTAGCAGCGTCGGCACCGATTAGCTCGCGCACCGGTTCAGCCCCGATCAGGGCGAATGCAGTCTCATCCTCTGACCCCTCGTCGCCAGCAATAATACTTAACAGCTTGCCGCTATTGTCGGCCACCGAAAGCCTCTCAGGCCGGGACTGGTCAGTCGCGGCAAAGCCCCAAGCCCGCATGCCCACCCCGACCCAAGTAGCCAGCCGCACCAATAGGGTCAAAGACTGCTCGGCGTCGCGCCAGTAGGGACTCGCCTCCTGTTCACTGATGGTCGCATCGATCAGTAGTCCCTCATGCAAGTAGAGATAGCCGGAGCAATATCGCACGGCCTCTTCAAAATTTCCCGCCGCGTCTTGAAACCGCCCTGTGCGGCGGGCTTCCTCGATGGTCGCGTCGTTCCAGCGGAGTTGAATGTAGCCGCTCATCCGGCTGCGCTGCACCATCTCCATCAGTTCACAGAGCGAAAAGACTTTGTCGAGTTGGATCGAAGAAAAGACCTCCGATGGTTGCCCATCATTCGCGCTCTGAGCGACCGTGGTAACCTCCTCGGCCGGCCCTTCTTCTACTGCCGGTTGGTGTTGCTCAAGGGCGCGGGCAACGCTTCGTTTGACCTCTGCCAGATCAAACGGCTTCACTAAGTAATCAAAAGCGCCCATTTTAACCAGCCCCTTCGCGTACTCTTGATCGCGTATGCCTGAGACAATGATGACGGTAGTCTCTGGCCAGCGCTGTCGGACGTGCCCGAGCAATTCCAATCCGCTCATGCCGGGCATAGAAATGTCTGTGACTACTACATCAAAGCGCACTGAATCCAAAAGCGCTAAGGCGTGTTCAGCCTTTTCCGCCGTGCGACAAGAGTGCTCCTCAGAAAATAGCTCAAAAAGCAACTCGCGTACGATCACATCATCTTCAACAATCAGCACAGAACTCATGGGGAAATCTCCTCCGGCGTTGCGCCTGTTAGTTTTATCCTGAGTAATTGGGTGTGCAGGGGACTAAGCACGCCTCTCGTGTCCTCGATCCCCCAAACGAGGGATCATCCGGCCCTCAGAGAAACAAACTTCGTGCCGCGCCCAATTATTAGCGCCTCTATCAGCTAAACCTCGCAATCAGAAGCCTTGATGAGATAGACCTGGTGCGCTTGGGTTACCTTAATCGCGTAAAGGGAACAAGTGACTGACAAAATGACAGACAAATCGTCAGTCATCGTTATCCTAAGGCGAGTTCGTTCGACCGAACGTTCGTTTCATACTCGCGGAGCTTACGGTAGAGCGTCCGCGTGGAGATGCCAAGAATGGCAGCGGCGCGTTCGCGATTGCTCCCTGCCGTCTCAAACGCGCGCAAGATATGCTGCCGCTCCACTTCGTAGAGCGTCGGTAGCGGCTCACCCGTTTGCGAGCCACGGATTTCCGCTGCCTGTTGCTGTGGTACGAGTAGGGGCAGAAACAGTGTCGCATCTATCAGGTCGTCGGGCGAGAGCGCGGCGGCGCGTTCTAAGCAGTTGCGCAACTCGCGCACGTTGCCCGGCCAAGCGTAGGTTTCCATCCGGCGGCGGGCCCCAGCCGTCAGGTCGAGCGCCGGCCGTTTGAAGCGTCTGCGGTAAATCTCAAGAAAATGGTCAATCAATTCCGGGATGTCTTCCGGGCGTTCGCGCAAAGGCGGGATGTAGAGCGAGACGACGTTGAGCCGATAAAAGAGATCGGCGCGGAAGCGGCCCTCGCGCACCTCTTGTTGCAGATTACGATTGGTGGCGGCGATGACGCGCACGTCCGCCATTTGATCGCGCGTTGAGCCAACGCGGCGAAAGCTCCCGCGTTCGAGGAACTGCAAGAGCTTGACCTGTGCGGGCGGGGGCATTTCGCCGATCTCGTCAAGGAAGAGAGTTGAATTGTCGGCGGCTTCGATGAGGCCACGCTTGAGCGCATTCGCGCCCGTGAACGCGCCTTTCTCGTGCCCGAAGAACTCCGACTCAAACAGCGCTTCGGGCAGCGCGCCGCAGTTAACAACGATGAAAGGCGCGCGTGCGCGCGGGCTTTTGCCGTGGATGAGCCGTGCGAGCACGTCTTTGCCCGTGCCGCTTTCGCCGGTGACGAGGACGATGGAGTCGTGCCGCGCGGCCATCTCAGCTTGCGCGGTGAGCGCCTTCAGGCTGGCACTGCGATGGATGAATTCGGGCGCGCGCTCCTCCGACCGGCGCTCCACCGCAGCGCTTAAGCTAGCGTTACGCCGCACCAACCGCCTTTTCTCGTCCGCCTTACGGATCACCGCATCCATCTTATCGAGCGGCGCAGGCTTCGTGAGGTAGTCATAAGCACCGAGCCGCATCGCCTCAATGCCGGTCGAGAGAGAATCGTCGGCGGTCAGCATGATGACTTCCGGCGCATCCTCCATCTGTCTGATCTGGCGCAGCGCGTCGAGGCCGGACAGTCCGGGCATATTTATGTCGAGCAGTACGACGTCATAATCTCTTTGGCTTAAGGCGTCTAGTGCAGCCCGTCCGTTCCTAGCGGCTGACGCTTCAAAACCCAGCATCGCGAGTTGTTCCGGGACGAGTTCTTGAAATAGCGGCTCGTCATCTGTAACCAATACTTGAATCTTACGGCTCATCGCTAAAAAATTTACTCCTTTAATCATTATTAGGAACGCATACGGAAACGTAAGGCGAGCTAAGAAAGCTCTCTAAATTGTCTGACGGAACTCTGTTATTGACCGGCCGCTTGAGTTAAGGTGTTTGCGGCGAACGATAAATCTCGCACCTTGAATCTGAATCCGTCTATTCAGGTGTCGCGGAAATCAAGTAAAAGCGCGCGGGCAAGAACATGTGGAGATAGGCTGGCTGACGTTGAGGGGCTGTTGCGGCAGGCCAACCTCTTCGATAATTCTACTAAAAAGTCTATTGGGGGGATAGTAAAAAGTTTACACCTCCATGATCTACCTTAATATGTATGCTTGACTGGGCATGTGAGTTTATTGAGATTTATATAAGTTGAGTTACAGGATAGCCTCGCGGGTTTTGTAAATTCCCCTTACTTTTCATGCCTTTCCGGCAATCATGTATCTTTGGTAAAACTTAAGTAAGAAGGGGTAAGTACAGCGCGCGGGGAAAGATATGCAAAATTTCATTCGCACTCTTCTTGGCCGCTTACGCGGTGCCGTTAGCGACCGGCGGCGGGCGGCGCGCTTTGGCGCGCGCCTCTTTTTTAGCATCTCGCTGCTTGAGGAGAAGCCGAGCAACGGCGGTGTTGGGCCGATGCAACCCCTTGTCGGCCACACGCGCGACCTGAGCGAAAGTGGCATCGCACTCATCGTGCCCTCGCTCAGGATCGGTACGGGCTATCTCAATGAGGGAAATGCTACCTTACGGCTCATGCTCGATTTACCGACCCGAAGGCTCGAGATTCATGTCGTCCCCGTGCGCAGTTATCAACTAGGTGAGCATGATAAGGAACAGGGGTATTTCATCGGCGCGAAGATCACGTACATCAGTGACGATGATTTCAGTCGGTACAAGGAGTATTTGCGCAAGCTTGGGTCGCCACATTAATTGGTTGGCCGATAGGGGACGCCGCTAGAGGGGCCTAGGGCAGCCGTCAAGCTGGCAGCGCATCGGCCTGCATCATAGGCATATCTATCACACAGCGACGACGACTTGGCTGCGCGGTTGGCACGTGGGGGCTGCCGCCGTAACACCTCCGCGCGGCGCACGTAAGCCTTGCGTTTGCCAGACGGGCTAGTGACGAAAACCGACCGGCGCGATCTCCATGCGGGAGGCACCGGTCGGTTTTTTTACTTGTGGCGCGAACGGGTGGCGCGCGCTGATCAATTGTCGCCGTTTTGCAGGAAGATTGTGTCGTAGCAACCGCGCAATTTGAAACCGGCGTGGCGATAGAGGTGGTGGGCGTCGGCGTTTCGTTCGTTGACGAGGATGGAGAGCGCTTTCGTCTCTTGCAGCAGAGTGCGGCCGAGTTGGGCCATGCAGCGCAAACCAAAACCCTGTCCACGATCTTGCGGATTCACCCAGATGCCTTCAAGGTAGGTCACCTCTTCAGTCTCGGAGATGATGTCGGCCTTGAAGATGAGCCGCCCATGTTCGACCCAGACCCAGACGCGCCCTTGTTCGATCCGGCGCGCGCAACGTCTGCGAAAACCTTCCGGGTCTCTCTCCAAAGGATTGACGCCGCTCTCTTCATAAGCCAACTCAGCTTGTACTGGCGCGACCAGTTCAAGGTCAGCCTGCGTAGCCAAACGCAGTCCCGGCACGGCTTCGCGCACGGCGACGGGCCAGCGTTGCTCAAACAATAGTTCGCGGCAGACGAGGCGCGCGGGCTGGCCGCCCGTTGCGTATTCGGCCCAGAACTGTTCGACCTTCTCCTGTTCGCCGAGCAGCATGTGTGTGTGTTGGCACGTCTGCGCCACTTGAGCGAAGGCGGTCAGCGCGTCTTCAGTGCGCGTCTCAAATAGAGTTGCGTGCCCGATGAGCGCGACACCTTCGAGTTCGCCTGCTGTGTTGCGGCAACCGTAGAACCTGCCGCGATTCAGCGGACTCTCAAGCCCGTTGTCGCGGATGAAGCCGACCAGTATAACTGTGTGGAGCGGACGGGCGGCTAGGAATTCAAGCACTTCTGTTTCGTCGGTCGCGGTGAGCGGTTGCACGGTCAGAGCACCGTTCGCTTGCCAGCGCGGCTGCGGCAGTGCGGCGGTTTGTGTTAACGAGGTGGCGAGCATGGCGTTTCTCCTCAGCAGGGCGGTAGTGTTGGGGGTTACTTGTGCGTAAGTCATGGCGAGGTACCTCCGTTTCAGTAGCCTAGATAGTCCACACCATTGTCAAACGGTGCGTCCATGCCTGAAGTATTATCGCCATTGGCCGCTGCGGATTGCGCCAGCACGTATGCATCGCCCATCAGGACGCCGTCGCCGATTAAAACGCCATCACCTATCAGCACGCCGTCGCCTATAAGCACGCCGTCGCCTATGAGCACGCCGTCGCCTATGAGCACGCCTGAGTTACAAAAGACCGCGCCCTCACTGATCGTAATGCCGTTGCTGGTGATGATGTTATCGCCCATCAACACGCCGCTCGATAGCATCGTTGAATCGCCTATGAGCACGCCATCGCCCATCAGCACGCCGTCACCCATCAAGACCCCTTGACCGTAGATTTTCTGGTAGTTTGTGATGAGCGCTGTGCCCTGCGCATAATTCTGGTTCAGGATAATGCCGCCCGACCACTTGAAGGTATTGCCCGCGACGGTTGTCTGCTGCGCGGGCAGCGTCTGTGTGGTTAACAACGGCGCACCCAACAGCGTCGTGCTCAACAAGTCGGTGCGCATGAGTTTCGCCAACCGGACCGCGCCTTCGATGTTCAACTCGCCCGCGCCTTGCTCGAACATGTTGTAGCCTGAGAGCGGCTGGGCCGTGTACATCAAGATCATCTTGACCATGTTCGGCGTCAGTTTCGGGTTAAGCTGAAGCAAGAGCGTTGCGGCTCCGGCCACGCAAGGAGCGGCCATCGAAGTGCCGTTGAGGTACATCATCTTACGGTTGTCAACGGGGCTTACGCCGCCGTCCAGCCACGGATTCTGCGCGACTAGCAGATTATTCTCCGCCTCGGCGTAGAGCAGCTTATTGCCGGGCGCGACCAGATCAGGCTTGATCAGGTTATCGTAGTGTTTGACGCCCGCAGCGTCCGTCCACGCGCCACGTGTCGGCCCGCGCGAACTATAAGTTGTGACGCCATCATCGTTGCGCGCATTCGTGCCGAAGGTGTTGGCCGCACCGACCGTAATGGCCGAAGGCTCATCGCCCGGCGAATGGATCGAGCCATAGACTTTTTGCCCGGCGGAATTCTTGCCGTTATTGCCGGCCGCGACCGTGACGACGACGCCGGCATTAACCAACTGCCGCACGGCCTTGCACACCGGATCGTTCTTGTACGAGTCAACCGCCGGCATCCCTAAGCTCAGATTGGCAACCCGAATGTTGTAGGTCGCGCGATTGGTCAACAGCCAATCAAGTGCGCTCAATACTGCGGACGTGGAGCCTTGCCCTTGCGCGTTCAAGACGCGCAGGTTGATGATGCTGGCGTTGGGCGCGATACCGATGTACGCGCCGTTTGAGATGCGCCCGTTACCGGCGGCAAGGGAGGCGACGTGCGTGCCGTGCCCGTAAGGGTCGTCCGTGCGGTTCTCGCCCGTGTAGTCCTTGCTGAAAACAATGCGCGTCTGATCGTTCGCACCGAGAAAAGACTTATGCGTCGGGTCAATGCCTGAATCCAAGATAGCAACGCCGATCCCGGTGCCGTCGAGCGTAATACTTTTGGTTGACGGCAAACCGAGAGGGGACACGGTGGTAATCGTTTGATTACGCACTGCGTCTGCGCCAGTTGTGGCTGAAACGTGGCCGTTGGCCATCGTCGGCCGGTCAATCGAGACGTACTCGACCTCATCGAAGTCGGCCAACGTCTGCGCCAAGCTCGCGGGCAATTCCACAACCTGCATGTTGAGGTTGCGAAAGCTGGCGCGCACGTGTACGCCGTTGCGATTCAGCAGCGCGTTCAATTGGCCGCTCGGCTTGTTATTCAGTTGCAGAATAACTTTGACCAGTTCATCGCTGGCGCGCGCGTCCAGATCACTGGACAGCTTTTTGGCTCTACCTTGACCGGCTTGACCACCGCCGTTACCTGTCGCTGCTTTGGCAAGATCACTGATCATAATGCCAAAGCAGAGGACAAAGGTAAGAGAGAAGGCAATGAGCCGTGTGGCAAGTGTAAAGCGTTTAGGGGTTTTCATCTTCATCGAACCTCAACGTAACAAGTTTGGGGTTGGAACTGGCATCACGCGAGGTCGCGATGCGTATCCGCAGCAAACACTAGAGCAACATCAATGCCATTCGTGCTCTGAGCTAGACAGTTGCTGAAATGATTAGAGTTAATCTTGGCAGGCAATGTTCGAGGCTGTCCATGCGGCTTCCCTGAGCGGTCAAACTGATGGCTGAGTCATCAGTTTGACGAATAAGTTTCATCTTACGTGAGGTAGCGCGGTAAGCTCTAAACGTGCTCCAGTATTGCTTGGTTGGTGCTCAACGGTCGCAGTCCTTCACAATCCAGCCGCCGCCCAAAACTTCGTCGCCGCGATAGAAGACGGTCGCTTGACCGGGCGTGATGGCGCGTTGCGGTTCGTCGAAGCGGACGCGCACACGCCGGTCTGCGCGCGGCTCAATCGTCGCGGGCGCAGCCTCGTGGCGATAGCGCACGCGCACGTCGGCACGCACGGCCCCTTGTGGATTATCGAAGGCGATCCAGTTGACGCCCGCCGCCATGAACTCTCGACTCAACAACTCATCGCCTTCGCCCACGACCACGCGATTGCGCCGCGCATCAATCTGCACGACGT
>Ga0209153_1000089_pt1 | contig 46209 bp, 31 predicted proteins | sample GraSoiAngelo_120_FD_185877 | JGI IMG/M metagenome (GOLD analysis project Ga0209153, IMG submission 185877) | Grasslands soil microbial communities from the Angelo Coastal Reserve, California, USA - 14_0919_09_20cm (SPAdes) (version 2) | ecosystem: Environmental > Terrestrial > Soil > Grasslands ... | reverse complement strand
GGCCAATCGGCGAAACTTTCGGCGCGGGCAAGCCGCGCGGCTTGCTCTGCGTCTTGCGTGTAAGGCAGACCTTCGACGACGAGGCAGCCGCCGCAGAAGACTTCTGCGCACTTGATGTCGCGCGGCAACTGCCCACGAAACTCGCGCGGCAAATCGCGCACCGGCGTGCCCAAGCCGAGCATGATCGCTTTGCTGCCTTCATTGACTTTGCCGCTCGTGTAGTCGAGCGTGTCCATCGAAACGTTCGAGAAGATGAACAGGTCGCGCTCGAACCGCACGCGCGCGAGTATGTGCTCGAAGAGGCGGCGGAAGTCGTGCAGGTCTTGCGGCGTGTCTGTGAGCAGTAGAAATTTTGTGAGCGATAGTTGGCCTTCGCCGAGGATGCGGAAGCCTGAGACCAGCGCCTCGCGCCCGTAGCGTTCGCGCACGACGGCCGCAGCGAGTGAATGAAAACCCGTCTCGCCGTAAGACCAAAGGTCGCGCACGCTCGGCATGACGACGGGAAAGAGCGGCGCGAGCAGTTGCTGCAAATAATCGCCGATGAAGAAATCTTCCTGTCGCGGTTTGCCGACGACCGTCGCCGGATAGATCGCATCGCGCCGGTGATAGACCGACCCGACGTGAAAGACCGGGTAGTCGTGTTGCAGTGAATAGTAACCGTAGTGATCGCCGAACGGCCCTTCGGGTCTGCGCTCATGTGGCGGCACACGTCCAGTCAAAGCAAACTCAGCTTCGGCGACGAGCCGGTGCGCGCTGTTCGCAGCTTGCGCGACGCCGATCTTCTCGCCCGCGAGTAAGGAAGCGAGCACAAGCTCCGGTACGTCTTCAGGCAGAGGCGCGACGGCCGCGAGGATGAGCGCGGGCGGGCCGCCTAAAAAAACTGTGACCGGCAGCGATTGATTCAACGCTTCCGCCGCGTGATAGTGGAAGCCGCCGCCTTTGTGTATCTGCCAGTGCATGCCGGTCGTCGCGGCATCGTAGCGTTGCATGCGATAGATGCCGAGGTTGTGCTTGTGCGTCGTTGGGTATTCCGTATAGACGAGCGGTAGTGTGAAGAACGGCCCGCCGTCCTCTTGCCAAGTCGTGAGCACAGGCAACTCGTCGAGCCGCGCCGGCCGGTCCATCACTTCAAGCACAGGTGCGCGTCGCACACGCCGCGTGCCCAACTTCAACGCATCGAGCGCGAGCGCACGATGCTGCCACAACTCGCGCGGACGCGGTGGCAGAAGCGACCCGGCGACGCGCACAACCTCGCGCACCAACGCTTCAGGCTTCGGCCCAAAGGCCAACTCGATGCGCCGCGCCGTGCCGAATAAGTTCGTGACGACAGGGTAGCGACTGCCGCGCACACGCTTGAACAGCAGCGCGGGGCCGCCGCGCGCGATCACGCGCCGATGAATCTCTGCAAGTTCGAGATATGGATCAACTTCTGCTTCGACCGCGACGAGATCATGCTCGCGTTCAAGCAGCGCCATGAATGAGCGCAGGTTCCGGTGCATCGGCTGAGAATTAACCACAAAGCCACGAAGGACACAAAGAGAAACTTTCATCGTCTTTGTGTCCTTCGCTTCTTTGCGGTTAATTTTTTAGATAACGCTTCACAGCATCGGCGGTTTACCTTTATGAACTTGGCGCGGGCGTGTGGTTGCATCGCTGGGCTGATTGGCGAGCCGGTGCTTGATATCTTGCTCGGCTTGGCGCGCCGCTTCTGCGATCAAAGGATCGAACGAGTCTATGTAAGGCTTGATCTGTTCGAGCGTCGTGGCGTCGCCGATGCGCGCGAGGATTTTGAGTAGTTTGATCTGCGTATTGCCGTTGACGTGTGGGAGGACTGGATAGAGCGGCTGCGGCGTTTCGAGTTGCGCGAGATAGCCGGCCGCTTGTGCATCGTGCGCAGAGTCGAGCGCGCGCACAACCATGTAGAGCGATTCGTCTTTGCCCATGCGATAGAGCGCCCAATCTAGCGCGACGCGCACGCGCGCGTTCTTCTCCTGCAAGCGATAGCCTTCAACCAGATGCAGCCAATCGGTCGCAGCCAGCCGTGCGAGTTCTTCCGCGCCGCGTTGACGCACGAGCGGATCGCGGTCGGTCAACTGTTTCGCTGCATCGGCGGCCTCGCCCTGCGTGTTTTTCGTCGCGACCGCATCGTCCGTCGTCTGTGCTTTGATGCTGACGGCGCACGCGCACAGGCAGATGAGCAGGCAGGTTTTGAACCAGGTGATATGTTTGTGCATCACGATCAGACCTTCGGCTTACGCAAGGTAGCACTGTTGAGATCGAGTTCGGCGACGGGCAGGACTTCGACACTCGGATATTGCTTTTGCAACTCCGGCAGAAACTCTTTCGCGTTGCCGACGATGACGATGCTCGCGCCTTGCGCGGCGAGGCGCGAACCGGCGAAGCGGTGCACGTCGGCGGCGGTGACGCCCTGCACGCTGTTGATGTAACGATTGATCTCGTCGAGGCTGATGCCATAGAGCGCGAGCGCGCCGACCTGCGCGACCAAGCCGCTTGAGGTTTCAAGGTTGCGCGCGAAGTTGCCGATGAGCACAGCCTTGCGCGGCGTCAGTTCTGATTCCGGCAGCGCGCCTGTCGCCAAGCGACCGAGTTCGCCGAGCAACAGGCCGGCGACTTGCGCGCCCGACTGATTCTTCGTCTGTGCCGAAGCGACAAAGGGGCCCGTATCGCGGCGCACGTCGAGCGCACTGGCCGCGCCGTAGCTCAAGCCGCGCTTGATGCGAATCTCTTGATTGAGCCGGCCCGAATAGCCGCTCAAAACGGAGTTGGCCACGAGGCCGCGATAGTAATCCGGGTCATTGCGATTGAGACCGAGCCGTGTGACATAGACGGCCGCCTGTCCCGCATCCGGTTTATCAATCACGATGACGCGCTGCTTGCGATACGACTCCACGTTGCGTACAGCCGACGCGCCCGGTTTACTCAAAGGTGTCGCAGGCTTCCGCCAGTCGCCGAACAGACGCGCGGCCCGATTGAAGACGGTCGCGGGCGCGATGTCACCGCCAACGACGAGGATGGCGTTGTCCGGGCGATAGTAGGTTGCGTGCAGCTTCACGATGTCGTCGCGCTTGATGCGTGCGATTGATTCGGGCGTACCCGATAGCGGATGACCGTAAGGCATGTCACCGAAGACGACGCGCGCGGCGACGAAGCGCGCGATCTGGCCGGGGTCGCCAAGCGCCACTTGGAGATCATCAAGGTACTGCTGGCGCAGCCGCTCGATCTCTTCATCCTTGAACACAGGCCGGCGCACGACTTCGGCGAGGATCGCGAGCGCCTGCACGAAGCGCGCCGACATGACGTTGACGTTCGCGCTCGATCTATCCCAACCCGCCCCCGATTCGATTGTGCCGCCAAGCGCCTCTATGGCTTCAGCGATCTCCGGCGCACTATGTTTGTCCGTACCCTTCGTCAAAAGCGAGGCGGTCATGTCGGCGAGGCCCGCGAGTTGCGGCGGATCAACCTCGCCGCCGTTCTTGATATAGATGGCCGCCGTCACGAGCGGCACGTTCTTGCGCTCGACGACGATGACGCGCAGACCGTTCGCGAGCGTCCGCTCGACCGGCTTTGGAATCTGCGGCGAGCGCGGCACGGCGGGCGGCGGTGGCGTCGCATTCGGCTCTTGCGCGAACGCGGGGCACGCGGCAACGAGCAGCACCAAGAGCGCCGGTACACACAACAAGCGTTTGAAAACTTTCCCGCTCATCTTCATCTCGCCCGCCCTCCTTTGCCCGACTGTGCAGCGTGCGGTTCGGTCTGTCTGAATCTCAAGTCGCCGTTTGTGCCTGTAGTATTGCCCGGACGCATTGACTCGGGCAGGTAATCAATCACGACGCGGTTCGTGTCAACGAAATACTTTTTCAGCACGCGCTGCACGTCGGCGGCGGTGACGGCTTGGAGGCGCGCGATGTCTGTATTGACGCGGTTCGGATCGCCGAGCAGGACAACCGCATCGCCGAGCGCCTGCGCTTTGCCTTCGTTCGTCTCGCGCTCGCGCAGTTGGTTCGTGATCAGTTGATTCTTCGCCTTCTCAAGTTCGGCGGCGGGCACGGGCGCATCCTGTAACTTTTTGATCTCGGCGGCGAGCGCGCGCTCGCCTTCGTCCGCTTTCTTGCCACTGGCGAGGATGGCATAGCAGATGAAGAGGCTCGCGTCTTCGCGCAGGTCTGTGAACGTGTTGACGCTCTGCGCGAGTTGTTGCTGATAGACGAGCGATTGATAGAGCCGCGACGATTCGCCGGCCGATAAGAGCGCGTCGGCGACGCGAAGCGCGTCTGTTTCTGGACTGGACTTCGGCGGGATCAGGTATGAGAACGCAATCGCTGGCAGCGGCACGTTCTGTCCGTATTCTGTGACGCGCATCTCCTGCTCATGCGGCGGCTCTTTCACCTGTACGCGCGGGATCGGTGTGCTTGGCTTCGGGATAGCGGCGAAGTATTTGTCCACCCATGCATCGAGTTGCGCTTGATCGAAGTCGCCGACGACGACGAGCGTGGCGTTGTCGGGCCGATAAAAGGTCGAGTGGAAAGCGCGCACGTCTGCGAGCGAAGCAGCTTCTAATTCTTCAATGCTGCCGATGGTCGGGCGGCGATACGGATGCTTGAAGAAAGATTTTTGCTCAAGCAAATAGTCGAGCCGGCCATATGGCGGCGCGAGCACGCGCGTGCGAAACTCTTCTTCAACGACCGACCGCTCCGACTTGAAGTTCGCCTCGTCAACGTTGAGCGTCGAGAGCCGGTCGGCTTCAGCCCAGAGCAAGGTCTCAAGATAGTTTGACGGCACGACCTCGTAATAGACCGTCACATCCGATTGCGTGTAGGCGTTGTTAAGGCCGCCCACATCTTCGGTCAAACGATCCATCATCTCGGACTTCATGTGGGCCGTTGATTTGAACATCAAATGCTCGAACAGGTGCGCGAAGCCGCTCCGCCCTTCGGGGTCGTCTTTCGAGCCGACGTGATACCAGAGATCTATCGCGACGGTCGGGCTAGAAGTGTCCAACACGCTCAGCACACGCAAGCCGTTGGCGAGCGTGCGTTCTTTGAAGTTGAGGCGCGGCATCGTGACCTGTTGCGCGCGCGTCGCAGGCGCACACAACAGCGTGGTCAATGCTAATGCACAAGCCAACGAAACAGCCGAGACCCGATCAAGCATAAGAATTCGCTCCCCGTTGAGGTTCAGACAAAAGCGCAGTTGTATGTTGGAGCAGTCGATCAAGCATTAACGCTACTGCGCACGCGCCCTCTAGGATGCGCCGGGCGCAAGCGCCTGTTGCATTCGGATTTTGCTCGCGCGCGAAATCTTAGTATAAAATGATGTGCGTAGGCGACTGCGCACGAGACCGCCGGTTCTTTGCTTGAGTGCGGTTCTTACGTGGTCGCTTAATTGTTGTCGGTCGCGGCCCTTGCTGTATGGCTCAAGGATTAGTGATTCACATCGAAGTCGGCTCGGAGCGGCACACCGAAGTGCTCGCTCAAGAGCGCATACGCATCGGCGCAGGCCCCGATTGTGACCTGCGCTTCCAGCCCGACCTCATCCCTGACGCGCCGCCGTTGCTACTCGAACTTGCGCGCACCAACGGTCATTATCACATCGCTGCTTTCGACCCGGCGCTCGGGCTGACGCACAATGGCGCGCCGCTCACAGAAGGGCGCAAGATCGAAGACGGCGATCAAGTGCAACTCGCCGACTCTGATTTCACGCTGCAATTTTTCCCTCTGAGCGCGCCGCCTGCGCTCGTGCCTGAGCGCGGCGCGGATGTTCACGTCGCGCCTTTCATTCAAGATGCAGCTATCGAAGCCGCAGCCACAGCGCGGCGCGACGACGCCAAAGTATTCCTGCGCGAGTTCACGCGCGAACTGATGCGCGAGATCAATCCCAGCACCAAGCTCATCACACTCTTGTTTGCACTCGTGCTCGTCGGCGGCACGCTCTATCTGGGCTTCGCCGTCTTCAAAGAACTCAAGCAGAGCCGGCATCAGATCGAGACCTTGAACAACACGCTGGCACAACAGAACAAGCAACTCGAAGATTCAAAGCACCAGTTCGAGCAGGTGGACAAGAGCAATAAGGACATCATCTATAGCTTGTCGCTCGCGCCGAAGCTGCGCAGCGAATACGGCAGCGGCGTCTGTCTGATCTCCGGCACATACATCTTCGTCGAGTCCGGCACGGGCCGCCCCTTGCGTTATCCCGAGCCACAGCCGACCCCGGCCGATGAGCGCGTGCCGCAGACCGAACAAGCACCGCTCTTAACACCAGAAGGTCGCGGCCCTGTCGCCGAGTTTCCTTACGTCGGCACGGGCTTTCACGTCGGCGGCGGGTTCATCGTGACCAACCGGCATGTCGCCGTCGAGCCTTGGGTCGCGGACGAACGCTCGATGGTCTTCAGCAGCACGGTCAACGGCAAGCCGCGTCTGACGAAACTGCTCGCCTACTTTCCCGGCATCAAAGAGCCGTTCACACTGCGCTTCAAGCAATCCGCACCGCGCGACGACCTCGCGGTCTGCACGCTCGACACGACGGAAGTGCCGACGACGATTCCGGCGCTCCCGCTCGACAGCGAATCGGACGCGGCGGCGGTCGGCAAAGCGGTCGTCTTGATGGGCTATCCTTCGGGGCCGGATCGCATCCTCGCTTCGTTGCCGGACGAGGACGCGAACAACATCAAGCAGCGCTTCGGTTCGTCTGTTGACGTGCTCGTCGGGCGGCTCGCGGAACTCAGCCTAATTAAACCGCTCACCACGCAAGGGCACATCACAGACTACGAGGCGCACCGCATCATCTACGACGCGCGCACCGCCGAGGGCGGTTCGGGCGCGCCGCTCTTCGGGCAATCGGGGCGCGTCATCGGCATCAACTTCGCCATCTTCACAGAGATTCAAGACGCCAATTTCGCCATCCCCGTCCGCTACGCCATCACGCTCCTACAACGCGCCGGTTGGAAATCGGAAGAGCCTGAGAAGGAGACGACGGCCAATACCAATGCCCAAGTTAAAGAAGCGCGCGCCGGCACGGCGACCAATCAAGCTCATTAGCCTTACGTCTTCAAGCTCAATCTGTCACGCTCTGCCGGCCTCGTAACAAACTGAAAAGCACCACAAGCCCGCCTGCAAAATTATCAATCTGTCGTAATTTTGCGCCTGCTTCTCGGTCATGCGTTTTTGACAGACAGTTACTGGACAGGCTAACCTTGCGACTTTTGAACGCACGCGGATCGCCCGCCGTGCGGCACGATGCTTGATTCAAATGATTAACTAGCCGGGAGCATTTATTTAGTCTTGTCCGCAACTGCCGCCACGTTCGACACGCCGAAACTGTTCGCCGCGCAAGGCGCGCGGGCGCATAGTCGCGCGCTCGTCGTCTCGCTTTTGAGTTTGATCTTGCTCGTCGGCTTCGGGCTACGTGCCTATCATCTGAGCGCCGAAGGGCTGAGCGAAGACGAACTCAACAAGTTGAACGCCGTCGCGGACTATCGCGCGCACGGGTTGACTTCGGCGAACGGCGAACATCCGTTTCTGATGAAAGCTTTGTTGACGCTGAGCGTGTTGGCGAGCGAACAGTGGAACGAATCGCGCATCGTCGCCGCGCACCCGCAACTGCGCGTCGCGGAAGAGACGGCCTTGCGTCTGCCCTCAGTGGTATTCGGTACCTTCACCGCGCTGCTGTTGTTCCTGCTCGTCGCGGAACTGTTCGGCCCGACGACCGCGCTGATTACGGCGGCACTGTGGGCGCTTGACCCAGCAGCCATTGGCTTCAATCGCATCGCCAAAGAGGACACATTCCTACTCTTCTTCTTCCTGCTGGCAAATATCTTTTGGCTGCGCTGTCGGCGCGCGGCCGAGTCGGGCGCACAAAATTATTTACGTTACGCTTGGGCGACAGCGGCCGCCTTCGGTGCGATGCTCGCGTCGAAGTATCTGCTGCACCTGTTGGCGATCAGTACGAGCTACTACCACATCTTTCAGGACATTCCGGCGACACGCTGGCGTCTGGGCCGGCGGCGCTGGCTCATGTTCTTTGTGTTGATGGGTGCGGTGTTCGTCGTGCTCAGCCCGACGATCCTGCTGCCGGGCACTTGGCACCAGATGCGCCTCTTCGCGGGCGAGCATCGGATCGGGCATGAAGGCTACGAGTTCATGGGCCGGCTCTATCCCAATCAGTTATCGCTCTGGCTACGCGGTATGGCTTGGTACTTTTACTATGTCTTCATGGCGTTCAAGCTGCCGCTCACGGTGGGCGCAGGCTTTCTCGTCGGGCTGCCTCTGCTCTTCACTAAACGACTCGGCGACGCGCGCTACTTCATTCTCTTCTGGCTCTTCTTCTGGTTCTTCCCCTTCACGCTGCTCGGCGGAAAATTTTTGCGCTACTTCACGCTCGCCCTACCCGTCGTGCTGATCACAACGGCGGTCGGCGTCCATGCGCTCATCCGGTGGGTCGCGCTGACTTCGCGCCGCATCGGCGCAACTGAAACGTTCCAGACCTACGTGCAAGCGTGCATCGTGCTCTGCGCGCTCACCGGCTCGGCTTACGCCTCTGCGAGCGCGATGCCCTACTACCGGCTCTACACGAACGCGCTCGGCGGCGGGCACGCGCGCGCCGGCAGCTACTTCCCCCACGACGAGTTCTATGATGCAAGCATGCGCGACACGGCCTTTGCGGTCGCCGCGCGCGCACGCGCGCAGGCGCGCATCGCCTGCGAGACGCCCGAACTATTCACACACTATGCGCACGCCGCCGGGCGCGACGATCTGATTTCCATCTCACTCTCAGACCGCGCTGCGCTCAACGAATTCACGCCCGGCGACATCATCATTGCCGCGCGCGGGCGTCGTTATTTCACCAACGATGCGCTCGTCGCAAAGCTCTCTGAAGTCAGCCAACCCGCGATGGTCATCGCTCTCGGCGACACGCCGGCTGTGCGCGTCTTCGTGCTTGACGCAACGACGTTGCGTACGCTCGCCCCCTCGCTGCGGCAGTAACTTCCCTCGTGCTTGTTGGCAACGTACGCGCGGCGCGGCGGCATCGCAAGCCCGAATTGTTAACGGTCTGGCGACCGTTTGCGTCAATGGTTCTAAGCTAGCTTAACCAACAAGCCCCTCGCCCGTTTTACGGCACACTTGTTGCCGAGCGATCCTGCGGTAGAATAGGGCACCTACAAACGCCACGGTTTACATCAAGGGCTGACCGTTGAAGGCGCAGTCATTTCGCTCCAACAGGAGTGGGTTGCTGAGTAAAAGGGGAAGCACGCATCGGTTATGAATAACTTGAGCGTGGGGCGCGGGGCGCGGCAAACGATCTCGATATTTTTCTCCCTCCTCTTCATCTTCCTGCCGGCCGCTCAGCGTACACTGCGGGCGCAAACGCCCGTCGCCGATACACAACTCGTGCCGCCGGCCGCCTCTGCGCCCGCACAATCCGATTTCCGACTTGAACGCATACCCGTCGCAGGCGGCGCGGAGTTGCTGACCATCTTTGGCAAACTGCCCGGCGTCGCAGCCGCCGAGCGCATGTCGCAACACGCCAGCGCAAGCGACATGGAGGAAGCGGATCAAGACGTACCGCTCGTTACGATCCTGCGCGACACGCTCGGCGATGACGTGCGCGAGAACGACCGCCTGCGCTACGTCTGGATGCACACCTACACGCGCCCACGCGCAGAGCAACGCGCCGCCGCCGCCGTCCCTTTCTTTTACAATCGCGTCGGCAACAAGGGCGCGACGAAGCGCGTGCCGCCACCCGTCGTTGATCTCGCCGCGACCGGCCGCGATGTCTGGCAGAAACTTTTCTGGACGGCGACACAGGCAATTCTGCTCGACTCTTACGGCTTCATGCTCAAGGCCACGACGCGCACCTACCGGCGCAACGTGGACGATTACCGCAAGGCGCACATCATCAGCGCGCTCGCCATCCTCTCGCTCTACGAAGCGCAGACAGGCGAGCAGCCGGTCTTCTCGCCCGGCGAGTTGCAGGAGATACAAGCGCGTTTGATGCTGACCGAGAAAACTTTCGGCGGCATCGTTGACGATATTTATTTGCAGCGCGTCTATCAGCAACAGACCAGCCAATGGCGCGATACGCGCGGGCACAACTGGGAGTTGCTGCGCCAACAGGCGGAAGCGACCGGACTCATCTTCGAGCCGTTGGAACTGCCCGATGGCAGCACGACGCACGCGCTGCTTTGGGTCGCTCGTTCAGACTTGGATGCCAATCGCGGCCGCAAATTCAAAGGGCGCTTTCTCAACATCGCCAGCCCTTGGGACGACAGACGCCTGCGCGCGTGGCAGGGCTACACTGAGACGCGTTACTACGACGCAGACAATCGCGTCGTTGCGGCAGACACGCCGGGCGCGCACGCGGTCGAGTTGCTCCCGCTCGCGCTCTACGGCCTAGATCATCCGAAGATTCCAATCCTGCTCGTTGATTTTCGCAACGCGTTCAACCCGAAAGAGCGCGAGATGTCGAAGCGCGTGCTTGAAGACGTGGCGCGCAACGTGCTCGCTGTCTCACGCTTCGACTTGCCCTATTTGCTCGGCCGTACCGTTTACGATTACGTCACCGACAAGCGCGGCATGGACATAAATCAACCTTCGCGGCTGCGCGCCTACTCGCAACTCAAACTGTTGCTCTCGCTCGACGCTTCGCTCGACCCGGAACTGCGCCACGAAGTGAGCCAACGGCTCGAACACGTTTCGCTGAACCCACTGGAGAACGGGCGCGCGGCGGAGGTGCGTCTGGCACGCGCGCAGTATGAGGCGCTGCTTGAATACGCGCAGCGACCTGATGGGTTGCCGGCGCAACTCGACCGCGACCGGCGCGCAGAGATGGTGCCGCTCAAACACACGCGCACAGAGCAGACGCTCTTTCGCCTCGCCAACACCTTGAGCTTCGGTCTCTACACGCATCGCGAGCAGGCCGCGCCCAACGAAGCAGCGACTGCGCTCGATACCACACGTCAACTCGCCTATCATCGCCACTTCTTGCGCGAGGTGGCGCGGACGAGTGTGCGCGTCGAAGTGCAATGGAACATCGCAGACGTGCGCCGCTCGCTTGCGTTCATCGCTGAGCACGGCGCGCGCGCCGACGGCCAGACTGCGGCGGCCGTCGCGCGCATCTTCGCGCACACGCAGGATGAAGAGACGCAGCGTCTCTGCCTGAACGGTCTCTATCGCATCAATAATGAGACCGCCAAGGACGCACTCGCGCGCATCTACGGCGACGAAGCGCAGGATGAACGCTGGCGCACGCTCAGCGCCGAATACTTGCGTCGTGCCGCCCGCGAAGACCAACGCATCACTCCAGCCACCGCCAAGATCATCGCGGAGATGGGCGGACAGTGAAAGGCAGTAGGCAATTAAGAATATGCAGAAGGCAGAAGGCAGAAAACAGCAGGCGGAAAGCAATAGGCAGATGGCAATAGCTTGTCGGCGATCTGTTGTCGGCAATAATTTGCTGAGTATGTGGCGTAGGCGCTCTTGTCAACCTCGTCTGCGTTCCGCCTACTGCCGACTGCCTTCTGCTTTCTGCCTTCTGCTTTCTGCTTTCTGCCTACTGGCGCACGCACAGGCGCGGCGCGTCGTGATTCTCAAGGTTGATGGGTTGCCGGGCGCGGAGGTTGATAGATATGTGCGCGAGCGCGACCCGCGCACGGGCAAGAGTCTGCTGCCGTGGATCGATCATCTGTTTTATGAGAACGGCACGCGGGTCGAGAATTTTTACGTGCGCGGCATGAGTTTGTCTGCGCCCTCTTGGTCGCTGCTTGATACGGGCCAGCACCTGCAGATCAAAGGCAACGTCGAGTTCGACCGCTTCACGCAGCACTCATACGACTATCTGAGCTTCCTGCCCGTCTGGCTCGCAAACATCGCCAAGCGGCGCATTGACATGCCGGGGTCTGAAGTATTGGACGAACTCGGCGTGCCGCTTCTGATTGATCGTTACAAAAATTACGAACGCTACGTCAGCTTTCAAACCTACGAGCGCGGCATACACTATTCCCTGCTCGAAGGCGCAGGCAAGAACTATCTCGCCACGCACTCGCCCGAAGAGTTGTTCGATGAATGGACGCTGGGGATCGGCGCGCGCAACATGATCTATGACGAAGTAGAGCGCGAGTTGATCCAGCGTTTGAACGACCCGCGCGTTCGTTACTTGGACTACTACACCTCCGAGTTCGATCATGCCGCGCATCACAACCGCGACCGCGCCACACACCTCGCCGCGCTGCAAGAGTTGGACGGCATCGTCGGGCGCATCTGGACGGCGATTGAGGCGAGTCCATTGGCGGCTGACACCGCGTTCATCGTCGTCTCCGATCACGGCATTAACTCTGACGAGCGTTACTACAGTCAAGGGTTCAATCTCGTCAAACTATTGGCGAGCGCAGAGGGCGGTGGTCATCACATCATCACCAAACGGCGACTCCTAAACGACTACGCGCTCAAAGGCATCTACCCGCTCGTGCCGCTCATCACGACGACGACGCCCGACTCTTATTATCTGAAAGGTCAGAGCAGCGATTACCCGACCGCGCTCGTGGATTTTGACGGCAACGAGCGTTCCGGCCTACATCTGCGCGATAGCGATCTCAATCTGCTCCATATTCTGTTGCTCCAATTGCAACGCAGAGACCTCGCGCCCGATGTGCGCCGCGCCGCGACCGCCGCGTTCTTCGCCGCGCTCGACCGCCGCCGGCCCGAATGGCAGCGCACGCTCGAAGAGTTGCAGGAAGAGTTGGGCGCGCTTCATCGTCTGATCGAACGACAGCGCGCCCTTGTCGTAGCGCAGCCGAAGAAGTGGACACCTAAGGACGCGGCCGTCGGGCGCGACAAGGAGGCGCTGCGCCAGGCGGTGCGGCTCGATTCATGGCAAGGCGATGAACTCGACTACACGGAGTACGCGCGCACGCTCGAAAATCTGCTCGCGCTCAAGGCCGAGAATGTTGATCCGGCGCACATACGCATCCCCGACGTGATCGCCAAAGGCGCGATGGGCACGCGCAACAACATCAACGAACTACAGAACTACGTCGTCGGCCTCATGCCCACAGGCTTGCAACTTGCGCCCGACGGCGCGCTCGACATGGCGCGCAGTTTCAAACGCATTGACTACTTCGCATTGCTGCGCAACACGACCGTGCGCAACAACGTGCAGCCCGGCCTCGATAATCACCCGATAGATTTTCTGGCCGCGCAGCTTCCCGTCGAAGCATTGCGTTCAGCAACGGGCGATCCCGATCTGCGCGCCGACGATTGCATCTGGCTCTATCGCGGCGACGACCGGCAGGCGCTCGTGCTCGCGCGCCGCGAACGTGGCGATAAAATTTTGCTGCGTTATTTGCCCATCGCGCGTTTGCGCCAAGACGCGGACGGCCGCATCAGTTTCGAGCGGCAAGCGTGGCGCGCCGATCTGCCTTTGAAGATTTGGGAGGACGCGAACGTCTCGCTGCCTGCGGGCGCGGATCGCGCCGCGTGGTTGAGCGGCTGGCACACGGACGTCGAGTGGCTGCACGCGCTTCATCAGACGGAGTATTCGAACGGGCTGATCGGCTTGCATGAAGAGCTGGCGAAATTCCCGACGCTTGCGACCGAGCCGGACGTGCCGGGTCTCACACGTGACGAACAATTAATGCACCGCTTCCGTCGGCGGCAACGCACCTTGATCGAAACCGATCTCTTCGTCCACGCGAGCAATCATTGGAACTTCGACGTGCGCGGCTTCAATCCCGGTGGCAATCACGGCTCATTCCAACGCGTCTCGACCCACTCGACTTTGATGTTTGCCGGCGGCGCAAACACTGGCATCCCGCGCGGGCTGATCATCAGTGAGCCTTACGACAGTTTGAGTTTCGTCCCGACTGTCTTAACCTTGACTGGACAACTGCCTGTGCCGGGCGCGATGTTGTCAGTCGGTTATGCGCAAGCACCGGGACAGTTTCCCGGTCGCGTCATCACCGAACTGTTCGCCGCACCGCGCCAGCCCGCGCAGCCCGTCAGCACAGACACAACTGGGAGCAGACATTGATCTCGGTCGAAGAGCAGATCAAAGAAGCAGCCGCGCCGGACGAAGCGAATGTGCCCATCACGGCTGGGCGCAAGAGCGCCGCGCGCCGCTCGATCTTTTGGTTGCAGGTCGTCGCCTTCCTGCTCGGTCTCGCGCTGCTCGTTTACATCATCAACCGCGTCGGCGTGCAACCGATCTTCGACGCGCTCGCGCAGATCGGCTTCGGTCTCTTCGCCATCCTCGCCATCAACGGCGCGCGCCATCTCATCCGCGCCGTCGCCTTGCGCGTCGCCGTCCCGCCGGAGCACAGGCACTTCAACGTCTGGCAAGCGTTCACCACAAGACTCGGCGGCGAGGCTGTCTCGTTCTTAACCTTCACCGGCCCCGTACTCGGCGAAGCGACGAAAGCGGCACTGTTGCGCAAGCGTGTGACGCTCGTTACGGCCGCGCAGGCGCTCGTTGTTGATAATCTGCTCTACAACCTTTCAGTCGCGCTCTTTATTTTGAGCGGCGCGTGCGTCATGCTAGCAACGTACAGAGTCCCGCGGCCGGTCTTCTATGCGCTGCTTGTTATCGCGGTCTCGGCGTTCTTGACTCTGTTCGGCGTCGTCTTCGCCTTGAGCCGGCGCGTCATGCCCGCGTCGGCTTTGATCAAGTGGCTGATCGTGAAAGGCTTCAAACGGCGCGCGCTGCTCGCACGACGCGAGCACATCCTGCGCGTCGAAGGCCACTTCTATCATTTCTATCGCCACCGGCGCGGCGCGTTCTTCAACATCGTCGCGCTTGATCTGTTATCGCACGCCTCATCGGTCTTTGAGGTTTACGTGACCTTGCGCATGCTCGGCTTTCGACCGGCGACGGCTGCGCCTTTCGTGATCGAGTCGTTGACGAAAGTGATCAACTTCGTCTTCGGCTTCGTGCCCGGCACGATTGGCGTCTATGAGAGCGGCAACGTCGTCATCCTAAAACGGCTTGGCTTCGCCGCCGCGACTGGATTAGCGCTTGCGCTCGTGCGTAAAGCCGCTATCATCTTCTGGACTGTCGTCGGACTGGCGATCTTGGCCACGCGCACCGTGCCCACGGCGACGCGCCGCGTCATCGCGCGCCATCCGCGCCTGCAAACAGCTATGGACAATCTGGTCTTCTCAAACATCGCGCATCGCCCCGCGCGCACGCTCGTCAGCATCTTCGGCGTCGGCATCGGCGTGCTTTTGATTGTCTTCACAGTTGGACTCTCGCACGGCGTCTTGCGCGAACGCGGGCGGCGCGAGGCGAGCATCGGCGCAGAGATCATGCTGCGTGCACCGGGCACGCGCGGGCTGTTCAACTCGCAAGGATTTCTGATGCCGGTCGGCCACGCCGCTGAACTCGCGCGCATCGAGGGCGTGCGCGCCGCCGTGCCGCTTGGTCAGATGGCCGACACGGCCGAGGGCGGCTTCGGCAGTCACATCATTGACGGCATCAACTACGATGAATATGCAGCGATGTCCGGCATACATCTCGTCGAAGGCTCGAAGTTGACCGCAGGCGACGTGGCCATCGTTGATACGGAGTGGGTGAAGGAACACAAGGGCGCACACGTGGGCGACACGGTGAAAGTTTACGAGCGGCCGTTTCGGATCGTCGGCGTCTATGAACCGCCGGGCGGCGGGCGCATCAAGATTCCACTCGCCACGATGCAGGAGCAGGTCGGCACGGAGGATCGTTGCGCGAGCATTCTCGTCGCCGCGCAAAATCCGGCCGCGCAAGACGCAGTGGCCGAGCGCATCCATCAAGCCTTCCCCGACGATCAGATCATCTTCACGCGCGACCTGCCGGAGTTGTATGCGGCGGGCGTGCCGGCTCTGAACATCTTCATTGATGTGATCGTCGCGGTCGCCGCAGCGATCAGCATGCTCGTCATCCTGTTGGCGATGTACACGACCGTAACCGAGCGCACGCGCCAGATCGGCATCCTTAAGGCGCTCGGCATGTCGAACGCGATGATCGCTTGGGTGATTGAGCAAGAGGCGCTGCTGGTGAGCGTATTGGGTGTTGTGGTCGGGTTGATCCTAACCTTCGGCGCGCGCTTCGCATTGCAGCGCGCGAGCACCTTGGTCGTCGAGATCGAGCCGCGCTGGGTGCTCGTCTCGCTGTTGATCGGATTGCTCGGCGGCACCATCGGCGCGCTCTATCCCGCGCTGCGCGCCGCACGGCAAGACGCGGTTGACGCTTTGAGTTACGAATGATGATGGGCACTTATCCCAACGCGTCTTTTGGTCAGTCGTCGGTTTCATATTCTCACTGCTCGCCGATCTGTTCTACAATCTGCCGCGCCTCGTCCATTCGTATCTGCTCGCGGTTACAACTAACATGCGCTATCGAGACTTTCATTATCGTTGGGAGTGGCAACTACGCTCTAGCCCTGAGTCGCTCTGGCCGCTCTTGTCGGACACGAATCGCTTCAACCGTGACGCCGGTCTGCCGGTCGTCGCGCCGCCCGCAGAAGGTAGTGCTGCGTTTGCGAACGCGCATCGGCGTTTGCGCTTCCGCAGATTTGGCTTGACCATCGAATGGGTGGAAGAGCCGTTCGAGTGGGTGCGCCCGTTTCGCTTCGGCGTGGTGCGCCGACTGACGCGCGGCCCCGTCGTGGAGATGCGCGTCACCGCCGAACTGAAACCGCAACCAGACGGCGGCACGCATCTCATCTATCAAGTCTGGGCGCGGCCCAAATCGCTGCTTGGGCTGGTTGTAATTCCGATTCAAGTGGGCCAGATCAGCGCGCGCCGGTTCGATGCGGTCATGCGTCGCTACGATGAGATGGCGACGGGCGCGCCGCACATTAGCGCGCCCGCGCCGGATGCGCGGTTTCCGACGAGTGGGCGCAAGCGGCTCGTGCAGATGAGCGAGAAGCTGATCGCGCAAGGCTCGCCGCCCGAACTCGTCGCGCGGCTCGTCGCCACAATCGAACAGGCCGACGATCTCACGCTCACGCGCCTGCGCCCTTACACGCTTGCGGACTATTGGGGCGCGCCGCGCCGCGCCGTGCTTGAGCTTTGTCTGTGGGCCACGCGCGCGGGACTACTCGATCTGCGTTGGGACATGCTCTGCCCACTCTGTCGTGGCGCGAAAGAGACGAGCGCGTCGCTCGCAGACCTACAGAACAACGTCCACTGCGACACGTGCAACATAGATTTCACCGTCAACTTCGACCGCTCCGTCGAGTTGACCTTCAAGCCCAATTCGGCCGTGCGGCTCGTTGAAGTGGGCGAGTTCTGCATCGGCGGGCCGCAAGTCACGCCGCACATCATCGCGCAGCAACTACTCGCGCCCGGCGAACGGCGCGAGCTTCAGTTGGCGCTTGAACCGGGTCGCTATCGCCTGCGCACGCTCAAACAACCCGGCGGTCAGGCGTTGCTCGTCACAGATGAAGGCGCGCCGGAGATCAACTTGCGCACAGATGAAAAAGGTTGGAGCAACGATGAGCTAACGTTGAGTCTGCGTCCGTCGCTCAACTATGAGAACGCGACCGACGTTGAACAGTTGTTCGTCTTGGAGCGCATGGCTTGGAGCGATCAGGCGGTGACGGCGGCAGAGGTGACGGCCCTGCAAATCTTCCGCGACCTGTTCGCCACCGAGGCGCTGCGCCCGCACCAACAGATTTCAGTCGGCAGCATGACCATCGTCTTCACAGACCTGCGCGGCTCGACGCGCCTCTACCGCGAGATCGGCGACGCGCCCGCCTTCGGCGCGGTGATGAGCCACTTCGACATCCTACGCGAAACTGTTGACGAAGAAGAGGGCGCACTCGTCAAGACATTGGGCGATGCGATTATGGCCGTCTTTCGTCGCCCCGCCGCCGCCCTGCGCGCGATGCTCAAAGCGCAACGCCGACTCGCCAATCCACCCGAAGGCACGCGCCCCTTCCTGCTCAAAGTCGGTATGCACACGGGCCACTGCATCGCCGTTAACCTCAACGGCCGGCTCGACTACTTCGGCTCGAACGTCAACATCGCCGCTCGCCTCGAACCGCTCTCCTCCGGTCAAGACATCATCATCTCGACCGCCGTCCGCGACGATCCCAAAGTCACCGTGATGATCGAAGCGCCAGAGAACGGCTTGCAGATCGAACCGGTCGAAGCGATGTTGAAAGGCTTTGACGAAGAACGGATCGAATTGTGGCGAGTAACCGAAAAGGGATGAAAAGAAGAGCGCTCAACTTGAGCCGCTTCTTACTCATCCCTCATCCCTTTCAACGCGGTTCGTTGTGCAGTTCGCGCGCGGCGCGGGCGAGGAAATTTTCGATGTCAGGGATTGTGCGCGGGAGCGCGCCGGACATGTTGCGATAGCCGGCAGGCGTTACCAGTATATCGTCTTCGATCCGCACGCCGCTGCCTTTATATTTCTCAAACGCGGGGCGCACGGCGATGATGAACTTGCGATTGTCGGGTGTGTCGGGCAGCAGGTCGAGGGCGTCCGGGCGGATGTAAATGCCGGGTTCGATGGTGAAGCACATGTTCGGCTCAAGCGGGATGCGCCCGCCCACATCGTGCACATCCATGCCGAGGAAGTGCGACGTGCCGTGCATGAACCAGAGCCGGTACTGACTTGAATTGCGCTCTGTGATCAGACCGAGCTTGAATAATCCATCTTTGAGCACTTCGACCGCAGCGTTGTGTACGTCCGCGAAGGTCGCGCCGGGATGGACGACGCTCATGGCTTTCTCTTGCGCCGCGAGCACGATGTTGTAGATGTCTGCTTGCGCCGGACTGAAATGCCCGTTCACCGGAAACGTGCGCGTCACGTCCGCCGTGTAGTGCCCATACTCTGCGCCCACGTCCATCAACAACAGATCGCCCGCCTTAACCGGCCCTTGCGCCTCTTCATAGTGCAGCGTCGTCGCGTTCACACCACTCCCGACGATCAAAGGATAACCCCAATGATCCGCGTGCCGCCGACGAAACGTGTAATCAACTTCCGCCGCCACTTCATACTCCCACTGCGCGTGTGCTGCCGACGCTTGCGCGCTCTCGTGGGCCTCGATGCTGATGTCAACGGCATGCTGCAAGAGTTGCAATTCCATCGGCGATTTACGCACACGCATCTCAGCGAAGATGGGCCAAGCGTTGCGCACCGTGAACCCGCTCGCAGACTGCGCGAGTTGCGCGGCGAACGTCTGCTCCTGCTTGTATGCGCGGCTGTCTTGTTCTTCGGGGATCAAGAGATAGACTGACGCATCGTTCTTGCGCATCGCGCTGAAGAGCGTTTCGTAATCGGCGTTGACATTAGCCGACTGCTCAGACGAAGCAGCTTCGTGCTTGAATACTGCCGACAGAAAAACGTTTTCCGGTTTCGGTTGATAAGCGAATTGCGCTTTGAGCGCGCGCATGAAGGGCGCAAACTCGCGCGCGTCCCAAATCTCCGCGATGCCCGATAAGCTTTGCGCCTCTTCCGGGCTGTACATCCGACCCGTCCATGTCTCTGAGCCGTACTCAATCCCGCGTCTGCGGCGCGGCAAGAATAGAATCTCATGCAGCGCCTTGTGCCCCGGCATGAGCACGAGCGTCGCACCTTCCTTGTTCAGGTTCGTGAGATAATAAAAATTATTCTCCTGCCGGTACTCATAATCCACATCGCCCGTATAGACGCGCGCCTCTGTGCTAAACAAAACGAGCACAGACTTCGGCCCGATCTGCTCTGCCACATGCGCACGTCGCGCTGCCAACTCAGTCCGCCGCGCCTCATCATTAAACACCGGCTCAGGCGGGGTGACCTGAATCAACGGCGCAGTTGCGTTGTTGTTGCCTGACGCGCAGACGGTGAGCGCATTGAACGAGTGAATCAAAGATAGCAACGCGAGCAAAGCAACCCATTGCCGCACTCGTTTGAGATTCATCGAAACTTTACTGCGCCGATTGTGCTCGCGCCGACTCGCTTGAAATGATCCTGTCACTTATCACCTGTCATGGCTCTTTAATATCCAAGCGCCACGCCTTCGTGCCGCGAGTCGCTTGCGCCGAGCCGCGCGTTGGTCTGCGGTTCAATCATCACGCCTTGCGCGTCGCCCATGTAACCGCCGCCGGTCGTCCAACCTGCGTTCGGCCGGACGAACGCTTGATGCCCGCGCGCTTTGAGAATCCGCTCGGTGTCGGCCGAGAGACCGTAAGGCTCGAAGTCCAACTCGTCAGGCAGCCATTGATGATGTATGCGCGGCGCATCAATCGCCTGCTGCATGTTCATGTCGTAGTCAATCACGTTGGTGATGACTTGCATCACCGTGTTGATGATCGTCGAACCGCCGGGCGAGCCGACGGTGAACCAGACCGCGCCGTCCGGGTGCAACACAATCGTCGGCGTCATCGCCGAGAGCGGCCGCTTGCGCGGCGCAACCGCGTTGCGCTCGCCCTGCACCAAGCCGAATTGATTGGCGGTGCCCGGCTTCGCCGCGAAGTCGTCCATCTCGTTGTTCAAGAGGAAGCCCGTGCCATGCGCCACGACCTTGCCGCCGTAAGAGCTATTGAGCGTGTACGTATTGGCGACGACGTTGCCCTCGCGGTCAACGACGGTGAAGTGCGTCGTCTCGGCCGACTCCGCGCCGGGTGGATGGCCTGCACGCACCTTCTCGCTCGTCGAAGCGCGCTCCATGTTGATCGTGCCGCGCAGCCGCGCCGCATAACTTTTGTCGATCAATCCAGCCACTGGCACGTTCGCGAAATCCGCGTCGCCCAGATACTCTGCGCGGTCGGCGTAAGCGCGGCGCATTGCTTCGGCCATCACGTGATAACGATTGGCGGATGACCAACCCATCGCGCGCAGATCATAGCCTTCGAGTATATTCAACTCTTCGATCAGGATCACACCGCCCGAAGATGGCGGCGGCATCGAGATGATCTCGTTGCCGCGATAGGTTGTCCGCACAGGCACGCGCTCTTTCGCGACATAGCCGCGCAGGTCTGCGAGGGTCATCAAGCCGTTGTGTTGGCGCATGTCGGCCGCGATCAGACGCGCGGTCTCGCCTTCGTAGAACTCACGTGCGCCGCCGCTTTGCAAACGCCGGAAGGTCGCAGCCAACTCAGGCTGACGAAAGATGTCGCCCTCCTTGTAAAGCCGACCGCCGTTGAGAAAGATGCGCCGACTGTCCGAGTACAACCCGAACGTGTCGCGCTTGCTGTCGAGCGAATTGGCCAGCGCATAGCTGACCTTGAAGCCTCCGGCCGCGAGCCTGCGCGCAGGCTCAAGCAACTGCGCCCAAGTCAGCCGACCCGAACCGTACTTTTTAAGCGCGAGCGCCATGCCCGCAACTGTACCCGGCACACCCGCCGCGCGATAGCCGAGCGTTGATGAACCTTCGCCTTCGATCAAATTACCTTGCTCATCCAAATAGATGTTGCGCGTCGCAGCGGCCGGCGCCATCTCGCGGTAATCAATCGCGGTCGTGCGGCCATCGCGCAGACGAAGCAACATGAAACCGCCGCCGCCGACGTTGCCCGCCGATGGATACACGACCGCCAACGCGAAGCCAACCGCAATCGCCGCATCAACGGCGTTGCCGCCACGTTGCAACACATCCACGCCGACTTCGGTCGCGATGCGATTCGCCGCCACCACCATCCCGTGCGGCGCACGCACCGGCGCACGTGAAGCGGCCCCGGCCGTGCGCGATACACTCGCGTCCGGTACGAGCGGCGCAAGCGGCGCGGAGACGAATAGAAACGTCAATGCTAATAAGAGCACGATGCGTTTGCTTGACATAGCTTCGACCTCTTCAGTATCTAGCGCGCAGAATTAAATGGTAGGCGCAAAACTTGTACCTGCCATTACATTTGCAACTCCATGAACAGCGTACCGACGATTGGGTTATGGCGATAAGGCTCGATCTCGCTAAAGCCAAGTGTGCGATAGAGCGCTTGCGCAGCCCGCATCGTCGGCAGCGTGTCGAGCCGCATGCGCGCGTAACCGAGTTTGCGCGCCTGTTCGATGATCGCGAGCGCCAAGCGGCGACCCAAACCCTGAGCGCGGAAAGCGGGGCGCACGTACAGACGCTTCATCTCACAGACGCCCGCTTCAATCTTGCGCAAAGCGATGCAGCCCGCGCTTGCTCCTTCCGCTTGCGCAAGCAACAGACACCCCGTCGGCGACGCGTAGATGCTGCGCATCTCGGCCAACTCCTGCTCGAAATTCTGAAAACAGAGATCGACGCCGAGCGCGGCCGCATATTCAAGAAACAACTCGCGCGCCTGCGCCCAATCGGTGTCATTGATGGGCGAGCGAAGTTCCATCTAAAGCGTTGCGATGAGCGCGGCGAGCAGCGCACCGCGCGGCACGATGTCGGCCGCGATGATGTGCTCATGATCCGCGTGCGCGCCGTCGCCGTCGAGACCGAGACCATCGAGCACAGCCGCGCCGACGGCCGCCGCGAAGTTGCCATCCGACGCCCCGCCGACCTGCGTCTCGCCGAGTTCATAATCGAAACTAGCAGCAAGGCGACGCGCATGTTCGTAGAGTTGCATCACGCCGTTGTTGCGTTCAAGCGGCGGCCGATTGATGCCGCCTGCGACCGTTAGTTGTGTGCGCTCGTCAAACGCGCGCAAGGTTTTGATCGCTTCGTCGAGCCGCAAGGCTTCGGCCGACGTGTTGAAACGCACGTCAATCTCGGCGCGCGCTTCGGCCGCGACGACGTTTGAGCGCGTGCCGCCACTGACGACGCCGACGTTGACGGTCGTGCCGCGCGCAGCATCAGCCAACGAACGCAGCCGCTCGATCTGGCGCGCGAGTTCGTGGATCGCACTCGCGCCCTTGTCTGGATCGAGACCGGCGTGCGCGGCGCGACCTTTGATCATGAGCGTGTACATGCCTGTGCCTTTGCGCGCGGTCTTGGCGCGTCCGCCGGGCGCAGACGGTTCAAGCACCAACACGTGTTCGGCGCGCTTCGCCTCTTCTTCAACCAGTGCGCGCCCCGAATTGCTGCCCGCCTCTTCGTCACAGGTTAAGAGCAGGACGACGGGGCGCGCGGGCGTCAGTCCAACGCTCGCGCAGGCGCGCAAGGCTTCGAGTGCCAGCGCGCAGTTGGCTTTCATGTCGTAGATGCCGGGGCCGTAGATGCGCCCTTCGCTTTCACGCCACGGACGTAGGCCGAGCGAGCCGCGCAGGTGAACAGTATCGGTATGACCGAGCAGCAGCGTCGTGTGTGTATCGCGCGGATCGTCTGCGTAGAGATGTATGCGCAGATGCTCGCCGTAGTTCTCGACGGGAAGGCGTTCGACCGTTGTGACGCCGGGCAAGTTACGCGCGGCGTCTGCGAGCAGCGTGACGACGGCGCGACTGCCGTCCTCATCGCCTGACGGCGATTCGGTTTCGACGAGCGCGCGCGTGAGCGCGAGCAGTTCGCTTTGCCTGCTCGCCAGTTGCTTCAATAACGCATCGGCATCAGTTCGATTCAGTTCCGCAGTCATAAGTCTTAATTCGCTTCACGTGGCCGTAAAGTTTTCGCGCCGGACGGTCAACGCATCAACGTGCGCTTCGTTCACGGCGAAACCGATGCCGGGTGCATCGGGCACAATGATCGTGCCGTGCGGCGTGACAGTCACCGGCGGCTCGATGATGTCCTCCGCCCAATAACGGGCGCTCGCGGACACGTCGCCGGGCAGCGTGAATCCTGCGAGCGTGGACATGGCGATATTGTGCGCGCGACCGATGCCCGACTCAAGCATGCCGCCGCACCACACGGGCACGCCACGCTCGCGAGTTGTCTGCTCGACGCGCTGCGCTTCAGCGTGTCCGCCGACGCGCCCCAGCTTCACGTTGATGATGCGACACGCGCCCAACTCAAACGCCTTGCGCGCGTCTTCACTTGAACGAATTGATTCATCGAGACAGACAGGCGTATAGACTTGTCTTTGCAACGCCGCGTGATCGTACATGTCGTCGTAGGCGAGCGGCTGTTCGATCATCAGCAGGTCGAAACGGTCAAGCGATTGAAAAAGCGGGGCGTCGGCGAGCGTGTAAGCGGAGTTGGCATCAACCATCAACTGTATGTCGGGAAACCGCGCGCGCACGCGTTCGACAATCGCAGCATCCCAGCCGGGTTTGATCTTGATCTTGATGCGTTGATAACCGGCCGCCAGTTCGCTCTCGATCTTGTCGAGCAAGGTATCGGGCGTCTCTTGTATGCCGATGGAGACGCCGCAGGCGATCTCGCGGCGCGTGCCGCCGAGCATTTGCCACAGAGGCACGCCCGTTTTCTTTGCGGCCAAATCCCAGCACGCAGTCTCAAGCGCTGCCTTCGCCATGCGATTGCCGCGCACGCGCCGCATGAGCGCGAACACGTCCGCAGGTTCATCAAACCTTTGTCCGACGAGCAACGGCGCGAGGAACTCTTTTGTAACGGCCCACGCGCTCTCCGTCCATTCCTCGCAATAAAAAGGGCCTTCGCCCGCCGTGCATTCGCCCCAACCCGTCGCGTCGTCTTGGTCGTGCACGCGCGCGAGTAGAATGCGGCGCTCGTATGTGCGCCCGAAACTGGTCTCGAAGAAGTGCACGAGCGGCAGGCGAATTTCCCGCAACTCGATTGCTTTGATCTGCAATTGGCTGACTCCCTTTGACAGTTATTATGAACAGATGCGGTGGGATTTTGCCAGCGCAGGCGAGCAATTAACCACAAAAGAAATGCGAAAGGCGGAACGCTGAACGGTGAACCATTTTTAATTCACCGTTCAGCGCTCCCCGCTCAGCCTTCTCTTTGCGGTTAATCAACCGGCGGCTTGTTCGTTGACAACATCGGGGCCGAGGTCTTCAGTCGTCGTGGCGCTCTGATGGTTGAGCGCCGCGTGCATCGTGTGCCAAGAGAGGCTGGCGCATTTGACGCGCGCCGGAAACTCGCGCACGCCCGCGAAGATTTTTAACCGACCAAGCTGGTTCGGCGTCTGTTCTTCATCCAACTCGCCGAGCACCATGCGATGAAACTCATCAAAGAGCGCTCCAACCTCCGCCCGCGTCTTGCCCTTCACGCTCTGCGTCATCATGCTCGCCGACGCTTTCGAGATCGCACAGCCCGATCCTTCAAAGCTCACGTCCTTGATCACGTCGTCTTCAACAAACAGATACACAGTCAACTGATCGCCGCAGAGCGGATTGACGCCCTCGGCCGTGCGGTTCGCCGTTTCAAGTCGCTTGAAGTTGCGCGGCTTCTTGTTATGGTCGAGGATGACCTGCTGGTAGAGTTCGCTCAGTTCCGACACGTTAGCTGAACACCTCGATCACTTTTTGCACGGCCGCGACGAGCCGATCAACTTCCTCTTTCGTGTTGTAGAAAGCGAACGAGGCGCGGGCAGTCGCGGGCACGTTGAAGCGTTTCATTGTGGGCTGCGCGCAGTGGTGACCGGCGCGGATGGCGATGCCTTCTTGATCTAGGATCGTGCCGACATCGTGCGGGTGCACGTCTTCGATCACGAACGAGAGCGAGCCAGTTTTTTCGCGCGCCGTGCCGATGATGCGGACGCCTTCGATGGCTGAGAGCTTAGCGGTCGCATAGGCAAGCAACTCTTGCTCATAACGGTGCGCGGCCGCGCGGTCGAGACTGTTCAGATAATCAATCGCCGCGCCCAGACCGATCTGCGAAGCGATGGCGGGTGTGCCGGCTTCAAACTTATTCGGCAGCCCGGCGTAGGTTGTCTGCTCGAATGTGACTGTGCGGATCATGTCGCCGCCGCCCATGAATGGCTGCATGCGTTCAAGCAGTTCGGCTTTGCCATAGACGACGCCGCTACCTGTGGGCGCAAACATCTTGTGCCCCGAGATGGTGTAGAAATCGCAATCCAAATCCTGCACGTCAACTTTTAAGTGCGGCGCGCCTTGTGCGCCATCAACCAAGACCGGCACGCCTTGCTTGTGTGCACGCGCGACGATCTCTTTGATCGGATTGATTGTGCCGAGCGCGTTTGAGACGTGCATCACGCCGACGATCTTGGTGCGCTCGTTCAATAACGCTTCGTATTCGTCGAGCAGCAACTCGCCATCATCATTCATCGGAATGACGCGAAGCTTCGCGCCCTTCTCCTCGCAGAGCATCTGCCAAGGGACGATGTTCGCATGATGCTCCATCGCGGAGATGACGATCTCATCACCCACACCGACAGACTTGCGCCCGTAGCCGTGCATGACGAGGTTGATGCCTTCGGTCGAGCCGCGCACGAAGATGCACTCGCGCGCCTCGCGTGCGTTGATGAAGCGGCGCACCTTTTCGCGCGCGCCTTCGTAAGCGGTCGTCGCGCGTTGGCTCAAGTAATGGACGCCGCGATGTATGTTCGAGTGCTCCTCGCGCAAGTAACGACTGCCGCGATCAATCACGACCTGCGGCACTTGTGAGGAGGCCGCATTGTCGAGATAGACGAGCGGCTTGCTGTTCACGGTCTGCGCGAGCACCGGAAAGTCGCGCCGGATGCGTACCACGTCCCAAGCATTGCCCGTTGACTGTGTGTCCGTCTGGATCGTTTTCTCAGTCGCAATCATCATTCAAACCTTTATACTTCAAGCCGCGCATGCAGCCGATTCAGGATCGCCTCGTCGAGTTGCGCTTTGATGGATTCGATCTTGAGTTTCTCAACCAACTCTTCGGCGAAACCGTAAGTCAACAGGTTGCGCGCCAGTTCCGTGTGCAGGCCGCGGCTCAAGAGATAGAACAACTCTTCCTCTTCGAGTTGCCCGACGGTCGCGCCATGCGCGCACTTCACGTCGTCGGCGAAAATCTCAAGCTGCGGCTTGGTGTCCACGCGCGCGTCCGTCGAGAGCAACAGATTCTTGTTCGTCTGCTGCGCGTCTGTCTGCTGCGCGTCGCGTCGGACGAAGACCTTGCCGTTGAAGACCGCGCGCGACTTGCCATCGAGTATGCCCTTGTAAAGCTGCCGACTCGTGCAGTGTGGCGCGATGTGATCAATGAGCGAGTGCGTGTCTGCGTGCTGTCCCGTGCCGACCAGATAGAGTCCGTCAACCGCGCATGACGCGCCAGCGTGCGCCATCTTTACGTGAATGCCGTGACGCGACAGACGTGCGCCGAGTGTGATCGTGGTCAAGTCGTAATGCGCGTCGCGTTCAAGCTCTACCTGCGTCGTGGCGATGTGAAACGCCGCGTCGCTCTCGCGCTGCACCTTGTAATGCGTCACGCGCGCGTTCGCGCCGACGAAGACTTCAACAACCGCGTTCGTGAAATAGACAGACTCGTCCGTCGCTTCATAGCTCTCAATGATCGTCGCGGCGCTTTCGCTTTCGGCGACGATGAGCACGCGCGGAAAGATCGCAGTCTGTTCGTTCGTCTCGTTGGCAAGAAACAAGAGATGCAGCGGCGCGGATAACTGCGCGCCTTTTGGCAGATAGACGAACGCGCCATCGTTGATGAAAGCTGTATTGAGCGCCGTGAATCCGTCTGTGCTTTCATCAATGGACGCTGCGCGTGCTAGATACGCGCGCAAGATCGCTTCATGCTCGCTTGTCAGCGCGTCGGCTAAGTTGCGGATGACCGCGCCCGCAGGCAGCTCGCGTAAGTCCGATAGTTCCGCACGGTAACTGCCATTGACGAAAACGAGTCGGCTCTGCGCCGCTTCCGCGTAGGTGTAAGCCGCGAGCGCATCAGGCGTTAAATCATCAGACGTTTTATCAAAGGTCGGCGCGAACGAAGCGCGCGCGATTGGCGCGACGTTCGTGTACTTCCAATCCTCTTCACTCGTTGTCGGAAAACCGACTTGCTCGAAGCGGGCTAACGCCTGCTCGCGCAGACGCGCGACCCATGCGGGCGCGACGCGCTCCGCTGTCTCTTGCAAGGCGCGGAACGCCGCCGCGTATTCGTTCTCTTCTTTTATCGCTTGTGTCATCACTTGAAACTATTTTGCGCTGACCGTCACAGCCGACTCGCTCGCCTCCGCGCCCTGCTCTTTCAGCCAATCGTAGCCCTTCGCTTCCAACTCAAGCGCCAACTCTTTGCCGCCCGAACGCACGATGCGCCCGCGCCAGAGGACGTGGACGAAATCAGGCACGATGTAGTTCAAGAGCCGTTGATAGTGCGTGACAAGTATGATGGCGTTCTCAGGCGTGCGCAGATGATTGACGCCGTCGGCGACGATGCGCAGCGCATCAATGTCTAAGCCAGAATCTGTCTCGTCCAAGACGGCGAGTTTCGGTTCAAGCACAGCCATCTGCAAAATCTCGTTGCGCTTCTTCTCGCCGCCAGAAAAGCCTTCGTTGACCGAACGCGACATGAGACCCGCGTCCATCTCAACGATCTTCGCGCGCTCAGCGAGCAAGTCTTTGAACTCAAGCGGATCAAGCTCCTCTTCGCCGCGATACTTGCGCTGCTCGTTGTACGCGAGGCGCAGAAACTGCGCGTTCGATACGCCCGGCACTTCGACCGGATACTGGAATGCAAGAAAGATGCCCGCACGCGCGCGTTCATCCGGCTCAAGCTCCAATAAATTTTTGCCCTCGTACAAGACTTCGCCCGCCGTCACCACATACGCCGGATGCCCCGCCAGCACCTTCGCCAGCGTTGACTTGCCCGACCCGTTCGGCCCCATGATGGCGTGCACCTCGCCCTTGTTGATCGTCAGATCGAGGCCGCGCAAAATCTCTTTGCCCTCGACGGTCGCGTGCAAATTACGAATCTCTAACACAGTAAATTTTCTCCGAAAATTTAAGAGGTCAGAGGTTAGAGGTTAGAGGTCAGTGAAAAACATTTCTTACTAACCTCTAACCTCTGACCTCTAGCCTCTGTTCTAACCCACACTGCCTTCCAGCTTCATGCCCAGCAGACGCTGCGCTTCAACGGCGAACTCCATTGGCAGTTCGCGGAACACATCTTTGCAGAAGCCGTTGATGATAAGCGAGACCGCGTCCTCTTGCGAGATGCCGCGCTGCATCAGGTAGAAGAGTTGATCTTCGCTGATGCGCGAGGTGGTCGCTTCATGCTCGACGCGCGCCGTGTTGTTCATCACTTCAATGTAAGGGAACGTATTCGCGCCGCATTTCGAGCCGATCAAGAGCGAATCGCACTGCGTGTAGTTGCGCGCACCCGCAGCGCCCGCCAGCACTTTGACGAGACCGCGATAGCTGTTGTTCGACTTGCCCGCAGAGATGCCCTTCGAGATGATCGTCGAGCGCGTGTTCCTGCCGATGTGGATCATCTTCGTGCCGGTGTCGGCTTGCTGCGCATGGTTCGTCAGCGCGACCGAATAGAACTCGCCGATGGAGTTGTCGCCTTGCAGGATGCACGATGGATACTTCCAAGTGATGGCCGAGCCGGTCTCCACTTGCGTCCAAGAAATCTTGGAGTTGCGCCCGCGACACGCGCCGCGCTTGGTGACGAAGTTGTAGATGCCGCCTTTGCCGGTCTCGTCGCCCGCGTACCAGTTCTGCACGGTCGAGTATTTGATCTCCGCGTCGTCGAGCGCGACGAGTTCGACGACAGCCGCGTGCAGTTGATTGCGATCAAACTTGGGTGCGGTGCAGCCTTCGAGATAGGAGACATAAGCGCCCTCTTCGGCGATGATGAGCGTGCGCTCGAACTGACCCGATTCGGCGTTGTTGATGCGGAAGTAGGTCGAAAGCTCCATCGGGCAGCGGACGCCTTTCGGGATGAAGCAGAACGAGCCGTCTGAGAAGACCGCGCTATTGAGCGCAGCAAAGTAGTTGTCGTTCGTCGGCACGACCGAGCCGAGATACTGCTTGACGAGTTCGGGATATTCTCTGATCGCTTCGGTGAACGAACAGAAAATGACGCCGTGCTTCTTTAACTTCTCTTTATATGTCGTTGCCACTGAGACCGAATCAAACACGGCATCAACAGCGACGCCTGCGAGTTGCTTCTGTTCCGAGAGCGGGATGCCCAGTTTCTCGAAAGTGCGCAAGAGTTCGGGATCAACTTCATCGAGGCTCGCCTTCGTCGCCTTCTGCTTGGGCGCGCTGTAGTAGATAACGTCTTGATAGTTGATTTCTGGGTACGTGATGTTGGGCCAGTGTTTCGGCTCCTGCATCTTGAGCCAGTGCCGGTAAGCCTTGAGGCGAAACTCAAGCATCCAGTCCGGCTCGTTCTTCTTCTCGACGATCAGCCGGATAGTGTCTTCACTTAGGCCCTTCGGGATCACGTCCGATTCAATGTCGGTCACGAACCCGTACTTGTATTCTTTGTTGGTCAGTAGTTCGATTGAACTCATCGCGTTCTCTCTTTAATGGCCCTTCCGATGAATGCCCTGTCAATCCAAATCAAGTTGCCCGCGCCAATGTCACTCACGCGCGCGTGCGCGTCGGCTCGACGTGGCGCGGCAGCGCGTGAATCTGATAGAGCCGGTTTAAGACCTTCGCCTCCGTGCCGAGCAGTTGCGCGAGCGTGATGTTCTGGAGCGCCTGTTGGACAATGTCGTGCAAGCCGATGATAACGGGCCGGATGCCACAATTGCCCGTATGCACGCAAGTGTCGAGCACACCCGTGTGGCTCTGGCAATGGCCGGCAATCGCACCTTCGTCGAGCACTTTGATGATCTCGCTCAGATGTATTTCGGCCGCAAGGCGCGCAAGCCGGTAGCCGCCCTTCGTGCCGCGAATGGATTTGACGAGACCGGCCTTATTCAAAATCCACATCAACTTGCCGGCGTTTGCCACCGACAATCCTTCACGCTCGGCCAACTGCGCCAGCGTCAGATACTCGTCCGCATCTAGCGGCGCTAACTGCAACAAGCAACGCAGCCCGTACTCTTCTTGTGCGGAAACTTTCATCACACACGCTCCAACTTCACACGCATTGTTTGCGGCACATGGCGATTATAGGTGAATCCTTACTTTTAAGTCAAGATTAGCGGCTGCCGTGCGGCAACTGCCAACGAGGCGCAAATTTGTTGGGCGAAGCGGGCATTTTATGGTAACAATGGCGCGCAGGTTTGAGCTTCAAACAAACAGGAGAAATATGTCAACGCCCTCAGCCCCAAGCGACAACAACGAAGCGGTTGCGCGCCACAACACACGCGCCAATCTCAAACGCCTGCTGGATCAGATGATCGAGCAGCCGGAACGACGCGCCGATATTACGCACGAGGTTGACGAGATTTTCGGACAAGACAAAGCGGTCATGATCCTCGACATGTCCGGCTTTTCGCGCACCACATATCAACACGGCATCGTCTCGTTCCTGTTGATGATCCATCAGATGCAACTCGTCGCCTGCCCGTGCGTGACGGAGGAGGATGGGTTGTTGCTCAAGGCCGAGGCGGATAATCTGTATTGTCTGTTCGACACGGTCGCCGACGCGGTGCGCGCCAGCCAGAAGATCACGCGCCACTTGAACACAGCTAATCGTCTGTTGCCCGAAGAGCACCGGCTCTACGTCTCCATCGGCATCGGCTACGGCCGCATTCTGAACATAGAAGATCACGATCTCTTCGGCAGTGAGGTCAATCTAGCCTGCAAGCTGGGCGAAGACGTGGGCAAGTTGGGCGACATCTTGCTGACCGCCGCTGCTTACGGGCAGTTGAACGATCCGAATATCAATTGCCGTGAAGAGGTCATCAGCGTCTCCGGGCTGGAGTTGGCCTACTTCAGCGTGCAGCAGAAATGAGCCGACACGGCATAGAGGCTAAACGCTTGCGCGCGGCGTCGAGATAGCTCGATCAGTTGCATTGACCGTGCCCTGTGTGAGCGGTACAATTACGCCCATTCAACGACCGCGCTCGGGTATTTGAGTCAGTTCCAATCGCGCCTGTAAAGCTCGCTACAATAGTCACACACATTTTGTCCAACGGATTAATCCATGACTAAACGACGTAAATTCGCCATCGCATCATATCTCTTGCGCCGTTGGTACTGGGCGCTCGCGCTCGGTCTCTCCGTCATCATCTGGGGCGTGTTCGCACTCGCCATGCGCCCCTTGCCGGACGCCAACGGCAAGTTCACTTCCTACTCTTACGGACTGGTCACGAACCTCGAAGAGTTTGGGCTGGACTTACTATTTCAGATGCGCGACGTGCTGCACCCGGACATGCGCGAGCGCGGCCTGCAAGAGCCGATCACGATCATTGGCGTGGATGAAGCGACGATCCGCGCCTCGAACGTGCGTTTGCAGAACTGGCCGCGCAGCTATTACGCACGGCTCATTGACCGCGCGAGTCAAGGTGGCGCGAGTGTGATCGGCGTGGACGTTTATTTCAGCGAGCGGGGCGGACTGACGGATGAATACAAGGCTTGGGATCAGCAGTTAGTTGATGCGATCAATAACGCCGGTAACGTCGTCATCGTCAAGAAGCTGCCCGAAGGCGGCTCGGAAGCGATCAACCCGTTGCCGGAATTCGCCGAGGCCGCTTCGGCCGTCGGCTTCTCCGATCTGCCGTCGGACAGCGACGGCGTCCGGCGCACAGCCTTGCTCGGCCACGTGGCCCAAGACGGCTCGATTGACACGAGCTTTGCCAGTAACGTCGCGCAAATTTATGCCGACAAGCCGGTGGATGCACAGCCCAACCAGACGATCAAGTTCGGTGACCGCACTATCCCTCTGCGCAACGACGCGACGATGCAGATTGACTTTCGCAGTCGCACGCCCAGCTTCAAATATATCTCTGCCGGCGATATCCTCTTCAAAGACCCGACGGCGATCCCCGACGACCTATTCAAAGATCGCATCGTTTTGATCGGCGCAACTAACAACGACGCACCCGATCTGTTTCAGACGCCCTATTACAAGCCGGGCTTGATCGCCACTTTCTGGGCGCGCGTGCGCGGCCGCCAGATCAACACCGCGCCCGCGCTCATGCCCGGCGTCGAGATACATGGCAACATCGCCGCCACGATGCTCTTCGGCCAAAATCTGCGCCAAGTCTCTTACTGGCCGCGTGTGCTGATGTTGCTCATCGTGATCGGACTGGTGACGTTAGCGATCTTCAAGTTCCGCGCCAGCCTCGGCGCGCTCACCGTGGTGGTCGTCGCCATCGGCGTGCTCACGCTGTCGGCTTGGACGTTCAATCATCGCGCCCTCATCTTGCCGTTGATGACTTCGGAGATGGGCGTCGCCGCCTTATCGCTCTCAGGCTTCCTGGTGCGCTACGCGCACGAGCGCGCGGTGCGTGAAGAGAAGGAAGCGGAGCGGGCGCAGATCATGGACATCTTCTCGCGCGCTGTCGGCCCTGAGGTCGCAGACGAGTTATGGGATCGGCGTGAATCACTGCATCTCGGCGGCGAGCGCCGGACAGTCACGCTCATCTTCACTGACATACGCGGCTTCACAACGCTCTCAGAGTCGGTTGACTCCGAAGTGGTCGTCACTTGGCTGAACGAATACTTCAGTCGCATGCACAAGATCGTCACGTCCTACGGCGGGCATATCAACAAGTACATCGGCGACGGCTTGATGATCGTCTTCGGCGCGCCGGTCGCGCGCGGCGACAAACTGGAAGCGCGCGCGGCTGTCGCTTGCGGACTGGCGATGCTCGAAGAGGTCGAGCAGATCAGCAAAGACTGGGCGGGCACGGGTCGGCCGAAGCTAGCCATCGGCGTCGGCATTCACACGGGCGAGGCGACCTGCGGTGTGGTCGGCGCAGAGGGACGGCTCGAATACACGATCATCGGTGACACGGTGAATCTGGCGGCGCGCCTCGAATCAACGACCAAAGAGAAAAAGGTGCCGATTCTCATCAGCGACTCGACCGCGCAACTGCTCGGTCAAGACTATGAGACCAGACCGCTCGGTGACGTGCTCGTCAAAGGCAAGACGCTCAACACAACCGTCTTTACGGTCAAGATAGCCGAGCGCAAATCCGCGCCACAACTTGCGCCTGTCGCGTGAGGGACGCAGCCCGCGATCAGCCGCTTAAATAGATCGTCCGCCTGCGGGTGGCTTACTACAACCGACATCAGTCTGAGGCGTTGCGTTAGACTATCTAACGCAGCGCCTCAGACTGTGTGCCTTCGCCAATGCCGACACTTTTAAGCTTGAGCGCTCTCAGCAGCTAGACCGAAAGATTCTGCGTAACCGATTTTTCTGCGTCGGACTGACTTCTGCTCAGGTTGGTTACGGTCTCGTTGACTCTATTCAGAGTCTGTTGAATCTGTTGCAGATTGAACGTGAGTCCGCCCCGTACTTTCTTCATATCGCCAGCGTCCATCTCCTTCGCCGGCCTCTTCAGCTTGTCGGTTTTGACGCGGCCTCGTTTCTTGGCGACTGTCTTTTTCGTTTTCTTCTTTGCCATGAGAATTTCTCCTTCGGCGATGTACGGATATTCCCCCTTGCTCAGATTTAGGACGTGTGGCCCCTCGTCATTTTTCCAGCAGCGCGCCCTCTTCGTAAGCGCGCACAAGTCGTTCGAGCGCGCCGAGTCGTTGTTGCATGGCCGCGCCCTCTTCTGTGTCGGCGACAAGGCGCGGGCGTTCATACGCGCGGACGGTCATCACTTTGGGCACGATGTCTGCGCCCGCAGTGATCGCATCGGCGATTGATTCAAAGTGATGATGTTCGGCGAGCGCGATCCGTTCGGGCGCGAGGATGAGCGTGTAGCCGCGGTCGCCGTAGGCTTCCGAGAACGCACCGTCAATCGTCACCGCGCCGCCGCCCTGCTTGACCGGCTCCTCGCCCTTCTCGACTTTGACGGGCACGTGCCCGTTCACGATCAAACTGTTCTCCATTACTCCAAATGCCATGCAGACGCGCCGACAAAACTCCGGGTCATGGATCAACTTGAAGTAAGGGTTCTTATTCTCTTTGCGCGCCGCTTTGTCTGCGACGAAGTAGGTCTCAAAGGTCGCCATGCGATCTTTGCCGAAGAGCGGCGAACGCGCACCCGTCCAGAGATACCAGAGCCAGTCTGCATCCGCGTCGCGCCCTTGCGCGCCCTTGCGAAAGGCGCGTCGCACGACCGAATCGAGCGCATCGAACAGTTCGCGGCCCGCGCGTTCTTGCCCGTCAACAGCCAGCGACAGAAACTCGCCGCGCTCGTCAACCGGCGTGCAACCATGAAAGATGAGCGCATGATCGCGCACAAGCCACATCGCGCCGTGCCGCACAACAAAAGACATGTGCTGCCACAGCCGACTACTTGAGACGAACGACTGGCGCAAGCGATCCATGCACGCGCGCTCTTCCATCGAGAGCGCGTAAGGATCGGCCGGATCAATCGTCGGCAAGAACGAATCAAGCAAAGGATGCACGTGCCCATCAATCTCGACCGTCTGCTCCGAGAAGTTGATCCGGTGCAACAGATTGCGTTCTTCAAACTGCCATTCAGGATGCCGCCGGCTCGTCTGCCCTTCAAGTTTGAACTGTATGATCGCAATCGCCTTCTGCATCCGCGCCATCAGCAGATCATCACGTAGCCCCGTGCCCTTCGTCTTGAAGCACTCGGCCGGGTCGTCCGCATAAACCGTGCGCGCTAGTTTTTCAAGCGGCGTGATGATGAGGCCGTAGCCTTCTTCGAGTTGTGAGAGCCGCCGATAGCGCAAAGAGATACGCAAGACGGTTGCGATCAACGCTTCTTGCCCAAGGCACGCGCCCATCCATGAAGCATCATGATTGCCCCAAGTGAACGCAACGTGCGGCTGCTCCATCAGATAATCAATCACCTTGTCCACGCGCGGGCCGCGGTCGCCCAGATCGCCTGCGACGATGATCTCCGCGACCGACAGGTCGCGCACGAGTCTTGAAGCCGCACGCACCGCCGCGAGGTCTTGGTCGTGCGCGGCGAGCGCGTCGAGCATGGCGTTGACGTAAGACTCATCGCGCCCCGTGAAAGGCTCGTCGTGCAACTCCTCGAATAGTTCGGCAAACTCCGGTTGTAATAACGCGGTGACTTGCGGCCGGCGATAGTTGGTCGCCAATCGGCGCACGATCTCGAATTGCTGCCGGAGAGTCTTGCGCACCCAAGCGCGCCGCCCGTCCGCGTCGCTCAACTCGGCGCGCTTGTATTCCATGTACTCGCGCGGATAGTAGAGCGCCGCCAACAGGTGTTGCTGCTCACCTTCGCTCAGACGATCTTTGAATAGTTGCTGCACGAGCGGACGCAGACTGCCTGAAGCGTTGTTGATGATGTGGCGCAGCTTCTTATATTCGCCGTGCACGTCGCTGACGATATGCACGACGCCTTTCGGCAACGCGAGCGCGGCATGCAGAGCGGCGGCTTCGGCGAGCGCCACATCGGCCGTCGGATAGTTCTGCGCCAGCGCGTTCAAGAGCGTCATCTCAGAGCCGTTGTATGAAGCTGGCATGGCTAGATAATTCCTTTCTAACTCTAATTGCGTGGACGCGGACATAAGCCTCACGCCAAGGCGCAAAGCCGCAAAGCAGGACGCAAAGTGATTGAATGATCTTCACGCTCTTGCGTTGCGGCTTTGCGCCTTGGCGTGAGATGTCTTCTCATCGTCGCCACTCGTCAATCAAAGATGCGACCAATCCCGTCCAACCCGTCTGGTGCGATGCGCCGAGACCCATGCCTGTGTCGCCGTGAAAATATTCGTAGAAGAGGACGAGGTCGCGCCAATGTGGATCGGTCTGGAATTTTTCGTACCAGCCGTGCGCGGGGCGGCGACCCTCTTCATTGCGCGTGAAGATCGAGATCATGCGGTCGGCGAAACCGCGCGCCATCTGGTCGAGCGTGACGGGCGGCTCGCCCGCGACGGGGCTGTCAATCTGTACGGCCGCGCCGAACGCTTTGCCGAGTTTGCGCAGCGATTCGATCATTAAAAAGCTCGTCGGAAACCAGAGCGGCCCACGCCAGTTTGAGTTGCCGCCTTTGAGCATCACGATGGATTCGGCCGGCTCATAGCCGACGCGGTTGTCGCCGAACGAGAACGGATGCTGCTCGTGAAACTTCGAGAGGCTGCGCAACCCGTAGTCAGAGCGAAACTCGTGCGGGTCCCAGATGCGTTCGAGCAGATGCCGCATCTGTTCTTCGTTGACAATGGCGAGCACGTGCACGACACGGCCGCCGTGCTCAACAGTCGTCACACAACGCTGGACGATGTCCTGCCGGTTCTTCAAAAACCAATGGAGGTTTGATTTGAATTCGGCGAACGGCTCAATCCAATCTTCTTCCAGACGTTCAATCGCATAGAGCGGGATCAAGCCGACGAGCGAGCGGACGCGGAACTTGTGGAACGTGCCGTCGGCGTAGCGCAGCACATCGTAGAAGAAGCCGTCCTTCTCGTCCCACAACTGATAATTGCGGTTGCCCATGTGCTTCATCGCCGCGCCGACATAGACGTAGTGCTGGAAAAATTTCGTCGCCAAACCTTCGTAAGCTTTGTCCTCTTTGGCCAACTCAAGCGCGATGCGCATCAGGTTCAGACAGAACATGCCCATCCAGCCGGTCGCGTCCGACTGTTCGAGCCGCGCGCCGTTTGGCAGCGGCGTGCTGCGATCAACGACCGTGATGTTATCGAGACCGAGGAAGCCGCCCTCAAAGACATTGTTGCCTTCGCTGTCCACCTTGTTGACCCACCAAGCGAAGTTGATCATCAACTTGTGGAAACACTTTTCGAGGAACAGCCGATCACCTTTGCCCGAACTCACGCGATCCATGTTATAGACGCGCCACACGGCCCAAGCATGCACCGGCGGATTAAGATCGGAGAACTCCCATTCGTAAGCGGGTATCTGTCCGTTCGGATGTTGGAACTGCTCGAAGAGCAAGAGCCACAACTGTTCTTTCGCAAACTCAGGATCGACTATCGCAAGCGGCGCACAATGAAACGCCAAATCCCACGCCGCAAACCAAGGGTACTCCCACTTGTCCGGCATTGAGAGGACGCGCATCGAGTTCAAATGCAGCCAGCGAAAGTTGCGTATGTGGCGGCGCGATTCGGGCGGCGGGAAGTTTGGATTATCGCCAGTGAACCAACGCTCCACATCGTAGAGATAAATCTGTTTGCTCCACAGCATGCCGGCGAACGCTTGGCGCTGCACGCGTCGCTCGTCTTCGGTCGCCTGCGGCGGTTGAATCGCTGCGTAGAACTCGTCGGCTTCCTTGCGTCGCTGCTTGACGATCTTTTCAACGTCCTTGAGCGGATTGGCCAACTGCTGATCGGACAAGCGCAAACTCACAACGACCGAGCCGCCCGCCGGCACGTTCAGCTTGTAATGAAGGCAAGCCTTCGTGCCGACTTGTGCGGGATTGACGCACTGTTCGCCCGCGATGACGTGCCAGTGAAACGCATCTTTGACGTAAGGCTTGCGGCTCTGTGCGCCCCAGCCCCAGACGCGCTGGCCGTTCGTCTCGTTGTCTGTGAACAGCAGTTCCGCACCCTCGCTTGCGCCGTAGAGGTAGCGCGGGCCGAGTTCATAAGTGAACGGCAGATTAGGGAGCGGCTCGCTCGCATCCTCCGCAGCTTCGAGGCTCAACCAATCTTTGCCCTGCGCGCCTGCGCGTATGCTTGGCTCAGGCTTCGCTTCGGGGCCCCAAGCTTCCGGCCCCCAAGCCCAAGTGTTGCGAAACCAGAGGTGCGGCAAGATGTGGAGCGGTGCGTCTGCGGGGCCGCGATTGAAGGCTTCGATCCGAATGCAGATGTCTTCCGGCTCGGCTTTGGCATACTCGACAAACACGTCGAAGTAACGATCCTCATCGAACACGCCCGTATCCAACAATTCGAACTCAGGCAGGTTGCGCCCGGCGCGCGCGCGATTCTCTGCGATCAAGTTCGCGTAAGGAAACTCTGCCTGCGGATACTTGTACAGATACTTCATGTACGAGTGCGTCGGCGTCGAATCGAGATAGAAGTAATACTCTTTGACATCCTCGCCGTGATTCGATTCGCTGGAGACTGTGCCGAAGAGTCGCTCTTTCAAGATCGGATCGCGCTCGTTCCACAAAGCGAGCGCGAAGCAGAGCAACTGATAGCGGTCGCAGATGCCCGCTAGCCCATCCTCGCCCCAACGATAGGCTTTCGAGCGCGCGAGGTCGTGCGGGAAGTAGTCCCAAGCGTTGCCGTCGGCGCTATAATCCTCGCGCACAGTGCCCCACGCGCGCTCAGAGACGTAAGGGCCCCATCTGCGCCAAGGCGGGACGGGTGTCGTGTAAGACTCGCGCAAACGCTCTTGTTCTTTGGTCGGCATGAATTTTTCAGTGAATGGAATTTGATCTTGGCTTGGACGACGCAAACTTTTCTTCGTCAAATTAACCTCACGCCAAGATGCAAAGGCGCAAAGAAAAGGACGCAAAGAGAGCCGTTCAACTTCTTTGCGTCTTCCTTTGCGACTTTGCGTCTTGGTATGAGACTCTTCGCGCTACATCCATTCAAGCTCGTCTCGGCGCTTCACCGCGCCTCGTCCAATTTCGTCAACTTCTCGATGCGCTCCGCATGGCGACCGCCGTCGAACTCCGTCTCCATGAAGACGCGGATCATGCGCGCCGCCTCGTCCGCTGGGATGAAACGCGCGCCGATGCAGAGCACGTTGGCATCGTTGTGTTGGCGCGCGAGCCGCGCCGTCTCTTCGTTCCAACAGAGCGCCGCGCGGACGCCGTGCACTTTGTTCGCGGCAATCGAGATGCCGATGCCGCTGCCGCAGATGACGACGCCACGATCCACCTCGCCGTTTGCTACGGCTTGGCCGACAGCCGCGCCGAAGTCTGGATAGTCAACACTCTGCAAGCTGTTCGTGCCCTTATCCTCGATCTCAAGACCGAGATGCTCGATCTCGCGCTTCGCCTGCTCTTTCGCCTCAAAGCCCGCGTGGTCGCTGCCGATGGCGATTCGTTTCGGTTTCATAATTTCTCTCGACTATAGGATCAGTTTGATAGCTTGGCTGCTGCCGCTTTATCCGTGAACCATTCGAGCGTGCCGTTGACGGGGTGGATCAATTGCGAGGGCAGCCGATCCGTCTCGCGCGGCCCCTTCAAGACTTCGGGTAGGCGGTCGGTCTTGCCCGCGCCGGTGACGATGAACATGATGTGCGCGGCATGATTGATCGCGGGCGCAGTCAACGTGATGCGGAAGGTGCTGAACTTCTCGACCCAGTTGGCCGTGACCCAAGCTTTGTCTTCGTGGAGCGCGCGCGAGCCGGGAAAGAGCGAGGCGGTGTGCCCGTCGTCGCCCATGCCGAGCATGACGAGATCAAGCTGCGGCCACTGCGCGCCGTCGAAGAACTGGCGTAGCTCATCTTCGTAAAGTCGTGCATTGGCGACCGCGTCGCCTTCGCCGATCATGCGATGGACGTTCTCAAGTGGCAGCATGACCTGCGCGAGCAGTGCTTCGCGCGCCATGCGATAGTTGCTTTCGTGATGATCGGGCGGCACGCAGCGCTCGTCGCCGAAGAAGATATGCACCTTCGCCCAATCAACTTGATCTTTGAACTCGTCGCTGGCGAGCAGTTCATAGACGCGCTTCGGCGTCGAGCCGCCGGCCAGCGCAACGCTGAAACGACTGCGCGCGTCAATCGCTTCGCGGGCAAGCTCGATGAAACGCTCTGTCGCCGCGCGCGCGACCGCCTCTGAGTCTTCAAAGATGCGAACGTCCGGTGTAGTTTCCGGGGTAGCCATGTCTCTTGTCACCTGTTGTTGTAGGCGCAGCGCGCCGCGCCGTAGAGTGCAGTCTTGTCGTCGAGGATGACGTGCACGGGGATCGAAGCGACGAGCGACGACATACGCCCTTTGTCTTGAAACGCATGCAAGAATCCGCCGCTCTTCAACTTCTCTATGATCTTCGGCGCGATGCCGCCGCCGATGTAGAGACCGCCGACCGACTTGAACGTAAGCGCCAGATTGCCCGCCGCCGCGCCGTAAATTTCGACGAACAGATCAAGCGCCTTGACGGCCAACTCAGCCTTGTTCGCCAACGCAGCCTTCGACACGGCCGCAGTCTTATCGCCGCTCGCGATCTCTTCGGCGAGCCAGTCCGGCTCGTCCGCCTGTTTCGTGTCGCGCAGGAAACTATAGATATTGAAGAGACCGGGGCCGGACAGCGCGCGCTCGTAAGAGACGTGCCCGCCGAACTTCTCAGTCAGGTAACGCAGCAGCGCGACTTCTGTATCATTGCGCGGCGCGAAGTCTGCGTGCCCGCCTTCGGAGGCGATAGGGTGATAACGCCCGCCATCCCAGAAGAGACCGGCCATGCCGAGGCCAGTGCCCGCAGCGATCAGGGCGCGATGACCTGTGCGCGGCTGATCGCTTGCGTTCAACGTGTGGAGTTGCGCATCTTTCAAGCCTTCGATGCCGTAGGCTGTGGCTTCGAGGTCGTTAATAAGAGCGACGCGCGCGACGCCGATGGTCTCGGCGAGCACATTGCCATCAACTTTCCAAGCAAGGTTCGGCGTCTCGACGCGCCCGCCGACCACAGGGCCAGCAATGCCGAAGCAAGCGTACTTGACTTCAGCCGGATGCGCCGCGACGTACTCCTTGATGATCGCGTCGAGCGAGTCATACTGCTTGGAAGGAAAGCTCTGTTGCGTGATGGGCGCGCCGAGTTGTGCGGCGTCCGCTTCGAAGAGCGCGACGTTGGTTTTCGTCCCGCCAATGTCTCCGGCCAGAATCATGATCTTTGGAAGGTGGACTATTTCAAGCTCGTCTAACTTTGTGACAAGGCAGCGAGCAGTTGCGCCGCCGCCGTAACCGCTGCTTCGTAAATCCGGTCGCGCAAGAGCAAGCCCAACTCACGACTGAGCCGCTGCCCTTCCGTCTTCTGTTCATAAGCGACCACACGCTCAACGTGGTGCGCGTCGCCGATGCGCGCTTCCGTCTCAAGCTTCGTGCCCGCTTCGTTCATCGCGACACGAAACTCCGCGCCCGCTTGTGTGGCACGCAAGGTCAAAGACGCGAGCCAACCGTCGCGCCCTTCACGGTCGGGCAGCGCGCGCAGTTCAATCTTCACCTCACGCCCGCCGAGCGCCTGCAAGGTGAAATGCGTTGTCTGTCCGTCGCTGTGCGGCGCTTGCCCTAAGAACTGCCAACCCAACCGCGAAGCGAGCCAACCGATGATAAGCAAAGCCTGCGGCGCAATTGCGCTGTGTGCGACATCGGGCGGATCGTATTCGACGATGACCGTGTCAATCTGATCGAGCAGCGGGCGATAGTCGTCCACGTCCCAGAAGCTGGCGACGAGCGAGCGCCAAGCGGTCATGCGCCCCCAGTTCAGATCGCTCACAAGCATGAACTGTGGGTTCGTGCGAATGATTTCGGCCAGACGCAGCAAGTCTTCGTGCGGGTGATCGAAGGCGAGCGAGTCAATCACGACGCGATCCGCTAAGCCGACGAGCCGGTTGAACAGCTTGTCTTCATAATGCGGAATATCCTTCCACCAGAGGAAGACCGGCATGTCGGGCATCAAGAGCGGTTCGATGGCGGTTGAGACCGTTTCGATCACAGGCCCACTCGCTTCAATCGTGATCTGTTCGCCGCAGACCTGCTTCGCGCCTCGGCTGCTTGTCTGACAGCGCGTCGAGACGTAAGCCTCAAGCTTCGCGTCCGCCGAATCGCGATCAGCGACGAGGATGATCGAGCGCCCCGGCGTCTGCTCGGTCACCTCATCGAGTAATTGATCAATCTCCGCGCGATCCTCTTGCTGCGCCGCATAGACGATCAGGTTCAACACGCATACGCGCGTCGTGCCCGCTTCCGCGACCGTGCCATCCTCATTTTTGGCCGGCTGCCACATCGCCGCGAGTTCTTTTTCCAGCTTGCCGACGTCAATCCCTGAGACAGAGACCGCAGCACTGCTATTATGCGTTTGAGTTTCCATAACTGTTACGGCCTTCTCCAACGACGCCCTTGACTCGCCAACAGATCATGCGTGGCTTGCGGGCCCCAACTGCCGGCTTCGTAGTTCGGGAACGGCGCTTCCGCTTTCGTCGCGGCCCACTCTTCGAGGATCGGCATGACGATCTCCCAACCGCGCTCGGTCATGTCCGTGCGCGCATAAAGCGTCGGATCGCCGAGGATGCAATCGAGCAACAGGCGTTCGTAAGCTTCGGCGAGTTGGACGCCGAACGATGCGCCGTAGCGGAAGTCCATGTTCACGTCGCGGATGCGCGTGACCTGGCCGGGCACTTTCGCGCCGAAGCGCAGGGTAATGCCTTCGTCGGGCTGGATGCGTATGACGAGTTGATTCGGCGCAACCTGCTCCATCATCTCGCGGCCGAAGAGTTGGTGCGGCGCATCCTTGAACTGAATCGCCACTTCCGTGACGCGCTTCGCCAGCCGCTTGCCCGAACGGATGTAGAAAGGCACGCCCGACCAGCGCCAGTTGTCAAAACGCATCGTGACCATCGCGAACGTCTCGGTCGTTGAATCTTTCGGCACGCCCTCCTCTTCACGATAACCGGGCACGGGCTTGCCGTTGATCGAGCCTGCGCCGTATTGCCCGCGCACGCATTCATTGCGCACGCGCTCCGCAGTGAAAGGCCGTGCCGACATCATCGCTTTGATCTTCTCGTCGCGGACGGCCTCTGCGCCGAGACTCGCGGGCGGCTCCATCACCACGTGCGAGAGCACTTGAAAGACGTGGTTCTGGATCATGTCGCGGACGACGCCCGCCTTGTCATAATAACCGCCGCGTCCTTCGACGCCGACCGTCTCTGCGTTCGTGATCTGCACGTGGTCAATGTACTGCCGGTTCCAGAGCGGTTCGTAGATGCCGTTCGCGAACCGGAAGATCATCAGGTTCTGTACTGTCTCTTTGCCGAGATAGTGATCGATGCGATAAATCTGCGACTCTTCCAAGTGCTCATGGATGTCGCGATTGAGCTGCTTGGCGGTCGCCAAGTCTGTGCCGAACGGTTTCTCAATGATGACGCGCCGCCAGCCCTTCTCTTGATTGACGAGACCCGACTGACCGAGTTGCTTGACCGCTTCGGCGTAGAGCGCGGGCGCGGTCGAGAGATAGAAGACGCGATTGCCTTGCGTGCCGCGCTCGCGGTCAATCTGATCGAGCAGGTCGGACAGTTTTTTGTAATCGTCGGGGCTGTCAATGTTGACGGGCAAATAATATAGCCCTTGCGCGAACGAGTCCCAGACCTCTTCGTCCACGCGCTTGGCTTCGGAAAACTGCGCGACGGCGTCTTTCATCTTCGCGCGAAAATCGTCGTGGCCCATCTCGCTGCGGGCCGCGCCGACGACGGCGAACTCGCCGGGCACGAGTCGCTCTTGCACGAGCCGGTAGAGCGCGGGCACGAGTTTTCTTTTCGTCAGATCGCCGGTCGCGCCGAAGATGATGACGGTGCATGGGTCGGCCGTGCGCTCAAGGCGAACACCTGCGCGCAGAGGGTTATCCATTACAGTTGCTGACATCGCTTGGCCCTCGATAATAACTTTAAGAAATGGCGTGGAGCTTAGAGATATACGCCCTGCGCCGGTCGAACTGCGAAAGCCGATCAAATATTTCAAACTGTTTCATTGATGACCAGCATGCTTTCGCCCGGCGCAGGGAGCTTGTCGTCGTTGCGGGCGCGCACGGACATGCGCGCGCCCACAACGACTGAGCCGTTATTGATTGCCGAGCAGTTCTTCCCACTCGGTATGGATCATGCCGGCCTCAGGCTTATCGGTGCGCGCATAGGTGTGCGAACCGAAGAAGTCGCGCTGCGCCTGCGTCAGATTCAAGGGCAGTTCGGCCGTGCGATACGTGTCGAAGTAGCCGATTGAAGCCGACATGCCGGGCACGGCGACGCCGGTCTGAATGGCAGCCGCGACGGCCTTGCGCCAATTCGGTTGCGCCTGTTCGACCCAAGCTTTGAAGTCCGAATCGAGCAGCAGGCTCGGCAGGTCTGCGCGGCGTTGATATGCCTGTTTGATCTTGTCGAGGAACTGCGCGCGGATGATGCACCCGCCCTTCCAGATGCGCGAGCACTCGCCGAGGTCTATGTTCCAGTTCCACGCCTGCGAGCCGGCGCGAATCAGGTTCATGCCCTGCGTGTACGAGCAAATCTTCGACGCATAGAGCGCGTCGTGGATCGCTTGGATCATCTCCTTGCGGTCGCCCGTGTATGAGCCGCGCTCAGGGCCGTTGATCTCTTTGCTTGCCTCGACGCGCTCTTGCTTACGCGACGAAAGGTTGCGCGTATCAACCGCCGCATCAATCGTCGGCGTGACGATGCCGAGGTCGAGCGCGATGTCTGAAGTCCACTTGCCCGTGCCTTTCTGGCCGGCGACATCAAGCACGAGATCAACTAACGGTTTTTTCGTCTCAGGGTCTTTGACGCGCAGGATTTTCGCCGTGATCTCGACGAGGAACGATTCCAGATCGCTGCTATTCCACTCGTCGAACACATCGGCCATTTCGTCCGCCGACATGCCGAGGATGCCGCGCATCATGTCGTAGGCTTCGGCGATGAGTTGCATGTCGCCGTACTCGATGCCGTTGTGCACCATCTTGACGTAATGGCCTGCGCCGCCGGGGCCGATGTAAGTGACGCATGGCCCGTCGCCGACGTTCGCGGCAATCGCTTCCCAGATGGGCCGAATCTGCTCATAAGCCGCGCGGTCGCCGCCCGGCATCAAAGATGGGCCCCAGAGCGCGCCCTTCTCGCCGCCCGACACGCCGGAGCCGATGAAGTTGATGCCCTTCGCCTTCAAATCTTTCTCGCGTCGTTCGGTGTCGAGAAAGTAAGAGTTGCCGCCGTCAATGATGATGTCGCCCTCTTCCAGATAGGGCATGATTGACTCGACGGTCTTATCAACGGCCTCGCCCGCTTTGACGAGCAGGATCGCTTTGCGCGGGCGCTCCAATGCTTTGACGAAATCGGCCGGCGATTTTGTGCCGATCACCTTTTTGCCCGCCGCGCGGGCGACGAACTCATCAACTTTGTCGGGGCTGCGATTGTAAACGGCGATAGGGTAGCCGTTGCGTTCGATGTTCATGGCGAGGTTTTCGCCCATCACGGCGAGACCGATCATGCCGATCTTCGCGCTCTGCGGAGTCACTTCGGGTTCTGCTGTTGCCATTGTCTTATCCTCGATTCAGAAAATGATGAAGGATGAAGGCGGAATGATGAATGAAAGCCGAGCTACTTCTCATTCAACATTCATCATTCCGCCTTCATCATTTACTTCGCCGTTGCGCCGGCTACGGGTACGGCCTCGCCGATCAACTCTTGTAAGCGTTTGAGTCCAGCGAGCACGTCTGCGCCTAAGTCAACGCGGATGGCGCGGCGGCCGCGCGTCGAGAGCGAACGAAAATCGCCGAGCGCCTGCGCCTGCTTCAAGGTGTTGAAGGTGTAAGGCTCGCCCGGAATCGGCACGTCGCGCGTGTCGGGCGCGGTGACCTGCAAGAAGACGC